>Ga0335075_10000840_pt1 | contig 51899 bp, 42 predicted proteins | sample Lox_Sample_24_FD_206723 | JGI IMG/M metagenome (GOLD analysis project Ga0335075, IMG submission 206723) | Soil microbial communities from Loxahatchee National Wildlife Refuge, Florida, United States - Lox_Sample_2.4 | ecosystem: Environmental > Terrestrial > Soil > Wetlands | place: USA... | reverse complement strand
GCAACGCGGGAGTAGCCGATCGGCGCGGCCGTCGCAGCTGTCGCCACCATCAACTCAGGCGTGCAGATGGGCAGATCTGCGCTGCCGTCTGTTCAGATCAAGGAGCCGAGGCTTCCTCTTCTGCCGAGATGAGGACGTTTCTAATTAATTACAATGGCGTCGATAGCTGGAGAAATCAGAAGTTCTCCAATGATTTACGCCGCGAGTGTTGGCAGCGACAACAAGGCCATGGCAACGATTGCGAGTGTGGGCATGTAGGAGCGCCGTGGCGGTGCCACGCCGGCGTGCTGTAGTTAGGCTACGCGCGAGAGCCTTGGACCTCCAAGTGGCTAGTCGTACCGCGTGCTGTTAGAAGCGGTGATGCTGGTCGCATTGGTTCGGGAGTGCATCCAGCCAACACGCGATGCTAGAGGAAGTTAGCTTTGCTGATTGCCGGTGATTTGGGGTATGTTCCCGCCATAGTCCGGTCTGGCCTGATGTGAAGGGGCGGCAGGTTGGGAGCGCAGGATCGGGACTCAGCGGAAGCGTTCGCAACCGCACTGCGGGAGTTGTATGAGCGGGCGGGATCGCCGCCTTACTCGGTGCTGGTACATCGAGGGGCAACCCAACGTCCGCCAGTGATGCTATCCAGGTCCTCGATCGGTGATTGGCTCAATGGCACCAGCACGCCCTCCAGTGGCGCAGCAGTCGGGTTCCTCGTGCAGTATTTGCAAGCCAGGGCGTTGCAAATAAATTCGAACTATAGGTCGCTTCCTGCGCAGTGGTGGGAGGCGAAACGTCGTGAGGCGCAGAGACAACGGCGTCCGGGGAGGCTTGGCCGCCAAACTAGCCAAAGTGGTACTGGTATCCCGCCCCAGGTTAGTCATCTATGTCGTATATTTCTCTGTCATTCGTCTGGTGACAAACCCGCCGTGCGGGAACTTTATGGTAGGCTTCGCAAGGAAGGCTTTGATGTATGGCTCGACGAGAAGAACATTCTCCCGGGCCAGGATTGGAACTCTGAGATCCGACGAGCAGTCCGCGCAGCCGATGTTGTGATCGTGTGTTTGTCGAAGGCGTCGATCGGGAAAACCGGCTATGTTCAGCGCGAGATTCGCATGGTTCTGGACCTAGCAGACGAGCAGCCCGAAGACAGAATTTATGTTATCCCGGCAAGACTTGAGGAATGCATAGTCCCACATAGGCTGACGCGATGGCAGTGGGTTGATCTCTTTGACCCTAATGGGCACAATCGCCTGCTGTCCGCTTTGCGGATTGCTGCTGAGCGCCTAGATCTACCCGTAACGGCCGGTGAATTGGCGGCAAGCAACAGCCTGCGAATCTTTAGCCTGGCGAGCCCATCAGATACGCCTCCGCCCAGATCAACCGAAGTTCCTCCAGTTCTGCCGGAGGATACGTTTCCTTCCGAAGGAGGATCCGTTCAAGACTTGACCCGGCAAACAGAATCTAGGCGTGGCCATGCCTTCACTGAAGCCACGACACCGCCCGAACCGGGACGCGGCAGCGCTGCAGACTCGAACGAATCGCAGAGAATCGTCCCAGACAACCTGCCGAAGCTAAGCGATTGCAAGGTGCGACTTTCGGTGCTGCTTGACCTGATTGATGTGAGCCCTGACGAATTGGATCTGCAGGCGGATGCCGTCCATCGAGCGCTCGTAGTACCTGTCTATGAGTTGATGCGCACCGAAGTGATGCAGGCATGTGGACCACGCTGGGCTATGCATGACCAGCAACGATTCGCCGACCGCTATCGTGCCGCTGCGAATAAGTGGCCGGCCTACCGAGAAGCGCTAGCCGAACTAGAGCGAGCTCGCGTCCTTGAAACGTCAGTCAACGATGCGATGGTGCGGCTCGAACGGCCGCGCAGCGACTATATCGCTGCGCTCTTGAATTTCTATGACGAATTCTCTGCTTCTTTCGATTTCCTCTTCCCTCCCTGACTGTCACTTATAGAGGATGCCGCCTGATTATCAATCTCGTAGCCCGCCAATAGACCGGTTCAACCCGTCGGCCCGATGTCCTCGGCTATTGGATATCCTGGCGTCAAGGTTCACGGCGATTAGACTGTCGACGCGCCTATAATACGCCATAATAACTCGATAAGTCACCAGATGCCTGCAGAGGCTAAATCGGTGGTCATCTACCTTCCTGACGACTTGGCTATTGCACGCGAACCATTATCTATTTGGGAGAACTCTAGCCAGCCTGACGCCAGGTGAATCCAGGACCGATGAGGGTGCTTGTCTGCCCGAGAACAGCCCGACCCGGATCGACATAGCGCTTGCAGCCAGATCCGCTGCATTTCCACCCTGTGCATGCTCTTACAAGCAGGTTCTGCGGATATGTACATCAACCCCACAGATGGAGTAGGAACATCCTGTCATGCCGCGATGAGAGCGGCCGCCTGGTGACGGAACGGTACAGAACCGGTACGCCTCAGTCACAAGTGGTTGTTCGTCCGACAGGCGCTGCTTAGCTGGGTTCGCCATACTGGACCGGTGCGACTGACCTCACTGCATGCGGAGGACGTCCTATCGTTCGGCTCGTTTAATGTGTCATTCGAGCGCGGACTGAACGTCATCGTCGGTCCGAATGGTGCTGGTAAGAGCAACGTCGTTCGTGTCGTGGGGTTGGTGCGGGCCGCTCTGGACATCGCCGTTGGGGCCGCGCGAGCATCAATCGACGTGCCGCACCAGCTGCGTATGGGCGCTCCAGAGCGGCGTGGAATGGTGAAGCTTGGAGTGGAGCTCACCGAGGACGACGAGCGCGCCCTGATCGTGGCCTTTACCCGGGCTCTGGTCGCGTCCGCGTTGGAGCGTTCGGTTGTGATGTCTCCCTCGGTGGACAGCGCGCTGGAGCAGCAGATCGCCGCACGCGTCCGGGGTGAGATCGATGAATCCGCGGTAGGTAGCTTGCTGCACGGACGGTTCGTGCTGCTACTGGACGGTCGCGCTCCGGTCTCCGTGAGCCTGGCCTACGAGTTTGATCATGGCGGCGAAACATATCACTGCGGGCTCGCGGGGCTGGGCCTACCGGTGGGGTGGGTCAGCCGCGGTGCGTTCGTGCCGTCGCGCCGCTCTGCATGGGGAAGCCACCCGCTCGACCTTAGCGGGTTCCTGACAGGTGAGCAGCCCGCGGCGTTCTCGTTCGCTGACCTTCTGCCCAGTACTGACCAAATGGTGTCGTGGGAGGTGAAAAAGCATCCCTCAAACGACCACTTGCTCCTGAGCGAGGAGCTTGCACATGCACTCGACATCGAGGCCAGCCCACAGACACTTCTCTCGTTGAACCTCGTGCTGCACCGTGCTGTGCGGGACCGTATTGTCCTGACGGAGAATCTGCGCCGACCGCCGCGCACCGCCTATGGGCTGTCCGAGGTCGGGCCGCCGGTAGTGCTCGACGATGCGGGCGACCTGCCCCTGGAGTTGTACCGGCGTCGCGTCAGCCAAGAACCTGTGGACCGGCACGCGTTCAGCCAAGTCCAGGACCTGTTCAAAGAACTAACCGGTCACGACGTCGACATCACCGCGACCATTGCCTCTATCGCCGCGGGACAGCCGCCCCGGTTCGGAATGTCCCCATATCGCGCAGGCACCGATCTCGCGCCGGACGTTGACCAGGTCGGCAATGTGCCGGAATACAGGATGCATATCCGGCCCGTTGCCTCTATTCCCGGCGGAGACGTGCCGGTGGAGAACGCGGGTGCCGGGGTATGGGAGGCTCTAGTAGCTTGCGCTTACGCGGTACCCATCCCCGGCCGGGTCCTGCTGCTGGACGAGCCTGCAACCAACATGCACCCCACCTGGCAGCGCCGCTTTCTCGGGCACCTGACCCGTCTCGGACAGACGATCGCGGTAACCCACTCGCCCTATCTCGTGCCCGGCGACAAGGTAGAAGACCTCGACCGGATTACACGCTTGCACGCAGGACCGAACGGTACAGCCAGCTCCCACGTTCGTGGTGAAAGCGTGCCACGGGAATGGAAGGTCCGCTGGCGGCAGAGCCTGCTGCGCTGGACCGAAACGCGTGCGTTGTTGTTCGCCCAGGGGGTCGTCCTGCTAGAGGGCGACTCGGAACTAGGTGTGTTCGGCCACTGGTTCTCGCATGAGCCAGTTGTCCAGGACTCCAACACGACGTTCGACGCACTGAATCTCCAGCTATTCGACGTCGCCTCCGACAAGAACTTCGGAGCGCACGTCAGCTTGCTCAACGCCTTTAGCATCCCGTGGAGCATCGTGTGCGACGGCCCCGTTCTATCTCCGAAACGAGAGGTTCCCCTGCTTGAGCAGTTGCGCGGCGCGGGCTTGACGCTCGACCCACCCAGCGATGACGCTCCGTTCGAGGAGTGGAAGGCCTTTTGGGAGAGTCATGGCGTCTTCACTGTCGCCGACCGGTTCGGCGGCTTGACGGACAAGGACAAGAGCGGGGAGATCGAGGCATTCTTCTCCCGCATCGACAGCGCGCTTTGGCAGCAAATGATACAGACCTATCCTAAGAGCAAAACCCGGGCCGGTTACGGCTTCGCCGAGGCGATTGACCTCAACAAGTACCCGGAGCACCTGGCAGAGCTGCGGCGTCTATGGGCCGCAATCAGGATGCACGCTGGCGATCCAGAGCAAGCCCGCGCGACAATGACACAGTCAAGGTGACGTCCAGTCCGCAGCAACTGACTTAGGTAAGTGGCCTTCCCTCTCACATCAGCGTTACTCTGCCGATCGTCCTGCATAACTCTGCATCGCTGTCGAGCTTGAGAACATCCGCTTCTGCCGCTGCGAGCGCGCAGCTTGCCGGGGGTATCGGCTGGTTGCCACTAGATGCGGACGCGCGCGACGATGACTCACATGGCAACGGTGTACCGCCGCCCGGTAGGCGTTATGCGGCAGAGCGTCAAGCCACAACTGGCCAGCCGGGACCGGGCGGGGCATCCCAGCCAGGTGAAGCTGGCCCGCTTCCTGGCGTACGTGGACGCCATCGCCGGCCCGGTGCTGGCGACCGGCAGCGGCCGGATTGCTGCCGAGCTGATCGTGGGGTTCAGCGATGGCGTCACACTGACTGATGGCGGCCATGACCTGGATGACTACCTGTTCCCGGTCGCTCAGCGGCTAGGCCCAGAGCGGGTGGCGGCTGTCTTCGGCCGCAAGATCCACGGGCCGTCGTCACTAGCGGTAGGACCCGCCCGGCCGGACACGGCCGGGGTCGCCCCGCAGTTCTCGACCCGGATGGCCGGGTCCTATGAGCGCAGAGAGTGGAAGCAACAGCTCCATGATCGGCTTGCGGGGCGGGCCGCCGCCATCGATCCGGGCCCGGTCGGGCTGACATTCGCGCTGACGACCGGGCCTGGCCGCAACTGGGCCTGCCTCTGCAAGCCGCTCATCGACGCGTTCGGCCCCGTGCTGGGCGAAGACCCGGCCCGGCCGTTCCACCCGCACGATGACCGTATCGTCAGCCTCGCCCTGCATCACACCATCGACCCCGGCATCGCCCGCGACGTGATCATCGATGCCTGGTGGACCCGCCTGTAGCTAATTCCGCCGCCTCCTGCCGCGCCTGCCGTAACGAGGCCGGTCCTGCCGATGTGAGGCTGTCTACCCTCGTACGCTTATGCACCGGCTTAAATGTCGTCCGAAACTAGTGACCATCTTCAATTTAGCCTGATCGTCACAATCGCATACGTGGCCCACCAGCAACTAGAGCATCACCTTTACCCTGCGTGTACGAGGAGGAGTAATCACCTCCGCACAGCTATGATCACAGGATGGCAGACATGGTTGCCTAGCCCCTAGGCCGAGGTGATGTCATCTGGCCCAGGCGGTGATTCTAGGGGAGAATCCACTTGACCGCGGGGAGAACAGCACTGGGAAAGTACGCACCGTTGCGTGATCACCTTGCCCAATATGGTGCAGGTGACCAGTTGAAGCTTAGCTTCAGCGAGATCGAGGAACTCGTCGGCCCACTCCCACACGGCGCTAGGCGCCTACGGCAGTGGTGGGGGAATGACGGCAGGGTACAAGGGCAAGCGTGGCAGGCAGCAGGCTGGCGTGTCGTACTGGTAGACATGGCCTCAGAGCAGGTGCTATTCGAGCGACAACCGACCGCCCATGCATACTCGGCCGCCGAGCGCCCTGCGGCGCCGCGTTCGCCCATCCGAGAGTACCTGGCAGATCTTCACCTTCCGTTGATTTTCGTTCTTGCTATCCTTTCCGTGACTATCGGCGCAATCGGGTTCGCGCTGCGGCCTGGAACGGATAAGCCGCCTGCAGTACCGAATGCAAACATCACTCTGAACGTTTATCGGGAAGGGGCCGCAGCGGAACCATTCGTCGATCCCACGCGAGTCAGCGTGGACGAGATCATGATGCAGGAAAACTCATCTACCGTTTTGCTGCAGCTAGACATGCTCGCAGCTTTCGCCTCGCCTGGCACAGCGCAATGGGAACTCGCGACGACGGTGTCATCAGCGCAGCCTTATCCATGCCCGGACCCTTATAATTACCTCGGTACAGCGCACCCAGATCCCGTCACTGTCCAGAACGCAGAACTTACGATAGGAGGACGGGCCGTGACCCCGGCGGAAATCGCTAACTTCGTCGGGCACACCTCCACGCGAACCGCTTCGAACGTACTCGCACTTTACGGCGAATCCCCGGGTATGGTCAGGGCTGATAGCATGGCACCCATCGCCGAAGTTGACCTGTGCTGGAAGAGCGACCGTCCCATGGCCTTCGACGGCGAGTTCGCCTCAGCCTCGCTGCCGGCCATCGCCGTGGTCTCACTAGCCAACGACACCAACCTCCCGTTGGATCTCACCCGGACTTTGTACTTTGAGAATATTCACGAGAACCCTCAACCGATTACGGCTGAATACTCACTACAAGCCGGAGCACTACCCACCGGCACAGACCCATACGGGTGGCACTGGTCCGGCACCCAAGTCGAAGGTCCAGTACAGGTAACCGCCGTCGATATTCCAGTCTCCCAGCACGAGGCATACCTGGGATTCGTATCTGGTGTGCTATTCGGTGTCGTCGGCGGCGCGGTGGTGCTAATACTCCAAGAGGTGTTGGAGCCTATCCGGCTCAGGCGCCGCGCTCAAGGGGCAGTCAGTGCCGAGCGGTAAATGGAAGTGACGGAATGGCCGAGACAAGAGAAGGCATGCGGAAATGGAAAATTCGGATAATCTGGCTGAGTAGCGGCGTGATCGCGGCAGCCGCCATAGCCCTCTCCGTCACATTTGCCGCCACGCATACAAATGGCAACTCGGGACCAAGTGATATATCACCCGGAAACGTTCAGCCGAAGTCGAACGTGCTGCTTAGCGATGAATGCGGGTTCAATAACGATGAAGGTCTCTATGAACCTGCGACTATCATACTCACCTGCGGCGATGGATCGGCCGTGGCGAACAGTCTTACCTGGAGCCAGTGGGGTTCAAATACAGCAATCGGGCAGGGCACCGTTAACGAAATGAGCTGCGTGCCCGATTGCGCTGAGGGGAAAGATGCCGCTTACAGGGCAAACCTCGAACTCTCCGAGCCCGTCAAGGCAGAAGATGGCCATGAGTATTTTACTCGTATAGCAATATCTATTGTGGGCAACGCCCCTAGCGGATATTCTAGTCAGCTATTCAAGGACTGTGCCGATAGCCCGGTCGCACCCTACATTCCGCGGTGTCCGGCAGACGAACAAGGCGCAACCTAAACGCATGGTCCTGAGACGCGTGCCAGCTCACAGCAAGTGCAATCGGCCGCGGAAATGACTGAATAAATGGATCTGTCGACTGCGTTACCCATCCCATCTGGTTTCCCCAGGGACACGACCTCACATGCCGCATAGCGCGCCCGGCCGACAACAGCTCGCGGCGGCGGCACCGCGCTGGCTATGTTCCTTGCGCTCATTGGCCTGAGGAAGGACGATCATAGACCGATACCAGGACGCCGCAGTATCCTCTTGAGCCCTCCAGCAAACGCCGCCGGGGGTTTCCCTCGAGCGAGTCCCGCGTCAAGTGCGGTGACCGCATCGTCGGCATCGACCGAACTCGTGGAGCAGCTCAGCGTTGGCGAGGTTGCTCCGCGTTTTCGGGATGTCCCGGTGGTCGGTGCCAGCATCTGCACCCGACGACGAGGGTGCTCATTCAGCGTGATCGCCTCCATGGTGCGGCTCGTCCCTGGCGTTGGAGCGGTTGAGGTACAGGTTTGAGACCGTCAGCACGCGGGCCATGCTCGCTACCCGTGTCCTTAGCGCAGGCGCCGGATAGCGGTTGTGAGCCGCGCTACCAGGTTCTTGCCGCGCCTTTGGAAGCCGAGTTCCAGCATCATCTCCTGAAGCAGCTCGTCTTCGGTCCGGAGGGCGTCGTCGGTCGTGATCCAGCGTGCGAGGCTGAGCAGCTCGGCGTCTGTGTACGCCTCGATTGGCTGCCCGCGCAGGACCAGTGGACGCGGCCCCCGGTGTTGTCCGGCCGGGGGCGTCAGCCTGGTCAGTGCGGCCTCATACGTTGTTTGCAGACGGGCGGCGAGCAGGCTCTCGGCGGCGCTGCTCGTGGCCGCTATTTGGGGGCGCGGGGCCAGGTCGTCGTTGTCGGCGGCCCACACGGCGTCGTGGTAGGCGGCGATCGCTTTGTCGGTGCTGGCCTGCTTGTCGTGGAACCATTCGGTTGACCAGATCCGGTGGAAGCGCCAGCCTTGGCGTTCTAGCTGTTCCTGGCGGAGCCGGTCACGGTCGCGGGCGCTGGGCGATGAGTGGTAGGTGACGCCGTCGCATTCGATGGCCAGGATGTAGCGGCCGGGCTGGACCGGGTGCTGGACGGCGAAGTCGATCCAGTAGCCGGAGGTTCCGTACTGGGCGGTCAGTTTCAGGCCGTGCTGCAGGAGGGTGTCACGGACGTCGACTTCGAAGGGGTTCAGCGCCGGCTTGTCGAGGACGTGGTCGCCGAGGTTCGTCCCGTCTGATTCCACGTACTGCAGGTACTGGCGCAGCAGCGTGACTCCCTCCGCCGACGAGCGCCCGGGGTCCATGTCGTGGGAGGAGAACGACGAGACAAGTGCGAGCCTGTTCTTGGCTCTGGTGACGGCCACGTTGAGGCGCCGTTCCCCGCCTTCGGTGAGCAGTGGCCCGAACCTGTAGGGCAGGTCGCCGCGGGTGTTCTTGCCGTAGCCGATGGACAAGATGATCGCGTCACGTTCATCACCCTGCACGCGTTCCAGGTTCTTGACGAAGAACCGCTCCGGGCGGCTCTCATCGAAGAACCCGCCGAGTTCCGCGGCCAGCTGCGGGTCTTGGCTGAGCCGCTGGCGGAGCCGTTCCTCGATCCGGTCCCGGTGCCGGATGCCCATCGTGATCACGCCCAGCGACTCTTCCGGCCGTTCCCGGGCATGTTCGACGATAAGGTCAACGGCGGCGTCCACTTCGGGCCCGGGGCTGTTGGTGTCGGCGCCGGGCTGCCACGGGACGGGGACGTACCGCAGGACGCGGCTGCCGCCGGTCCCGGGGAACGTGGTCAGCATCCGGTCGTAGAAGTGGGCGTTGGAGAACGCGATCAGCCGTTCGTCGCGGCTGCGGTAGTGCCACAGCAGGGTGCGGAACCCTAGCACCGAGCCGAGCGCGTTGAGGATCGACTCGAAGCCGCCGGTTCCGGCCAGCAGCGGAACCGGCTCCGCTCCGTCTGCTGGTTCTGGCTCCTCGTCGGTGTTGTCGGAGACGAACCAGGTGGACGGGGGAAGCTGTTTGTCGTCTCCGGCGACTACTAGCTGCCTGCCGCGCAGGATCGAGGTGACCGCGTCCGCGGGGGTGATCTGGGATGCCTCGTCGAAGATGACGACGTCGAAGTAGGGCTGCGGCGGCAGCAGCTGGCTGACCACCAGCGGGCTCATCGCCCAGCAGGGTTTCAGGGCCAGCAGGACATCTGCGGCGTTGCGGACGAAGTCGCGGACCGGCAGGTGCCGCCGCTTCAGCCCGGCCTGGTGCTGGACCAGGGCGGCCTGATCCTTGAACTGGTCGCGTGCCCGTATCGCGTTTTCGGCGTAGGCGCGGCGGACCCGCGCCGATGTCGTCTCGATGTGGTGCCGGTCGCCGTCGCTGTAATCCCGCACCGCCGTCTGGTGTGCCTCGGCCGCGAAACTTCCGACGGCCAGATCGGTCACCTCAAGATGTTCCAGGATCGAGGCGAGCCAGGCGTACCGGAAAGCCCGGACGGCGAAGTCTTCCGATGCCTGGCGGGCCGCCATCGAGGCAATGAATTCACCCAGCCCGGCAGTGTCCAGCGCGGTGCGGAGCCGGTGCAGCTCGGGGAGCCTGCCCAGGGTCCCCCGGTCCGCGTCGAGCATGTCCAGCATCCGCGCGCAGTCCTCGATTGGACGCCCGGCCAGGCCGGACTGCCCTGACCACATTTGCAGTTGCCTAAGCTGGCTCCACAGATGCTCATAGGATGCCCGGCAATCGGGCAGTGCCCGCGGGGCGCACGGGATTCCCTGGCCGCCTAGGCTAGTCCACTTCCGCGCGCCGCTCTGTGCAGCTACGGCCGCTGCGTACAGGTCCCGGTCGCCCAGCTTCCGCTCGCCGGCTACCGCGGTGCGCAGCATCGTCCGGGCTGCCCGGTAGCGAGAGGAAGTCAGCGCGGCCCACAGGCGGCCGAAGCCGCCGCGGCCTGCTGGCGTGAGCGCTTCGCGCGTCTCCTGCAGGTCAAGGTCGTAGATGGCCGGGGTCATCAACGCCAGCGTCGCGCCGATTTCCGTCCACGCGTCGATCACTGCGGCCCACCCGGACAGCGCCTGCTGGATCGGGAGGCCGGTCTCCCGCGCGGCGCGTTCGAGCAGAGCGCGTGTTCTCGGCAGCGTGTGACGGCGGACCTCATCGAGCGCTGTGTCCGCCTGTCGTACTTCGTCGGCGCTGACGATCGGGGACGCGGCCCACGGGCTTGTGGTGATCAGCGTGAAGCCGCCCAGCCGGGCGTAGTCTGCGATGTCATCGGCTGCCTGCCGGGCCGCCGCCTGGCTGAGGGCCGGGATCGCCGCGCCGCGGAACCGGATCTCGGTGCGCGCCTGCTGCAGGCCGAGCAGCTGTGCCCGCATCTCATACACCGACAGGTCCCACGGCTTCCGACGCTCATGGACGGCCCGCACATACGCGTTGAGCTGCTCGCGCCGCCGTTCCACACGGTGGAGTTCCCCGCCGTTATCGACGCGCGGCGCGTTCCGGCTAGCGGCGAGCGCCTGCCCGATCATCTGGGCAAACACGCGTTTGGAGGCCACCCCGTCGTGCAGGTCAAGCACCAGGTCGCCGAGGTTCTGCTGGCTCAGCCGCTTAGTCACCGCGTCGATTGCCGCCCGCTTTTCGGCCACGAACAGCACCTTCTTGCCGCGGGCGATCAGCGAGGCGACCAGGTTGGCGATCGTCTGGCTCTTGCCGGTCCCTGGCGGTCCCTTGATGATCAGGCTCTGCCCGGCGAGCACCGCGTTGATCGCATAGTTCTGGCTCGAGTCAGCGTCCAGCACCAGGAACTCATCGGCAAGCGGCACCTGGTCCGGGCCCGGGATCGCGTCCGGCCCGGGCACCTGGCTGCGGATCGCCTCCCGGGCCTGCTCATCGCCAGCGAGTGCGGCGATCAGCTCATGCGCGACCAGTTCATCCAGCGCGCTGTCGAGATCGTTGACCATGGCGAGCTTGGCATAGGCGAAGTTCGCCAGGACGATCCGCCGGTCCACCCGGAACCCGGGAACCGCCCGGGCCTGCTCGCTGATCCATTGGTACGTCTCGAGCAGCTCCCACGGCTCATCAATGGCACCGTCGATCCGCGCTTCCAGCGCCCCCTGATCAACCTTGCAGCCGAAATCGACCCGCAGGACATGCAGCAGAGTCGGGTTGACTTCCATCTCACCTGTGACGGACAACTCGAACTCGTCCTGAGCCGCGCCGACAGGACTCAAAGTGGCGCGCTGCAGCAGGACGGGCGCGCACGGCTCCCACGCCGCCCGCCTGTTCTCCCACGTCGCCAGGCCCCACCCGATCGACAGTGTCTCCAGGCCGCGTTCTTCCAGGTTTTCCTTCGCCTTGTTATGGATCGTCCTGACCCGCCGCAGCACCTGGTCAACCTGCGCGAGATCGGTGAACAGCGCCGTGACCCTGACCGCCTTGCCCAGCAGCAGCCCGCGGACCACCTCGGGATCAGCCCCCGTCAGGTCAAGCGTCCCGGCCTTCAGGTCACGGTAATGCAGCAGGTTGTTGCGCCCGCCCAGATCCACAAGGGCGTTCTTCCAGTCCGAGGTGGCTTTGTGAACCAGCCCCGCACGACCGCTCATCTGCCATCCGGCACCCGGCGCCACACCGGACTCAGATCGCCTGGCATCAGCCATGGATCTTCCCCTAGTCAGACTCGAATGGCAGGTTAAACCCGCTCACCGCGAGCATTACCGCAGTACCCGCCCACCTGCGGCGCCGCGCCGTTCCGATGACTCGACATCCAACGGCAATGTGGATGACGCCACCATAACGCCACATCCGAGTCTCCGCGACATTGCCGACATCCGGCGAAAGCGAGTTAGCGATATTGCCTCCGGCAGCGGTCAGGCATCGCGCCTGCCGCCCGCGGGCAAAGACTCCAGAGGGCTGGCAGCCAGGAACTGCCGGCATCGGCGGCGCCCACTCCGGTACGGGACAGAGTTCGGCGCGGCTAGGATCCACCGGACCGTTCTCCCCCCGGCCCCGGCACCGGGCGAGCAGCCCATCCTGGAGCATGATTCAGCCGGCCAGGCGGACGAAGATCGGGTAGAGCATTCCGCAGGCCATAAGGCCAGAACCCGAAACTGATGATCATGTCTCGCCTTATCAGCTGAAAGCCGTTTCGCCTGATGCGCGCCAAATTTACCCTTGAGTCGTAGCCAAAACTTTACCGTATCGCGGCCCGGATTTGCCGGATCGCTCCTATACCGGGTAAGGAGGTAGTACTCATGCCATGGCCGCATACGGGGACATTAGCTGGCCTGCATGCCGCAATGCCTCATATACCAGGACAAGGGGATGTCTGGTCTGATGAGTAGTTTCACCTGCTATCGGCTGCACGACACGTTCGGGGGAATCGCGCCCGCAGATCTCGATGACTTTATCGAAGAAGAGGAGCGACCACAGATATACGGCCCCCAGGACATGGGAGACTTCATTGCCAAACTCTACGTCAGCCAGAACGCGCCGCATAATCCCCCGTGGGAGGGATTCATCAGGTCCGGATTCGAGACTATAGGCAAGATACCCTCGCTAACGTCGAGCGGAGCTGTGATCATCCTGGCTCTCCATCCCGAAAACCTGCATTTCGCCTTCACCTTCGGGACGCTGGGCCGTTTCCTGCTAAAGCCGGATGCCTGGCAGCGGGGCTACGGCCTGCGGGCCGCCCTGAACTTGATATACCCGCGTGACGAGAGCGGCAGCAGCTCCGGCAAGCTCATGGCGGTTGATGCCAAGCGGCGAAGCGGAAACGTGATCCGGTCGCGGCGGCAAGCAAGCAAGGCGACGTCGTTCGAGGCGTTCGACGTCGACAAGATCCGCGATCTCATGGGCGGAGCAACCGGAACACCATGCGACCGGAAGTGGGGCCGGCGCATAACCGGGGGCGATTCTCTCCACTTCGACCTGGACACCCAATTCGGGGAGCTCGGCAAGCTGTGCCGCAGCCTGCAGGAAGCCCACGACCGGGACGATTACGCGGACAAGTTCGGGTGGATCAACCGGATCCGCCCGATCCACGACCCGGTCTTGCTGCAGAACGTTGAGCAGCATCTCACTCGACGGCTGGCGGCGGGCGACATCACGGACCTGGATCTCGCCCCGCCCGAGATCGTGGACTGGTCGGCTATCACCGGCTTCCGGTACCACTTCGAGGCGCGAACAGGCATCTGGCACCCTGCCCTGCGCATCCAGGACTATCTCAAGGGCCTTGCCCGCACCGGCGGCTGGCCCGAGGCACCCGACGAGCTGGATGCCGCATTCCTGCGGCGCCGATATGTCTGGGCAGTGGACGGCGACAACCGGCAGGTCTACAAGTGGCCCGTCTGGCGCTGCCTGACCGGCGAATTCGAATTCAACGGCGCCACGTACATCATCGACGAAGGCGATATCTTCTCCATCTCACCGGACTACCTGAGTGAACTCAACGAGTCGATGGCAGCGGTGCGGCTGCGGACGGATATCACATGGCCCAGCGCCACGCCATCAATGAGCGAGGATGAGTTTAACAAGAAGGCCACCGATAAGATCGACGCCGCCCTTCTAATGGACAAGAAGCTGGTCACCGCCGCCACGCAGACAACTCCGATCGAGCTCTGCGATATCCTGACCGCGGCCGGAGACTTGATACATGTCAAGCGTCACTTCGGTTCCAGCGACCTAAGTCACCTGTTCTCGCAAGGCTTCGTATCCGCCCGGCTGCTGCAGGAAGACCAGGCTTTCCGGAAAGCAGCAGACGAGAAGATCGCGTCACTCACAGCAGACCCATCATTCAGGTTCTTTGAGACCTCGTCGCTCAGGACAGAGGACTTTGAAATCGTCTACGTGATCGTTGCGCCGTGGAAAGGCCGCAGCCTGACCCAGGCTCTGCCCTTCTTCAGCAAAGTCAACCTCGAGCGGACCGTCCAGGAGCTAACCAATAAAGGATATCAGGTTTCGCTCAGCGCGGTGGACACCGGCTAGACGGAAGCCCTAACCGAATTCTCCGCACTCACGTCCCCAGAATAGCCGCGCCCGGGAGAGGCCCTGCGTTCTAACTTACGGGCGGGACACATAATCGCCGCCTCAGAAGCAGATGTCCGCACATGCCGCGGACAGGGTGCGCCGGACGCTCGTCACGTCGCTGGCGGACACGTCCATGGCGTTTCCGCGGAAGCGGCTCGTGCAGGCTTTCACAAGCCGCTTCCGCGGAAACTACGCGCTCTCATGCCGCGATGAGGGATGTGCTCGTCGGACTCCCGCGCGCAGAACTGGCGCATCTGTGCCTGGCGCACAGTCCATCGACGCGGCTGCTGGCAGGCAGAGTCGTTATACGGGCGATCGAAGATCACCGGGCCCTTCGGGCCGTGTAACTGTTGCTTCATGTCGTTAGCCATGGCCTGTGTGCCCTCAAGCTGCGCTGGCCGCCGGCTGGCGTCGCCCCTCGTCTGCCACCGTTGGCTCCCTTCCCGCCTCCCGGGTCGGGCGGCCCAGCCCGGTTAGGCTGAAAAGGGTGTATCCCGGTGGGCAGTGTCACGACGAGCGCGATGCGATTGCTGCCGCGGTGCCCGCGAGTGCCGGAAACGCTGTCAACTGATGCGGCCGGCTTCCGCGCGCCGGTATCCCACCCGACGCGATCGCCCGGGAAAGCCCGCGGCGAGATCATGACCGGCCGCATCGGATACCGAACCAGCCGGCCGAGACATTCCAAAAACCGCCCCGGATCGCTCACACGCCAGCCGACATAACCGGACCACAACCCGCATCCGCGGCCCTGCTGCGGGCTTTCCCTCACCGGAGGGATTACCATCATTTCATGGCCCAGAAAATTCAGACGCTGTTTATCGACGACCTCGACGGCGGCGAGGCAGCCGGCACCGTCCGCTTCGGGCTCGACGGCACGGACTACGAAATCGACCTCAGCACCGCGCACAGCGACGAGCTCCGCAACGCCCTGGAGCAGTACGTCAGGCACGCGCGGCGGACCGGCAGCACCGCCAGGCGCGCCGCCCGCGGCGCACGCGGAAGCAGCCCCGTCGACACCGCCAAGGTCCGCGAGTGGGCCAAAGAGCAGGGCATCGAAGTCAGGGAACGCGGCCGGGTCCCGGCCAACGTCGTCGAGAAGTACAAAACAGCCGTCGGCGCATAAGCCCCGCACCATAGCAGTGCCGGCAACCCGCCTCCGTAGCAAGAAGCTCCCCAGTTCCTTATGCCGGTCGACGGCGATGAGACCGTCAGCGTAATCATCATCGTCACCGCCGGCACGCGCTGGCTCTACCAGCGTGTAATGGCCGCGAACACGGGCCACAACGATCAGCTCCGCCAAGCATAAAGGACTGACTCTTCGCCCGCCGGCAGGACTGTAACACCAGCAGCCCGCACACGAGCAGGCCACGCAGCCGCCGACAGCACGCCGCAGCCCGCTGGCAGATGCTCACACTGCGACACGCGACCGTTATGCTGCAACGCGCGCATCCCCGCCGTTCGGCTCGGCCGCGGCACCTTTCGGAGTGAGCCTGTTGAAGCATGCAGAACGGGCTTATCGGTGCGCTGCGCTATCCTGCCGTCCGTGGACCTCCGCTCAGCTGATCGCGTCGCATTAGCCTGCTCCTCGGAGCACGGCTGCACGCTCGCTGTGTGGGAGCAGGCTGCCCATCGGAGGGACTTCACGCCTCTCGATGGAGTCGCGGTCGAGGCCGGTTAGCACGGGGCGCTGGCTGAGCATGTCGCGGTGATCCGCGAGCGGGTCCCACCGCTCGAGGTTGAGGCTGTGCGGCTGGCCTGTGACGTTACGGCGAATTCGCGCCCATGTCGTGTCGGGTCGCATCTACCGTAGCCCGTTTCAGGAAGCCCGCGGACTCCCGGCGTGCTCCGTGAGGCACGCGGGGCGTATTGTTCATTGGCGTGAACATGCAGGAGCGAATCGCCGGCTGCCTGCTGGCCGGGGCTGTGGGCGATGCTCTCGGCGCGGAGGTGGAGTTCCTCAGCTGGAATCAGATCCGTGACCGCTTCGGACCTGCTGGCGTGACTGGTCCCCGTCGCCCGGCGCGGTTCACCGACGATACACAGATGACCTTGTTCACGGTCGAGGGCCTCATCCGGGCGTGGGTCCGGGGGCGGTCGAGGGGCCTCTGCTACCCGCCGGGCGTGGTCCGCCACGCTTACCTGCGGTGGCTGCACACGCAGGGGGTGGCCTGGGCTCAAGCGGGAGCGGAATTCGCCGGGGACAACACGGCGCCGGACGGCTGGCTGGTCGAGCAGCCTGTTCTGCACCAGCAGATGGCTCCGGGCAACACCTGCCTGTCCGCGCTGCGTTCCGGCGGCAAGGGCACCGTAAGCGAACCCGCCAATGATTCCAAGGGGTGCGGCGCGGTCATGCGCGCCGCCCCGGTCGGATTCTTTTACGACACCGCAGCCGGGACATGGGAAGCCGCCTGCGACATCGCGGCAATCACGCATGGTCATCCCGACGGCATCCAGCCGGCCGGAGTGCTGGCCGTCACCATCAGGCTGCTGTGCGACGGCCAGCCACTCGCCGGTGCCCTTCGTGAGGCCGCAGCTTTCGCGTCCGCTGGCAGCACCCGGCAGGCCCTGGCTGAGGCCATGGAGCTCGCCGGCAGCGGCCTGCCCGATCCCGGGACGCTGAACCGGCGTCTGGGTGAGGGATGGGTTGGCGAGGAGGCCCTGGCGATTGCGGCCTGTTGCGCGCTGGCGGCCCCGACACCGGCGGCTGCCCTGCTGGCAGCCGTCAATCACTCCGGGGACAGTGACTCAACCGGTTCCATCACCGGTAACCTGCTCGGTGCCGCTCACGGACCGCAAGTCCTGCCTGAGGGATGGCTCGAGGTCCTGGATGGCCGAGACGTAGTCGCGCAGGTTGCCAGCGACGCTGCCACCGAGTTGCTTGGCACGCCGGAAGAAGGTTACGGCTCCGTGCCGCAAGCGTGGTGGAACCGTTATCCCGGTTGGTAGCAGGTGAGTGCCCTGGGCCCTACTACCGGGACGTGACCTCGGCCCGGACAAGTCTCAGGTATAGGTGGGGCCGGTGCCGGGGAACCGGATCCGCGGCTCTCGGCCCGGACCACGTCCGATCCGACGGAGCATGGATCTGATGCTTACCCGGCCGGGCCGGCAACTCTGGCGTGCAACCTGTAATTCGCGATGCGGGAGTACTGCACTGATGCTCGTGGTCGCGATGGTGATGAAGACATCGATGCCTGTTGACGGATCTGCACCGCGGTGCAGGCCGAACTCGACGATGCATCCGTCAAGAGGCGACGAGCGGCCAAACGCCGGGGCGTACCCCAGGATGAGGCCGAAGGCGCCGATGGTGGGGTCAGCCAGTTCCGCCGTGGGGTGACAGTGAAGCACAGCTGCATCCGCACAGGTCCCGGCGGGACGGAGCTTGCCAGGGGAACAGGTAGCGCCGGCAGTGATGTCGGCAGGTGCCTCTATTCTTGCGCCATGCCTCAACAGGATCTCGCGTTGCTCCTTCGACTGAACAAGAGCTGGCACGATGGCATGTGTGCCGAGGATCTGTACGAGATCGCTCGTGCATGGTGGGTGATGTCGCCTGCGAACGCGCAGCGGGTGGCACGCGTCCTGGCCGTGGGGGGCGGGGTCGTACGCGAGGTCTATCAGCCGGTGAAGTGGCTGCCTTCGCCCGTCGAGGGGCTGGAGAACCGTATTGGGTTCGAGGGAGTGGTGGCCACCGACCGTGAACGATACGTGGGCCGTGATGTCACGCACCTGTTCCGGCAGGGGTCTGCTAACCCTGTGCGCTACCTGCCACTCGACGCACTTATCGGTAATGCAGTGATTGCGCGAGGCGCATCCCCCAAGCCTCCGTCAGTGGGCGCTGAGCAGGTCTGCAACGGGGTCGTCGAACCGGGTCTGCTGGAGCGTGTCGTTCAGCTCCTTGATGCGTTCGAAAGCGACCTGCTGTGGGCGCAGTCCCGGGCGGGGCAGGAACTGTTCCACTCCAACACGATCGCGTGGCTGCTGAGGAACTTCCCGATCCCGTGCGCGCCAATGCTCGACCTTCTCGGCGCCCACGATTACGACGGCGTGAGTCAGGTGGCCGTCTGGCGAGAACGCCGCAATCTCGACATCGTCATCGACCCCGTCGGCGCCAATCCGAAGGTGGTCGTGGAGAACAAGCTCTACTCCGTGCCCTACCCGGCACAGCTCAGCAAGTACAACGCCTACCCGCTCCCGTGGTCGGCCGCCCACGGGAAAGACGGGGCACAGGCTACCCGTTACGTGCTGCTGAGCCTGATGACACCGTCATTCCCGCTGCCGAGCCCATGGGTGCACATCGACTACCGTGACCTGGCCGGCGCACTCGACCAGGTCAACGCCGATGCCCTCGGGCGCACCAGCGGCCAGTTCATTCGCTACCGCGCCTTGACGCACCGTCTGGTGGCACTGGCGGAAGCGGTCGACCCAGCGCAAGCACTCGACGAGCAGTTCTCGGCGGCCGATGTAGTCGCGAAGCTGCCTGGCGGAGGACTCGACGGGGCCATCGCCCGCATGCGATTCAGCGGCCTCGCCCAGGTAATTCAGAACCACTTCCCCGAGACCAAGCCTTTCCACGTGGGCGGCGACCGCGGCGGCATTATCACTTACTGGCGCCAGCTAGCCCACGGACGCCAAATCGGATGGCAGTTCCAGGAGAACCAGCTCCGATTCTGCATCACCATCGAGGACCCAGATCTCCAAGGCGAGGCCAAGCGCGCCGCGCGAGAGGCGATCGTCGAGGCCGAGCATGCCGAATTCTTCGATCACGGCGGCGTCGAAGCCATCCTCGGGTCCGATCTGAGGGTGAAGAGCTACGCTCCCGGCAAGTGGCTCGGCTTCAACCCCGACTTCGTCTACCGGCACCGTCCGGTGAAGCCCACCGTCTCAACCGCGAGACTCGCCGAAGCACTCGCCTCCATGACAGAACGCGTCGATCACTTCGCCGACAGGGCCGGGTACGACGTCGACTGAAGGCTGGCATACCCCATGCTTCGCTAGCAGCGCTTACACACGCCGTGTGATCGACCTTGTTCTATGGCTGAGCACACAGTTCCGCCGTTATGGACGGATATTGCGTCCGTCGAGCGAATCTCCTCAAGCGCTCAGATCGAGTCGATCTGAGCTCGCTTGCGGAACTAAGCATGTCTACGGAGGCGGTCTTACAGACTGTCCGCGAATACGCCCGGACCTGCACCGCCGGCGGTACAGTGGCCTGCTTCGGTCCGCAAGAAGGCCCAGCCTGGCGAGGATCGAGTACCTCGAAGCGGCACATGAACGGGTTACCGGTGACTCGATGGCCTCAGCATCGCGTGACCGAACGCGCGTGCGCTTTCCGTCTTCGCGGGACTCCCGTCCTCATCACGTGGAGGGCCATTCGTATCACGCCCGGATGCGATCATCATTATCAGATCAGAGAGTGCTGCGTCCCGTGCTTTGCCACGAAGTCCTTCGCCGACGCTGTTCGCCACCAGATATCGTTGCATGCGTTCCAGTCGTCTATGGAATGACTCCAGTTGATGCGAGGTCCTGGCATAGAGCCAGAAGTTTAGCCCTGCGATAGTCTCGACGATCGCACCGCTGAGGGTACTGACCACCGCGGCAGCCTGGACCTTGTACGTCACGGCGATAACGACGCCGACCATGAAGAACGTCAGCCCAACGACTGCGGCAGCGATTGCCGATGTGAAACTGCGTCGCGCCTGCAAAAGGACGTTTTCATAGTAAGCATTGCTAATAGTCAACTGACTAGCGGCAACCTGCGCAATATTCGTGGTATCGATCGCCGCAATATCTTCGATGGCCTGCTGAGCTGGTCGACCTGCAGGGATAACTGTTTCGACGTAATTGCGGGCATGAATAGAACCAATTGCATCGTCGAACGCTATCGTTTGCGTTCTGAGATTGCCGATGGTCGTTGTGATCAAATTGAGCGCGGCGTCAACCTTCGCCTCATCAAGAGGTCCCTCCTCATCGAGGATCTCGATGCGGCTAATGGTCCGGTCGACGGATTCGATAGTTGCAAAAAATCGTCCGTACGCCTCGCTGAACAGTATCGGGTCTAGCATTGTTGCTTGGCCTGCTCTGGTAGCTATCCCTTCTATGCCGAGGATGGAGAAGTTCTCGATCTCTCCTCTAGCCATGGACAACATGTATGTGTTGCTTGAACGCGCATCGGCCTGCTCGATGAAAGCCGCAGCCCGCGAGATGAGATCGCGACAACGCTCGGCGTCAGATAGAACGTCCACCACCTTGGCGGCATCGCCGCGCCTAGACATTGAAGGCCTGGGAGATTTGCTGGTCGGCGTTCTCGTAAGCGTCCATAACCTGCTTAATAATTTGCGCTAGTCGATCAAGCGCTTCGGTGTTCTTCTTAATCGATTCCTCGATCTGATTCATCTCGGCTTCAACAAGAGTCGGAATCTGGCTTCCTTGCCAGATCTTTCTCAAGTCGTCTCGACTCGCGTGCAGAGACCCCACCACATCTTCGAGGTTATTTCTCATTGATTCGATCCGCGCGATCAGAGCTCGGACGTCTTCCGTCTGGACTAGGAATATGGCCACAGAGTCGATTGTCCTCCATCGATGCATTGGCGCGCAAGTTGGGATACCTAAAAGATCAGGTTTATCGAGCCTGGCAGGCTACGGCAATGGACGAAGCCGGTTGCCTGGTGTGCCTTGCAGTGTCAAATCCGACGGCAACCCATCACCGCCGTCGACCCAGGACCGAAGCCCACGTCAAGCCCTCGAAGCCATCAACCGCTCGACAGCTTGAAGTGCATACAGCTCCGATCCTGCTCTTCTCATCAGTCGGATTACCTACCGTGCCGCACCGGGTCGAACCCGACGGCCGCACGCCCCGCTCTGCGAGTGCTGGTCGCCTTGATCCATATATGGCCGATGCATGGTGCCCGGCACAGAGGGAGACGGTTCCCACAGACCGCTCCCCTTTTCGTCCTGGCGATGCCCGGCCACCCAACGCGAACCATCCGGCAAGCGCACCGAACCGGATGATCTGTCGATGCCGAGTACGCCACGACCGGCGGATCCTTATACGCGCTAAATCGGCGGTATGGAGCTGATGCGCCTCTGCAACGTAGCGACGCTCATGGTTCTCGAAGGTGTTCTTCGGACTTGCCCTGTCCTTCCCGTGCCGCCCGTCCCCGGCTACCTTCATGTGGCGACTATGACTTTGGTTTGGGCAGCACCAGCGTCTGTAACCAGGGACAGAGGAGGGGTAATGCTCACGGAAGACGCGGTGATCAGGGCATTGCGTGAGCACCTGGCGGCCAGCGGATGGCAGATCGTGTCGTGGGCTGCGCCGGACCAGCACGGCACGGACCTCGTGGCGCTGCGGGACGGCACCCGGCTGGAAGTCGAAGCGAAAGGCGCAGGAAGCTCAAAGCCCCATACGGCACGGTACGGCCAGCCATTTACCGCGGCACAGGTAAGAGTCCACGTCGGTGAAGCGGTACTCAAGGCGTTGAGGGTCGTCGCCGCCGGGACATCGCGCGCAGCGGTCGCCTTCCCCGATACGCTCCGCCACCGCTCCGAGACCGGCCCCATCGAGCCGGTCCTGCGCCGCCTCGACATCGCGGTCTACTGGATCGCCGAAGACGGGTCGGTCACCGTCAGCGAATCCCCGGCGCAGTGAGGGTCGAGACATGCAACCTTGCGGGTGCACGCCACAGGCCGTGATGAAGGGGACACCCTCACCGGAGAACAACCGTCAAGAACCGCCGATATGCTGTGAAACCTGGTTGCCAAGACTGTTGCCTGACGCCACGCCTTACAGGATAATCTGTGTCCGGCCGCTCGTATGATCCAACAGCCGACCGACGCGCGTCAACAATATGCCGAACTGGAGGTGTTGGCATCGCTGAATAATGCAGATTGTTTATAGGCTGCCTGCGATTTTTGGCAAAACGGCGAGCATCCCACGTTGGAAATTTGACGTCTGTCAGGTACCATCTCACGCAACGTATCTTCCACCACTAAGTCTCGACGGCGAATGGTCAGGGTAATTTCTATTCTTCGGCGTCCTGGGGCCGCCACTCTAGCTTCTTCCTCAGTTGTAATAGAAGGCGTATTAGTATCGCTCGGGATATCGGATGGTCGACCTCTATGTCGCATCCGGCGCACCTGCCAGAACAATACTGCAGCGGCGACCAATGCGCCTGGAAGAATAGCCCAGTAGGCCGCCCTGGTCGGGTCGTCAACTTGGAATATGGACTGGACCGGCCAAGCGAACGCAAGGTCAGAGACGAATCCGATAACGATTGCGACAGCTAGGCTCTCCGGAAAAGATGTTCCAGAGTTGCTATACAGCATATACGCCCATAGTACAAGCAAGATAATAAGGGACTCGAAAGTATTAAGCGGAATCCAGGACCCAGTGGTATTTAGAAGGGACAAGCCGGCGCCAACCACCGCGATCACCAGCGCTGCAGGGTCTATCCCATCCCTCTTGCCAACCATGAGCAGCAGTATGCCGGAAGCGTAACTTCTTATCCATCTGCATGAACTCATCCCGCCAAGAACTCCGGAGGCGCGAACTGGCACCCCCATCGCACGCGCGGCGTTGGCCTCGATGTGCGACAGCAGATGCTCGGTCTTCCCGTCCTTCTCGCCCTCGATGTTGATTGCGGTGTAGAAATCCTTCTCAGCTGCGGTTTCCCCGCTAACTTAGCCGCGGTCCACCGCGCGCGTGTGCGCCGGTCGACGGTCATGAACTGCATGCGCTCGTTGGCGACCCGCTCCGGCTAGAAACGGGCACGCGATGGTGACGCGCGCCGACGCTCGCATCCGGGTCTCGCGGCAACGGCCATTTTGGGCTGGTCGCGATTACCGGCCAAGGATAGGACGCTCCAGACACCATGGTCACGCACCATCGCTGGGACTCATCTCAGCGAACTGCGCTTGAACCGCGATCTAGCGTCGGCCGGGCCGCCGTCCGCGTCTGAGTTCAACTGTACAGAACAGGCCGATCTGAGCGTCCGGCCGCGTCGGCAAAGCTCGCTCATGCCTGTGAGGGAGTCGGCTAGGTCGCATGCCTATGCGCCGTAGCGCATCCCGATTCATACTCCGGGCGAGCGCGTGCCACCAGTTCGCCGATTCGGGCGCGCCGAGGCATGGGTCGAGTGTGTCCGGCATGCAACCGGATGACTTGAGCGCAGCCGGGTCATGCGCGACAGCGCTCGCCCGGCGTCATCGAACCGGCAGTCTGGGTCGCGTCGAGGTCACCGGGCGCGACGACATGCCGCCTGGACTTCGCGATCCACGTGCCGAGGTGCGGCGGACCGAGGCTGTGCCCGCCCCGTCTGCGGCCGGTGGCGGCACGAGGCCGCCGGGCAGCGGGACGCGGTCAGCCGCGTAGTCGCACGCGATAAACCCGGTGACATCGGTGGTCATCCCCGCGATGATGGCCAACGTGGAGGAGGTCGAGGTCGTCGTCGCCCATAACGAGCGCGCGACGCTCCGCGTCGGCGACGTATTCGTGAAGATCGACGCTGATCAGGCCCGCGCCGACGTCGAGGTCGAGGCGATGGCGATGGCGCCGGTCCCGGTCCCGGAGATCCTGTGGCGCAAGCCGCCCGCGCTCGCGCTCGCCGCCGTCGGCGGGACGGCACTCGGCCGCCTCGGCGAGCCATCGACCGCGTCGGCGGCCGCGTGGGCCGCGGCGGGTGCGGCCGCCCGGATGCTGCACGACGCGCCGCTGCCGCCATGGCCCGGCCGGAGCCCCGGCGAGCTCGCATCGCGCCTCGACGGCGAATGCGAGTGGCTCGTCGCCAACGACGTCCTTCCCGCCGACGTGGTCACGCGCAACCGCCAGCTCGCCGAGACTGCGCTCCGGCCGTGGACACCGGTGTTCATCCACGGCGACCTGCAGGCCGGCCACGTATTCACCGACGGTGACGAGATCACCGGCGTCGTCGACTGGTCCGAGGCGTCCCAGGGCGACGCGCTCTTTGACGTCGCCATCCTCACGCTCGGACACCAGGAGCACCTTGGCGACGTCGTCGCCGGCTACGGCACCGACGTCGACCGCGACCTCATCCGCGCCTGGTGGTCGTTGCGATGCCTCACTAACGTCCGCTGGCTGGCCGAGCACGGCTACGGCTCGCCCGAGGAGTTCCCCGAGGTCGCCGTGCTGCGATCCCGGCCGTGAGGCTGCACGGGCCCGCCCGCTGCGGGTGCCCGTTGTGCCGCGATCGCCGGGCCATCTCCCGGAACCCGGCGTCTTCCGGACCGGCGAGGTTATGGTCCTCGAAGATCCCGGGCAGCCGGCCGGCGACGTCGGAAGCCGGCGCGCGACTCGAGTCGAAGATGCGCCTCAGCCGGGCACCAGCAGTGCGCATGGCTCTCATCCGGGCTTGCGGCCGGACACGAGCATGCGCCTGTCGGTCACGGACAGCTCAACGGGCTGCTGGCGTCGGTAGAGGTCCCGGGGACGAGATGCGTCAATCGGCAACGCTGCGACGGTGAGTCACGGCACCGGGGGTCCGTTGTGATGCATGTGCATGGGGTTGAGAAATGGCGGCTCGATGTCGGCGATGAGGCCCGGGTAGTCGGTGCTGCCGGAGAGCGTCTTGCGCGTTTCTCGGATTATTTTCGAGGCGAGGTAGGGGTTCACGCCCAAGGTCATGCGGGCCTGAGCTAGATCACGTAGTACGAGATGGTCGCCCTTGGCGCTTGTGCTGTCAGCCTGGGGAACGGCGAGCCTGGTGACCGTGTCCGGTTCAGCCGTGAAAAGCTGGTAGACGGTCAGCAGGAAATATATACCGACGAGGAAGCTGTCGCAGATCTCCGCCGTGAGCGCGGCAACCGGTTCGTGAGTTTCGGTGACCTGTTGCCTCGCTGTCGCGGCCCACAGCCGGCTCACCTCGCCCAGAATAGTTTCGATGTCGATTGGCTGCCGCGATACAGGGCCGCCGGGGTCCTTGAGATACCTGGCGGGCCAGCCCTCCGTGCTCAGCAACCCGAGCAGGTCAGGCCTGGCCGGGATGTCGAGGGGGGCGGCGAGGGCCGTCGAGCGGTGCTTGAGCGCGCAGATCTCGTCCGTGATGACGTTGCGCGTGGCTTCGGCGAGCTCCAGCTTAGTCCGGCTATCGTCGCCGCAGGTGGTGAAGATGCCACGGGCGACACGCAGCAGGTCCCGGGGCAATCCGCCAGATAGCACATAACACAGCGCGACGAAGGCTGGGGGCAGCCCGATGACCCGGCGGTCAAGAAGGTCGCGTGCTTCGTCCAGGTTCAGCGCATCGATCCACACCATTTCGTCGAATACCCCGCCGGAGGCGGTCTTGAGGGGAACCATGCGCTGACTGGTGGTGCCGAGGGTGTCCGGCGATACCGCGATGAGGTACACGCAATGAGGGGTGCCGAACACTGCGCTGAGCTCGTTCAGGAACCTGCTGGCTTCCTGGGCATCGTCGATCTGGTCCATCTGGTCGATTCCGATGACGAGTCGGACATTGGTCTTGCTTTCGCCGGGGTCAACTGCCTGCTGGAGCGCGGCGACTGTGCGCTCGGCGAAGTCGCGGTAGTCGTCGATAAGCTCGGGCAAAGTCATGAGCTGTTCGGTAAACGCCTCGGAGCTCGCGAGGTTCAGGCCTGTCCCCATCGGGCCGCCCAGCGTGCCAGCGCGGCTGCGCGTTTCGGTCCGCTGGAAGTGCAGCCGCTCCAGGCGTGCCTGGGCATCGGTGGCCAGGGTGATGACCTCGCGGGCCTCGATCAAGGCCTGGCGGGTCCGCCAGCCGAAGACCGCCGCAGCGGCGACGAAGGCGGCGGCCGCTGCGACCGCAGCCCATGCTTGCTCCGGCCAGGATGGCACCGGCCATCGGCCGGTGGCCGCCCGCCAGGCCAGGGCAACGGTCAGGATGACAAGGGCGATGCCGCTCAGGGCCCGCAGCACCCAGGCTGGCCGGATCGATCGCGCCACGAGAGCGAGGATGAGGTGACCAGATGAGGCCGCGTTGAGGCGGGCATCAGCCAGGACCGCCTTGCACAGGCATGTGTACAGGTGGATCAGGAATTCTCTGGCGCCATAGGGCAACGGCACCTGGACCATGAGCCTGAGTCCGGGCAACGGAGACGGGGACGGTGGGGGCCACGTCGGCGTCCCGTACCGGTGGTGGCAGAAATCGCGGATCAGCGTGGACTTGCCCGATCCGCGGTCCCCGCTCACCCCGACGCAGCCCGAGGACATCTTCTCGATCTTCTCCCGGGTGTCGTCGCACGCCGCATTTTGCGTGACGGTGGCCACGTCGGTCACCGCGCTAAGCCCGGGAACCGGGAGAATGGTCAGCGTGGTGGTAGGGAGCCTGGCGTTACTATCTGGCTCGTTGTTGAGCTGCCACCGCCGTTGCTGGAGAATCGCTTCGAGCAGTTCCGTGCGCCATGGCGCGGTACGAGCCACCGGTTCGAACAAGGAGTGCCACACAATCCAGCGCACCCCCCGAATGCGCCGTAGCACGGCAATCACGGTGCCGAACACATTCCAGTACCAGGTCACCTGGCCTTCAACCAGCCAGGCCAGCAGCTTCGGATGATCTTCTGCGACCCCGGCCACTAGTCGCCAAGCCGTCAGCTCATCGCTGCTCGGGCTTCTTCGCCGTCCCGCCGGGAAAGGCTTGATCTTCGGCCTTCCTGGTCTCGCGGCGGGTACCTCGCTGGCGTTTACATCACTAGGCTGCGCACCGCTCTCCGGAGGGTAACGGCTGAGTTCTGGAGCCGACTCCACGTCGACACTTACGTCCGCAACAAGCCATTTAGCTCTGTGCCGCGCAAACGGGTTCCTATAGAGGGCATTTGGGTCAAGAAAAAATCTGTCAGAGGGTCGCATAGCGTGACCCTAATAGTTAGCGTCGGCCTGCTGTCAACCCGGCGCTTGGGATAGCAACCCAGGTACCCAGCCAGCAGCGGTCAGTGTCTCTAGCGGGTTGGATTGCCTGCTGGTCATCCGGGGGTTACCCTCGGGCTTCCAGCGCGTCTCCTCAGACCCTGACGCGCTCATCCGCAGCCACCATCAGGCGGCGCTGTAGAGGCCAGTCGGCCCGGCGAACGCGGTTACGCTCGCGCATCCCATGGTTTGCTGCGCATCCGATGATCAAGGTTCCGCCATCCGCATGGTCGAGCGAGGTATGAATATTTATGCGCAATCGCTGACGCAGTGAACATCCGGATCTGCCGCGGTGAGGGCGTCGGCTCGGTGGCAAGGACTGATCATCTTGCGCGCGGTATCGGCGATCGGGTTGCCTGAGCTCGGGAAGGTCCAGCGGGCTTTACAGCCCGGGACGGAGACTCTGAGCGCGCCGCGATGGCGGCAGGGCGGGTGATCCGTCTGCGACAGGCGCTGCCAGCGGGTTCGCTTCGGGGAAGTCGCGCCTTGCAGCCTGGACGGGCTCCTGCGAAGGTTCGTGGTGCGTGAGCAAGACGACGGAGGAGCCGGGCATCATGCCGGCCATGGCCGCGGCGTCATGCATGGCTCCCGCGGCCAGCCAGTTGGGGTCATCGGGGTCCCGGAGCGTCCTAGCCACCCAGTCCGCGTCCTGGCGCGGCGGGGCTGCTTCCTGCTTGAGCTTTTGGTCGATCTCCCGGACGCGCTCACGTGCGGCTATGAGCTGGTCGGCCTGGGTGAAGGGCTTGTCCAAGTCGTCGCGAGCACGGTCGACTTCGGTAGTCAGCCGCTCGATGTCGGTCAGGGTTCGGGCCTTGAGGGACTCCAGGCCCGCCAGGCGGCCTTCCAGCCGGACAACGAGCTTGCCGGGGTCGTGCGCCCGAATGTCGGCGAGTTCCATCCGCAGCTCGGCACCGGGGGCGCCCTCAAGGGCGATGGTGACGTTGGTAGTGCCCAGAACACGCTCGATCACAGCGGTGACGTCGAAGCCTCCGAGCTGGCCGGGCCGGTCGCCGAGCCGTTTGTGGCTGCTTTTCATGAGGGCTTCGTTCAGTTCGGCAAGGAGTTTCTTGAGCTGCTCCCCGGCGTCGTGCCGCTTGGTGAACCGGCTGGTGCCGAGGGTCATGCTGAACGCGTCTCCGCGGGTGTTGCGGCGCCGGCCGATCGCGGTGTCGATCTGGCCGGTGAGCGCCTCCAGTTCGCCGACGCGGCGAACGTTCGCGGCTACCTTCTGGTGGAGCGCGTCGTGGTTGCGGAGCCAGGCGCGCTCGGCGCGTTCCAGCCGGGTCAGCTCGGCGTCGGCTTCGGCTTTGTCCATGAGCAGCGGGTTCCCCGTGGCAAGGGCCTTCACCTCGGAATAGGACAGAGCGGCATCGCCGATGTCCTCGATCTCGCGGACGTCGAGGCGGCCGCGCATGACCTGGGCGATGAACCGAGCCTTCCTCTCGACCGTCTGCCACATGTATCCGTCGAAGGAGCGTTCGGTTACGTAGCGGAGGATCTGGACTTCGTCGTTGTGGTTGCCCTGGCGCACGATACGGCCCTCGCGCTGGGCGACGTCGGCGGGCCGCCACGGGCAGTCGAGATGGTGCAGAGCGATGGCGCGGAACTGCACGTTGGTCCCGACGCCCATTTTCTCCGTACTCCCGATCAGGACGGAGACGGTCCCGGCGCGGCAGGCGGCGAACAGCTCGCCCTTATCGCGATCGGTTTTCGCGTCATGCACGAACCGGATGGATTCCCGGGACATGCCGCGGGAGACGAGCTGGTCGCGGAGTTCGTCGTAGACGTTCCAATCATCGCCGGGGGTGCCGATGTCACAGAAGACCAGTTGCAGGCTCCCGCGCACCGGGGCATCCTGCCCCTCGGGCCCTGGGTAGACGTCGTTGCGATGAGCCAGCCACAGGTCTGCGATCCGGTTGGCGGCGGCGTCGATCTTGCCGGGAGCGGTCATGGGCCGACCGAGAAGCCGCAGATCCAGGGCGGCCTTGCGGCCGTCCATGCAGACCTTGAGCATGTTGTCCTCTTCGGGCATTACCTCACGTTTGCGGATCGCTTCGGCTCGTTCGCCGAGTTCGGCCATCACCTCGAGCTGGCCGTCGGACGGCTGGCTGATGACGGTCTCCGGGGCGCGCTGGCCGTCGCCGGGCCGTTGCGCCAGGGCCGGGACGGGCAGCTTGAGGTCTTCGCCGGTCTTGATGTCGGCGGAGACGTGCCAGCGGCGGAGCATCTCCGGGACGTTCGTGAACCGGGCGAACCGGGTCTTCTGCCGAAAGCTGCTGCCGCCCTCAGGTGCCATCTCGATCTGGTCGACGGTTTCGCCGAAGGTGGCGGCCCAGGTGTCGAAGTCGGTGATCCCGGCGGATTCCAGCAGGTCGGGCCGCAGGTAATGCTGCATGACGTACGCTTCGGTGATGCTGTTGGCGATGGGAGTGGCGGTGGCGAAGGTGACCACTCGCCTGCCGTTGCGCCCGACCAGGTAGCTGATCTTCATATCCAGGTCCGAGGCCCGCATCGACCCCTCGATCTGGGCGTCGGGGATGTTGGATGGGGTGCGCAGGTTCTTGTAGCCGTGCGCTTCGTCGATGAACAGGTAATCGATGCCGGTTGCCTCGAAGGTGATGCCGGGGTCCTTCGCAGAGTCCAGCTTCTTCTTGATGCGTTCCTCGGCGCGGAGCAGGGCGCCTTGCAGGCGCTTGACGCTCATCCCGTCGCTTTCCTGGGACGCGGCGATGAAATCCTTCATCCGGTCCACTTCGGCGCCGAGGTACTCGCGCTGGGCGTCCGGGCTCATAGGGATCCGCTCGAACGCCGACCGGGACATGATGACGGAGTCCCAGTCGCCAGTCGCGCAGCGGGCGACGAACTGGCGCCGCCGGTCGGCCTGGAGGTCCTCGCGCCGGGTGACCAGGACTTTCGCCTGAGGGTAGAGCTGGAGGAACTCGCGGCTGAACTGCTCCAGCATGTGGTTGGGGACCACGATGCAGGGCTTGTTGACCAGCTTGAGGCGGCGCAGTTCCATTGCGCCCATGGTCATCTCGGCGGTTTTCCCGGCGCCGACCTCGTGGAACAGCCCGACGGCGGGCTCGTTGATGATCCGGGCGACGGCGGCGACCTGGTGCGGGCGGGGCTCGAAGCTCATGGCCAGGCCGGGCAGCGACAGCTGTGCCTCATCGTAGGAACGCAGCACGATGTCGTTGAACAGCCGGTTGTACGCGGCCGCGAGCTTCTCGGCGCGAGTCGGGTCTTCCCAGGCCCAGTCGCGGAACCGTTCGGCCAGCTCGGCGGCTTTTTCCTGGGCGGCAAGGGTGTCGTCCATGTTCAGGACCCAGGACTCGTCTGCCAGCTTGTCGCGGACCTCGATGCGGCGCTGCTCCAGGATCGCCTGAGCCAGGGCTGGCGCGGGGTAACGGCTGGTACCCCAGGTGGAGGTGGCCAGTACCGTGTCCCGGTTGCCGCGGACGGTCCAGACCTGCCCGCCGGGATGCTCGACCCGGACGCCGGGGTCGGCGAGGATCTCGGCGAGGAAGTCCCGGACGTGGGAGGCGTCGATCCAGGAAGCGCCGAGCCGGGCGTCGATCTCGCTGGGCATCAAGTCGGGCGGAATGACCTTGCGCAGTTCTTCGGCGTTGACGTTGTAGCGGGGGTCGTCGGCGGCGGCCCGCTCAGCGGCATCCAGCTTGTCGCGGACCCTGCCGGACAGGTACTCCGCGGCCGGGACCAGCCGACCGGTCTCAGGGTCGTCGAAGACCAAGGTGCCCAGCTCACGGCGAGCGGCTTCCTCGTCGGTGCCCAGCAGCCGGGCGATGGCATCCAGCCGGGCTTCGCCAAGGACGTCCAGGCAGATCGCCAGCGCATCGGCGCCGTTGTCGGCACCGAGGCGGGGGTTGCGGGGGGCGATGACGCGACAGGTGAAGATCGCGGCCTTGGCGGCGGTCTGGCTGACCGGGTCAAATTCCTCCAGCGCCTGGACCAAGGGCGCGAACGGGTCGGCGCGGAAGCCGCCTTGCGGCGGACGGATGCGGGCCAGTTTCTCCTCGCCTGTGTCTGGGTCGGGACGGCCAGTGGGCCGCCAGGAGAACCGGTTGATGGTGCCCTGGGCCCGCACGTAGTCGTCGTAGAGCCGGTTGAGGTTGCGGCGTAGGGCATCCAGCTCGGGGGTGTCCTCCCGGGACGCTGCTTCGGCGTCCAGCAGGCCGGTGACCGCGTCGCGGAGTCGGAGCAGGTGCCGCAGCTCAGCGGCCTGGGAGGCCGGCACCGGGAACGGGACGGCGTGCCCCTCGGCGACCTGAGTGAAGGTTCCGTCGCGGTGCGCTTCGAAGTAGCCATCCGGGTGCTCGGACCGCATCCCGGTGACCACGGCGCGGGCCTGGTCTGGTGCGGCGGTCCAGGCCAGGCCGCGGGCCTGGGCGGCGTCGGCGATGCGGGCCAGGGTGCGGGCCAGGGCCGCGACGGTGTCCCCGGATGCGGTGACGACCAAGTCGTCGGCGTTGTAGGCACCGCGGGTGACGCACATCTCGCCGAGCACGGCACCGGGGTTGTCCAGGAAGTATTCATTGACCGGGACCTGGACGCCATCGATCCGGGCGGTCCGGGTCTGCTCCCACCCCGTGCCATCCGGGTCACGGCCGGGCTCGCGGCGGCGGAAGATCAGCAGGTCGGTGATGACCTTCGTCCCGGCTGCCTGCTGGTGCGCGCCGCTCGGCAGCCGGACCGCTCCCACCAGGTCGGCCAGGCCGCTGATCTCCCGGCGTGCGGCGGGGTTGCGGGCATCCGAGGTGTAGCGGCTGGTCACCACGGCGACGAGGCCGCCGGGCCGCACCAGGTGCAGGCTCTTGACGATGAAGTGGTTATGGATGCTGTGCCCGCTGGGGTTGTGCCGTCCGTCGGTGAGAGAGAAGTTTCCGAACGGAACGTTGCCGATGCCCAGGTCGAAGCTATCTTCTGGGGCGCGGGTATCGGCGAAGGACTCGTTGCCGATTTCGGCGTCTGGGTACAGCTTCGCTGCGATCGAGGCGGTGACCGGATCCAGTTCCACGCCAGTGACCCGGGCACCGCGGGGCGCGAAGCCGATGAAGTTTCCGCTTCCGCATCCTGCTTCCAGGACGCGGCCCTCGGCGAAGCCAAGCTGCTGCACCCCCGTCCAGATGGCCTGGACGAGGGCGGCATCGGTGTAGTGCGCGTTGAGGGTGTTGCGTGCGGCGGCCGACAACTCCCCAGGTGTCGCCAGGCTCGATAGTTCCTCGCGTGCCCAGGAATACTCTGGCTTGGCCTCATCGAAGACCTCAGGGACCGCGCCCCACCCGGACCAGCGGGCCAGTGCAGTCTGCTCCTCCGCTGTGGCCGGGCGATTCTCCCGTTCGATGGCGCGCAGTGTGGCGAGCGCCGCGAGGTTCGCCCGGATGCGGGCGACGGAACCGGACGGGGCCAGGTCGTCCTGGTTGCGGGGCCGGAACCGCGGAGCGGCGGTTAGCTGCCCTGCAGACGCTCCTCCTGCTCGGCGTTGATCTCCGCCCACATCGGGTGGCTGCGGCCGACCACCGGGGACCGCTGCGTGCTCGCCGAGGGCGTGTTGTTCTCCTCCGGGTCCTCGCTGGCTCCCCGCTCGGGCGCGGGCAGGATCTGCTGCGGCAGGACGATCTCCTCGGCCTGGCTGCGCGCCGCCGTCAGTCGGCCCGCCCTGGCTAGGTAGTCTTCCCCGGGATCGCCGTCGCCCGCCAGCTCCGTCGCCAGCTCGTCGATCTGCCTGGCCGCTTCCTGACCAATCATCGAGAAGAAGCTGTCCGGATCGCTGATCGCCGCGTACCGCTGCGGCAGCCACCGTGCCCAGTGGCTGCGGGCCATCGCCCCGTACTTGTTCACCGTCGTGCTCTCCCTCCCGCTTGTCCGCCAGCTTCAGCAGGTCATCGAAGCTGAGCTGGCCTTCTACGTGCTTGAAATAATCACGGCGCCGCTTTGCTACCACCTCGGGCTCACCCCGCCACGATGACTGGGCGAGCCAGGGCCGCGGGTCTACCCGACCGGCGGTGGCCGCTGGTGGCTAGAGGCATCGTAGGCATCCCTTTCTATCGTGGTCAACTCAAAGTAATAAATGATCTTCATTTCTTTGTATTCAATTGATGTAACAGGCGTGAAGGGCCACGGCCGCCCGGATCAGGCGGATTCTTCCGGGTCAGTGTGGTGGGCCGTCGACGCGCCTATCTCTTACCGGGCAGACCCCTGGGCTCGCCATGGTCGGGCGGGCCACAGCGGTCGTGGCGCCTGGCGCCGTCGTCAACGCAGCCTCCCGGAGTACACCGGCGGTCATGGTCTGCGGGAAATTGCTGGCCGCGAGAGCGGCGGGCTTGACCGCCGTTCCCAGCTCCTCGCCGCGCTCGTCGTCCTGCTCGTCATCGAAACTGGACAGGGCCAGCCGGACGCCAGCGCTTGCCTGCACCAGCCGCTGGTAGCTGTCCGTTAGCTGCCGCTGCACGTGCTCGTCGCCTGTTGCCTGAGCGATGCCGCAAATGCCGTCGGCGAGGGCTGCGATCGAACGGTCCAGACACGGCAAGAGGGCGAGGTGATCGCCTTCGGTGAGCTCCCAGGGGAAGGCGCCACCGGGATCCATGTAGCCGCGGAGTTCTTCGGCGGCGTACATGACTGTCTGGGCCATCTGATGGGCAGGGTGCATGTTCATCTCCGCTCCGTTTCCTCCGGTCCGGTTACGGGTTCAGGAGCGTCGTGCAGGCCCGGCGGGTCCCACCATCCCGGCGGCGGCTGCTTGACCCGTGCTTTCCGGGGGTCGATGTGCTCGTCTTCGGAGCACATCGCGAACGGCCCGGTCCTGCCGAGCAGGACCGGGAGCTGGTGGTCAAGATGGTCACGCAGCCAGGTGGCCATGCCAGTGCCGGGCTGGAGACGGAGCGCTTCCCAGGCGTGCCACAGGGCGGTGAGCCGGGTGATGGCCTCGGCGTGCCGCCACCATTCGGCGCACCAGCGGTACTCACCGCCAAGGGGACGCCGGAACATAGGCAGGAAATGGCTGTTCACCCACCCCTCGACGCTGCCATACACCGGCTGCGGCGGGGCGTCGACCTGGCCTGGTGGCTGCTGATCAGCGGGCAGCGCGGTCATAGCACGGTCTGCTGTCCGGGTTGCCAGCCAGGCTGGACGGACACTGCGTGGCGGATCGCGTCCTCCGCCCGCGCGTTCGCCGCACTGATCCTCGCGGCTTCTGGCCCGTGGTACCAGGGGCGCAACCGGATCAGCGCGGCGCGAGCCCCGGTGGCGAATAGCAGCGCCGTGCCCGGCTGCAATGCGCGGACGTCGGCGGGTTCGAGGATGTCCTGGCGGCGCAGCGAGACCTGCACGCTCGCGCGGCCGTCGCCATAGCTGACCGACTGGACGGGCACGTCGTGCTGGCCGATCAGGGTGGCCATGTCACGGGCCAGCCGCGGGCTGTCCACGCCCGCACCGATGAGCTTTTTGGTGGCGGCACCCCACAGCGCGGCCATGCCCTGCTCACCCCAGACGGCGATCCCTTGCTCATACGACTGCAGGATGGTGACCGGGATGACGCCCCGGCCGCCGACATGCGAGTACTGGGAAGGCAGGTCGGCGATGCGGCAGATGTTCGCTGCCTCGTCCAGGATGACTGTCATCGGGGGGTCGAGCCTGCCGCCGCTGCGCTCGGCGCGGCGCCGCCCGGCCCGCATGACCGCGTCCGCCATCGCGGCGATCAGCGGCGCTGCGGCGGTCCCAGTCTCGGTGATCAGGTACAGCGTGTCGCGGCTGCCGGCGAACCGGTGGGGGTCGAAAACCGGCAGCGGCCTGTCGCGCGGCGGGGTGACCCACGGCAGAATCTCCTCGTCGTTCAGGCAGGCGGCGCCGGTGCGGGCGGTCTGGTAGATGCCGTCCCGGGTTTCCGGGGCACCGTTCTGCATGCCGCGCATGCTGGAGGCCAGGCCGTTGAAGCCGGCCCGCTCGAGCAGGTCGGCTGGGATCGGGGACGCGGCATCCCCTAGCCACCGGTCGACCTCGCGTAGCGTCCGGCCGGAGGTCGCGGCGGCGAGGAACAGCGAGCACAGCAGGTCCTTAGCCGCCGGCCCCCAGATGTCACGCTTGTGCTCGTCGTCCACAGTCAAGACGAAGTGGGCGGCCAGCCGGGTGGCGGCCTCCTTGGTCCGCAGCCCGGCTAGCAGGTCTACCCACCACGCCCGCGGCGAGCCGGTCACCCGCAGCGGGTCGAACACCCACACCGTCCCAAGCTCGGCGCGCAGTTCGCTGGTCGCTGTCCACAGGTCGGAACGGACGCTGGTCGCCGCGACGGGGCCGGGTGCCGACAGGATGTGCGGGATGGCCTGGGTGGTGGTTTTCCCGGAGCGGGGCGCCATGACCGCGATAGTCGTGTCCTCCCACGAGGCATATAGCGCCGGGCCGCGGCCGGATGGCCGAAGCAGGTCGCCGAGGAGCAACCCGATCTCGTTCGGGGAAATTCTGCGGGGGCTGACGCCGGCCAGCATCGGACGCAGCCGGATCGCGGTCCTTGCCGCCTGGGCCGATGCGAGGTTTGAAATCTGCGGATTGCGAGCCAGCGCGGCGACCGGGTCGCCTGACTGCGGGATACGCCGGGCGATGATCCGCCATGCCACGGCTGCCATGACCACGGCGGTGCAGGCCAGGATGAGCCCGGTCGCGATGACCAGCGCATCTGGAGTGCCTGGCCACGCCTGGGCCGTGCGACCGCGCACCAGGGTGTAGACCCAGTGCTCGCTGAACGGGGGCACCCGGCCGCCGACCAGCGCCGCGGCGATCTGGGCCGCAAGCCAGGCCAGCCAGGCGACGGCGACCAGGCTCCAGCCCGCCAGGACGGCGATCCACACTCCCGCCCCGTTGCCGGACATGATCGGCACCCTCGGCCCGGCTGCCTGCCTCATCGCCGGACCTCCAGCGCCAGGAGGGACCGGAGACGGCAGCCGTCCAGAGCACGCCCGGCTGCCCGGGTGGTCATGGCAGTGTCCGGATCTGTCCGGCGCGGATGGCCTGGTCAGTGTCGTAGAGGGAGTGCTCGGCGCCAACCAGGGAGAGCTCGACCGGGATGCCCAGCCGCTCGCCGGTCTTGATCAGGTATTTGCCGCGGCCTGGATGACGGGCGCCGGGCAGCCAGGAGTCCGGCGCCGACCAGGAGGTGACCAGCTCCTGTTCTGGCCCGGTCAGCGGGGTGATCTCGTGCACGCGGGCAAGCTCGCGGGGCGGCAGTCCGCCCATGACCGTGATGGCGCAGCGTTCGACGAAGCCCCGGGCTTTCGCCCGGTCCTCCTCGGTTACCAGGGCGTCCAGGTCCGCCAGCGAATGGGTGATCATGATGGTGCCCATCCCCTTGGCCCTGTTCAGCCTGGTCAGGCTGTCGGCGTACTCGACCAGGCCCGGCGCGCCGCGCAATGCCCGCCACAGCTCGTCCATCACCGCGAGGTAGGACCTGGGCGGGGCGAGATGCTGCTCGGCCAGGGCGGCTGCGGAGTCGACCATCGCGTACCCGTGCGCCCAGGTGCACAGCATCGCTGCCGTGAGCAGTTGATCACCCGCCGCGCCCACCCGACTGATGTCCACGCTCACTGCGGGCGCTTCCAGATTGATCGGCCGGGAGGTCGGCTGGTCGAACACGCCCGCGAGAGAGCCTGTGCACAGCAGGTCGAGGGTGTACACCAGGTCCGCCGCCCGGTTCCGATAGCCGTCCGTGGTACTGGCACGGGCTGCGGAGCGGAGGGTATCGGGACCTTGCTCGATCACCTTCAGCACGTCGGTGACCGTCGGCTGGGCCGCGAGCCGCTCATCCAGCAGGTCGACGGCGCGGCCGAGGAGCACCTCCTCCGCGTTGCTAATGCGGCCTCCCCGGATGAGGGTGCACAACGCCATCAGCAGGGACAGCCGCCGGGAGCGGACTTCCCACCGCAGGGCCTGCGCGTCCGCACCGACCATCCGTCGCAGCGCGTCCCCTAGCGGCCCGGCGTCCAGCGGGTTGATGCGGTCCATGCCGCGGCCGATCCGGATCACCTGGCCGCCGAGGTGCTCGGTGAGCATGCTGTAGTCCGGCTTGGTGTCGCCGAGCACTAGAACCCGGGTGCCGGTCGCTACGGCTCCGGTGATCTGCCTCTTGACCAGGGTCGACTTGCCCACACCGGGCTGGCCGAGGATGAATTCGCCGGGGTTGGTGATCAGCCCCGTGCGCAGCCAGGCCAGCGGGTCCAGGCAGACCACCTCGCCGTGCAGCTGATGCCGCCCGACTGGGGTGCCCGCAGTGGGCGTCCCGGAGCCGGCGACGTACGGGTACAGCCCGCAGACCTGGGTGGTGGTCGCTTGGTATTCGGGTGCGCCGCCGACGTGGGCCGCGCGGCCGGCGTAGGGCAGCTTCCATCCCCAGGCGGGCGGGATCCGGTCGACGACTTCCGGCCGCTGCAGGGCCACGTCCCGGCTCGGGACCTGCCACTGGGCAGGTCCCGGAGCGGAGCCGCGCCTGGGTGTCGCGGGCGGCCGGGCGGGGTGGAGCATCGTCATGAGGGTTACCTCCTGGTTCTAGTCGGCCTCCGGCGAGCCAGCTCCGGCGGGCAGATCCCGCACGGCAGCGTCGCCGCCCAGCCCGCGGCCTGGGCGTAGGTCATCCGGCGCAGCCGGATCTTGGAGGACTCGGCCGCGGCCTCTGTCTCGGCGACCGCGCGGGGAAGTTCGGCCTCGCCGGCAACGGTGACGGTGACGTAGAGCGAGACAAGGCACACCCCGGCTCCGGCTGCCTCTTCGGCGGCGGCCTGCCGGGCGCGGGCCTGGTCGTAGGCATCCCGGGCGGTCTCGTCCCGACCGGTGCGGCGCTTGTAGATGGCGCGGAACTGGGCGGCGTTGACCTCGTTTTCCAGCACGCGGGTTGCCTCGGCAGCCGCGAACGGCCGGTACTGCAAAGAGACCCTCTTGGGATGGGCGGCCGGGGCGACGAGACGGGCCAGCACATCGGCGGTCACGGTCTGCCGCGGCGCCTCCTTCCAGGCCCAGGTGACGCTGAGCCCGCTGTCGTGCCGGTAGCGGTCCGGCGACTCCTCCGCGCCGACCGGCCCGGCCTCAGCCCAGGTGAGGTCGGCGCCCGGCTGCCCGCTCGCGGCCTGGGCGAGGATGCGGTTGATATCGCCGCGGCTGGCGGGGTCGCACGCAGTGCGCACCACGCCGGCGATCTCGGTAGCGGTGGCCCGGCCCAGGACGGTCACCCCGCACGTGCTCAGCGCGCTTTCCAGGCCGTGCAGGGTCCGGCCGACCTCCGCCGCGGCAGCGGTCAGGTCCGCGGGCGCTGCCGGGCTCAGCTTCGGGTCGAAGGTGATCGACACGCGCGTGTCGACGTCGGCTGCAGCGGCGGGCGCTGCCTGGACAAGCTGGGCCATGATCTGCCGTGCGGCCAGCGGGGCAGCGGGATCGAGCGCGGCGGCAACCATGTCGGCGAGCGCGGTCCCTGGCTCGGGAGCCGTATCGATCGTGACCGTCACCCAGCGGCACATCGGCAGGTAGCCGAGCGACGCCAGCCAGCCGCCCCAGTTGGCCACCCAGCCGTCGGCGTCCTCGCGGTTAGCCAGCCAGGTGGAGGCCGGAACCACCCGCAGCGTTGGGGTCATCAAGCCGGATCGCTTGTCCAGCACGATCCCGTACCGGCCACCGTAGCCGTCCTCGCAATCCAGCAATTCCAGCGAAGCGAGCACCCCAGGAAGTTGGTAGTCAGGTGAGTGCTGCGCGACCGCGCCGACCCGGTAGCGCGTATATCCGCGCGTCTCGGCGTAGCGCCAGCGCAGCCGCCGCACCGCGGCCAGAGCCAGCGGCTCGCCGCCGATCCTGGCTAGCCCCAGGCCCCCGCAGGTCAGCACGGGCGGCGCCGCGTATAGCAAGGCAGCCGAGCTGGCGGCGGCCGCGATGATCAAGATCAGCAAGGCACCCAGCACGGCCAGTGTTCCCGTGGCCCCGAGCCCGAACAGCCCGATGCCGCGCCGGAGCCGCCAGCCCCCGTAGTCGCGTGGTGCCGACGCCTGGTCGTGGCTCATCGCTGGCTCCTCCCGCCATCATCCGGGGCCTGCATCACCTCGGTTGCCTTGCGCCGGGCGCTGGCCGCGCCTGCCGCAAACCCGGCGGCGGCCATCCCGGCCGGCCCGCCTGCAGCGCCCGCTGCCGCAGCTGTCCCCGCGCCCGCGCTGCCCCTCGCAGCGGCGGAGCCCGCGGAGGAGCCAGGCGCGGCACCAGCACGCGCGCCTGCGCCTGGCGTCTGGGCACCGCTTGGCCCGCTGCTTTGCGGGCCAAGCTGATACGACATCCGCTGGGCCTGCTCGACGGCACCCGATCCGCCCGCCCCGCCGGAGGAACCGCGCAGAGCACCGATCGCGATAGCCCCGCCGAGCGCGGTCTGGAGGACGCCACCGCCTGCGGCTGATTCGGCGACCGCGCCCGTGGTCCAAGTGAAGAACCGCATCAGGGCTGGCAGCGCCAGCAAGCTCAGGATCACCATCGCGAAGCCGGTCAAGGTGGTGCGCACATCTTTGCCAGTGCCGGTCAGCGTGAACGCGGTGGCGTACACGGCGGCAGCGGCCGGCTTGTAGAAGATCAGAGCGAGCATCCACCCCGTGGTCTTCCGGAACCAGGGACGCGTCGCCGGGGTGACCGTGCCCGCGGCGGCCAGCGGCAGCGTCCCGGCGAGGACGATCAGGGCGCCCTGGCGGAAGAGCATCAGCATCGTCTGAAGGGCGCTGATGACGATCGCGACAATGCCCAGGACGACGACCACCGCCGGGGCGCCGAGCCCGGTCATCGCCAGCAGATCGGTGAGCCGCGCGCCGAACTGCCCTCCCGTGCTGGCGTTCAGCACCCAGTCCGACCAGGCGTCACCGGCCTTCAGCAGCAGGGTCGGCAATAGCACACCGACCGCGGAGGTAGCGGCGATGATCACAAGCCCTGACCCGGCGTCGATCAGCGGGTTCGCCTTGCGGGTCAGCGCCATCTTGCCGCCCGCGACGATCATGCCGAAGACGGCCACGGCGGTGGCAATCGGGAGCATCCACCGCTGGAGCGCGGTGACCGCAGGCTCGGTGGCCAGATCCGGGGATGGGACCTTCACCCACAAGCTCACGCTGTTCGCGGTGATCCAGGCGACGCCTGACTGGATGGCGCTGGCGATCCCGCTCAGCGCATTGTTGGCAGCGGCACCTGCAGCAGCGCCCACGACCGAGCCAATAGCCTTGCCGACCACGCAAGCCGGGTCGAGCAGTACCGGACACGACATCAGCGCTCACCCCTGACCGGGAAAGATGGTGTAGCCGGACAGCGAGGACAGCGGAGCTGCGGCGTTGCCCCAGTCGCCTTCAGGCGGGGCGACGACCCGCCAGTCTCCGCCGGACCAGACGACCTCGATGCGGGTGGTCGCGAGCACGGTGACGCCCTGGCTGCCGGGCCCGGCGCTGACGAGGTCGATGGTCGCGTCCGACGGGGTATAGGCGACCCACCGGAACGCCTGCTCGATCACGTAGGCGTTGCCGACCGCCTGGCCGTCGCTCACGTGCGCTGCCTGGCTGGCCTGGCTGTAGGCGGACTGGCAGCTGGCCAGCAGAGCGGCGGCATCCGGGCCGGTTACCTGGTCGCGGATGGTGGGAATATAGATGCCCGGTCCCCATTGCGCGTTCGCGCGGACCGCGATGTTCACGGCGGCGACCAGGGCACCCAGCGGCGTGTCGCTGTACCCGGAGGCTAGGCCGCCGACGATGTCGCGAGGGCCTGCCGCAGGCGCGGATGGCAGCTCGACGCCGTGGTAACCGGTCCATCGCAGTTCGGCCAGGTCAACCCGCGGGAGGCTGGGCGCCGCCGGGCCGGGAGTTTGAGCCGGAGCCGCAGCCCGGCTTGTCGTAGCCGGGCTGCCGCCGCTCCCGGTCCCGTGCCTGGATCCCAATGCCAGGGCCAGCACGGCGCTGACTGCGACGACCAGGAGGGCGGCTCCGAGTAGCTGGCGGCGCCGGGGGCGGGCGGCCGACATCACAAGAACACCCCGACGACAGCGGCAGCGACCGCGGCGACGCTGAGCCCGGCCAGCACCCACGGGACTCCGGTCGCGCCGTCAGCGGCGAATGATGCCCGGTTGCGGTGGCCGATCGTCATTTTGCCGCCGCAGATCAGCAGGCCTGCGACGCCAGAGGCCAAGACCAGGTACTTGCCCCACCCGAGAATCGTGTTGATCGGCGCGCTGAGTCCGGGCGGGGCCTGCGCGGGAGGATTCGGCACCCCGCCGCCAGCCAGGAAGTGCATTGTCCGTTGGGCGGTGAGGTAGCCAGCGGCCACGGCGTGCGCAGCCATGGCCTGAAGGGTGAATGACATGCCGTTTCTCCTTACGGTCTAGTCACGGGTTAGCGATGAGGGGCCTGCGGCAGCCCCGCGAGGGATCGGATCTCGGTCAGCGCTACGCGTGCCCTGCGCGGCGGGTCCACGCGCAACGGGTTATCGGCGAGGCGCAGAGCTGGGATGTACGGCATGCGGACGACCTTGCCTACGCGGCCTTCCAGCAGGCGGAACCGGTACCGGGCCTCGCCCGGCTCGGGCAGCCCGTCGCCGGTCACCACCAGCACGGAGACCTGCACGCCCTGCTCGCCGAGCAGGTTGACGGCGGCCACCGCCCGGCCGGCCGACGGGACAGTGTTTCGCGCGGCCAGCACGACCGGTCGGCCTGCTGGCCTTAGGGGACCACAGTCCGGCGCGAGCGGGCGGACCACGCCCATGTCCCAGGCCGGCCGCAGCAGGGCCGCGAGCGTCGTCACCCCAGCGCCCCCATGCGCCCCGACGAGGACGATCTCGCTGGGCGGCGCGTGCCGCGGCGGTCCGTGCGACTGCCCTGCACGTGGCCCCGCCGCAACTTTCATCGAATACACGCAGTCCCCTTCGCTGCCGTGATGCGCGGCGCCGACACCAGCTTCATCACATTAAGTTGATGATCGGCTCTCGCGAACGACAATCTAAGTTGAACCCCGCGAGCAGCATATGCGTACCAAGGGATGTGCTGTCAACTCAAAGGAAAATCAGCGAGGCCAACGTGTTGATTCAAGGGAAGACAGGCCGCGGGGCTCCCACCTCTGCGGCCAGTAACTCCTCCGGTGGACCGCAGTGGCCCCGACCAGCCAGACACGGGCGGATTCCCGCGCGCCCAGCGTGGCCGGCGGTCGTTCTCGCCGTGATGCTCGCGACCGCCTGCTCCGGGAGGCTCGCCGCGCCGCGCCAGTCCCCCACACCGGCCTTGTCACGACCTGCTGTCGCGGAGGTCGGGTCGCTGGTGCACGTTCCCCAGCCGGACTACGCATCTGCCGCATCCGTCGCAGCGGCGTTCTATGTCGCCTGGGGCAGCGTCGACGCGGTCCACGACGGGCCGACAGCCTTCGCGGCGCGCTGCACTCCCCTGGTCACCAGCACGCTGGAGAAGCAGCTGGAAGCCAGTCAGCCAGCGCCCGCAACCTGGCAGGTCATGCGCCACGACCGGCTGGTCAGCCTGGTGCGGGTGCGCGCCGTCACCCGCCCTGACGGCTCCCCGGCTCCTACCTCCTCCGCGACGTACCTGCGGGTCTACGCCACGCGCGTCACCGTCACCACGACCGGCCGCACTATCACCAGCGACGGCCTGACGCTCCGGCTGACCCGCGTCAGCGGGCGCTGGCTGGTCGGCGCCGTCCTGTTCTTCTAGGGAGCCCGCTGTGGTCAAGGTCATCGCCGTGGCGGGCGCGGCCGTCGTCGGTTTCCCGCTGCTAACCATCCTGCTGGTCACCGCCAGCCTTGCCCCGCCCGCCGCGAAGGCGGCCACCCCGACCGGCCTGTCCGGCGCCGCTACGTCACTGGCCGAGGCAGATATCCCGCCGGACTACCTGGTCTGGTACATGGACGCCGCGCAAACCTGCCCCGGACTGCCGTGGTCGGTGCTGGCCGGCATCGGCACCGTCGAATCTGACAACGGTCAGTCCCACCTGCCGGGCGTGCGCAGCGGCGCCAATTTCGCGGGCGCCGAAGGGCCGATGCAGTTCCTCCCTTCGACCTTCGGTCAGTACGCCGACGGCCCGGACGAACCACTGAGCCCATACGACGCGGCCGACGCCATCTACACCGCCGCCGCGATGCTGTGCGCCAACGGCGCTCGCGGCGGCAGCGCGTCCGGCATCGAGCAGGCCGTCTTCGCCTACAACCACGCGGACTGGTACGTCAGCGAAGTCATGTCCTGGGCCGAGAAGTACGCCGCCCAGGGCGGCGGCAACGCCGTCGCCACGGCGATCGCGTTCGCCAAGGCTCAGCTCGGCAAGCCGTACCAGTGGGGCGCGGCCGGCCCGAACTCCTACGACTGCTCCGGCCTGGTGTATGCCGCCTACGCCGCCGCCGGCATCCACATCGCCCGCACCACATACCAGTGGCAGCAGGACGGCCCTGTCATCCCGATCTCCCAGATCCAGCCTGGCGACCTGCTTTTCTCCGCCGGCTCTGACGGCACGCCCTCTAACCCCGGACACGTCGTGATGTACCTCGGCGGTGGCCAAGTCGTCCAGGCACCGCAGACCGGCCAAGACGTGCAGATCGACCCCATCGACCTCGCCAGCGTCGTCGTCGCCACCCGCCCGACGTCCCTGGCCAGCCACCCGTGACGAATCACCCGCCGGAATCCAGTTTCAGGAGGTACCCAAATGACCAGCAGGCAGCCAGCGCCACCGCTGCCGCAGCCCCAGCGGCCTGCCGCCGCCGCACTTGCGCTCAGCGACGCCGCTCGGGCCGCCGCTTACGCGTGGGCTCAGTTCATGGAGTCGACTGGGCACGGCCGCGCCGTAAGCCAGTTGTATTCGACGCTGCGTGACCTCGGCATCGCCACTCGAGGGCTAGCCAGCTACCAGATGGCCGACGCTCCGCCCGACGCCGAGTTTCGGTGGCACGTGACCAGAGGTGCCCGGTCGCTGCTCGATGCGAACAGCCGTCTCGAGGGCGTGCTTGCCGCTGAGAGCCTTAGCAGCGTGCCCGACGATCACGAGCCTGGAATCCTGCTCTGCCGAGCAGCGCGCAACGCGATTCTGGCCTGGCGGCAGCCGATAGGCACAGCCGCTGACCGTGACGCCACCGTCAAGCTCCTCATCACAGCTATCTGGTTCCTCGCCGTCGGCGCACTGGGCCTGGCGGTATACGCGCCGCGGCATCGGATCCTCGAGCTGCGCGCCGCGGCCAACTGCCTCGCCGAGGTCACCGCCTGCCTGACCCTGGCTATCCAGAAGCCCGAGGACGGCACCGCCCCCATTCGGCCGGACGGCGAGCAGTGAACAGGTATCGGCCCACCGGCTGGAACAGCCGGGCAGCGGTACCGCGCCCTGAGCCCGGCACCCACCGGGACCGCCCGACGGGCCTGCTGTGCGTTCTGATGATCATTCCTGTGTCGGCCACCGATGCCGTCGCCATCTCCGTTGGCACCTTCCTTACCACGGATCGCGTGAGCACAGCCATCCCATCGCCCGGTCCACCAAGGAGGAAACCATGACAGATCTCTCCAGCACCGAACGCCTGGATCTGGCATCGCGCCTGTTCAAGACCTACAAGAAGCTGGCAAGCGACATGGACCCGCCCGCGCATGAGTACGTCGAGGGTGACGGCGATCTGTTGGCAGTCATGATCAGCGAGCTGCGGCATTATGCAGATTGGCGCGGCATCGATTTCGACAGCGCGGTTGCTGCCGGGAATGCGGCGTACTTCCAGAACCGGGCCGGAGAGGACCATCCGTACTCGCTTGGTGCAGAAGTAGAACACCCCGAGCGACGCCATGGCTATGAGTCGCCGGAAGAGGACAGCATCTTCGCATCCCGCGGCATAGTCACCTCCATTTACCCCGAGCGTGACGGGACGCAGACCTATCACGTCCGGTTCCTCGGAGAGTCAGACACGTGGCCGCTCAAGAACGCAGATCTCCGGCCAGCACCAGCATTCCCTCTGGTTGCCATTAGCCGGGGAACCGTGGAATCTCTCGCCGAAGCCGAGCGGCTCCTGGTGGAGACTGGCGCAAGGATCAGGTCATGCGAGCTACGCGGCACATCGCCGTCGCTGCACGACATGGCCGACCGGCTCATGCTCTCAGCGGCGCTCGCCGGGGCCTGCGGCCTGACCGCCCCAGACATTCGGCGACTCCTAGAGCCGCAAGTTGCGACATGGACAGCGGAGATCACCAAACCATGGCGGCCAGTTCATGCCAGCCGCCCGAACGAGATGGCGGCTCTTGATTTCCCGCAACCGCTTCAGCGAGTCATCGAACAGCACGGCCGCAGCGAGGGTCTCAGACCGCACACGGAACCCGCAGAGAGGACGCATGGCCGGCGGCCAGGGTGAGGACGGCTTTCCCGCTGAGCTTCCAGTGCTCTCACAAATGAGAAAGCACATTGAGGCAATGAATGAGCAAACTGCCGTTTCCCGCGAAGATCTGCCGTGCCACGCGTCGCCATCTTCGCTAACCCGCGGGAGCGGCCCAACATCAGGAGGCCTGCGCGGTCAGAGCAAGCATGCCCTGCCGTCATCGGCACCGCCATGTGCTGCGAAGGGGAACAAATGAGTGAGCCAGACTTCGGGCCCGCGGACGCAGATAGCCCCTGGCTATACGGCACGCCGGACCAGGTCCCGTGCTCCGAAGATCCAGCCAACGGGACTCAGCCGCATCCGGAGCTTCCAGAGCTGCATCACCCTGGCACCGCTGCTGACGACGCCGACCGATGGGACAGCCCGCGGAACTCCGGACTGCCTCCGGACTGGCCCGGTGACGGCGTCTACATCCCCGCACCGGTCAACCAGCCATCATGGGATGACCCTCCTCGGCCGATGCTGACTGCACCTGGGCATCGGCCCCAGCTTCATGGATATTCCGCCCTAGCATCCCAATCGCCGCTCCGGCAGCTCAGCGCCGCCACGCGGACCCGGCGTGTTCCACCTACTGCCCAGACTGTTGTGGCCGCACTGCCCCTTCCTCTGTCACCTCCGACAGCACAACAGCCAATCCGTCCGCTGCCACTGACCAGCCTCGACCAGCTCCCCCGCGACGGTTCCATGCTGTACGACATCGCACGCGTCGATGCCTCCGGACGGGTCGAAATCCGCGACATAATCAAAATACTCGGCTGGCAGGCCGGCGATAAGCTCGAAATGATTCTCACCCAGGGCGCGATCATTCTCCGGCCATCCACTGTCGGCCATTTCTCCTTGTCACGCAGACCTCGGATCATCATTCCGCTGACAGCGCGGAAGCGCCACGCTATCGAGCCGGGCGACGATGTCCTGGCCGCGGCAGCACCGGACTACGACGTCCTCATCGTTTACCCCATCCAGACCTTGAACGCGATGATTGCCCATTATCACTCCACGAAGCCTGCTAGCGAATTATCAGATCATGAATGACAGTAGCCACCCATCCAGTCCTTTGAGCGATATCGAAGCAGCGCGCTTGCTGCTGGAAAGGATGGGAGTAAACCCCGCCGATCTCCTGTCCGCGTCCGACACCGAGCCGACGGCTCCATCGTTTGGTGACTATATTCCGCGCGTCGCCAAAGCGGTCACTGCCGGGTCACGCCGGGTATATGGCACTTACTGGAATCGGATCATCGAAGCATGGGGGCCACGGCCCATAACATCAGTCACACCGCTTGAGATCGGCCAACTCGCCGAGCAAGTCAAGGCCAACGTCGTACAGCGGAGAAACGCCCGCGGCGGACGCGGTGCAGCCGAGCACCTCGTCGCCGCGCTGCGGTGCATGTATAAGCATGCGGTCGCCGACGGCATCCTGACCGAGGACGAGAACCCTGCGGCACGCGTGCCCAAGCCGCGCAGGCTGCGCAGCACCCGCCGGGCACTGCCGGACAAGCGGCTGGAAGAGCTATCCGAGATCGCCGGAACCACAGGGGATGACCCGGCACTGGACACACTGCTGCTGCGGCTGCACACTGAGACCGCCTGCAGGCGCGGGGGCGCCCTGTCGCTGGTGCCCGAAGACCTCGACCCGGAGCACTGCCTGGTCCGCCTCTGCGAGAAAGGCGGCACGATGCGCTGGCAACCGGTATCTCCCACATTGATGTCTCACCTCATCACCCACGGCGAGACCCGGGGCGGGCTGGAAGCCGGCGAGCGGCTCCTCCGGTATACAAATGGCAAGCCCATTACCTCGCGGCGCTACGACTACCTCTGGCGGCGCCTCGGCGATCATCTTCCCTGGGTGGCTACCCAGCAGGTCAGCACGCACTGGATACGCCACACGATCCTCACCTGGGTCGAGCGGAACTTCGGCTTTGCCGTCGCGCAAGCCTACGCAGGACACGAAGACCACGGCCGCGGCGGCCGGGCCATGGCCACCTATGTCCGTGCAGGCCTCCCCGAGGTGGCAACGGCGCTTGCCGCCCTGACGGGCGAGCCACATCCGCTGGCGATCAGAACGGCTCCGAATAGCATTCAGGTCCCCCACCATGTCAGTGGTGGAGGTGCGTCAGAGAGTTGGGGAGGCTACGAACCGCGGGGATAATTGCCTTTGAGTATGGACAGCAGGTTTCGGAGATACGCCTCGGCACCGAGTTCCTGGATCAGGCGGACGTTGGCCATGATCCAATCATCCTCACTGATGAGCGGCTCGTGAGGTAGGGCCAGCCCTTCGTCAATGTTGATCGCGTAGAACGGGTTGGCGATCATGCTCGTAACGTCACCAGGGGTCCACTCGTCATCGTCTGACATAGCCGCAACCGTAGCCGGAAGCCTGACCGGTGTGTTCGCACTACCGTGAGTCGATCTCTTTCGGCCACGCCGTCCGCAGCGTGTAGCCACCGTCCACCACGTCGATGACCGCCACCGTACTCCGCTCACGGTGAAGCACGGCATACTCCAGGTCCTCATACCGGACCATGTAGCTGTCGTAGGGCATCGGCTTTTGGACATGTACTGGGCAATTGCTCTAGCCGGGATGTAGGTAACGTACTGGCCGAAATGGCGGGGCGTTGGCAGTCATTGGCCTGGTTCGGTTGAGTTAGAACGGTGATAGGTATGTACTCTCACATCGAATAGGCGTGTTGTAATGTTGTGTAGCTGGTTAGATATGGCGATGGGGAACGCCCTCGGCATCCGGGGCCCGGCCAAAGAGCACACCGGATGCGCGAGGGCGCCCGCCTGGGTCCGGGCAGTCTCCCCTATGAGGGGAGGCGCCCGGGCCCGCCTCCGCCGGACCAGTGGTCAAGCCACGGTTCCAGGACATCGATCACGATTCGTGCGATCGCGGCCAGGAACTGCCAGCGTTCCCACCTTTCGGCGGCGGCCCGTCTGCCGTCACGGTGACGGCTTTTAGCCGGCCGGGCCATCGGCATCACCCCCTTTCCTATTCTCGTTACCCGCGAGCGGGTCGATGGCCAGGCTTATCCCGGCCGGGCGCCTTTCGGCAGATCGCGGTACGGCCTACTCAAGCGCGTTCCACGACCACTGCAGTCCGTATTTACGGCCGCGCTGGCAATGTTCAAAACCATGCTCAACGTAGGCGTTAGGGGCGATGCCGAGCAATTCAGATGCGCTTTCGTGCGGAACATCCGCTCTGTCGCTTTGCGCGCCGACGTCAAAGCACCAGCATCGGTAAGGCGGCGCACCCGGATCGAACTGAGCGCGGACGGTCAGTGAGCGCATCTCCCGGCCGCGAACGTCATAGAGAACAGTCGGCCGGCACGGGCTGCTGAGAGTTGAAAACGATCATGTACGCGAAGAAAATAAGGCTCACCGTTATCGAGCGTATGCGAAAACCTGAGCGTTCCGTGCGGCCACTTTGCGGCAAGTCGCGCAGCGGCCCGTCCAGCCTGCAATTCGCGAGCGAGACGATCTCGACTGGGGCATTGGGATCGTTGTAGTACCACCCAACCGGCTCATAGTGATCGGTCGGCCCATGAGCGATCAACCATCGATAGCTGGTCGATTGCAGGCCTCGATACCCGTCAAACCGGTAGAGCACATCAGTCCGGTCAAACGAGATTGCCAGCGGGTCGGGCAGTGCAGGACCTTGATCGACTCAAGGTCAAACCCTCAGAGCTATCGAAACGCAAACACGTCGTCGATCCAGCCCCAGATTGTGAGTTGCGCCCGCATGCTGTGGCAACGCCAATCGCCATCAGCGCCGGAGATGTCGGGGGTGGAGAAGACATCAGCCGATCCGAGAATCGGCTGGCGCTGCGGCGAGGCCATTCATGGCCAGTTCCCAGCTCGGGCACCAGTCAGCCGCATTGGCCGAGTTGGCGTAGAGCGGCTTCTATTTCGTTCCGGGCGCCGGGGATCAGGCTCAGTGCCTGATAGGCCGAGCCCGTGTTGACGATCTGGGCGCAGATCGGCAGCTGATCCTCAAGGCCGACCAGCAGTGACCGAAGTTGGTTCCGCGGGGTGTACCAGCGGCTCGGGGTTCGGTCACTAGGATCGGCGTTTACTACTTCGCCGAAAAGGTCCTCGATGATCTGGCTGATCCTCTCCAGTCGCTGCCGCTCGCGGTCCACCCTGGCGGCCAGGAGCGGCTCGGCGAACCTGTCCTCCAGTGCCATTACGTCGCCGGGAAGGGCCGGGACGGTCCGGCCCTGGCGGCGGACGAATATCGCGCCAGCCTGGTAGGACTGGAACTCCCTCTGCAGGGTGCGGATGCGGTCTCCGGCAGCTGGCGGCTCAACGGTGATCAGCAGCACGGACGCCCCAGCGGCGGTAACGTACGAGGCGCTCCACGACGGTCCGCCAGATCCGAGATACGCCTGGATGGCCTGGCTGAGGTCGGCCGGATCGGCCTCGGTGACCCCGGTGATCGTGCCGGGCTCAGCGCCGATCACGATGTAGCCGCAGCCGCCGACCTGGCGAAGGGCATCAGCAACTCGCCGGTTGGCCATTCCCAGGATGTGCCGCGCGATCGTAACCTGGGTTTCCTTTCGCCCCAGGTCCATGCCGGACTTCCACTCTAGCCAGTCCGTTTCGTCGTTCGGGGATGCCGCGACGATAGCGCTGACCAGGCCGACCAGCTCCGGCGGAGAGCGCAGTGGCACGCGAGCATCGATGAGCACCGCCACTTGTACAGTGTGCAACCTGGCTAGGCCTACTGCGAACGGGATTGACGGCCCTCGAACTCGGCGGGTCGACGAAACTCAGACAGGCCTCAGCTCCGGCGAAGAAAGGCACGTTAATCACGATGCGTTACCAGTCAGGGCAGCGGCATCGTTCCGGATCGCCGAATATTTCCGCTGGCGCCAGGGCCGTTGCAGCTCGGCGTCTGCACACAGATCCTCCCATTCTGCGTGGTATCTAGTGCCGCGACCAGTAACGTTTGCGTCCTTGGCTGGCGCCCCGTGAAAGGGTTGGAGAGCCACAGCGAACCCCCGCGCGGCTGGCGGATGTGGCAGTGGCCGGGCCGAGCGCGCGGTGTGCGGGCTTCCAGTCCGGCGCGGTGTTCAGCCTTGGCATTTCTCCCGCCAGCCCGAACGTCAAGGACTATGCGAAGCTGAAGCTATGGCTGACGCCGACGTGACCGCACGGCGGTCACTGCGGACGCGCGCGAGGCTCACTGACGAGCACCTGCGTCGGCTCGCGGTGGTGGCCGAGGAGGATCATGCGTTCTTCACAAGGCCGAGCGGCCACCCGGAATACCAGGCACGCCGACTGGCCGCCGTGCTCGCACAGGGGGCTGCCCTCCACTATCTTGACGCCCGCAATGGCGTGAAAGACCTGGATATCTGGACGTTCTACGCCGCTACCCCGGGCACTTACTCCCCACTCAGGCGAGGTGTGAGGCATGCTGATTTCGGCCCGTCATCCCTCGGACGGCAGGCCTACGACATGCACAAGGCCCACTGCGAGCGCCAGCGAGCCAAGTGGAAGCGCTGGTCAGCCTACACGGGCAGAAGAGTGGACCTTTCCGTACGGGCACTGCCCGTCCCGGCCGACGCACCCATCAGCTCTGTGATCAGTGCCCTCCAAGAGTGGCTGGCACACGGTGCCCAGAACACTGCCGCCCGCAAGCCGTCCGCGTGGCATCTCGCGAAAAAAGCTGCCGTGCTCATCTACCCCGACTCGCATCGTGGCGACGTTGTCTGGCCGCCCGTCGGCCGGGACCACCATCAGCCAGACGTGCCGGCTCCATGAGAAAAGCGTCCCCATCGCCCATTCCAGCGCTATTTGGACACCAAGCTCACGGCACAGGCTGCCGAACGGGTCGGTTCTACCGACGCACCAGCCCGCAACCTGTTCCGCCTCGGAGGAGCCGGGCAAACGTTACCGGTCACGGCACTAG
>Ga0335075_10000839_pt1 | contig 51931 bp, 51 predicted proteins | sample Lox_Sample_24_FD_206723 | JGI IMG/M metagenome (GOLD analysis project Ga0335075, IMG submission 206723) | Soil microbial communities from Loxahatchee National Wildlife Refuge, Florida, United States - Lox_Sample_2.4 | ecosystem: Environmental > Terrestrial > Soil > Wetlands | place: USA... | reverse complement strand
CCCGGGCCGCGGTCACGTCGGCGATCGACATCGTCACGTCTGGTAGATCCTGATCTCGCCCTGCTTGAGCTGTATGCACTGATGTTTACTTGTTCATCCTGTTTCACACCAGTATGGCAGGGAGGGCGGCCGGCTCCTGGGCAAATCAGTGCCAGACTAGGAGCCAAGCACCGCCGGACTAGCAGCCAGGGCATTGCCGGACCAGCAGCCAAGGCAGCGCCGGACTAGCAGGCAAGGCAGCGCCAGACCAGCAGCCAAGCCATTCTGTGCAATCGCATGACCGGCAACTGCATGCGGTGAAGTGTGCTTTTCCCCGAAGGTTCCGCTCGGCACCTTTCCACATATCCGTCACCGTTAGCCGACCAATTTCGCGGCAAGATGGTACCGTTTCTCGCATCACGACGTCGTGTCTGCCGGGGGGGAGGCGGGATCGTGACGGATGGTGATGGCGGCCACCGGCTGGCCAACCCGCGGGCTGCCCTGGCCATGCATGACGTGCTTGACCTGATTGACCAGCTAGTGGAGTCCGCACTGGTTGCCCGCCCGGTGCGGGATGCCAGTGGCACGGTCGCTGACTTCACTATCGAGCACCTGAGTCCGCAATACGTAGACCCGGCTGGCAGGCCCGCGACGGACCTGGCAAGGGAATCACTGCTCGCCGCCTACCCAGGTTCCGGTGGATGGCTTTTCACCCTGGCAGTGGAGGTACTCACGAGCAGGGCCAGCAAGCACGTGGCGGGCCCGGTCGCAGGCCTGCTCTCTGACGGCGAGCAGGCGGTCGAGGTGGCCGACCTGCGTGCCATGGCGTTTGACGAGGGAGTCATCATTACCTGGCGTCAGGCCGACCGGGCGGGCCGCGACGGTGGCACCGCCTTGCGTGACGCCCGCGACGGTGGCTCGGTGCCGCCGGAGGGAGTCGCACGCGACCTGTCGCGCCTGATTCCGCACCCCGCCCTGTCCGCCCCGGGCCAGGCGGCGGCGACCCTGCCTGGCCCGCTCGCGGGCGACGCTGCGGCGCAGGCCGGGGCATTGCCGGAAAACGCGGCGGATGGCGGCCAGCCGGCCGACGGCCTGGCCATCCGGGTACGGCGCGCGCTGATGCCGCCCGACCGGGCGCTTACGGCCGCGGCGGGCGTCGACATCGCGGTCGGCTACCGCACGGCTGACGGCGGCCGCAAGGAAGTCTCCGGCGACTGGTACGACGTGTTCCCGATGGCGGACGGTGACCTTCTCCTGGTGATCGGCGATATCGCCGGCCACGGGCAGGACGCGGTCCACGCCATGGACCAGGCCCGGGAGACGCTGCGGACGCTGATCTCCGCGGGAGCCAGCCCGGGCGACCTGCTTAGCCAGCTGAACGGCGCCGCCATCGGGTTCACCGAGGGCAGCACGGGGACAGTGATCTGCGGCCGGTACCACCCGGAGACCCAGGTGCTCCGCTGGGCACGGGCCGGCCACCTGCCACCGGTCCTGGTGCGGGACGGCGCCGCGGACGTCCTTGGCCTGCCCGAGGGCATGCTGCTCGGGGTGAGCGCGAGTGCCGCCTACGAGGAGGCCACCGAGCAGCTACGGCCGGGTGACACCCTGCTGCTTTACACCGACGGGCTAATCGAGCGGCGGGCCGGGTCGATCAGCGACGCGCTGGCGGACCTGGCCACCGCGGCCGTCCCCGCCGGGCCGGACGCCGCCAGCCACGTGGCGCGGATCATGGCCGGCGCCGCCTCCGACACCGGCGACGATGCCTGCCTGCTGGCCTTGCGGGTCCTGCCGGCCAGTTGAGGCACGATCCCAGCAAACTCGTGTAAACCGGACAGCCTGGGGTAGTCGTTGGGCCACATCCTTAGGGAGGTTCCCAATGACGTTGACGCTCTCGGCGATCGTCGGATGGATCATCGTCGGCCTGATCATCGGCGGCATCGCTCACCTGCTCGTTCCCGGCCGGCAGCGGATCGGGATCTTCATGACCATCCTCGTCGGCGTGATCGGCGCCCTCGCCGGCGGCATCATCACCACGGCGCTGCTGGGTACCGGGCACCTGATCATCACGTTCATCGTGGCGCTGGTTATCTCCGCGGTACTGATCAGCGCGGTAAGCCACCCCAGGTCGCGGCTGTACTACCGCCGACGCCGTTCCCTGCGGCGCTAGCGCCCAGAACGGCCCGCCTCGGCGGGCAGCAGCGGCGATGGCCCGCTGGCGCTCCAGCCCGTGGAGCGCCAGCGGGCCAGCTACGTCCTAGCACGGCCAGCGCCGTCCGCGCCCGTTTCATCCACTTAAGGCGGGTAGATGACAGGTCATGCAAGACCAGTTGCGGCAATCTCGCCTCATGGGCCTCCAGGACGCGCTGCTGAGGGCCGGGACCGTTGAGGAGTTCCTCGAGGAGGTCGCCTCGCTGGCCGCACCCATTGCTGACGAGGGGCCCATCTGCGTCCTGGCGCTGCCCGGCCAGGGCCGCCGCGCGGTCGCGACTGCCTGCACCGAGGACGTGGCCGCCGAGGCGGTCAGGGCAGCGCGCTCAGGACAGGACCGATGCCTGGTGGAAAGGCGCTTCCGGTGTCTGGAGCTCCCCCTGGTACGCCGGGTGGCGGCGGGATTCGGCGTCTTCTCCGGTATCGGGGCGGCGCGTCTGGGCGACTTCGTCCTCGCGGTCAGCGAGACGGCGGCCTGCGCGGTGTGCCATGGCGCGGCCACCGCGGTACTCCGGCTGTGGCACGACGGCACCAGCGTGTGCTGCGAGGTCCGGGGTGAGCCGGGACCCGGGGCGGGGCCGCTGCCGGTCCAGGTCGACAGCGCCCAGGCGATGCGCCTGTCCCTGCTGCACCGGGTGTGCGACTACGTCTGCGTGGAAGCCGACTCCAGCGGCGTGACGGTCCGCGTCGCCATGTCACTCACCGCCCCGCCGCTGCCGGGCTGACTGGCCCTTCGGGCAGCGAGCTCGCGGCGTCATTCACGGTCGGGTAGACGGCGATCACGCGGTCGATGCCAAGGAGGCCGAGGAGGCGAAGCACCGGCGGCGTGCAGGCCGCCAGCCGGATCTCGGCGCCGTCGGCTGCGGCGCGGCGCGTGGCCCGGGTGATCGCGTGGATGGCGGCTGAATCACAGAACGTGGTTGCGGTCATGTCGACGATGAGCGCGGCCGCTTCCGAAGTCAGGACAGCGAGCAGTGCCTCACGCAGCCTGTCGGCGGACGTCAGGTCGACTTCCACGGGAAGGCGGACAACGACGGCGTCGCCGAGCCGCTGCGCGGGAAACTCCTCCCCGGACATGGGGCACCGCCCTTCTGGTGTTCCTGTCGTCCGGCTCATTGCCTTTGGTACAGGGTCAAGGCGGGCCACATCTCCGGACCCTCAGTGGTGACTGTCCGCGCTGGCGGCGGCCATCACTGCGCATTATCCCGGTCGTGGCGTCCGTGCACAACTGAACGCGATCCGCCCCGGGCGCATGGCCGGGAACACGTTTCTCGTCCGGTAACCGGGTAGAGGGTGATGCGTCATTATTCGGAGGTGGCGATGACCCTTCTTGGTGAGCAGGCCGGCTCGGACATCTTCGCGGCCCAGGTGCTGGACTGTCGCCGTCACCTGCACGCCGCGGCCATGCGGCTGACCAGGAGCACGGCGGATGCCGAGGACCTCGTCCAGGAGACCCTGGCCAAGGCGTACGCTCACGCAAGCAGCTACCAGCAGGGCACCAACCTGCGCGCCTGGCTGATGAGGATCGAGCTGAACACCTTCTACGACGCTTGCCGGGCCAGGCAGCGCAGGGGATGGGAAGTACCGCTTGAGGCCGCAGGCGCGGACCTGGCGCCGGCCGTGCCCTCGGCTGAGGACGACGCGCTCGCGCGGATGCCCGCCCCGGTCGTCGTGGCCGCCCTGCGCGACCTGCCGGGCCGCTACCGTACGGTGGTGTGCCTGGCCGACATCGAGGGCTACTCGTACGCGGAGATCGCCGGGCAGCTTGAGGTGCCACTCGGCACCGTCATGTCCCGGCTGCACCGTGGCCGCAGGCGGCTCCGCTCGGCGCTTGAGCGCCACCGCCGCTCTGCCGGCCCGGCCCGAGGCCCGGTGATGGCTAGCCAGCCACCGGCCGCTCAGCCGCCACTCGCCCAGCCACCGGCCGCCCGGCCCGGGCCGCTGGTGGCGCGCGAAGCGCGAACAGCGGCGTTACCGCCGCGACATCACGACCTCCGCCGCCCCCCGTCAACCCCTTATCCGGAGGTAGGTAAATCATGAGGATTGGCTCCGTCATCCTTGTGCTGTGGCTCCTGCTCGGAGTAATCGCGGCCAGCCAGCGCGGGTACTTCACCAGGCTGCCTAGTTGCGCGAGCGTAGGCACGGTCATCGTCACGGTCGTGGCCGGCCCGCTCAACTTCGTGGGGGTCAACCCCAAGGTCTCCTGCCACTGACGCCTGAAGCGATCAACCCGCCGCGTAGCCTATGGTTAAGCGCGTAAGGGACTGCTTAGCCCGTCTGACGGTCGGGTGGGGCCGGCAAGACAGTGCGAAGGAGACGACGTGCCGGTCGAGGATCTCGGCTACGAAGCCGCTGAGCTGCTCAGCTTGACCAGCGGTGAGGCAAAGTCGCTGAACAAGCTGGCCGAGCTCGCCGTCCGGCAGGTTCCCGGCTGCTGCGCCGCGCACGCGACGTTGTGGCGGGATGGCGAGCTAGCGGGCATCGCCGCCACGCATCCCGAGCTCGCCGGGCTGGCCGAGGAGGAGATCGCGGCTGGCCGCGGGCCGCTGATGACGGTCGTGGATGGCGGGGAGCCGGTTCGCTCGGCGGACACGCTGGCGGACGACAGGTGGCCGCAGTGGGCCGCGGGCGCCCTCAGGCACGGCCTGCGCAGCTCCGTCTACCTGGTCCGCAGGTTCCCGCCCATGACGCTGGTGCTCGCCCTGTTCGGGATCCGGCCATCGGTGCTCGACGCGGACTCGGTGCCGGTGGCGGAGATACTCGCGCAGTTCGGCAGCGCGGCGTTCGCCAACACCCTCGTCTACGGCGAGGTCCATCGCACGGCGACTCAGCTCAAGGACTCGGTCGCCGCGCGGGCGATCACCGATCAGGCCAAGGGCATCTTGATGCATGCGCTTGGCTGCGACGCCGACGAGGCGCTGGCCTACCTGCGCCGCGAGTCGCAGCGGCGGCACGTAAAGGTCACCGAGGTGGCGGCGCGGATCATCGCGTCCCCCCCGGGGCGGGGCGACCCGCGGCGGCGCTGACAAGCGACGGGGGCCTCGCGCCCGGCTGACGCCAGCGCGGTGCGCGCCGTCGCTACCAGCCGCTGCGGCCACTGGGAGGTAAGCCTTGTCCGCTGACGACCGCCTTCGCCGGGCGGCGGCGGGGGAGGCAATGGTGCCATATTGTTTTGATCTGGATTACGGAGCTTTTGCGTGCAGGGAGCGGGGGCCGGCAGGATGACGCACGGCGGATGGCTGAGTGACTCGCCGTCAGGCCTGGCCGCGAGGCGGGACGCGCTGCGTGAGGCGGCGGGCATCCCCGATGGCGACCCCCGCGCGCTCCTTGACGCGGCGCTGACCGAGCTCGACGCGGCCATCGACGCACTCACGGGGGCGGAGGCGGGCCTTGGCGGTGGCGCCGAGAACAAGGCCGATAGCCTCCCCGAGGCCGTCAGGGCGGAGCGCAGGCTGCTGCACGCTGCCTTCCAGGAGGCACCCGTCTCGCTGTTCCTGCTAGAGCCCGACGGCACGATCAGGCGGGCCAACGCGAAGGCAGCCGACCTTCTTGGCTCGCCGACCGGCTACGCGACGGGACGGGTGCTGACGGTCTTCGTGGACCTGCCCTTCCGTGCCGCGGTGCACAGCCAGCTCGCCGCCGTGGCCCGCACGGGAGGTCCCCGGCAGGCCAACTGCCGGGTGCTGACCGCCCGTGGCCCGCTTGAGGTCGTGCTGGCCGCGTCGGCCATCGTCGTGGCGGGCGAGCCGCCGCTGCTCGTCGCGACGATCGCGCCCGCGCCCGCGCCCGCGGCCTCGGCCTCGGCCTCGGCCTCGGCCCGCAAGCGGCCCGCAGGCCAGGAATCACTGTCGGTTCCCGGCACACCGGCGGACAGCCGGGCGCCGGGCGCAGGCGACCACGCCGTCCGGACGCTGACCAAGCGGCTGGACATGGTGACGGCGGTGACGCGGGTCCTGCTGGACAACAGCACGTTCAGCGAGGCGGTTACGTTGCAGCGCTGTGCGCGGCTGCTGGCGGGCGAGCTAGCCGACTGGGTCATCGTTGACGTGGAGCGGGGCGGCAGGCTGCGCCGCCAGTTCGCCGCCGGGCCTCGTACCCGGCAGGCGGAGGAAACGGCGCGGGCCGTGCGCGGGGTGGACCCGCAGCCAGCGTCGCTGCCCGGGCAGGTGCAGGCGGCTCGCAAGCCGATGCTGCTCGCCCACGCCGACAACCCGGGCCTGCTCGGCGCGGACGCCGATGGCCGGCCGGTCCTGATGACACTCGGGGCGACATCGCTGCTGTGCGTGCCCATCGCGGACGAGGTGGCGAGTTACGGCACGCTGACCCTGGCCAGGACCGCCGCCGCGGGCCACTTCGAGGTCGCGGACCTGGCCCTGGCGCAGGAAATTGGCCAGCACCTGGCGATCGCCATGCGGGTCGACCGGATGTTCAGGCACCGGTCGGAGGTCGCCGAGACCCTTCAGGCCAGCCTGCTGCCCACCAGGCTGCCCGCCGTTCCCGGACTTGAGCTGGCCGCCGCCTACATTGGCGCGACGCAGTCGCAGGAGGTCAGCGGGGACTTCTATGACGTGTTCCGGTCACGGGACGCATGGGCGATCGCGATCGGGGACGTGTGCGGGAAGGGACAGGAGGCGGCCGCGATGACGGCTGCCGCGCGGCACGCGATCAGGGCGCTGGCCCACGTGCACGCCAGCCCGCAGGAGGTGCTGGCGGCGGCCAACGAGGTGCTGGTCGCGGGGGATTACGACGAGCGGTTCGTGACCGCCAAGCTCGCCGTGCTCGAGCGCAGCGATGGCGGGCTGCTGGTCCGGCTGGGCAGCGCGGGGCACCCAGGCCCGGCCGTGGTCCGGGCGGATGGCCGGGTGGAGATCCTGGAGGGCAACGGGCTGCCGCTCGGGCTGTTCCCCCAGGCGGGCCTCAGCCACATGGAGCTTGAGCTGGCCGCCGGTGACTTGCTGTTCTTCTACACCGACGGGGTGACCGAGGCGCGCAGCATGTCCATGGAGTTCTTCGAGGACCGCCTCGCCGATGAGCTCGCGGCCATGGCGGGCCGGTCCGCGACGCAGACCGTGCGCGCGGTCCAGGAGCTCGTCACCACGTTCTCGCAGGGCGAGCTCAGGGACGACGTGACGATCCTTGCCGTGCGGGTGGGCGAGGCCCCCTGAGGCAGTCCCCTGGGGCAGGCCCCCTGAGGCAGGCCCCCTGAGGCGGGGGCCTCGGCCCTGAACCGTGGCTGAGAATGCCGGGCGAGCGCCGCAGGCCGCCAGCAGGCGGGCCGCGCTCAGGCCGCGCTGGCGGAGCCGCCAAGCAGCCGGCTACGCAGGTGGGCCAGCGCGCGAGTCAGCAGCCGGGACACGTGCATCTGGGAGATCCCGAGCTTGGCGCCGATCTCCGCCTGAGTGAGGTTCCCGTAGAAGCGCATCAGGAGGATGCGCCGCTCCCGCTCGGGAAGCTCGTCCCAGTGGGCCGCCACCGACTCCATGTCGATCGTGCGGGCGACGTCCGCGTCCTCCTCGCCGAGCACGTCGACCAGCTGTGTCGGGTCTTCCATCCCGGTCAGCGGGGCGTCGAGCGAGTAGGCGTGGAAGGCGAGGTCCGCCTGCCTGGCCTCCGCGAGCTCCTCGGGGGAGCAGCCAAGCCGGTCAAGCAGCTCCTCGTCGGTGGGGGAGTGGCCCAGCTTCTGGGTCAGGTCCTCGGTGGCCTTGCGCAGCTCAAGCAGCTGCTCCTGCGCCGACCGGCGGACGTGGACCTGCCAGCGCTTGTCGCGGAAGTGCCGCTTGACCTCGCCGAGCACGCACGGCGTGGCATAGGCCGACAAGCTGCTGCCGACCGCGGGGTCGTAGTTGTTGATGGCCTTGAGCAGGCCCAGGTACCCGGCCTGCATCAGGTCCTCGAGTGGCTCGGGGCTGCCGCGGTACTGCCGCACGCAGGAGCTGACCAGCTTCCCGTAGCGCTCCACGAGAACTTCGCAGGCGAGAGCGCGCTCCTCGCTTCCGGGCGGCATGGCCCGAAATCGCCTGAGCAGGTCATCGTCAGGCATCGCGCGCAGCAGTGCACGCAGGTCGCCGGTGCCAGGGGCGGCTACCGCCGCGGTTACCTTCGTCATGGCCATCTCCGGGGGCAGGAATGACGGACGAATCCTGGTGTGCCCGCTCCATGGCGAATAAACGTCATCGAATGTGACCTGTGCCACAATTCCGTCCCGGGACTGCCACCGTGGGGCGGCACTGTCCCGCCTTCCTAGCGGTCGCGCAGCAGCCGCTCGATGGAGGCGAGGAGCTCCTTGGTGTCAACCGGCTTGGTGACATGCTCGCTCGCGCCGGCGTCGAGGCTCTTGTCCCGGTCGCCCGGCATGGCGCGGGCGGTGACCGCGATGATGGGCAGCCCGGCGAACTGCGGCATCTTCCTGATCGCCGTCATCGTCGCGTAGCCATCCATGCCTGGCATCATCACGTCCATCAAGATCAGGTCGGTCTGCGGCGTCGCCAGCAGCGTGTCGATTCCCTGGCGGCCGTCGGGCGCGCTCAAGACCGTCATCCCGACTTGCTCAAGGGCGCTGCTGATGGCGAAGACGTTCCTCGTGTCATCGTCGATCACGAGGACCCGCCTGCCGCGCGGGCTCCAGGCGACGTCTTCCGGCTGGCCCTCAGCCAGGCTCGCCTTCGGCTGTCCCGCCCGCGCCACCCGGGCGCGCGCGGTACCGGGCTGCGTCCGCGCCGCGGCGGCCGACACGTCCTGTGCGGCATCCGGGTGCCCCGCGGCCAGTTGCGTGGTGATCATCTCGCGCAGCTCGTCCAGGGAGCCGGCCACCGCCAGCGACCCGGCGGCCGAGCGCAGCCCGGCCAGCCTGGCCTGCGCGGCCCCGTCAAGCGGGCGCGTCCCGTGGACGAGCACGGGGACATCCCCTGCCCCGGCGCCCTGCAGGCGCTCGATGAAGTCCAGCGCCGCGGGCAGGTCAAGGTCGATGACGACGCACCGCACCGGCCGCTCGCGTACCAGCTTGAGGCCCTGGTCCGTGCTGGCGGCCGTGACGACCGCAGTGACCGCGCCGATGTCGGCCGTCGCGCTGTGCGCCAGCAGGCTCAGCAGGCCGCCGCCCGCGCCCTCGAGCACGAGCAGGTCGCCCCCATCGGACCCGGCGGCGGGCGGCGTCGCCGTGGCCCCCATGGCGAGTGCGGACGGCTCGCGCAGGTCAGCCACTGATGCCAGCTGGCCGTCGGCTGAGTCCCTGTACTCGTTAGACCGCAGGCGCACGGTGTCGTTGCCGGCCTCCTCCGGCAGCGTGTGCGCCAGGTGGAGGGTGAACGTGCTGCCCTTGCCTAGGTCGCTCTCGGCGCTGATCGTGCCGCCGAGCAGGTCCGCGACATCACGCGCGATCGACAGTCCGAGGCCGGTGCCGCCGTAGCGCCGGTTGAGCGTGCCGTCGCCCTGCTGGAAGGCGCCGAAGATCACGGCGAGGTTCTCCGGAGCGATCCCGATCCCCGTGTCGGTGACGCCGAACTCGACGACGGACGGGTCGGCCGGCGGGGTGCCGACCGCGAGCGTGACGCCGCCGCTTTCGGTGAACTTAACCGCGTTGGACAGCAGGTTGCCGAGGACCTGGCGCAGCCGCTGCCGGTCGGTCGACAGCTTGGATGGGGCCGAGGGATCGATCCTGACGGTGAAGTCCAGGCCCTTCTCCGCGGTCAGCGGCTTGAAGGTCGCCCGGATGTCCTCAAGGAGTGCGGCCATCGTGAACGACTCCGCCCGGATGTCCATCCGGCCCGCCTCCACCTTCGACAGGTCGAGGATGTCGTTGATGAGCTGCAGCAGGTCAGACCCGGCCGAGTGAATGACGTTGGCGTACTCGACCTGCTTGGGCGTGAGGTTCTGCCCCGGGTTCTGCGCCAGCAGCCTGGCCAGGATGAGCAGGCTGTTCAGCGGGGTCCGCAGCTCGTGTGACATGTTCGCGAGGAACTGCGACTTGTACTGCGAGGCCAGGGCGAGCTGCCGGGCACGCTCCTCGATCTCCGTGCGCGCCAGCTCGATCTCCGCGTTCTTCGCCTCGATGTCCTGCTTTTGCACGGCGAGCTGGGCCGCCTTCTCCTCAAGGTCGATGTTCGATCGCTGCAGTTCCCCCGAGCGCGCCTGCAGCTCGGCCGTCAGCCGCTGCGATTCCGTCAGCAGCGCGTCCGTCCGTGAGTTGGCGACGATGGCGTTGACGCTTACCCCGAGGGCCTCGGTGACCTGCTCAAGCAGCTCAACCTGGACCGGGGTGTAGTGGGTGAAGGAGGCGAGCTCCACGACGCCGAGCACCTCGTCCTCGAACAGTAGCGGCAAGACCGCCAGGTTAGCTGGCGGGGCCTCGCCCAGGCCCGAGGAGATCTTGATGTAGCCCTGGGGGATCTGGTCGACCACGACCAGTCGCTTGCTCTTGGCCACCTGGCCGATGAGCGACTGGCCGATCATGTACTGGATCGGCGCGTCCTTGTCCGCGCGCAGGCCGTATCCGGCGATCAGCCGCAGCCGGGTCCCGCCGCTGGCCGTCTCGGCCACGAAGAAGGTGCCGTGCTGCGCTCCGACCAGCGGCGCCAGCCGCTCCATGACCAGGTCGGCGACCACCTCGAGGTCACGGTGCCCCTGGAGCATGCCACTGATGGAGGCCATGTTCGACTTGAGCCAGTCCTGCTCCTGGCTGGCCTGCACCGTGTCGCGCAGGGACTGGACCATCGCGTTGATGTTGTCCTTGAGCTCCGCGACCTCGCCCGCCGCCTCCACCGCGATCAGCCGCGTCAGGTCACCGGCCGCCACCGCCCGGGCTACCTCGGAGATGGCCCGCACCTGACGGGTCAGGTTGCTGGCCAGCTCGTTCACGTTCTCCGTCAGGCGCTTCCAGGTGCCAGAGACGCCTTCGACCTCGGCCTGCGCGCCGAGCCGTCCCTCCCGGCCGACCTCGTGGGCGACGCGGGTGACCTCAGCGGAGAACGATGAGAGCTGGCCCACCATGGTGTTGAGCGTGGTCTTGAGCTCTAGGATCTCACCACGCGCATCGACGGCAATACGCTGTGTCAGATCGCCGCGGGCCACCGCCGTGGCCACCTGCGAGATGTTCCGCACCTGCGTGGTCAGGTTGCCCGCCATGGCGTTCACCGACTCGGTGAGGTCCTCCCAGGTGCCAGCGACCCCGGGAACGTGGGCCTGGCCGCCCAGCTTGCCCTCGGTGCCCACCTCGCGTGCCACCCGGGTGACCTCAGAGGTGAACAGGTCGAGCTGGCCGACCATCCCGTTGAACACGGCGGCGATCTCGTCCGTCAGCGGGTCGCCGGTCACGTCAAGGCGGACGCCGAAGTCGCCGCCACGCACCGCGGTCAGGCCGCTCAGCAACTGCTCCAGGGCCTCGCGCTCGGCCTTGGGCCGCTGGAAGTCACTGTTGGTCATAGGGCAGCTCCCGGGGTAGTCGGACTGTTCTCACGATAGCTGCCCTATTAGGCGCGACTACTTGCGATTGGCGCGTCATGCCTGGCGGCCGCCGCTCCTCTGCCCGGCCAGGCGGCCTTATCCACGTTTCAGAACGGTCCGTCCCCCAGTGGTACCGTTCCCCTCATGTGGCCGGCTGGAAGGAAGCGGGGCGCACGTGCCCGATAGCGCCAGCGAGCTGGCGCGCCTTGCCTCGGTGATAGAGCGCCAGCAGCGCGAGATCGCCGCGCTGCGCGCTGGCGCGGACGACGTCGGGCTGATCGCCATGGCCACCGGCACGCTGATGGAGCGCGAGGGCGGCTCTGTTGCCGGAGCGTCCAGGCACCTGTCCGACCTGGCGGTAGCAGCGGGCCTGCCGCTGGCGGAGATGGCGGCCGCCGTGCTTGGCGTGCACTCCGCCGCGGCGACCACGCCCCCGGCCGCGCCAGCGGGCGGCCCGGCGTCGGGGGCGGACCGGGTCCTCCCGGCCGGTGATTGCGGCGCAGGCCTGGACCTGATGTCCCTTGTCGGCCTCGCCCGGGACGGCGCCGAGCTGGTCTCGGCCCTCGCCGGGCAGGTGAGCGCCCGCTTCGGCACCTCGGCCATCGCGGTCTGGCTGCTGGCCCCTGACGGCGGCCTTGAGCTGCTTGGCCAGGCAGGCCTGGGCGGGACCGACGCCAGCCGGTGGCACCGGCTGGCACCTCAGTTCAGCTGCCCGCAACTGAGCGTGGCCGGTGGTGCGCCGAGCGTGTTCTGGCCCGCCGGCCCGCCTGACGGCGTCGCTTCCGCCGCCCCCGGCCCGGGGCGGCCGGAGGTGGCGCGGGCCATCTTGCCGGTCAGGGAGCGCACCGGGAGCCTGCTCGGCGTCGCTGAGCTTCACTGGCCGGCGGCGCGCGAGGAATTCGGCCCCGAGGACCAGGCCAGCCTGGCCGCCATGGCAGCGGGCCTGGCCGAGGTGCTCTGGGTCCGGCTGGCGCAGGGCACGACCGCGTCTCGGGCGCCGGTGCCCGCGCTCGCCGGCGTTCTTGACGACCTGATGGACTGCGCTCTGGTCCTGCGTCCGCTGCGGGGCCCAGGCGGCGCGGTGGCTGACTTCGCGATCGCGTACGCCAGCTCGAGGTGCGCGGACCCGGCCGGCCGCCCGGTGGGCGAGCTGGCCCGGATGACGCTGCTTGAGGCCTACCCGATGGCGGGGGCAGCCGACGGGCTGTTCGCCATGGCCGCCCGCGTGCTCGGCAGCGGCCGGGCGGAGCAGGTGGCGGGGACGGCCAGCGCGGCGCTCGGCCTGGCCGCTGCCACCATGGCGATCGCCGACCTGCGTGTCGCGCCGTTCTTCGGCGGCGTGGCCTGCGCGTGGCGGCCGAGCGCGGGCGCCGAGCAGCTTGTCGAGCTGCTGGACAATGCGCAGCGGCTTGGCCGGATGGGAGCCTGGGAGGAGGACCTCGCCTCGGGGGCGGTCCGCTGGACGGACTCGGCCTATGCCCTGTTCGGCCTCAACCCGCACCGTGCGGCCCCGATCCCGAGCGCGGACCTGCATACCTTCGTGATCGCCGCGGACCGGCAGCTGGTTCGGCGGTTCCGTGAGTCGCTGCTCCAGCAGCGCGAGGCAGCAGGGACGCTGTTTCGCATCGTCAGGCCAGGCGATACGGCGCTGCGCCAGATCCGGATGTTCGCCGAGCCGGTCATCGGCGGCGGCGACGTGGTCGCGCTGCGGGGCGCGTTCCAGGACGTGTCAGCGCACTACCAGACCCAGGTCGCCCTGGCCGCGACTCAGGACCAGCTCGCGGACGTAGCTCAGCGCGCGGAGGAGGAGCATCGGCTCGCGGTCCGGCTGCAGCGGGCCATGATGCCGCCCGACGCGCCGCCAGTGGATGTCCCCGGCATCGACGTGGCCGTTCGCTACCGCCCGGCCGAGCCCGGGCACCTGGTGGCCGGCGACTGGTATGACACGCTGGTGCTGCCGAGCAAGCGACTGCTGATCGTGGTGGGTGACATCACCGGGCACGGCATCGAGGCGGCCACCGGCATGGTCGGCGCGCGAAACGCCCTGCGCGGCCTGGCGATGACCGGAGCAGGACCGGCCGAGCTGCTACAGGCCCTGAACTACGCCGCCTGTCACCTTGACGAGCGGATGGCGGGCACCGTCGTCTGCGGGGTTTACGACCCGGAAACTGCGGTGCTGCGCTGGGCGCGCGCGGGCCATCTCCCGCCGGTCCTGGTGCGAGACGGCGTCGCCGAGATGCTGCCGCTGCCCGAGGGCGTGCTGCTTGGCCTCGTCCCCGACATCACCTACCAGGAAACCGAACTGCCCATGCGACCGGGAGATAGCCTGCTGCTGTTCACCGACGGGCTGGTCGAGCGTCGCGTTGGCTCGATCAGCGACGCGCTCGCCGACTTCCGTGCCTCCGCCATCCCGGTGGGGTCCACCGCCTCCGAGCACGCCGACCGCGTCCTGCGCGAGGCCACCTCCGACACCGGCGACGACGCCTGCCTCGTCGTAATGCGGATCCTCTAAAAGGGCGCAGCGGCGCCTGGACTGAGCGAGAGCTCCGAGGAACGAGGAGCGGTAGTGAGGGAAGGCGCCGCGTAAAAGCGCCCGTTTCGGGGGTTCCAGGGGGTCGTCCCCCTGGGTGGTGCTGCGCCCGTTTCGGGGGTTCCAGGGGGTCGTCCCCCTGGGTGGTGCTGCGCCCGTTTCTGGGGTTCCAGGGGGTCGTCCCCCTGGGTGGTGCTGCGCCCGTTTCGGGGGTTCCAGGGGGTCGTCCCCCTGGGTGGTGCTGCGCCCGTTTCCGGGGTTGGCGCGTGCAACCCTCAGGCGGCGGCGGGCAGTGCGCTCACGGCGCTGTCGTAGGCGGCCAGGGTCTCCTGGGCGATGCGGTCCCAGGAGTACCGGTGCACGGCCCGGTCGGTGGCCGCGACGCTGAACGCGTCGCGCAGCATCGGGTGGGAGAGCAGTTGCCTGATCTTGTGCCCGAGCAGCGCGGGGTTGCCCGGCGGGACCAGCAGCCCGGTTGTCCCGTCTACCACGGCGTCCAGCTGTCCGCCCACGGCTGACGCCACAACCGGCAGGCCGCAGGCCATGGCCTGGACGGATGTCATCCCCGAGGGGTCGTACTCCGACGCGGTCACGAACAGGTCAGCCGAGCGCAGCAGCGGCGGCAGGGCGCTTCGGCCCAGCTGGCCGGTGAACTCGACCTGGCCGGCCAGGCCGAGCGAGTCGGCCAGCATCCCCAGCCGGCGGCGGACGGGATGCGAGCCGAGCTCATCGCGGTCGGGGCCGCCCGCGATGACGAGCTCGGTGCCAGGCACCTTGGCCAGGGCGCGCAGCAGCGTGGTCAGCGACCCGAGATCATGCTCCCTTAGCCCGGTGACCGTGACGAGGCGTGCCCGGTCGCCGCGGTCGGCCGTCGGCCCCTCAGGCGTGAACACGCTGGTGTCCACGCCGCACGGGATCACCTTGACGCACCGTCGTGGCACGCCAAGCCGGGTGAGGTCCGACTGCACCTCGGCGCTGCCCGCGAGCACGGCCATGGCCGTCCGGCCGATGGCGGGCTCAAGGCGGATCCGCTCCGTGTCGGCCGCCCCCGGCATGAGCCGGTGCCGCCGCTCGGCGACGCCCAGGGACTGGAACGACTGGACGACGGGGATCTGCAGGTCACGAGCGGCCGCCAGGGCGGCGAGGCCGCTTGTCCAGTGCATGGCGTGCACCACGTCAGGACGATTCTTCGACCAGCGCTCGCGAAGCGGGCCGCTGAAGGCCGGGACCTCGCTCAGGACGTCGCTCAGGACGCTCGTGTCCGCTGGCCGCCCGGACGTCGCGATGTACTCCACCCGAACGCCAGGATGCGAGCCGGCCGGCCCGTCCTTGGGCACCGCGTCGCTTGTCGTCGAACCTTGCGGTGCCAGCGCGTACACCGACACCTCGTGGCCCTCGTCCGCCAGCCGCCGGCTCAGCTCGCGCAACTGAATATCCTCGCCGGCCTCGCCCGTCCCGTCGTCGCAGACAGGAGTCACGTGCCGCGCTGCTACCAAAGCGATCCTCATGTGAAGCCTCCTCATCGTGAACCCTCACGGCGAGCCATCGGGGAGGCCAGCGGCGCTGCGAAGCGGCAGCAGCGCCCGCGGGGAACAAGTGGCCTACGAAAGCACGCACGCCAAGAGGGCGCGGAACGTGCCTGCGTCGTAGGCACCACTGATTTGGAGGATTTCCGCCGCGTCGCGTGGCTAAACCACCAGCCGTGACTTTTCCCCGGTTCTGCCTGCCGGCGCGCGGTTTGCCGCAGCCGCGATCGCGGGGGCGGCCCGGCTACCCGGCCGTCGCCTCGACCACGCTGGCGTAGACCGGGACGAGCTGGTCCGCCGCTGTCAGCCGCAGCATCTTGGCCACCGGCTCCCGGGGTGAGGCGAGCGCGAGCACGCCCCCCTGGCGGTCCATCGCCCGGTTCACCCGCAAGAGGATGTGCAGCGCCGAGGAGTCCATGAACCGCAGGCCGGCCAGGTCAATGATCAGGGAGCGCGGCTGGGCGGCCACCTCGGCCTCCAGTACCTCGCGCAGCGTGTCGCAGTTGGTGACGTCCGCCTCGCCGACGAGCTCCACGAGCGTGTAAGGCTCGCTTCCTGACTCGACCTTAGTGACGGATGCCGTGAGCAGATCCACACCCGTTTTTACCACAGGTTGAGGGGCGAAGATGCTGCTCAGGCGACAGCGCGTGGACTGGTCGGCGGGGCCAGGAGCGCCATCTGCGCCCGCGCCGTCGTGCCGCGTTCACCTCACCTCCCTGGCGGCCAGCAGCGGTACCATCCGCACGCCTGCCTACCCCCGGCCCTGACGGCTATCCTCGATAGAGGAGCCAAGCGTCCGAGACGGGCAGTGACCGGCAAAACACGCACATGGGTCTGGACCTAGCGTACGACTTAGTCCAGAATGCCTGATGTGAGCGCTAACAACCGGATGGCGGACGCCTGTGTCGTCGGCATCGACTACGGCACCCTTTCCGGGCGTGCCCTGGTCGTCCGGGTAGCGGACGGCGCCGAGCTCGGCACCGCGACCTGCGAGTACCGGCATGGCGTCATGGACGACACGCTCGGTCCCAGTGGCCAGCCACTGCCCCCCGACTGGGCGCTGCAGCACCCGCGGGATTACCTGGACGTGCTGCGGGAGGCGGTGCCCGCCGCCCTAGCCGACGCCGGCATCGACCCGGCACGGGTCATTGGCATCGGCACGGACTTCACCGCCTGCACGGTGCTGCCCGCCCTGGCCGACGGCACGCCCCTGTGCGACGTCGACGGGCTCGCGGACCGTCCGCACGCGTACCCCAAGCTCTGGAAGCATCACTCGGGCCAGCCTCAGGCTGACCGCATCAACGAGCTGGCCAGGGACCGGGCCGAGCCATGGCTGGCCCGCTATGGCGGGAAGATCTCGGCCGAGTGGCAGTTCGCCAAGGGGCTTCAGTTGCTCGAGGAGGATCCGGAGGTCTACCAGCGCTCCGACCGGTGGATCGAGGCGGCGGACTGGATCATCTGGCAACTGTGCGGTACCGAGACCAGGAACGCCTGCACGGCCGGCTACAAGGGCATCTATCAAGACGGCCGGTATCCGTCCCGGGAGTTCCTCGCGACGCTGAACCCTGACTTCGCCGGCTTCGCCGCCGGCAAGCTGGCACACCCGGTCCTCCCGCTGGGCAGCAGGGCCGGATCGCTGACGGCGCGCGCGGCGGCCTGGACGCACCTGCCCGAGGGGATCGCGGTCGCCGTGGGCAACGTGGACGCGCACGTCACCCCGGCGGCGGCTGACGCCCTGGCGCCCGGCCAGATGACGATCATCATGGGCACCTCCAACTGCCACGTGATGAACGGCACGGCGCTCGCCGAGGTGCCCGGCATGTGCGGGGTGGTCGACGGCGGGATCGTCGCCGGCGCCTACGGGTACGAGGCCGGGCAGACCGGGGTTGGTGACATCTTCGCCTGGGACGCCGACCACGCGGTGCCGCCGGAGTACCACGAGGAGGCCAGGCGGCACGGCATCTCGCTGCACGAGCTGCTGACACGGGACGCGGCCGGGCAGCCGCCGGGCGGGCACGGCCTGATCGCCCTTGACTGGCTCAACGGGAACCGCAGCGTGCTCGTTGACCACCACCTGTCGGGCGCGATCGTCGGCCTTACGCTCGCCACCCGGCCACCGGACATCTACCGGGCGCTGCTCGAGTCGACCGCCTTCGGCACCAGGGCCATCATCGACGCGTTCGGCACCGCCGGCGTTCCGGTCACCGAGCTTGTCATCGCGGGCGGGCTGATGCGCAACGAGCTGCTGATGCACATCTACGCCGACGTGACCGGGCGGCCGCTGCACCTGGCCGCGTCGGCCCAGGCCCCGGCGCTCGGCTCCGCCGTCCACGCCGCCGTCGCGGCGGGCGCCTACCCAGACGTGCCGGCGGCGGCCGCGGTGATGGGGCGCCGCGCGGGACGGACCTACCAGCCCGATCCGGCGGCCACCGCGGTCTACGACCAGCTCTATGCGGAGTACCTGCGGCTGCACGACTACTTCGGGCGCGGGTCCAATGAGGTCATGCACCGGCTGCGCGCCCTGCGCGACCAGGTGCTGCGCGACCAGGTGCTGCGCGACAAGGTGAGCGGAGGCCAGTCATGAGCGGGCAGGCCCTGTCCCAGGCCGCCGAGGACGCGCGGCGCGCCGTGGCGGCCCTGCACGCCGAGCTGGTGATCAACAGCCTCGTCGCGTGGACGTCGGGCAATATCTCCGCCCGGGTCGCCGGGGCGGACCTGATGGTGATCAAGCCGAGCGGCGTCGCCTACGGCGACCTGACACCGGAGTCGATGGTGGTCTGCGACCTGGACGGCAACCGGGTGGGGGGAGACCTGACCCCGTCGAGCGACACGGCGTCGCATGCCTATATCTACCGGCACATGCCGGAGGTCGGCGGCGTCGTGCACACTCACTCCCGGTACGCGACCGCCTGGGCGGCCCGTGGCGAGCCGATCCCGTGCGTGCTCACCGCTATGGCCGACGAGTTCGGCGGCGAGATCCCGCTCGGGCCGTTCGCGCCGATCGGCGGGGATGAGATAGGGAAGGCGGTGGTCTCGACCCTGACCGGGCACCGTTCCCCGGCGGTGCTGCTGGCCAGCCATGGCGTGTTCACCATTGGGCGCACCCCGCGTGAGGCGGTGAAGGCGGCGGTCATGTGCGAGGACGTGGCGGCCACCGTCTACCTGGCCAGCACGCTGGGCGATGTCAGCCAGCTGCCCGCCGACAAGGTCGACGCCCTGTACTGGCGCTACCAGACCCAATATGGCCAGCGACCGGGAAAAAGCACGACCAATAAGCCTAGCTTATGCCCCTCCGACAGTCGTATTGTCGGGAGTGAGCGTTAACAACAAACTGATCCATCTGAGGTAAGAGTCGCGAGTGATGCGGATGTGACAGGTGGTGTGAATGAAGCCACCTGAGCCACACCGAGCCACCCACGGTGCAGGTGTATTCCATCTCGACGAAGAGCACGGAGGTCCCCGATGGGCAGAGTCGACCCGAAGGTCGATGAGGCTATACAGAGGCTCAACATGAAGGACGGTCCCTCGCGGCGGCGGCTGCTGGCCGGAACCGGCCTTGTAAGCGCGACGGCGGCGGCATCAGCGCTGCTCGCCGCGTGCAGTTCCAGTTCCAGCTCGAAGGCAGGCTCGACCACGAACTCGGGGACCGCGGCCGCCGCGGCGGCCATTGGCAACTTCCCGAAGACGCCGCCCTGGCAGTTCTGGTTCGTCAACCACGTCACCACCAACGCCTTCTTCGTCCCCACGATCTTCGGCATGAAGGACGCGGCCGCCATCCTCGGCCTCCCGGCACCGAAGTGGACCGGCTCGGCCGACTCGGCCATCACCGAGATGGTTACCGCCATCAACACGGCGGTCGCGGGCAAGGCGGCCGGCATCGCGACGACGGTCATCAACAGCAGCCCAAGCGACACCAGCTTCCAGACCCCGGTGGCCGCCGCGATGCAGGCGGGCATCCCCGTGGTCACCTACAACGCCGACGGCCCGCTCATCAAGGGCGTCGCCACGCCGGGCACCAACCGGCTCGCCTACGTCGGCCAGGCGCTGTACCTATCCGGCCAGCAGATGGCCAAGCGGATCATGACGCTGGCCAAGCCGGGCGAGGTCGTCATCTTCATCCAGACCCCCGGAGCGGCCAACATCCAGCCGCGCTCCGACGGTGCGGCCTCGATCCTCACCCCGGCGGGCTACACGGTGGTACAGCAGCAGACGAGCAACAACGACGCGGCCGTGGGACCGGCGGAGAAGTCGTGGCTGCTCGGCCACGGCTCGAAGATCACCGCCGCGCTCGCCGTTGACGGCACGTCCTCGGAGCAGCTCGGCCCGCAGCTAGCCGCCACCGGGCTGGCGGGCAAGGTCCCGGCCGGCTGCTTCGACATGGAGCCAGGCACGCTGAACGCGGTCAAGGCAGGCCAGGTTGACTTCACCATCAACCAGGACCCGTACCTCCAGGGCTTCCTGCCGGTGATCTACCTCTACCTGTTCAACCTGACCGGTGGCCTGGTGCTGCCACCGAACACCGACACCGGCCTGTCGTTCGTCGACAAGACCAACGTCGGCTCGTTCCTGGCGACGAACACCACCTACGAGGGGTCCAACGGGGTGAGCACGGACACCCTGGTCCCGCGCAGTGGCGCGATCTCCAACCCGATCGCCACCACCAGCACCTGACCCATCTCGCTAGCCAGGTTCACAGTGCCGACGCCTGCCCGGGCCTCATCCCGGGCAGGCGCTTGGCGCATCCAAGCTCATAGTAAGGAGGCAAGGTGAGCGAGACCGTCCAGCGTGCCCCCGGCATGACAGGGGGCAAGCCTGCCGGGCCGGCCGGCCGCAACGGTGGCCTAGGCGGGCTGGGGCGGGCCGGCAGGCTCCTCATGCGGCAGCGGGAGGCCACCGTTTTCCTGGTGGTCGTCCTGCTGGTGATCTACTTCGGCGTCATCAACTCGACCGGCCGCTCCACGTTCTTCACCCGGCTCGACCTAGTCGACCTGTCGCAGGTCGCGGCACCAATCATGATCATCGCCTACGGCGAGGTGCTGCTGCTGATCTGCGGCGAGATCGACCTGTCCGTCGGCTTCATCTACGCGTTCGCCCCGTACGTCATGCACTTCTTCGTCGCCTACGACGGGCTGCCCGGCATCCTGGCCATCATCTTCGCGATCCTCCTGGTCGGTGGCGGTGTCGGCTGGATCAACGGGTTCCTCACCGTCACGCTGCGGCTGCCGTCGTTCATCACGACCCTGGGCACCGGCTTCATCCTCGGCGGCATGATCTTGACCATGGGCCACGGGGAGCAGGCCAACCTCGACGCCCAGGTACAGGGCATCGGCAAGTACCTGGGCACGCTCGGGTTCGCTGAGGTCATCTGGGCGGTCGGCCTGCTGGTGGTCTTCCACCTGCTGCTGCGCAACACGCGCTGGGGGCTGCACACGATCGCGGTCGGCGGCAACATCACCGGCGCCCGCGAGGCGGGCATCAACGTCGCCCGGGTCAAGTACGGCAACTTCATGATCACCGGCGTGCTCGGCGCGTTCGTCGGCATCCAGATCGCCTTCCAGACCCAGACCATCGACCCGTTCTCGGCTGGCGCCGCCTACCAGCCGATGTTCTACTCGGTGGCCGCCGCGGTCATCGGCGGGACCGCGATGCTCGGCGGCAGTGGCACCATGATCGGCGCGTTCCTTGGCGCGGCCGTCCTCGCCGTGCTGACCAACGGGTTCAACGTGATCGGGGTCAGCGCCTACCCGCTGCAGATCTTCTTCGGCGGCGCGATCTTGATCGCCATGATCGCCAACGTCCAGTTCGCCCGGCTGCGCGGCGAGGGGAGAGCCCGATGAGCGAGGAAGCGGCCGACAGCCAGGCATCGCCCGGCTCCGCGTCGCAGGACGCGGTGGCGGCGGACCAGGCGGCGGCGAGCGCGCGGCCAGGTGATGTGCTCCGGGTCGAGCACATCGCCAAGCGCTACGGAGCGGTGACCGCCCTGACCGACATCAACCTGCACCTGGGCCGGGGTGAGGTACTCGGCCTGCTCGGCGACAACGGCGCGGGCAAGTCGACGCTGATGAAGATCCTGTGCGGCTTCCAGCCGGCCGACGCCGGCCGGATCGTCCTGGACGGCCAGGAGGTCACGTTCAGGTCGGTCGACCACGCCAGGTCGCTCGGCATCGACACCGTCTACCAGGACCTTGCCCTGGTCAACCAGCTCAGCGTCTACCACAACCTGTTCCTCAACCGGGAGGTGACCCGCTGGCCGCTGCTGGCCAACGGGAAGATGCGCAAGCTGGCCCGCAAGTACCTGGACGAGATGGGGATCAACATCCCGTCGGTCGACGCCGATGTCGCCGCGCTGTCCGGTGGCCAGCGGCAGGCGATAGCGGTGGCCCGCGCCGTGCACTCGAACGCCAAGATCCTGCTGCTGGACGAGCCGCTGGCCGCGATGGGCGCCAAGGAGGCGGCCATCATCCTCGACCTGGTCCGTGACCTGAAGAACAAGGGACAGGTCTCGGTCATCATCATCGCCCACAACTACGGGCAGGCCCTGGAGATCTGCGATCGGGTCAACCTGCTGCAGCATGGCCAGATCACGTTCGACAAGCGATCGTCCGACACGTCGGTGGAAGAGCTCAACGAGATCGTGATCGCCGAGTACCGCAGGGCCGCCCAGGAGCGGCAGAGGACGGCCTAGGGCCGCGACGGCTGGCCTGGGCATGCGGCTGCCCGGGCCAGCCGCCCGGGCCCGCCACGGCACCGGGCACATCACGCATCGCACAATCTCGGATAGGAGCGTCGCATCACCATGCCCATCCCGGCCACGCTCGATGGCGCTGACGCGCTGAGCGGCCTTGAGGTCTGGTTCCTCACCGGGAGCCAGGAGCTGTACGGAGCGCAGACGCTGCGCCAGGTGGCCGAGCAGTCCCAGGCCATCGCGGGCGCGCTCGCGGCCGCCGCGGACGTCCCGGTTCGCGTCGTGTGGCGGCCCGTGCTGACCCGCCCCGACGATATCCGCCGGGCCATGCTCGAGGCCACCAGTGACGACAACGTCATCGGCGTGATCGCGTGGATGCACACGTTCAGCCCGGCCAAGATGTGGATCTCCGGGCTGAACGTCCTGGGCAAGCCGCTGCTGCACCTGCACACCCAGGCCAACGTCGCGCTGCCCTGGTCCACGATCGACTTCGACTTCATGAACCTCAACCAGTCGGCCCACGGCGACAGGGAGTTCGGCTACATCCAGGCCAGGCTGGCCGCCCGCCGCAAGACCGTGGTCGGCCACGTCTCAGACCCGCGGGTCACTGCCCAGGTCGGGACCTGGGCCAGGGCCGCCGCCGCGTGGGCGGCCACCCGCTCGCTCAAGCTGGCCAGGTTCGGCGACAACATGCGGTTCGTCGCGGTGACCGAGGGGGACAAGACCGAGGCCGAGTCGGTGTTCGGCACCGAGGTCAACACCTGGGGTGTCAACGACCTGGCCGACGCCGTGGCCAGCGCCACCTCCCAGCACGTGGACGCCCTCGTCGATGAGTACCTCGAGCGCTACGATGTCGCCGCCGAGCTGCGGCCAGGCGGCGAGCGGCACGCGTCCCTGCGCGATGGCGCCGCGATCGAGGCCGGCCTGCGGTCCTTCCTGAGCGGCGGCGGCTTCGGCGCGTTCACCACTAACTTCGAGGACCTGGGCGCGCTCAGGCAGCTGCCTGGCCTGGCCGTGCAGCGGCTGATGGCCGACGGGTACGGCTTCGGTGCCGAGGGCGACTGGAAGACCGCGCTGCTGGTGCGGGCGGCCAAGGTGATGGGCGCGGGGCTGCCCGGTGGCGCCTCCCTGATGGAGGACTACACCTATGACCTGCAGCCGGGAGCGGAGCTCATCCTCGGCGCGCACATGCTGGAGGTCTGCCCTTCGCTGACCACGGCACGGCCGCGGCTGGAGGTCCACCCGCTGTCGATCGGCGCCCGGCAAGATCCGGTCCGGCTCGTCTTCACCGCCGATCCCGGGCCGGGGATCGTGGTCTCGCTGACCGACCTGCGCGACCGCTTCCGGCTGACCGCCAACGTGGTCGAGCTGGTCACGCCGCCACAGCCGCTGGCCAAGCTGCCCGTCGGCCACGCGGTGTGGAAGCCCGCCCCCGACTTCCCGACCTCGGCCACGGCCTGGCTGCAGGCGGGCGCCGCGCACCACACGGCGATGTCCACGGCGGTCGGCGCCGAGGCGTTCGAGGACTTCGCCCGGATAGCCGGGGTCGAGCTGGCCGTCATCGACGCGACGACGACCGCGGCCGCCTTCGAGGACAAGCTGCGCGCCAGCGCCGCCTACTACAAGTTCGCCAGCGGGATCTAGCGACTACCTCCCCGCCAGCTCCGCGTACAGGCCGGCGGTCGCGGCGGCCACCGCCGGCCAGCTGAACTCGGCGACCGCCCGCTCCCGGCCGGCCTGCCCGTAGGCCGCCGCTCGCACCGGGTCGCGGGCCAGCGCGTTCAGCGCGTCGGCCAGCGACGCCGGATCATTCGGCGGGACGAGCAGCCCGGTCACGCCGCCGTCCACCACCTCGGGAATGCCGCCCACCCGGGACGCGACGACGGCCGTCCCGCACGCCATCGCCTCCAGGTTCACGATGCCAAGCGGCTCGTAGACGGACGGGCACACGAACGCCAGGGCATGGCTGAGCAACTGGATGACCGATGGCCTAGGCAGCATCTGCGGTATCCACGTCACCCCGGACCGCGTCGCCTGCAGCCCCGCGACCAGGGCGGAAACCTCTTCCGCTAGCTCCTGGGTGTCCGCCGCGCCGGCGCAGAGCACCAGCTGCACCGACGGGTCCAGGGCCGAGGCCGCCCGCAGCAGCACCGGCAGCCCCTTCTGGCGCGTCACCCGGCCCACGAAGATCACATACGGCCGGGAGGGGTCGACCCCGTGGCGCGCTAGCACGTCCGTCGCCGGGTCGGGCGCGTACTCGGCCGTGTCGATGCCGTTGTGGATCACGTGGATCCGCCGCGGGTCGACCGAGGGATAAGCCTCCAGGACGTCAGCCCGCATGCCCTCGGAGACCGCCACCACGGCGGTGGCGGACGTGATGGCCACTCGCTCAGCCCACGATGACAGTGCGTAGCCGCCGCCGAGTTGCTCGGCCTTCCACGGCCGCAGCGGCTCCAGCGAGTGCATGGTCATCACGTGCGGGATGCCGTACAGCAGGGACGCCAGGTGCCCGGCCAGGTTGGCGTACCAGGTGTGCGAGTGGACCAGGTCGGCGTCGCCCGCGGCATCGGCCATCGACAGGTCGGCCGAGAACACGCCGAGCACCCCATCGCGCAGCCCGGGCGCTGGCCGGTGCGCGACCGCGGTCGGCCGGTCCGCTCCCTGGCAGTGCACGGTAACGTCGACCAGCCGGGCCAGCTCGCGGGCCAGGTACTCCACGTGCACGCCCGCGCCGCCATAAACCTCCGGCGGGTACTCGCGGGTGAGCAGCGCCACCCTGAGCGGGCGCCGGATCGCTGGCGGCTCGCTCATCTGGCCGGGACTTCCTGTCCCTTGCCCACCACGGTGATGCCGCCGGGCGACACGACGAACCCGCGCTCGAGGTCGTGCTCCTTGTCCACGCCGACCTGCACGCCCGGCGGGACGACCACGTTCTTGTCGATGATCGCGTTCTGCACGACGGCCCGGCGGCCGATCTTCACGTTGTGCAAGATGACCGAGTCCTCGACCCGCGCCCAGCTGTTGACCCGCACGTTGGGCGAGAGCACCGACTGCCGGACCAGGCCGCCGGAGACGATCACCCCGTTGGACACCAGGCTGTCGATCGCCCGCCCGACCCGGTCACCGTTGTCGTGCACGAACTTCGCGGGCGGCAGCGACGGCATGTGGGTGAGGATCGGCCACTTGTCGTTGTACAGGTTGAACAGCGGGGTGACGTTGCGCAGGTCCATGTGCGCGTCGAAGTACGCGTCGATGGTCCCGACGTCCCGCCAGTAGCCGGCGTCCCGCTCGGTCGCGCCAGGCACCTTGTTGGTGAGGAAGTCATACGCCTGCGCATGACCGTCGCCGACCAGCAGCGGGATCAGGTTTCCGCCGATGTCGTGCCGGCTGTCGTCGTCCTTGGCGTCGCGGTGCAGCGCGTCCACGAGCACCTCGGTGCTGAAGACGTAGATGCCCATCGACGCGAACGACTCATCGGGGGAGTCCGGCAACGGCGGCGGGTTCGAGGGCTTCTCAAGAAAGCTGGTGATCGTCCGGCCGTCCGCCGCGACCCCGACGATCCCGAATGCCTTGGCGTCCTGCCGGCTCACCGGCAGCGCCGCCACGGTGACGCCCGCCCCGTGCGCCAGGTGCTGGTCGATGATCTGCCGGACGTCCATCCGGTACACGTGGTCCGCGCCGACGACCACGACGAGGTCGGGCTGGTCGTCGTTGATCAGGTTCATCGACTGGTAGATCGCGTCGGCCGATCCGGTGTACCAGTGCGGCCCGAGCCGCTGCTGCGCCGGGACCGGCGTCACGTAGTTGCCGAGCAGGTCGGTAAGCCGCCACGTGGTGCTGATGTGCCGGTCCAGGCTGTGGCTCTTGTACTGGGTCAGCACGGCCATCTTGCGTATGCCGGCGTTGGCCAGGTTGGACAGCGCGAAGTCGATGAGCCGGTACACGCCGCCGAACGGCACGGCGGGCTTGGCCCGGTCAGCCGTCAGCGGGGCGAGCCGCGTGCCGGCCCCGCCGGCGAGCACGATCCCCAGGACAGCGGGTTCTGGCAACGTGGTTCCTTCCCTGCACGCGATGCGTGTTTGTTATCAGCTGCAATCCTGTACCTATCGCACCATAACCACAACAGCCAGGTCGCGTCCCCTGGTCAGCCGCCGGATGCGGCCCGGCTGTCGCGGCGGGCGGCGGCCATGGCCGCCGCCGTCCAGGCGGCCGCGGCCAGGCACGCGGACGTGATGAGCGGCATCGCCCCGGGCCAGTGCGGCACCGCCGCCTCGGCACCACCGCGGTACCGCAGGGCCGCCGCGGCCGGGGAGGCCCCCAAGGCCAGTCCGAGCACCGCCAGGCACAGGGTGGCGACCAGTGCCACGCCCGGATGGCGGATCAGCGGGGGATTGCACAGCGTCCCCGCGGCCGAGCCCACCAGCAGGCATACCAGGGCGACGGCCAGCCCCGCCGCGAGCACCCCCGGGTGCGCCAGCGTGGCCGTCGCCTTGGCGGCTACACCGCCCGCCGGGTGGCGAGCCACCGGCAGGCTGGTCAGGACCTCAAAGATGGCCCCGGCCAGGCCGAGGAGCGCGCCGGCGGTCGTAGCGGTCGCCACGGCTGCCAGGTGCGCCCGGGCCGGGCCGCCGGCCGCGGCGACCACGGCTCGCGCCGCGTCCGGCTCCGCGGTGAGGATACTGCGGGTGAGCAGCGCGACGACAGGAACGAGCATCGCGGCACTCCAGTCCAGCCCCTGGGCCAGCGGCGTCTGCCCCTCGAAGCCCGCGCTCACCAGGAAGGCGTAGCAGATCATCGGAAAGATCCAGCGGTATGACCGCAGCAAGATCGCCGCCTGGTAGCGCAGCAGCGCGATCATGGTGCTTCCCGCTCGCCCGGTGTCCCCGCCGCCTCAGCGTCCCCGCTCCTCACTGGTCCAGCCCGTCGCTGCGCCGTTCGTGATGAGTGGGTGGTGCCGCGTGATCGCCCGGCGCGACCGCTAGCCGTCCCGAGCCGTCCAGCTCCCACCGCTCACTGGCCCGCCCGGCCAGCCGCGCCGGGTCGTGATCGACGAAGATGACGCGGCCGCCGTCCGCGGCCCAGGAGATCGCGGCCGCCTCTACCGTCCGGCGCGCCGCGGCGTCAAGGCCGGTCCACGCCTCGTCCAGCACCAGCAGGCCAGCCCCGGCCAGCAGCGCCTGGGCGATCGCCACCTTCTGGCACATCCCCTTCGACAGCGACCGCATGGGCGCCCGCGCGTAGGGGGCCGCCCCGAGCCGGTCAAGCCACTCATCGACGCGGGCCTGCGCCCGCGCGCCAGAAAGCCCGTGCACCCGCGCCATGTGCAGCAGGTACTCCCGCCCGGAAAACGGCAGCCCGCCAGGGAACCGCTCGGGCACGTAGCCGACATGCGGGCGTTCGCGTACCCGGCCCGACGATGGCAGGCACACGCCCGCGATCACCTTGAGCAGGGTTGACTTGCCGCTGCCATTGCGTCCCTCGAGCCGGATCAGCCGTCCGTCCGGCACCTGCGCGGACACGTCGCGCACCACCCAGGGGGCGCGCGGACCGTACCTCTTGCCCACCGCCTCAAGCCGCACCCCCGAAGCCTAATGCACCATCAATCGTAACGGGAGCGGCCAATCCGGTGCCCTTCGCCCGCTGTGGCCCGCCCTGCGCCGGGCGGCGGGTGGCGCGAATGTCACGAGATGGTGCAATGTCGCGGTCAACGCGGTTGAAACTGACATCGTTGGCCCCAGAACAGTGCAGAATATAGCGCGCACATCAGCGTGCGCCTCGCCGTAAGCGAGCGCGGATCAGCAGGCCCGGGAGCGCCGGATAGCCCCGGATTGTCGAGAAGGCGAGTGGCATGAGCGTTATCGAAGTGGCCCGCACCCTGGCCGGCCACACCGGGGCGGTGAACTCGGTGGCGTTCTCGCCTGACGGTGCCCTGCTCGCTACCGCCAGCGAGGACACCACGGCCATGCTGTGGGACATCGCGACGGGGGAAGTGGCGCAGGTGCTGCACGGGCACAGCGAGCCGGTGTTCGCCGCGGCGTTCAGCCCCAGCCACGCCATCTTGGCCACGGTCAGCGCGGACGACACCCCGCGGGTGTGGGACGTCAGGTCGGGCAAGTGCGTCCACGAGCTGAAGGGGCATAGCCTGCCGGTCTTCGGCGTCGCCTTTTGCCCGGACGGGACCACGCTGGCTACCACCAGCTACGACGAGTCGGCCCGGCTCTGGAACCCGGCGACCGGGCAGGCCCTGCGCGTGCTGGCCGGCCACAGCGACATCGTGTACGCGGCCCGGTTCTCCCCCGACGGCCGTCTGCTCGTCACCGCGTCAGGCGACGGCACCGCCCGGCTCTGGGACGTCCGCACCGGTAACAGCCTGCACGTCCTGGCCGGGCACACGGGCATCGTGTCGGCCGCCGCCTTCAGCCCGGACGGCAAGCGCGTCGCCACCGCCAGCTTCGACGGCACGGCGCGCATCTGGGACGCCAAGACCGGCAAGCCGGTTGCCACCCTGGCCGGCCACAGCGACACCGTCTGGGGGGCGACGTTCTCGCCTGACGGTGCCGCCATCGCCACCGCCAGCGAGGACGCGACGGTCCGGGTGTGGGACGCCGCCACCTGCCAGCAGGTCCGCACCCTGGAGGGGCACACCGACTCGGCCTTCATGGCGGCCTTCTCGCCCGACGGCCAGATGCTCGCCTCCGCCAGCTACGACAGCACGGTGCGCCTGTGGGACGCCGCAAGCGGCAAGACGATCGCCACCTTGACCGGGCACACCAACGCGGTGAACTCCGTGGTGTTCGCGCCGAAAGGCAGCCGCGGCGGCAGCCTGCTCGCGACCGCGAGCGCCGATGCGACCGCCCGGCTGTGGGGGTTGTAGGTCCCCGGGCCGCCCGGCCTTGCGCGGACGCCGTCGTTACGCGGACGCCCTGGAGACTCGCAGTCCCAGGGAAGCGAACTGGTCGAATGGCCGGTGGTAGCCCCGCTCGATGTGGTGGACGCCGTGCAGCACCGATGGCCGGTCGGCCACGGACGCGGCCAGCACCGCGGAGAAGCCTGCCCGCACGTCGGGCAGCTCGACCTCGGCGCCGCGTAGCTTGGACACGCCCCGGATGACCGCCGAGTGCAGGGCGTTCCCGTCCTGGAAGCGGCAGGCGGGGCCGCCAAGGCAGGCCGCGAACACCTCGATCTCGCAGCCCATCTTCTGCAGCGCGGGCACGTAGACGAGGCGGTTCTCGAATACCGTCTCGTGCAGCACCGACATGCCGTTGGCCTGCGTGAACAGCACCATCAGCGGCTGCTGCCAGTCGGTCATGAAGCCCGGGTGGGTGTCGGTGTGCACGGCCGCCGACTGCAGCCCCTCGGGCGCGGACGCGGTGATCCACTCATCGGTGATGTCGAACCGGGTGCCCATCCGGGCCAGGGTGGTGATCGCGGTCACGAGCCGGTCTTGCGGGCAGCCGTGCACCCGGACCTCCCCGCCGGTGATCAGCCCCGCGACCAGGTAGGAGAAGGCCTCGAGCCGGTCACCTGCCAGCCGGGTGGAGGCGGCCTTCAGCTTGCCCACGCCCTCGATGACGATGCGCCGGTCGGGGCTGAACTCAATGTGCGCGCCCATCCGCTGCAGGAACAGGGCGAGCTCGACGACTTCCGGCTCGGTGGCCGCGTTGCGCAGCACGGTCTTGCCCTCGGCCAAGACGGCAGAAAGGAGTACCGTCTCTGTCGCGCCCACGCTCGGGTAGGGCAGCGTGATGCGCGCGCCATGCAGGCTGGTGGCCTTGGCGCTGATCCCGGTGGGCTCGTAGCTGATCTCGGCGCCGAGGGCCTTGAGCGCGTCGACGTGGAAGTCGACGGGCCGCCGGCCGATGGGGTCGCCGCCGACGAGCGGGACGAACGCCTCACCGGTCAGGTGCAGCAGCGGGCCGAGCATCAGGATCGGGATCCTGTTGAGCCCGGTGAACGCCTCGGGGACCCTCGGCCTGACCTCGCTCCCGGGGGCCACGGTGATCTCGCCGTCCTCGCGGCTGACGTGGAAGCCGGACGACTCCAGCATCGCCGCCGTGATGTCCACGTCCCCCACCTGGGGGGCGTTGCGGATGACACTCGGCCCGTCGCCCAGCATGGCGGCCACCATGTGCTTGGTCACGGCATTCTTGGACCCGCGCACGGAGATGTCACCCCGCAGCGGCCCCGACGGCTCAACTACCCACGATTGCGTCACGCCGCTCACGATATGTGCTATCCGGCACACGAGTTCCAACTTCCGGGGAATGGGTGAGCCGGCTACGGCCGGTAAGGCCATCACCTGATCAGCCCGTAGCTCACCAGTGCCGCGACCGCGCCCGCCACGGTCCCGGCGAGAACCTGTGCCCGGGTATGGTCGCCCAGCTCGACCCGCGACCACGCGGTCACCGCCACGAGCAGGTACCCCCCGGCCAGCCATGGCCCGTAGAGCAGCGCCAGGATCGTCACGGCCCCGGACGCGACGGCACAGTGGATGGAGACCTTCCATGCCGTCGTGACCAGGGCGAGCATGAAGACCGACACGAGCATGCAGCCGAAGTACCCGGTGAGCTGCCTCGGCGCACCGCCAACGGCCAGCACGACCAGTCCGGCGGTGACCGAGGCAAGGATGAACCCCAGCACCACCAGCCGGGGACCGCGAGCGCCCACGTTCCGGTCCGCCCACTTCCCGCGGCGAATGCCGCCGGCGATGAATACCGTCGGCGCCACTGCGGCGAACGCGGCGGCCACCGCCCCCCAGGCCAGGCCGCGCGCCCCGCCATAGTGCCAGCCGACGGCCAGGACGGTGACGATGATCCAGTTCTTCGGCTCAAGCAGGTAGGTGATCCTCGCGGCCACCGCCTGGCGCGTCGGACGCCGCGGCCCGCCATCCCCCGGCATCCGGTCCCCTGCCAACCGACCCCCTGCTGCGCTACCCGGCGATATACGTCGCTTAGCGAATCACCCCAACGCACCCCATAGCAAGTTTGGCTCGCCAGCCAGCGGCAACTGAGGGAATGGCTGTCATTGAACCGTCAATCTTTTCGCATAAGCTGGGGATATGGATCTGAACGCCGGTGATCTTCAGGGCGAGGCCGAGCCACGCTGGCTCAGCGCCGACGAGCAGGCCGCCTGGCGGCAGCTGGTGCAGCTGCTCTTCCGCCTGCCCGGCGCCCTGGACGCTGAGCTCCAGCGGGACGCGGGAATAAGCAGCTTCGAGTACATGGTCTTGTCTGGCCTGTCAGAAGCGGACAACAGGACCTTGCGGATGAGCGACCTGGCCGTCATGGCCGCCGGGTCGCTGTCCCGGCTGTCGCACGTCGTCAGCCGCCTGGAGAAGCGCGGATGGGTGCGCCGCGAGCCCTGCCCGGGCGATGGCCGCTTCGTCAACGCCGTGCTGACCGACGAGGGCTGGGCCAAGGTTGTCGCGACGGCGCCCGGCCACGTCGAGTCCGTGCGGCGGCTCGTCGTGGACGCCCTGTCCGGGCAGGAGCTTTCTGCGCTAGGCGGCGCGTGCGGCCAGATCCTGCGCGTGGTCGCCAAGGAGTGACGCCCGCGGCTTGTGGATTTGTCCCTTTTGCCGGATCGTCTCGGCGGAGATCATATGAGGCAGGCCGGGCATAATTAGCCGGGCGAGGAAGGGTATGGCCTCATTATGACATTGCGTGACGCCCTGGCCAGCGGACGGTTCACGGTCACGGCCGAACTGTCGCCGCCGGGCAGTCCCTCCTCCGCGCCGGTGCGGCGAGCCGCCGCCGCCATCGCGGGCCTGGTTGACGCGGCCAACGTGACCGACAATCCCGCCGCCACCCCGAAGCTCTCGCCGCTAGTCACGTCATCGTGGCTGATCGACGAGGGCGTGGAGCCGATCATGCAGGTCACCACGCGTGACCGCAACCTGCTTGCCCTGCAGTCCGACCTGCTGGGCGCGTGGGCCGTCGGCGTCCGCAACCTGCTGGCCCTGTCGGGCGACCCGCTCAGGGTCGGGAAGTACGCGCAACTGGCGACGTTCGTCGGCGACGTGGATTCGACCGCCCTGATCCGGCTGGTGGCCATGCTGAACGCCGGCCACCTGGCGGCAGGCGAGACGCTGTCGACCCCCACCGGCTTCCTTGTCGGAGCGGCACTGAACCCCCTCGTGGACGGCGCGCCGAGGATCGCGGCCAAGGTCGAGGCGGGCGCCCGCTTCTTCCAGACCAACATCGTCTACGACGTCGCCAGGTTCGCCGACTGGTTCGCCCCGCACGCCACGTCCGGCGTCCTGGGTGGTGCCCCGGTCCTTGTCGGGGTCATGCCACCGCGCAGCGTGGCGGCGCTGGAGCACATGCACAACAACATCCCCGGCGTGCAGGTCGACGAGGGCACGTTCGCGAGGCTGGCGGGCCTGTCGGGTGCGGACGCCAAGGCCGCGGGCGTGGAGATCGCCGCCCGCGTCATCGAGCAGGTCCGCCAGGTTCCCTGCGTCGCGGGCGTCCACATCATGGCACCCGGCTGGGAAGCCGAGGCCGTCACCAGGCTGACCGCGGCCACCGCGGCCCGGTAGCCCAGCCGGCGTTCCCGGCCAGTCAGATGGTGACCCACGGTGACCACCGGTGCGGGCGCCTGCCCCGCTCCGGCCTGGCCTCCCACCTGGTGGTTGCATAGAGCACGTGACTGACCCAGTGGCAACCCCGGACAGGGGAGCGGGACTGGCGGGCCGGCTGGCCGCCGCGCGACTGTACCTGTGCACCGACGGACGGCGGCGCACCGGGGACCTGGCTCCCTTCCTTGACGCCGTGCTGGCCGCGGGCGTTGACATCGTCCAGCTTCGGGAGAAGGGACTTGAGGCCCGCGAGGAGCTCGCGCTGCTTGAGGTCTTCGCCGACGCCTGCCGCCGCCACGGCCGCCTGCTCGCCGTCAACGACCGCGCCGACGTGGCCCTTGCCGCGGGCGCCGATGTGCTGCACCTCGGCCAGGATGACCTGCCGGCCGGGGTCGCCCGCCAGATCCTCGGGCCGGGGCCGGCCATCGGGCGCTCCAGCCACAGCCCCGCCCAGGCCGACGCCGCCGCGAGCGAGCAGGGAATCGACTACTTCTGCGTCGGCCCCGTCTGGGCCACGCCCACCAAGCCGGGCCGTCCAGGCACGGGGCTGCCGCTGGTCTCGCACGCCGCCGCCAGCCACCACGACCGGCCCTGGTTCGCGATCGGCGGCATCAGCCTCGGCAACCTCGACGACGTGCTCGCCGCGGGCGCGACCCGGATCGTCGTCGTCCGGGCCATCACCGACGCCGACGACCCGGGCGCCGCGACGGCCGCCCTGAGGTCCCGCCTCGTCACGCGTGTGAACCGCGGGTAAACTTGGTCAAAGAACTCACGGGAGCCCCGGCCGGGGCTGAGAGGGAGGCAGTCGCGCCTCCGACCGTCGAACCTGATCCGGGTCATGCCGGCGAAGGGAGGAGGATGCCAGTGGCAAGCCACGAGCCAGGCCGGGAGGCCGACGTCGTCATCGTCGGCGCGGGAGTGATCGGCACCGCCATCGGGTGGCAGGCGGCCTCGCGCGGACTTTCCGTCACCGTGGTGGACCCCGGCTGGGGCGATGCCGCCACCGACGTCGCCGCGGGGATGCTCGCGCCCGCCCTGGAGTCAGTCTTCGGTGAGACGGACCTGCTCGCGCTCAACCTGCTGGCCGTCGACCGGTTCCCCGGCTTCGCCGCCGAGCTTGAGCGGGCAACCGGCCTGAGCGTCGGGCTCAGGACCGAGGGCACCCTGGCCGTCGCCTTCGACCGGGCCGACCACGACCGGCTGAAGCGGCTGACCGCCTTCCGTCGCGAGGCTGGCCTCCGGGCCCAGGAGCTGGATGCCAGGGCCTGCCGGGAGGCGGAGCCGTTCCTCGCACCGGGAGTCCACGGGGGAGTGCTGGCCATCGGTGACCTGTCCGTCGACAACCGTCGCTATGCCGCGGCCTTGCGCGCCGCCGCGGCCCAGGCCGGCGTCAGCTTCCTGCCCGGACGCGCGACGCGAGTGGTGATGCGGGCCGAGGGGGGCTACGGCGTGCACCTTTCCACCGGGGCCGTGGGCGGCCCTGCTGCGCCAGGAGGGCCGGGCGACGAGCCTGGCCAGGGGCATGAGGGTGCGGAAGGCCACCGTGTCCCCGGCCGCAAGGTCGTTCTCGCGGCTGGCTGGCGGACCGGCCGGATCGGCGGGATCCCCGGCTATCTCGCGGCGGCGTTCCGGCCGGTCAAGGGGCAGATCCTCCGGCTAAGGCACCCCGAGGGCATGCCCCCCATCCTCACCCACACGATCCGGGCCATCGTCAGGGGGGCCGACGTCTACCTCGTACCCCGCGCGGACGGCGAGGTCGTCGTCGGCGCCACCCAAGACGAGCGGGATGACCTCGACGTCACCGCCGGGGCCGTGCACGACCTGCTGCGCGACGCGATGAGCGTCCTGCCGGCGGTCAGCGAGCTGAACCTGGCCGAGGCGCGGGCGGGGCTGCGGCCGGGCAGCGCCGATAACGGCCCGGTCGTCGGCTGGGCCGAGCAGGCCAGCCTGGCCGCCCCCGGACTGCCCGAGCCCGGGCTGATCGTCGCCGCCGGCCACTTCCGCAACGGCATCATGCTGTCGGCCGCCACCGCCGACGCGGTCACCAGCCTGCTGACCGGCGGCCAGCCCGCCGCCGAGTGGAAGCCCTTCACGCCGGAGCGGCTGCGGGCGCCCGGCCAGACGCCCCCCGGGCCGCACCGCCCAGGCAAGACGACCCATCAAGGATCCTGATCATGAACGTCACCATCAACGGCGAGCCGCGCGACGTCCCCGCCGGCACCACAGTGGAACAGCTCGTCCGGCAGGTCACCCGCCAGGACAAGGGCATCGCCGCCGCGCTCAACGGCGAGGTGCTGCCTCGCCGGGCCTGGTCGGCCCATGAGCTGACCGACCTTGACCAGGTGGAAGTCGTCACCGCCGTCCAGGGAGGCTAGCGCATGAGCACGTGGGAACTGGCCGGCCGGCAGCTCACCTCGCGGCTGATCACCGGCACCGGGGGGGCGACCTCCCTGGACGTGATGAGCAAGGTACTGAAGTCCTCAGGCTCGCAGGTCACCACCGTCGCCATGCGGCGGGTGGGCGGTTACGCGCTCGGTGGCGGCTCGCTGCTGGACATCATGAAGGCGGCGGGCGCGGAAATCCTGCCGAACACGGCTGGCTGCCATACCGCTGCCGAGGCACTCCTCACCGCCCGGCTGGCCCGGGAGGCCCTGGAGACGGACTGGGTCAAGCTGGAGGTCGTCGCGGACGACGTCACGCTCCTGCCCGACCCGGTGGAGCTCCTGGAGGCGGCGCGCACGCTCGTCGCGGACGGGTTCACCGTCCTGCCGTACACCAGCGACGACCCCGTCCTCGCGGCTCACCTGGAGCGGGCCGGCTGCGCCGCGGTGATGCCGCTGGGCGCGCCGATCGGCTCGGGCCTCGGCATCCGCAACCCGCACAACATCGCGATGATCTGCGAGCAGGCCGCCGTGCCGGTCATCCTCGACGCGGGGATCGGCACCGCGAGCGACGCCGCCCTCGCCATGGAGCTTGGCTGCGACGGCGTGCTCATCGCCTCCGCGATCACCCGCGCCGCCGACCCCGAGGCGATGGCGACCGCGATGCGGCTGGCCGTCGAGGCGGGCCGGGCGGCTCGTGAGGCGGGCCGCATCGAGCGCCGCTGGCACGCGGCCATCGCGTCCAGCCCGGCGGAAGGCCGGATCACCCCGTGATCCCCCGGGTCCTCACCATCGCAGGCTCAGATTCCGGTGGCGGCGCCGGCATCCAGGCCGACCTGAAGGCGATAGCCCGCTGCGGCGGGCACGGGATGTCCGCCATCACCGCCCTGACCGCCCAGAACACGCTGGGAGTGACCCAGATCCTCCAGACGGGCCCTCGGCTCGTCCTGGAGCAGATCCGGGCCGTCCTCGACGACATCGGAGCCGACGCGGCGAAGACCGGCATGCTGTTTTCCCGGCCGGTCATCGAGGCGGTCGCCGACGGGCTGACCGGGCGCGGGCTGCCACTGGTCGTCGACCCGGTCATGGTCTCGAGCTCGGGAAGCCGCCTGCTGCGGCAGGACGCCGTGGCCGCACTCATCGCGCTCATCTTCCCGCTGGCCACGGTGATCACCCCCAACCTGCTCGAGGCCCAGGCACTGACCGGGCTCGACACCGAGGACCGGGCGGTCCTGGCCGAGCGGCTCGTGGCGATGGGGGCAAGCGCGGCACTGGTCACTGGCGGGCACGGAGCCGAGCCCGTGGACCACCTGTTCGACGGCGTCGCGCACCTGCCGATCCCGGTTGAGCGGCACGCCGTGAAGGCCACCCACGGTGCCGGGTGCACCCACTCGGCCGCCCTGGCGGCGGGACTGGCGGCCGGCCTGCCGCTGGCCGCCGCGGCCCGGCAGGCGGCCCGGCTGGCCAGTGACGCGGTCGCGCACGGACTGGCCGGGCTCGGCGGTGGCGACGGGCCGGTGCACGTCCTCCATAATGTGGTCCCATGACGTTCACCGAGGATCTTTGGGCCAGTAATGCCGATATCTTCCGGGCAATCCTCTCGCACCCGTTCATCACGGGACTGACCGACGGCACCCTGCCGGAGGCCGCGTTCGCTCATTTCGTCGTGCAGGACGCGATCTACTTGCGCGACTACGCCCGGGCCCTGACCGCGGTCGCCAGCCGTGCCCCGGATTCCGTGGCCATGCGGATGTTCGCCCGGCACGCGGCCGACGCGGTAGCCGCCGAACTGGAACTGCATGCCTCGCTCCTGCCGGACCTCGGCATTTCCCCCGCGGTCGCGGCGGCGGCCGAGCCGAGCCCGGCTAACCTCGCCTACACCAGCTACCTGCTGGCCACCGCGCAAGGCGGAAGTTACGCTGAGGGCGTTGCCGCCGTGCTTCCCTGCTACTGGCTCTATTGGGAAGTAGGTAAGCACCTACTGAGTAACGGCTCTCCCGACCCGAGGTTCCAGCGCTGGATCAGCACCTATAGCGGCGATGAGTTCGCCGCGGTGGTGCGGGACGTCATCGCCGAGGCGGATAGGATTGGGGCCGCCATTTCCGGGCCAGAGCGATCCGCGGTCGCCCGCCACTACCGGACCACGAGTCGCTATGAGTGGATGTTCTGGGACAGTGCGTACCGGCAGGAATCCTGGCCAGTCTGAGCCGCAATCAGCCGTCAGCGAAGTACTTGGCGAAAAGCCGGGGCCGCATGTTATGTAGATCACATCTGTCGTTAGCCCTTTGCTGAGTGTCTCATTCGATTACACTCGGCTTAGCGCGGTACAAGAGTATCGGTGGGTTGGACGGGACACTGGCAAAAGCCAGCGGCGCGTGACTTCGGGGAGTGGCTGCGCCGACAAGGTCGGGGTCGTCGTAAGATGGCTATCGAATCAAGGAAAGGCAGCTATCGTGGCTCAGAAGATCCAGACACTCTTCATTGACGACATCGACGGCGGCGAGGCCGCGGGTACGGTGCGGTTTGCGCTGGACGGGGCGGAATACGAGATCGACCTCAGCAGCAAGCACTCTGAGGAGCTTCGGACCGCACTCAACAAGTACGTCTCCCATGCTCGCAAGGTCAGCATCGGCCGCCGCGCCGGTCGCATCCCCGGCCGGCCCGGTCGGCCGGCGGGTAGCGCGGTGAACACCACGGAGATCCGTAACTGGGCGCGGGAGAACGGATATGACATCAAGGACCGGGGTCGCGTCCCGGCCGATGTCGTTGCCAAGTACCAGGCCGCGACCGGCAAGTAGTAGGAAGTAGGATTCCCCGGGTAGCCCGACCCGTGAAAGCGCCCCCAGGCATCTGATGCCTGGGGGCGCTTTCCGGTTGGGTTAGCCCTAGAGAGTGCTTACCTCGCTGCTCGTGCTGTTGGGGTCATCGGTGTGGCCGGCCTTGCCGTGCGCCGGGTCTTCGGTGGTAAGCACGGGGTCTTCTTCGGCAAGCGCGGGGCCTTCTGTAAGCACCGTGTCCTCGGTAAGCACCGTGTCCTCGGTAAGCACCGTGTCCTCGGTAAGCACCGTGTCCTCGGTAAGCACCGTGTCGTCCGTAACCATCGTGTCCTCGGTAAGCACCGGGTCTTCGGTAAGCACCGGGTCGGCAACCGCCGCGTCGTCGGTAGGCGAGGGCTCCTCGTCATCCGATTCGTCGCCTGCGGGGGACTGCGCCGCGGCCTGATAGCCGGGAGCCGGATAGCCGGGGCCGGGATTTGGCTGGGCCGGATTGCTAGCCGGGCCGGGCGAAGGCGCGACAGAAGGCGTGGTCACCAGCCAGGCGCAGGCCAGTGCCATGGCGATCACGAAGAGGCAGAAGACCCAGAATATTGAGGTCACGCCGGAGCTGACCGATAGCCCGTTCGCCTGAGCCTGCGCGTTGGAAAAGCCGAACAGCGCCGGAGACGCCGGGCCGCTCACCTGTATGAGGGCCGATATCGCCTGCCCCGCCATGGCGACGATCACGCCGCCAAGCAGCGCGGCGCCGTGCCGCGCGGGCCGCCACAGGCCAGCGAGAAAGGCCACCCCGATGAGGGCGACCACGCAGGCGATGTCGCCGAAGATCACCGTGCCCGCGTTCTGGAACGCGTTGCCCGCGGTCTGGGTCGCGGACGTCCCGGTAGCGGACTGCACGATGGTGTAGCTGTCCCAGGAAGGGACGAAGGACGCCGCCGCGCCGATCGCGCACAGCGTCAGCAGGGCGACGGTCCCGGCGTCGGACCTGCGGAACTTGAAGGTCCCCGCCCGGGCCGCGACCGGCGCGGGACCACCGTAGGGGGCGCTGCCGAACGCGGGGCCGGGGGCGCCGTACACGGACGCGGGGGTGCCGTACCCGCCGGCCGCGGTGCCCGTCGCGGTGGCATCCACGGCGGCCGCGGGGCTGGCGGCCGGGCCGGCCAGGGACCGCAGCGACAGCGCCAGGATGGCCCCGACGGTGCAGGCAAGCCAGCCGACCAGGCTGATCACCATGCCCGGGCCGACACCCGCGTGCTCGGACATCCCCGTCGCCAGGTCGGAGACGAACAGCCCGAACGTCACCGCGCTCAGCCCGGTGGCCAGCAGCGCGCCGATCCGGACCCGGGCCTTGCCGCTCACGATGAGCACTGCGGCGGCCGCCCAGGTAGCCAGGTACAGCAGGTGCGGGACGAGCTGGTCGCTGGTCGAGGCGACAGACTGGCCGGTGAAGTAGGCGGGGAACAGGCCGGCGATCCCAAGCAGCACGCCAATGCCCAGGAACGCGGCCGCGACCAGCCGGGTCACGGAGTCGCGCTGGTATCTGCGGGCGTCGTCGCCGTCTGGCCCAGCCGAGCCGCCGCGGGCCGCGGCGCGCCCGACGACACCGCGCAGGGCGGACAGGGCGCCGGCCCGGGGGACCGCGGCGATAGTGCCTGGCGACTCGATCGCGGTGAACCGAGCCCAGGCCTGCGACCAGCCTTCAGGCGTCTCTGGCCATCTGTCAAGCGGCTCGGCTCGTGGTGCTCCCACCGCCCAGATAGCGTAGTACCGCTTGCCCATGCCGATCTCGTACCGCTCGCCGCGGTGGGAGATGGTCACCTTCTCAGGCACGGTTCCGGCCTCCATGCTCACGTCTGCTCATTTACCGTCTCCATACGACGGTAAACAGTACAGCTGGATGTTTCCTGAAGGACGCCTCAGTTACCGCTAACCAGTCCGTGATCCGGAACGCTCCAGCGATGCCAGCTGGTCACTCTCCGTGTTGCACATCGAAACAAGTTGGCAACATGTTGCTGGTGTCGTGGCTGTGGCCTGATGGCGTGAGTAACCTTCGGAGCATGTCGTCGCCCGTGGCAGAATTCGAACTCACCGTCGCTGGATTCGCCCGGTTGTTCGGTCGCCACCTGGACGACGATGTCCGATCGGTCCTGACGGAAGGCCTCGGCGACTCGCCCGAGGGAGACTGGGCGGCGGTCTTCGCCTACGCGCACTATCCCGACGGCACCGTGGAGAAGGTCACGATCTTCACCTCTGAGGCCGGATACGCCCAGCGTCTCGTCGGGGCCGGAGGCGGCCGGATACCGCTGCCGATCGCGACCGTCCAGCAGCGCTTCCCCAAGGTTCATCCCGGCTGGGTCATCGACAACGGTGACGAGGCGCCGACGGCGGGACGGGCGGATTCTGGTGCCCTGATGGGGGCTGCCGCCCGGCCGGCGGTGCCGCAGGAGCAGGCGGTGGTCGGCCCGCGGCGGCGCTCACGCGCCCGGCACCGGATGCGCCGGGCCTGAGGCCACCGGAGCCGGATGGACCAGCCTGTCCGCGGATGCCGCGCCGCGGCTGCGGCTGGTCGCGGGCGGGTACGCAGTGGGTGTCGGTGAATCTTCTTCCGAGGCCGTGGAGGGCAGATGTCCCAGGTGCGGGCAGACCGGGTATATGACGCGCCGCAGTCGGCGGAGGGCAAGCGGGTGCTTGTCGACCGGCTGTGGCCGCGCGGGCTGGCCAAGGCGGCCGCGCACGTTGATGAGTGGCTGAAGGCGATCGCGCCGTCCGACGAGTTGCGGCGCTGGTACGGCCATGACCCGGCCAGGTTCGACGAGTTCCGCCGCCGCTACGACGATGAGCTGCGAGACCCGGAGCGGGCGCAGGCGCTGCAGCGCCTGCGCGACCTTGCCGCCGCCGGACCGGTCATCCTGCTCACCGCCACCAGGGACCTGGAGCACAGCCACGCGATGGACCTGGCGCGGCGGCTGCGTCCGTCCGAGCCAGGTACCGGCACCTAGCCGGCCGAGTAAGGTGTCGCGCCCGCGAAGTCGTGGGCCAGGACCGCGCTGACGGCGGCGACCACGGCATGCTGGGTGGTGACGACGCCAAGCTCCCGGTTGCGCCGGAGGCTGGCCACGGAGAAGTTCTCTGAGCCGACGAAGGCCCGCTGATCGGCCCGGCCCGCGTCCGCGACGATGGCCTTGGCGTGGATGTAGATCACGCTGCTTGAGTCGGCGTAGGTGCTGACGTGCGCGCCCGCCTTGACCAGCTTGCGGAAGGCGGCGTTCCACGAGGACTGCCGCGTCATGATGATCGTGACGTGGACGCCCCGGCGGGCGGCCGTGACCAGCGCGCTGGTGATCGTGGAGTCACCCATCTCCTCGTTCTCGACGGCCAGGGTGCGGCGTGCGCCCTTGATGAGCGACAGGGTGACCGACTGGGAGTTGGTGGGGGACCAGGCCAGGTCGGCGCCGTCCGGGGGAGCGTAGCTCTTGCCGCTGCCGGAGAAGTCGGCGTTGAACGTGGCCACGATGGCGGCGACGTCGGCGTGGCTGGCGTCGATCACCGCGAAGTCACGGGTGCCCGCGTAGTCGGAGGTCACCATGTTCAGCGTCATGATGACCGAGGTCTTGTCATCGACGGTGAGCGTCTTCTGGTGGTAGGTCATCGTGGCTGGCGCCCAGGCCACGTGCACGCCGTGCGCGCGCAGGTAGCGATAGGTGGCCTGGTTCCGCTCGCCCTCCAGGTGCCGGTCGAGGATCACCCGGACGCTGACCCCACGGTGCGCGTCCGCGATGAGGTCTCCCTCGGCGGTCGGGTCGTTGAGCTCGTACATGGTGAGGTCGACCGTGGAGCGCGCGCTCTTGATCAGCGCGTACAGCTGGCCGAGGCCGGCCTCAGGTTCGGCCAGGACCCTCAGCGCGCCGCCCGAGGCGGCTATGGCCCCGCCACTGCGCGAGCCGCCGCCAGCGCCGCTGCCGCTCGGCAAGGAACCAGGTCCAGGAGAGGCTACGGTGATTGACTTGCACCCGCTGACGCCGAGGCCGAGCGCGAGCGCGAGGCCGGCCACCCCGACGAGCTGAAGATTCAAGCGCACAACCCGGTAGCTTCCCAGAATGCCGGACTTATTCGCCCTCATGGTGGCAAACGTGACCAAGCGGTGTCAGGCGCACGAGTCCTGGCCGAGGTCCCTGTCCGCCGGGAGGGAGCCGCCGACCGCCCGGGACAGCAGGTCCCGCAGTTGCACCCGCTCCGCGGGCGACAAGGCCGCGAGCAGGTCGTCCTCGATGCGGGCCCGCTCGGCGTCGGACGCCGCGAGCTCGCGCTCACCCACCGCGGAAAGCGAGACAATGTGCCGGCGCCGGTCAGCGGGGTCGCGCTGGCGGGCGGCCAGGCCTCGCTCCTCGAGCTCGTTCAGCAGCCCGACGACGTTGCTCGGGTCCAGGCTGAGGGCCTCGCCCAGCGCCTGCTGGCTGAGCGGGCCGTGCTCGTGCAGCACGCTCAGCGCGATGAGGTGCCGTGGCCGCAGGCAGCCGGGCTCCTGGTACGTGTCGTAGGTTCGGCGGGCGACCCGCGCGAGGTACTCGATCAGCGGAAGCACCTGCCTTGCCTGCCGACATGGCTGCCCGGCCTGTGCTTCCGTCATGAGTGCAGCGTACCCGCTCCACATAAAGTTTGCGTATCACCAATGATTTGTGCTAGACCTTGTTTCATGTCAAAACTCCTGATCATCGTCGGCAGCACCCGCCCGGGCCGGGCCGCCGACATTGTCGCCCCGTGGATAGTCAGCGCAGCCCAGGCGCACGAGGCGTTCGAAGTCGAGGTCGCGGACCTGCGCGACTGGAAGCTGCCGTACTTCGGCGAGCACCCCGGCAGCATCGGCGACCCCGCCGACCCGACGTACTCCGACCCGATCGTCAAGGCCTGGAACAACAAGGTGAAGGAGTCCGACGCCTTCATCGTCATCACGCCCGAGTACAACCACTCGCTGCCCGGCGAGCTGAAGAACGCCATCGACACGGTGTGGCTGTCCTTCGGGTTCCGCAACAAGCCCGTCGCCTTCGTCGGCTACAGCATCGGCGTCAGCGGCGCCATCCGCGCCATCGAGCACCTGGCCCACGTCTTGATCGAGGCCGAGGCTGTCCCGCTGCGCAACAGCGTGGTCCTCCCGCACGTGCGGGACACCTTCAGCGAGGCGGGCGAGCCGACTGGTCCCTTCCCGGTGGCGGCGCTCGCCGTCATGCTGGACGACCTGGCGTGGTGGTCAGCCACCCTGGAGAAGGGCCGGGCGCAGGGCGAGCTGCAGCCTGGCACCTTCCGCGTCCGGGCCGCCGTTGCGGCCGCGCAGGCCAAGCCGTAGCCGCCGCGGTTACGGCTGGCGCTGCCCCTTGATGAGCTCAAGCGGGTGGGTGACCCAGTACAGGTTCAGGTCGTAGCCCCAGCCGAATGCCTTCGGCGTGAGCAGTCGCCGGTCATCGGGATTCCACCAGCGTGACTTGATCCGCTCCGCCGTGGGCGGGCGCCAGTCATAGGGGACACCACCGAAGCTGCCCTGCGGCTCCGGCGGCTGCTTGCCTGTCGTACCTGCCATCGGGACCTCCCGTGCCGACGAGTCCCGTCCTCGCTTCCCATTTTAGGGGAATCACCAGCAGATGCTACCGGCGACCCGCCGAGTCGGGTCACCGCCGGGATCCCCTCTCCGCCCGGCAGAGCAGCCCGAGCCGCATCGGGCTTCGGCCGTGACGGAGAGGGGGGTTGTCGCCCCCGGCGGTTCAGCCATGACGGCTAAAGCGCAGGTGCCAGTCTCAGTATGACGTGACGGCCTTACCTTGGATCGTCATATCCGCGGAGTGCCGCGTAATTGCTTAGTCTGCCCGCGATTGCGTCCAATGCATTTGCGGGCTGTTATACCACTTTGCTGCGATTTGGCCGCCCTGCCGTCACCAGGCGCCTGACCTGGTCAGTTAGGCGCAACGCGCGATCCTCGCTGATCTGGTGCAGCCCGTTATCGAGGTTGCCGCGCTGCCATGAGTAAAGCAGGAATGTGTGCTGCCAGCGCAGGTCCCGGCCGAAGGCCTCGTCCCGCTGCCCGCCGTCGTGCTCCACCCGCCGCAGCACGCCCGCGGGCGAGTCCTCGGTGCTGTAGGCGTCGGTTATCGAGTAGTAGTACATCTGGCCGCCCGCCGGGCGCGCGGAGTCGGGGTGGAAGCGGCGGGCGCGGGCCCGCTCGGCTTCGCGATGACGGGCTAGCTGGTGCTCGGCCCGCTGCTTCTCCGCCGCGGGGGCACCGGCCATGGGCGCTCCTGCGTAGTGGTCCCGCAGCCGGGCCAGCAGCGCCGCGCGCTCCGCGTCGGACGTCGTCGCTGACCGCAGCCGCAGGTAGCAGGGATAGGTCTGGTCCCGGGCCGCGCGGCTTTCCGGCGTGTGGAACTGGACCTCGAAGAGCTGCCCGCTGCCCGGTTCCAGCCAGGTCGTCGAGATCCCCTTCCAGAACGGGCTCGTCCAGTAGTTGCGGACGGCCACCTCGCTGTAGCCCTCCCGCCACAACCGCTCGATGTCCGCGCCCGTCGCCTCGGTATAGGCGTCCGCCGGGTACTCGAAGGTGTAGCGCACGAGGTCAGCCATGGTCGCCAGCGCCTCGGCCGGCGATCGTCCCTTGACCCGCGCGTCCTCGGTGATGCGCGCCATGATCCGCGCCTCGCGGTGGGCCGCGTCAGCAGCCTGCCCAGTCATGTGAGCGATTGTATCTGGAAGCAGTCGACCATTCTAGTAGCACGCACGTGCTTGCTTTTGTGATCGGCTGTGGCGGCGAAGGCCCGGACCACGAAGGATGAATTATGGATATGTCCTGATCTGCTGGTCGTTACGATACGGGGCTGGCTGGCCAGGCTCAGCCAGGTCTGCTACGGCGTCGAGCTCGTCTCCGCCAGCGACATTCCCGAGACCTTCGCCTTTACCGGCTTCTCCGTCTCCCGCTGACCGCGCGCGGGCCCGCCCGCGACGCGCCCGGCGACTCATCAGTGACCTTGGGTGATCGGCATCCCGGGTGGGTATGACAGAGGGTGACTGAGCCGGGTATCGGGGGGAGGCTCGCGATGAGCGGCTTGTGGGTGACTGGCGCCGCTGGTGAGTGACATCGGCCTGTGGGCGGCAATTCCGGCCGTTCCCGCCCTGCTGGCGGTGCTGTGGGGCATCCCGCAGCACGCGGCAGTGCCGCAGCAGGCGGTGCCGCAGCAGGCGGTGCCGCACCGGGCGGTAGAGCACCAGGCCGTGCAGCGCCACGCGCTGCGGGGCAGCGCGGCGGGCTACCACGCGACCGGCGGCTACCCCTACGCCACGGCCCCCTGCGAGTTCGGGCGGGCTGGCGGGGCCGATTGCGCCAACCCGCGTAACCATGGCGACATGTACGACTGGGGCTACCCGCGCGGCGAGCGGTTCCGGGCCGGTGACCCCTGGGGTTATGAGTACCGGAACTGCACTTCCTACGTGGCCTGGCAGCTGTCCCTGGCGGGCGTACGGCCCGTGCTGTTCAGCGATCTCGGCAACGCCACCGCCTGGATCGCCAGCGTGGCGGGAGAGGCGGGCGTGGTCGTGAACCGGGTGCCGTCACCTGGTGCGGTGGCCGTCTGGGCCGTCGCGGCCGGCGTCGGCCATGTGGCCTGGGTGGACTCGGTCCGTCGTGGTAGTCGTGGTAGTGGTAATGGCGTCGCCAGCGGCACCACCACGGTGACCGTGTCGGACTACAACTACGCGGGGACCGGGACGTTCGCCACCCACGCGGTAACCGTCCAGCCAACGAGCTACATCCACTTCCCTCGCCGGCGGCGATGAAGGCGCGGGCGGCGATGAAGGCGCGGGCGGCGATGAAGGCGCGGGCGGCGATGAAGGCGCGGGCTATCCGGTGGCCGCTGGAGGCCGGCAAGCCCCGGCCCCCAGCGCTCGCTTGCCCTGCTACCCGACCAGCGACCGCAGGCTCTCCTTGAGGGAGTCCATGGTCGCCAGCACGGCGGTTGGCTCGTAGCCGCAGTGCGCCATGCAGTTGTCGCAGCGAGGGTCCTTGCCCCGGCCGAACTTGTCCCACTCGGTGTCCTCGAGGAGCTCCTTCCAGGTGTCGACGTAGCCGTCGTCCATCAGGTAGCACGGCTTCTGCCAGCCCTTGACGCAGTAGAGCGGGACGCCCCACGGGGTGCACTCAAAGTCCTTCTTGCCCTCGAGGAAGTCCAGGTAGAGCTGCGAGTGGTTGAGGCGCCAGCGCTTGCGGTTGCCCTCGGCGAACGTCTTGCTGAACAGCTCGCGGGTCTGGGTCACGCCCAGGAACCGGTCCTGGTCGGGGGCCTTGCCGTAGGCGTACCCGGGAGCGACCTGCATCCGGTCGACCTTCAGCTCGTCGTTCAGGTAGTTCATGGTCTCGATCAGCGTGTCCGGTGAGTCGGTGTTGAACACCGTCGTGTTCGTGTAGACCTGGAACCCCTTCTCCTTGGCGAGCTTGATCGCCGCGACCGCCTGGTCGAACACGCCTTCCTTCGAGACGGCCTCGTCGTGACGCTCGCCTAGGCCATCGAGGTGCACCATCCAGGCGAAGTTCTTGTTTGGCTTGAACTTGTGGATGTGCTTGGGCAGCAGGATCGCGTTCGTGCACAGCACGACGAACTTCTTCCGCTTCAGCAGCTCGGCGGCGATCTCGTGAACCTGCGGGTGCATCAGCGGCTCGCCACCCGCGATCGAGACCATGGGCGCGCCGCACTCCTCGACGGCGGCGATGGCCTGCTCGACGGGCATTCGCTGCTTGAGCACGGACGCCGGGTGCTGGATCTTGCCGCAGCCCGCGCACTTGAGGTTGCAGGCGAACAGCGGCTCAAGCTCCATGATCAGTGGGTACTTCTTGACCCCCTTGACCTTCTGCTTCATCAGGTACGTGCCAAGCTTCACCGTAAGGTGCATGGGCATCGCCATAGTGCGTCCTCCGTGCGTCCACCGTTGTCTTGCGTGCACCGCGTCGGTCAGGTGCGCGCTGCCTGTAAGGTGCACCGTGTCTCTAAGGTGCACGCTGTCTCTAAGGTGCACGCTGTCTTTAACGTGCCCAGTGTCTTGAACATACACGCTGTATGTCACATGATGGCTGTATGCCCGCACCACGTCAACCCGAAAACCCGGCTCAACCCCCTGCGCAACCGCTCCCTGACACGCCGTCACCTTCCGCGGTGCGGGCGAGCGCGGCGCGGGCACGGCGGGCCGAGCATGCGGCGGACACGAGGGAAGCCCTGGTGGCCGCCGCTCGCAGGCTGTTCGCGGCGCAGGGCTTCGACGGCACGCCCGCCGAGCAGATCGTCGCTGAGGCGCGTGTCACCCGGGGTGCGCTCTACCACCACTTCAAGGACAAGGCCGACCTTTTCCGCGCCGCCATGGCGCAGGCCGCCGGTGACGTGGCGGCCCAGCTGGTCGACGAGCAGATGGCCGCCGAGGCCTCCTCGCCCTTGCGGGAGATCCGCGACGGCGTCGCCGCGTTCCTCGACGTCTGCGTGGGGGGCGGTGACTTCCAGCGGATCGTCCTCGTCGACGGGCCGCGCGTCCTCGGGGCCGAGGCGTGGGAGGAGCTCGTCGATCGCTACGGCCGGAGCCTGCTCGAGGAGTGGCTGACCCGCTGCGTCGAGGCGGGCGACCTGGCCGAGGTTCCGACTGGCGCGCTCGCGCGGCTGGTCATCGCCATGCTCACGGAGGCGAGCCTGGCGATCGCCCGCTCGGCTGACCCGGCGGCCATGCGGGCCGACCTGGGCCTGGTCCTGGACCGCCTGCTGGTCGGGTTGCAGCCGTAAGCCGGCTGGGCTGGCGCCCGTGGCCGCCCCGCGGCCGCGCCCTGCCCCGGGGCCCTGGCGGTCCTGGCTGCCGCGGCAGCCACCCGGACGGCCCGCTACGCGTTAGGCTCGGAGGATGGACTCGGCTGAGGGAAGGCGCGCGATCGTGACCGGGGGGTGGCTCGGGAACGGGCCGCGAGCCTGGCCGGGCAGCCCCGTGGCGCAGGCCGCAGGCCCGGCGGAAGCCGGCTGACCGGATGCGGCCAAGGGCGCTCGATTCGGTCGCCGTGACCTGCCAGCCCGTGCCCTTCGTGCCCGAGCTGGTCCTGCTGACCGCGGACCAGCCGTGGGACCTGTGGAATGCCACCGGCCGGGACGCCCCGCCGTTCTGGGCGTTTCCCTGGGCCGGAGGACAGGCCCTGGCCCGCTATGTGCTTGATAACCCGGCGATCGTGCGCGACAGGAGTGTCCTCGACGTCGCCTCAGGCTCGGGCCTGGTGGCGATCGCCGCGGCGAAGGCGGGCGCGGTGGCGGTGACCGCGGCCGACGTCGATCCTGACGCCCTGGCCATCGTGGGGGAGAACGCCCTGGCCAACGAGGTGGCGGTGACCGCGCTTGACCTTGACCTGGCCTCCGCAAGCGTCCCCAGAGCCGACGTGGTGCTGGCGGCGGACGTGTTCTACCAGCGCGAGCTGGCCGCCACCGCACTGGCCTTCCTGCGCGCGGCGGCACGCGCAGGCGCGGACGTCCTGTGCGCCGACCCGGGCCGGGCATTCGTGCCCCGTGACTGCCTGGCCCCGGCGCTCAGCTACGAGGTGCCCGTCCTGGCCGCCATCGAGGACAGCCCAGTCAAGACGGTCACGGTCTACCGCCTGGCGTGACCAGCACCGCGAATCGGGAGGGTGGGTGCACGCGTTCACGTTCAGGCAGGGGGCGGCGCCGTGGCCGGACGGGCAGCCGGTGCTGCATGTCTACGCGCTCGGAGACGTGGCCCGCAGCCCGGCACTGGCCGCGCTGATGACCAGCTGCCGGCGGGCGACGGCCACCGAGCCGCTGGCTCATATCGGCGACGACTGGCTGCACGTCACGCTCTGCCAGGTGACCGTCCCGTCCCGCGCGGTCGGTGCTGCCCAGCGGGCCGCGCTCGCGGCCGCCATCGGCCGCGCGGTCGCCGCCGTCACCCCGTTCACGATCACCGTGACCGAGCCCGTCCGCGTTCGGGTGGGAGTGATCTGCGGCCTGGCCGACGGGCCGCTTGAGCAGGTGCGGGAGCTGGTCAGCGAGGCCGCCAGGTCGGTTCTTGGCCCGACGGCCGTCGGGGGCGACTCGGGCGGGCTGCACATGAGCGAGTCCTACGCCTACGGCGATGCCGACGACGCGCGCGTTGACGCGAAGCTGCGTACGGTGCGGCCACGCCACGCCAGCGTGCCCGTGGACGCCGTGCACCTGGTTGACGTGTCGGCCGACCAGGCGACGAAGGCGATCAGCTGGGTCACGCTCGACCGGATACCGCTCGGCTAGGCCGGCTCATCGGGGCCGCTGACGGGGAGCGGCTGGCCGTCCGCCTCGCGCGGGGCGGGGACGACAGTGCCCGTGGTGCCGTTAGCCGGCCCGGCCTCCGCCGGGACCGGCTCAGCGGCCCCGCCCGCTCCCGGGTCCTGGCCCGCCTGCGTGACCGCGTCACGGGCCGTCCCGCCGGCCCCAGCCGGTTCCTTCCCCGCGCCCGGCCCGGTCTCGGCCGGCCCAGTCGCGCCCGGCCCGGTCTCGGCCGGCCCAGTCGCGCCCGGCCCGGTCTCCGTCCGCACGGTCTCCGTTGGCCCGGTCTCGGCCGGCCCGGTCTCGCTCCGCACTGCCTTGGCGCCGCCCGCCCCCGTTACCGCGGCGTCCGCGGCCGGGCCGGCCAGCGGCTCGGCCGCGCCCGAGCGAACGACCGTGGCCACCAGGTCTCGCTGCTGCCCGGAAGCCGACGGGCCGAAGAACGCCTCGGCCAGCACGGACGGCTCTTCGTCACCCGGGTCCGCCAGGTGCCGCAGCAACTGCCCGGCGATCAGTGACCGCAGGTGCGTCGCGTCTGCCACCTGAAGGCTGATGCCGCGGTCGCGGCCGAGCAAGGTGAACGCCCGGGCGTGCAGCAAGATGGACTTGACCTTGTTGAACTCGGCCTCGGTCACCACCAGTCCCAGTTCTGGCGCCGACGCCTCCACGGCCAGCCGCAGGCTGTCGAAGCTGGCCGCGGTCTGGTCCGGCGAGGACCAGAAGGCCCGCACCATCAGGTCGGGCAGCTCCCACAAGATCCGCCGGTCGGCCGGCAACCGCAGCCCCCGGCGGCGCAACTGCCGCTCGATCAGCGTCACCGACGTGGACCCCGACTGCGGCGGCACGGTCGGGTACCCGCTGGCGACCGGCCGTTCCTCGTCCAGGTCCTGCGCGGGGCGCTCAAGCTCCGCGCGCGCCGCGACCTCGTGATCGTGCTCGCCCGGGCGCTCGGTGACGTACCCGGCGGCGTCCAGGGCCTTCAGCAGCTCGGCGAACGACGGGTAGCCGAAGCCCGCCTCGTCGAAGGTGGGATCGAGCCGCTTGACCAGTGGCCGTACCCCGGCCTTGCGCACCCAGGACTCGCCGTTGCCCGCGGCGAGCCGCCGGATCGCCTTGACCACGAGCTCGCCCGCATCCTCCAGCGGCGCGACCTCGCGATCCTCGCTCGAGGCGGCGTCCGGGGTGGCCGGCGTGGCCCCGGCCAGGTCGCGGTAGCGGCGAAACTCGTCGCACGCGAACTGGTAGCTGCTCGCGGTCCTGTCCGTGCCTACGCCGAGGAAGTACCGGCCATGCTTGCGGCAGCGCTGGGCCAGCGAGGTGTAGTCGCTGTCGGAGGCGACCACGATGACGTGGGTCAGGTGCGGGTGGTGCTGCATGTCCTCGATGACGTCGAGCACCAGCCGGATGTCCGCGCCGTTCTTCGACCCGGCCAGCGGGAACATCTGCACCAGGTCGATCGCGTGTGCCTGTAGTTCGTCCCGGTACCGTCCGAAGTACTGCCAGTTGGCGTAGGCTCGGTGGACGACGACCCGGCCGAAGGTCGCCGCGTACTCGATCACCGGGTCGATGTCGACCACCGGCTCCTGTGGCTTGAAACGGGTCGACCGGTAAGCGCCGTCCCCGTCGGTGTCATCGACCAGGCAGGCATGCACGTTCTCGAAGTCCCAGTAGATCGCTACCGCCGCGTCCCCGGCCATGAATGGTCCCTACTCGTAGTCACCATATTTGCCGAAATTGTATAGGCGTCTTGCCTGCCCCGGCATGCCCAAACGCAAGTGCGGTAGGAAAATAGTGGGCGTGCCAGTGCCCGGAGTGCTATTTCGCCTGCTAGATGGCCCGGAAGTCATCGCGAGGGGCGAGGATGACTTGCTCGGATTGCAGGCCGCGTCCTGCCCCGGCGACGGCGATGAGGCCGCCAGCGCGCGCTACGCCCGCCAGTTTCGCGTGTGGCGGCGGCAGCCGGGCTTCGCCCTCGCCGAGGCCATGCACGGGGGCTTCGTGGTCGGCTACGCGGCCGGCCTGCCGCTGCGATCCTCGACATCCTGGTGGAAGGACGTGACGACGCCGCTGCCTGACGCGGTCACCGCCGAGCACCCCGGCCGCACGTTCGCCGTCATGACGCTGATCGTCAGGGCCGCGTGGCGGCGCCAGGGCGTCGGCACCCAGCTGCATGCCCTGCTGCTGGCGGGCCGCCCCGAGGAGCGGGCCACCATGGCCGCGCCGCCCCGGCCGGGCGCGCCCCAGGCGGCCCTGCGCGCCTGGGGCTGGTCCAGAACCGCGCGCACCCGTGATCCCGATTCGGGCCTGCGCGACATTTACCTTCTTTCGCCCCTGCCGTCTTTTCCCGTGCGCGGCTGACTGCGGCGCCCTTTCGCCCCTGCCCCCCTTTCCACGCGCCGCTGACTGCGGCGCCGGCTAGGGCAGCGCGCGCGAGCGGAGCGTTCTTTCCGCGATGTCGCGCTGCTCGGCGAGAAGCCGGATGAGACCCGAGTCGGTCGCCTCCTTGATCATGGCGTCCAGGC
>Ga0335075_10000838_pt1 | contig 51964 bp, 39 predicted proteins | sample Lox_Sample_24_FD_206723 | JGI IMG/M metagenome (GOLD analysis project Ga0335075, IMG submission 206723) | Soil microbial communities from Loxahatchee National Wildlife Refuge, Florida, United States - Lox_Sample_2.4 | ecosystem: Environmental > Terrestrial > Soil > Wetlands | place: USA... | reverse complement strand
TGTTGGTTTGTGATCATCTGCGGCGGTTGAGATGGCCTCCGGCCATCCCGCCGCCGCAATAATCATTACCGGCTCAGTAGTGAATTTTAATTGTCGTCAGTGGTGATTTTTAATTGTCGTTCCACAGCCGCAGATCAGATTCGGTGTTTGCACACGGCCACCGTGGCAGCGACACCCGATCTTGCCCGACTCTGGATGAACCGCCAGGGAGGTTGCCGCAGATCAGATTCGCGCTATCGCGCAGCTTCGCAGTCAGCGGCGGAATTTATGGGTCCATTTTCCCAAGGCGGCGCGCTCCGGGAGTTGCGCTTGCCTTGGGCTACAAATATTTCACCCCGAGTGGGGTTTTCGATTTGCTGCTTCGCGAATAAAAGAGAATTGAATTAGCCATTTTTGATTCAACCGTTTCAGGGTTGATGAAAATCGGGGCGGGGCGGATGTCACCCCAGGGTAGCCTCGGGGACTGGGCAACCGCTGGGCTGAATGATGAAACGCCGTTGGCGTAGCGAAGATCATAAACCTCTGTGAACAACTTGGCATGGACGGATGGGGCGAAGCGTATAGGGTGTTCATCGCGGACGGCGGGTTGAATGGATGCCAGTCGTTCGGAGTGTTCGTTCGGTTTATCCCTTGATGCGCCGAGAAAATCCGGCAGATGAAAATTATTCGAGAAAAATTATTATGATTGCCACACAGATCCGCCAAAAGGATGCCGTTTTTTACTTCGCTTCATACGCGTCGGAACATCTCATGGCCAAAGTCCGGTTCATCAGCCGGTTCTACGATGAGGAAGCCGGGGAGATCAAACCGGAAGCAATGCCCGAAGAGGATGAGGTGGCCCAGTTCATTGCGCGCATCGAGCGCAGCGATAAGGCATTTCAACGGGAGTTGTCACGCCAGAAAGTCGGGGCGATACGCAACTTCTACGAGACGGCTGTCACGCAGCCGCCCATTCCCGGAACGGTGTTGCTGTTCACGCCGCAAAAGTTGCGGTTTGAAGCCTGGACAGACGGCAGCGGCGTGGGCCTGTTGCAGGAGCCGGAGGAAAAGTTTCTCATCATCGACGGGCAACACCGTCTGGCGGCGCTCAAGTTTTATGAGCGAACGCATCCGGAGGAGGCCAGGAACATCCAGGTGCCCTGTGTGATCTTTGACGGTCGCAGCGAGGATTTTGCGACGGAGATGTTTGTGATCATCAACTCCACTCCCACCCGCATCAACAAGAGCCATCTCATAGACCTTTACGAGCGCGTTTCCTGGGCGGAACCGGACCGTCGCTTCGCCGCAAATGTCACCGACATGCTCTATCGAGAGGCCGACAGCCCCTTGCGCTACCGCATCAATCGGCTGGGCGGCCGAAGCAAGCAGGAAAAATGGATTCTTCAAGCGGAATTGTTTAACGAGCTTCATCGTTGGACAAAACTGGCCTGGGCCGAGATTGAATCCCAGGGAACCGACAAACGTTCGGCGGCGAGATATTATAAAATGGTGCGCGATTTTCTGAAGGCGGCGGCTGAAGTTTGGGCTGAGGGGTGGGGCAATAGCGATTACATGGTCACCAAGCCGGTGACGCTGAAGGCGATGATCCGGGTTTGCGCAGACCTAACGGCAAAGGACGACGAACCGGAGGATGGCCGGGTAGCGCGTTGGCAACAAAAACTAGTGTCCTGGGCCGAACAGTTGCCGGCTTTCCGGAACGAAGGTTTTTACGAGCGATTTCCGGCGAAGGGACAGATTGAACGGGTGACCCGGATTCACCGGGAGCTGGCGCGCCAGGCCGGCATTCAGCCCAGGCCCCGGAAATGAATATGAATCAAAAACGGGTCAGAGATGGGTCAGAGATGAATGATGAATAACGGCATATTTCCCGCAGCGAATCGCAGATTTCGTGATCATTCGCCAGTCCATTCGGCCCGCAATTTCCCGAATCCGGTCACGCGAGAAAAGGGCGCAGAGGATGCCGCAAATCAGATTCGCGCTATCGCGCGGTTTAGCAGTCAGCGGCTGATTCTTTTTGGCGTTTTAACCCAAGGCGTCGCGCTTCCGGACGGTTTGCAGTGGCAGCGCCACCGGCCATGTGGCCATCAGCACTTGCCCTGGGCTATCATATTTCACCCCGAGTGGGGTTCCGGGTTTGGTGCTCCGCGAATAAAAGAAAATTGAATTAGCCATTTTTGATTTTTGATTCAACCAATTTCAGGGTTGACGGGAATCGGGGATAGGTGTTACTCAGGGTAGCCTCGGGGGACTCGGCAACCCAGGGCTGAATGATGAAACGCCGTTGGCGTAGTGTATTGGGGCAATCACGGTCTGCCGCCGATTTCCCAAAGTTGTAGCACCTCTGTTGCACCTTTGTAGCACCCGATGTAGCATCTTAAGCAACTGGCGTTCAACGATGTAGCAGGTGTAGCACCCTTTACGACTTCATACCATGATGTCGGCTCAGATATCTAATTTGGGCAAAGCGGCAGCTTTGCCCTACCGTTGAATCGTATTTGGTAGGGCAGAGCTGCCGCTCTGCCCCAATATCCAGTCCCCCGACCACCGGATGTCATGGACCCGTCCGAAATATGGCCAATCCTCATCCCGCGTTACTAATCCCCCACGGACTGGATTTTCGCGGACATATTGCCATTTTTGAGAATAACTCTCCCCGTCGCGCAGCCGATGGTGAAATCCGCCGGGTTGAAATGTTCCGGTATCTGGATGCGTTTTGGCGAAGCGATCTTTCCAGAAACCCATCCGGCGTTCGATTGTAAATTTTAAATCGCGTGGGGCGCAGAACAAATGCAAGTGATCAGGCATTAGAAGATAATCGCTGACAAGCCACGCTGTGGCGGTGTGCCGCCAGATTTCATGGAGCGTCTGTTGAACCGAGGCTTGTGCCAGCCATCGTCCGCGTTTTCTCTGTGCAGACGGTAAGAAAGACCCAATTCGGTCCGCTGAGCGAAACATGAACGCCCTTGGCCGGCGTGTGGCGTCCGGGTTCGCGGAAGGGAATTTCGCTCATCAGAGATTTCTAACGTATGGCCGTCAGATGCGAAAGGATTTAGTCAGGGCAAAGCGGCAGCTTTGCCCTACCAGAAATTTAAATGGGCCCGGTGGGGCGCGTTGAGGAAGGCGGATTGCATTGCGTAAAAAACGGCTGTTGGCTCCATCTTATCTCCAAACGGCAGGGGACGTTCGGGCAGGCCATCCGCGCGTTTCGCCCATGGGACCGTCTGAAGCCATGAGTATGGATCGGCCAATCCCCAGGTGAGCGCGATGTCAATGTGCCCTGTGCTTAACGCGCTGCGGAGGAAATCGCTGTAGGTTTGTGCCACGAGTTTGTCCCGCGCGTCGGTGTCGGAAGGGAAGGATTTGTCCACAACATCCAGTTCGGTGATGAAAACATGGAGCTTGAGACTTTTCAGGCGCTTGATCCAATCGGTCAGGGTCTTGAACGTCCTGCCGCCATTCAGGTGAGATTGCAAACCGACCGCGTGAAGCGGCACTTTGCGTTTGAGCATTCCGTTCAGCAGATCAAAGATGAGTTCTCGCTTTGCCTGGCTTTCGTCCGAATCATCTTCAGTGCCGTAATCGTTATAGGTCAAAAGAGCGTGGCGATCGGTGTCGTGTGCCACATGAAAGGAGTAATCAAGATATTCCACGCCGAGTTGTTTAGTCCAAATGCATGAGGCGAGATGATCACTGTTCTTCGCATGAGGATTAATGGCTTCATTGACCACGTCCCATGATTGAAATTCGCCTTTGTACTGGCCGACGAGTCTTACGATTCGATCGCGAAGCACTTGTTTGGCCTCGTCGGGCGACGCGATCGCGTGCGTCCAATCCGGAAGCGTTTGGTGCCACACCAACGGGTGGCCCCGCATTTTTAGTTTATGTGTTTTGGCAAAGGCGCGTACGTGCTCGAACCCGGAAAGGTTCCAAGTTTCCCTCGTGGGCTGGGTCACCGACATGTAAATCGTGTTGGTAATAATCGAGACCTGAGTGGTGAAGAGCTTCAGATAATCGTCCTTCTGGAAGTCGTTCGGGAATAACGGCGATCCAACCAGCAGCCCGGCCCGAGCCGCCGCCTGGGCCAGTGTCATCTGATGCGCCGCAGGCTCGTTTTGGGATGATGTGCCCGCCGCTAAAGTGCGCCTGGGCATCAATGCTAAGGCCAACGTACCGGCTAAAAATTGTCTTCGGTTCATAAATGGGCTAATTGAACAGGTCACGGAGCAATCATGAAATGTTTTCATTTTTTCGTAAGGTCGTCATCTTCTATTTAGGGCCCCACGATGGTGACCTGTTCAAGTACTTCAAATCAAAAACGGCACGGGACGTGGAAAAATCAACTTGAGGCTCATGCGATGCGGCGACATAATGGACGAACGCCATGCTGGTCATGGGGAACTTCCAAACGGGAGAAATCAGATGAATTGTAATTGCATAAGAAGATTTTCGAAAATCTGCCGGGTTTCCGTTTTATTGATTGGTGCATCCACTGCGGCCTCGACTGCAATTGCACAGGTCGAAGCAACAAATTTTTGCAAAGCCGGAAACGCAAAGCTTAAGGCCGGTGACGTCGACGGCGCCATCGCTGATTATACGGAGGCGATTAGGATTAAGCCTGATTATACCTACGCCTACTTTGATCGCGGCAATGCCAAAAGGGCTCAGCGAAACTGGGATGAAGCGGCAACCGATTACACCAAAGCCATCCAGTTTGGACCAGACTTCGCGCCCGCGTATCTTTATCGGGGAGTGTCCAGATGGGAAGAAAAGGATTTGGATGGCGCGAGCGCCGACTTTAACAAGGTCATCGAAATCCAAGCTACGAATGCCCTGGCCTATCGATATATCGGCGCTCTCAAGCATCAATCTGGTGATCTGGCTGGCGCATTGGCTGCATTCGACGAGTCCATCAAGTATAATCCTAATGACGCGGCGGCCTACCATGGACGAGGCGATGTTAAAAAAGATATGCAGGATTTCGATGGCGCACTGGCCGATCTTAAAAAAGCCATTGAGCTTGCCCCGAAATATGGCAGCGCCTACGCCGAGCGAGGCGAAGTCGAAAATGACAAATCAGACTGGGGCGAAGCAGTCATCGACGACACCAAGGCCATCCAATTTGGGTCGGGTGATCCAACAATTTATTATAATCGCGCAATTGCCGAAGCCGAAAACGGAGACGCTGATGCAGCGATGAATGACTATAACAAGGCCATTCAAATGGCGCCGGATTTTGCCCAGGCGTACAACAACCGGGGTATTTTGAAGAAAAATAAGGGCGATTTGGACGGCGCTTTGGCGGATTACAACAAAGCGATAGAAATCGATCCCACATTAGCTGAACCATATGCCACTCGCGGAAATATTGAAAAAAACAGGGGTGATTTGGATCACGCTTTGGCCGATTTCAATACCAGCATAAGACTCGATCCGAACAGTGATCCGGCCTATAATGGACGCGGCAGCGTTGAGCGCTCCAAAGGTGATTTCAAAGCCGCCATCGCCGACTATAGCAAAGCCATTGAAATTAATCCTGAACACGAGGACTATTATTTTAACCGGGGGAACGCCGAAAAGGACAATAAAGATTTCGACGATGCGATAGATGATTTTTCGAAGGCGATTCAGCTAAATGCCCAGGATGCCGAATCCTTTAAATGTCGCGGTGATGCAAAAGATTTGAAGGGAGATTTGAATGGCGCATTGGCAGACTATAATCAGGCTTGCTCTTTGGACCCCCAAAATAACGACTTTAATGCGGCCCTTGCCAAGGCTAAAGCGCAATTGAATAAATAGCCACCGAAAGTCAAGTCACGGAAAAGGACCGAACCCTTCCGGCTGTTAAGGCGAACCTTACCGCGGCACGGTGAACATATTGTTATTATTCAAAATCAACTTGTCACCTGTGGCGGGTAAATCGACGAGCCAATAGTAATTTTCAACAAAATCCGATGTTTGTTTTTGGGCTTTTGCGAACACCTTTGCCGCTTGTTTGGGCCGACCAATGGTGAAAGCGCCCTCTGCATCGGTCACAGTGGTTTCAATCGGACTCGGCATGAAACCCGCAAAATAATCATTTGCCGTGGGGAAATTTTTCAGCGCATGGGCTGCAATTTTTAGCTTTGTCCGCGCCAGTTCCAGTTCGGCTTTTGTCGCGGCGGTCTGCGTCTGCGATTCAGCGCGTGTGGCGGCATCATAGTTTTTCGCCGTGTCGTATTCTTTCTTTAACTCAGGAACTTTGGCATCAATTTGCGCCTGACACTGCTGCATATAATCATCCGCGTCTTGTGCGCTGATCACTTCCACTTGAACTCCGCCCAAAGAAAAACTAGCGCCGGCTTGCGTTACGACAGAAACCTGTCCCGAAATCGGCCTGGGACTGCAGGATGAAAGCAGGAAGCACAGGGCTGTTATTATTGCGAAACCCTTGAAAGTGATGCGCTGCCTTGGGGTGAATGAATGGCGCTCCATAATCTCTCGTGGCCTTGTGACCCAAATCTGGGCCACAGTGAGGAATACAGCAAGAGGGAAATCAATCTAGTGATTTTGCATTTGCTTCAGAAAACCAAGGCCGTGCTCCGCGACCTGTTGAGAGAGAGGCTTAAATTTCTCTTTTTCCTTTTCGTTGGTAAGTGGTTCAAGGATGAACTCTTCAAAGCCCCAGGCAATCGACATAACGGTTACAATGATTGCGGCTTCGGCTCCAAGAACTAACATGCAAATAATGCAAAGAGTGGCGACAATTGTCCCTGTGAGGTATAATGCCACCGCATTGGTTTGTGGAGCGTCGGGATTCCTGGCCTCCATGTATTCCTTTGCCGCAAGGTAAAGCTTCACCAAATTCTTCAATAGCTCAATGACTATAACCGCCCAATTCAGGAATTTAGCGAACTCTTCCAGAAAGCTAATCAGATCCCCAATTTCGGCGATTATCGACTTGAGGCGGGTGGTCATGCGGGCAAGGATAGCTAATTCGACACGCAGACCAACCCTGGCCTCAGGCGTCGCGTAGACTATTTTCGGCAGCGTCTCTGACACCAGGCTTTCGATTTGTGCGAGGCATCCCTTGCGGACCTGCAGAAGTTCCTTCAAAATCTCGCTGTTCCCCTCCTCCAGTTCCTTAAAATAATCCGTGACAAGATGCGCCAGAGGCCAATATTCGGCCTTCCAAAGCTGATATAGCGATTCCAGGTCGACGCCATGTTCCTCGTGGGGCCGTATTTTCTCGAGCATGTCTGCCGGCTTTTGAATGGCGCCCGCCATTGTATCCTTCAAATCCGGAGGTGGCATCTTCATCGGCGCCTGCGGATCCGGGCTTTGCTTTCGAGTGACCTGGGCCGTGCGTATTTTTTTGGCCAGCGTCCTGACTCGATCAACGGCGTTGTGCTTATGCTTGTGGATATGGCGATGCAAGCCCCGGTGGTGGTGATGCAAATTATGGCGAACTGTGTGCCGATGGCCGTTGGGCCCTGGCGCCGGCGAGCAAACCAATTCCATCGTCCCTGAGTCGATCGGGCCCGCTGTCGTGACACACAGGGGCCCTTGATGGCGAGGATTCGTCATGGATAGTCTTAGGTTTCAGAATTTCGGGTCAGCCGGCCGCCGGTCCATGAGCCAGACCGCTTACTTGCGATTATCCCGCGACTCTGGATAAGGTCAACTTAATTTTTCCATTTGGCGGGTTTCGTTCACGGCGGCAGCGTCACTTGCCAGACGACAACCCGCAGTCGAGGACGCCCACGGCACAATTGTTGCTCAGTCCTCGTTGACCATAAGGCGTTTATCTTATAAAGACAAATGATCAGAATGTTCCGCAACATGAAAATCTATGGAATTCGTTTGGTCTGGCTGCCACGCTCAACGCGCAGGATTTATACGTTGTAAATGCCGGGACCAGTACCATTGGCGAATTCGGACTGGACGGGACACCGATTAATGCGTCGCTAATTTCCGGATTGGACCAGCCCTGGGGCATCGCGATTTTGGGGGGACAAGCTGTTTGTCGTGAATAACGGTTCCGGCACCGTTGGCGAATATAGGACTTCCGGGGACACCATCAACGCGAACTTGATTTCCGGTTTGAGCAGCCCTGTTGGCATCGCCATCGGACCGTCGCAGTAGCCGTAACCCGCAGGCGAGGACGCCTGCGCCACTCCTATCCCGGGAGAAAGAACACCTGTTGGATCATGCGTTCGGTCAGGATGCGTTCTTTTTCCTGCTGCGGTTGCTGCGCGTCGTTTGAAATAATGGACGATTGCGATTGCGGCCTGGCATCCAATTCTTTCGTCAGCTTTTCAAATGCCGCGCGGAATTCGGGCGGCACTTGATCCATCGAATGATAGACGTGCTTCACACTCTGCTTATCGATGGAACGGTCCCATGCTGGTAAATTGCCGGGGTAATGTCCTAATTTCGTTTGGTGTACACGCTTTAGCGTGCTTCCGAGCACCTTGGAAACTGAGCGGCGAACCCGGAGCACCCTAAAGGGTGGACACCAAACCAGTGGCTGCGGCGCAAGCCGCCCGGATGGCTTCCAATTCTTCCCAGCGCAAAAAGAGTTTCTCAAGGTTCGCTTTCGCGGCGGCGAGTTCGGCGACAAGTTCGTCGGTTTGTTTGGCGTGCGTGCGATGAAAATCCGGCGCGGCGAATAAAGTTTCGATGCGCGCAATCTCCGCCTCTACATCGTGTATGGCCTTTTCCATGCCCTCCAGTTCGCGCGTTTCTTTGAATGATAATTTGCGCGGTTTTTCGGATTTTGGCGCCGCCGGTTTCGGTTTAGCTGGAACAACGGTAGTTGCCCGTTCCGACGCCGCAGGGACGGCTTCGGGGCGCGCGCGCTGTTTCTTTTCCAGGTAATAGTCGTAGTCGCCGACACTGTGATGGATTTTGCCGTCGCCTTCAAACGCGAGAATGTCCGTGCAAACGCGGTTGAGAAAATAACGGTCGTGGCTCACGACGCACACGACACCGGGAAAGGCGTTCAACGCTTCCTCCAGGACGCGCAAGGTCGGCAGGTCCAGGTCGTTGGTCGGCTCGTCCAGGATCAAAAAATTTCCGCCGTTCTTCAGGATGCGGGCCAGGAGCAGCCGGCTGCGTTCGCCGCCGGATAGTTTCCTGACCTGGGTCATGATGCGGTCGTCGGCAAAGAGAAACCGCTTGAGATAGGAACGCACGGAAATTTTGTCTTCACCCCATTCAACGAATTCCCTGCCTTCGGCCATTTCATCGAACACCGTGTTTTGCCCGTTCAATTGCAAGCGGCCCTGGTCGACATAATTGAACCTGGTGAGCTGGCCGATTTTTACCGTGCCTTCCGTGGGAGGCATCTGGCCGATAATGATTCTGAGCAACGTGGATTTGCCGAGCCCGTTCCGTCCGCAAATGCCGACCCGACGGCCGTTTTCAAACGTGTAATTGAAATCCGAGAACAATCTTTTCCCGCCGAGTTCCATGCCCAGGCCGGTGAGATCGACCGTGCGGTTGCCGAGTTGCGGCGGCGGCGGAATCACCAGTTCGATGTCTGCTTCGACCGCCGGACCGGCCTGCGCCGCCGTCTCGTAGTAACGTTCAAAGCGGTTTTTCTGTTTGCTGCGTTGCGCGCGCGGGCCCTGGCGCACCCAGGCGAGTTCCTTCTTCAGGAACATCTGCCGCTTATGCTCGATGGTCGCATCGGCTTCCTGGCGCTCGGCCCTGGCCAGCAGGTAATCGGTGTAATTGCCCTCGTGTGAAAAGAATTTTCCGTCGGACAACTCGATCATCCGGTTCACGGTGCGGTCGAGAAAATAGCGGTCGTGCGTGACGATGAGAAACGTGCCGCTAAAATTCTCGAGGAATTCCGCGAGCCATTCGATCGATTCCGGGTCCAAATGATTCGTCGGTTCGTCCAGCATCAGGAAATCCGGCCGCGAGACGACCGCGCGGGCCATTGCGACGCGCCGTTTTTCACCGCCGGAAAGCGAATCGATGCTCCGTTCGCCGGGCGGACAACCCAGATGCGCCATCGCGATCCCGACGCGCCGGTCCACGGTCCAGCCATCCAGCGTGATGATGCGCCGCTCCAGTTCTTCGTGGCGCTTCGAGTCGTGCGGCAGCGCCTCGAATTCGGCGATAAGGTTCAGGACATGTTGCGCGCCATCGCGAACGTTTTCGTGAACATTTTTCGTGGCGTCCAACTCGAAATCCTGCGGGAGATAGCTGACGGCCAGGTCGCGTTGCCGCGTGACTTCGCCGCTGTCCGGCGATTGCAGCCCGGCAAGAATTTTCAGAAACGTCGTTTTGCCGCAGCCATTGCGTCCCACCAACCCGATGCGCTCGCCGTCCTGGATGCCCAGGGTCACGTCGTCGAGAATGGCGCGCTCGCCGTGGCGAACGACGATGTCAGTGGCGGCAATGATGGTGGACATTAAATTCTTCTTTTTTAACCCAGGATTTAACCCGGCAGATCGGAGCGCGGCAGGACCGTTTTCCCCATTTTTTGTCTGCTACCGTTAAGTTTAGCGGACTGAAGCGAAAATACGATAACATTCTGTGGTGGCAGCGCCGTGGTGGTGGAGCACGGCGCGCTGCGCCGTGCAGCGGCGCGACGAGCGTCGTCGGACGTTGTACCGCGCATGTTCCGCCCGCTCTACGCGGGCGGTGACGGCGCAGCGCGCCGTCCCTACCAGGTGCTCATCAAGCTGCGACAGCATCAGCGGTTTTTTCCACGGTTGCCCGGAAAGGCTCCAATGGCATCGGCTGGTCATGATCCAAAAATTCGTCGCAGACGCGGAAAAAATCCGCATTTGTTGAAACGCGGCGGATCTGGTGCAGAAACCGGCCTGTTGGCTCGACGCCCACGCCGATAAAATTCAGATATTTCTTCATCTTGCCCACCTGCGCCAGTTCGCGGACGCCGGGCGTACTCACGGCATCATAAAGAGCGCGCACGTAATCCAAAACTTCCCGGCCGGACGGAATGAAAAAGGGCTCGCCACGCTGTTGTTGCCGGATTTGTTGGAACAGCCATGGATTACGGATTGCGCCACGTCCGATCATGAGGCCGTGCGCGCCGGTGGTTTTCAATACCTCGGCCGCCGTGCGCGCGGAATCGATATTCCCATTGGCGAGCACCGGGCACGGCAATTCCGCCGCCGCGCGAGCGATGAAGTCGTAATGCACCTCGCTCCAATACAGTTCCTTGACGGTCCGTCCGTGGACCGTCAACAGGTCCAATGAATGCTTCGCAAAAATCGGCAGCAACTCGTCGAAAACTTCCGGCGAATCAAAGCCCAGCCGTGTTTTGACCGTGAATTTCACTTTCACCGCGTCGCGCAGCGCGCCCAGTATATTATCGATACGCCACGGTTCCCGCAGCAGCCCTCCGCCGGCGCATTTGCGATAAACGATGGGCGCGGGACACCCGAGATTCAGGTCAACGGCGGCAATGTCATACTCCTGCAACTCGCGGGCCGTGCGCACCAGCGACGGGACATCGTTGCCGATCATTTGCGCCACGACCGGGCGGCCGGTGGGATTTTCGGTGATAGACTTGAGGATGTATTTCTCAAGATTGGAATCGGGATGGACACGAAAATATTCCGTGTAATAGACATCCGCGCCTCCGTAGGCCGCCATCAATTTCCAAAACGGCAGGTCCGTCACGTCCTGCATTGGAGCGAGCGCCAGGATTGGCTGATCGCCGGAAAGCAGTTTCGCAAATTGTTCGTGATGATTCACTGTTTGGTGACGCGTTTTTCAGGCGCCGGAATTTTTGTGGCCTGGAGCTTCAACCAGCGTTTGAGCGCGGCTTCAACCCCTTTAATAACGTGAGCATCAAATTTACCCGGAGCTTTGCGGAGGAACTCGGTGAACTTCACTGGCTGTATGCTCTGGACGTTGATATAGCTTTGCTCCTGCAGCCACGGCACGCGTGGCAATGTAACCTCGTAAGGTGTGTCCTCAAATTGTTTGGTAATCAAAACCACGCTGGCCAGCGCCAGTCGGGCATCGGTCTGAGCCGCCAGAACGAGCGCATAACGCAGCTTACCGGCCATGCCCAAATCGACGAACCAGACTTCGCCGGGTTGCGGAACAGTTCTCACTCTTAAAATTCGTCAGCCAGGCGATTGCGGCGGGGAGCGGGGCTCAAAACCTCATCTTCCGGGCTGTCTGCCTGAACAGGGAACGGAATCGCCCGGCGCTTGATGATCTGCTTGTAAAAGAGTTCCAGCGCGGCCCGTGGTTTAAGGCCGATCTCTTCGAGGACCGCTTCGGCCTGGCGTTTCAGCTCAGGGTCAATACGGCTTTTTGCTATTGCGCTCATGTACTCAATGTGGCCCAAACGTGGCCTGATTGTCAAACCAACTTGTGAATCTGCGCCCTGCCAGAATCCGGTCTGGAAAGCTTTCATTCGGGCGGTGGTGCGCGTAATTGCCGAATCCGGTCGCGCAATTCCGCGGCGCGTTCGAACTCCTGCCGTTCGATGGCGCGGCGCAACTGCCGTTGCAGCAGTTCCACCGGCGATACCGGCTGTTTTTGTTGGAGTTGCTTCTCCAATTCGGCCAATGCGGCCAGGGAACGATCGCGTTCCATCTGGAAGGTCTCATCGTCCATTTCTTCGAGCGCCCCGATTTGTTCGCGGCCGCTTTGGACGACCTTTAAGGCCGCGCGGGCATCGCCTTGTTCCAGATGTTGCAGGGCGGATGCGGCGATGTTCATCCGTACCAGGTAGGGGCGCCACTTTTCCAGGAATTGCCGGTCTTCCTCACGCTCCGCGTAATGGCGGATGAAGTCGAAGAGCTGGAGGTTGCGGCTTGTGTCCCGCACTGTTTCCGCCCAACGATTGAGTTGGAACAACCGGAGATATCGCAGGTAAAAGAGAGTGCCCTCGCCGATCAGCTCGGCGCAATCCTGGGCATTCAGCTCGAACTCGTCCGCGCCGCCCGCAGCCCTGGCCTGCGCCAGTTTCTTCTGGTAAAATTCCAGCGCCGAGCCCATCTGATGCGGCCGGACGCCGTCGGGCCGGCCTTGCATTTCGAGCTGTTCCAATCCGACGGGTGTGCGGACCTGGAGGATTTCGCGCCCGTCCTTCCCGCGCACGATGCGCGCATCGTCGTCCGGGTCATACGGCCAGCTTTCCAGCAAATCGCGGATGTCTTTTGAGTCGTTCATCCTTCTTTATTATCCCTGTCCGCGCGGCGATTTTCAACCTATCCCGAACCGCCCGCGATTATTGGATTGATGGATTATCAGATTATTGGATTGATGGATTCATGGATTTTTGGATTAATGGACTGGTAGATTGCTGGGTGATGGTTGAAACGCGGTTTCCTCATTTATCCAACAATCCATTAATCCAGCTTTCGGCTGCATCCGTAGCTCAATTGGATAGAGCTTCTGACTTCGGATCAGAAGGTTGCAGGTTCAAGTCCTGCCGGATGCACCAGTTTTAGCTCGGCAAGCTACCCAGAGGACCAACAATTGAAAAAGGCACCCCGAAACCAGGGTGCCTTTGAAAATTGGGCCTTACTTATTTTTTACTTTGCCCCAAGGATCGCGTCTTTGGCGGCTTTCGCTACACGGAATTTCACAACCTTCTTCGCTTTGATTTGGATGGTTTCGCCGGTGGCCGGATTACGACCAACACGAGCCTTGCGGTTGACCAAAACCAGTTTCCCCAGTCCCGGAATGGTGAAAGAGTCTTTGGCATGCTTGTAAGCCAGCGAAGCCAGGTGCTCAAGAATTGCGACAGCTTGCGCTTTCGTAATTTCGTTTTTCTCGGCGATTTCAGATGCGATTTGAGATTTGGTCAGTGCTTTTGCCATAATTTAATTAATGCTTTGTTATGTGACTTGTTGTTGAACGGCGGATTAAAACGGTTTCGCAAATACAAAGCAAGTCAATTGCCTGATTTTATTGAGCGCCCTGGCGTGTTTGGCATTCGCATTCCAACCAAAACATCCAGTAGCCAAACACGGAGCACGCTAAAGCGTGGACACCGAACGATCCATTACCGTTCGGATTGGCCCCCGGGCTCGTTCACGCGCGGGCGCGTGCGCTCCCCATTTACCTAACCCCGTTCGCCTGCATAAAAAGTGAGATGCGCCCCCCGGGCAGCGGGCAATCTTTGGCCCAATCTTCATTGGGGGTTGGCCCGAGGTTGAGGACGAGCGTGCCGCCCTGGAACACGTCCTTTTGCGAAATCCACCATTGGTCCAGGGGTTTGCCATTGAGCGTTGCAGACTGGATGTAGATATTCTCCGGCGATACGTTGCGGGCCTCAATCGTAAACGTTTTCCCGCCATAATACTTTTTCGAGAGGTGAATGACGGTCTTCGGATAGAGCGGGGTGGCGATTTCATAATAGGGGTGAGTATCGCAGCCGCCGTCTGTCTGGAAGAGTCCGATGGCGCACATCATAAACCATGCGGCCATTTGGCCCTGGTCTTCGTCGCCCAAATACGCGTCAGCGGGATAATAACCGTAGTAAGCGTCGAGGATATCCCGTGTCCATTTTTGCGTTAACCACGGTTCGCGCGCCCAGTTGTAGAGCCATGACACATGCATGCACGTTTCGTTGCCTTGATTGACCGAGTGGTTGGGGCGGCCCGGCAAGTCGTTGAAACGCGTTGTGGCCGCTTGCTCAAAGCCTGCAGTTAAGGTATCAAGAAAACGGTTTCGCCCCATTGCCTTGATCAGGTCCGGCACATCCTGCGGCACAAACCATGTGTATTGCCATGCATCGGCTTCCGTGAACCCCGGTGTGCGGTAGGGACTAAATGGAGTCACCCAATCGCCGTCGGTATTGCGAGGGCGCGCGAAGCCGGTGTCCCTGTCAAACGAGTTGCGCCAATTCTGTGAGCGGGCGAGGAAATGGTTCGCGACGTCCTCATCTCCGAGCGCCAGGGCCAGTTGCGCGACGGTCCAATCATCATAGGCATACTCGAAGGTGTCGGATGCATATCCCTTCAACGGGCCGTCTGCCGGGACGTAGCCATATTTGAGGTAGCCTGCGAGGTAATTGTTGCCGACTTTTCCACCGTTGGGGGTTTTTTGAGGCATTGAGGTTTGCATTTTAACTGCGGCAGCCAGGATTTCTTTCGGTTTCAAACCCGAAATGCCTGACTGATACGCCGCAACCATCAGCGGGATTTCGTGTTCCGCGACCATCACGCTGATGTATTTTAGCCCGGCAGGGCCCTTGGCCAGCCAGCCGCATTTCTCGTATAGTTGGAGTTCCGATTTGGTCCAACGCGCCGCCCATTCCGGCGCCATCAAATTCATGACCTGGTTCAGGTTCCAAAATGTCGTCCAAAGCGCATCGGAGCCGAGCATGACATCGGCAGGATGGGCCAGCCTTTGTTTGCGTCCATACGGGTCGATCCATTGGCCGTTGACATCGCTCCAGGTATTGCGGCCTGACAACGCGCGGTAAAAATTACTATAAAAGCGCGTCTTTTCCCGCGCATTCGGCGTGTCAATTTGCACCTGGTCGAACAATTGATTCCAGACGTTTCGCTGATTTTGCACCACAGCGGCAAAATTCCAGCCAAAGGGCCTTGACAATTCCTTATTCAGGTTCTGCCGCGCGTTATCCACGCTGACCAGTGAAATCCCCGTGCGCACCTCGATTTTTTCCCCGGCACTGGTTCTGAATTTTACAAATGCGCCGCAATCTCCTGACATGGCCAGTTCCTGGACATTTGAAAATATTTCTCCACCCCGCCAGTCATCGAGTTCCCGGGCCGGACGCACGGTGCCTCGCGGGATAACAACATTCGTGCCGGCCAAATTTTGCCAGCCTCCGAACTCATCGAAGGGACGGCTGAACTGCGACACAAAATGAAGAGTATAGTTTTGGTCGCAATCGTATGGATGTTGAACATCGGTTTGTATGTCTCCTTCAATTTCGTTTCGGCTGGTCCGCCGTACTTTGACGCTCAGGATGTGCGTCTCATATTCATTGGGCAGCAGGAAGGGAATCATCACGCGCGCCTGGTCGCTGGCGGGAAAGGTATATCGCTGCAGGCTCGCCCGGGTCGTTGCTGTCAGTTCCACCTTGATCCCGCTGTCCTTCAAAAACACTTCATAATATCCAATCCCTCCGTGTTCCGTCGTCTTGTCAAAACGCGAACTGTAACCATCGTCAAGTCCCGCATGCGCGCGCAACGGCCCGACCGTTGGCATCATTCCCAGTCCCGACATCGTCCATTCGTGAATATGGCTGAAACAGTCAATATATTCATGGGTATAATCGTATCCGGCGCACCAGCTTTGCGGCTGGTTGTCGGGAGAAATTTTAACCATGCTGAAGGGCATCCACGGGCCGGGCGCAATCATCCAGCGCGAATGGGCCGTTCCCATAAACTGGTCCACGTAATCGGACGGCGTCACCGGCGGACTGGCCTGTAAGTCCAAGTCGGTTTCATACAATAATTGCCCATCCGCGCTCAATCGAATGTGTGTTTGCCCGGCAGGAGCGGGAATTTCGAGCGCCTGCAATCCCGTCTGGAGCGCCATGCTTTGAGGCGCCGCATTCCCGATTTGAACGTCAAGATTTCCGGGAGAGGCGTGGCGATAAACTTCCACGCGGACGGTTGCCGGAGTTTTTTTATCGGATGAAACCGCGTAAGGCGGGGCCGAAACGGAGCGAATGACGGTTTGTGATGCGGGAGCCAGCTTGATCTCTGTCGGCGTATCCAGGCGCAAAGCGTCGAACAAAGACCAACTGCCGCTGGTGGCGCGCAGGGCAATTTCGTTGTAACCGGACTTCAATAACGACGCGGGAAATTCGACCCGGACGGTTTGCGGTTTGGCATCTCTCAGATCGCCGCGTAAAGAACGCGGGCTGCCTCCCGGAAAAAGGTCGCGTTCAAAGATGGTTCCATTGACCGTGACTCGAATCCGCGGGGGCGGATTTGTGGGGGATGCATCGCAGAAGGCGATGGTGAGCGCGCATTGGCCCTCGCTGGAAACCTGACTCAGGACAAACCCTATGGGCAGCGTATTCATCTGGTCCCATTCATTATGATTGCGCGTGTTATAGTAGCTGCCGGACCAGGTATCAATTACCCCGGGGAGAACGCACGGCCAGTCCGTTTTCGGATTGGACAGCCCGACATAATAGACATGGTCCGGTCTGCCGAAATATTCGAGGAAATTTGTATAATCTCCATGCGCCAGGGCAAATTCCGAATCGCTGTTGTCAAACGAGCCAATCTGCCAAAGTGGTTGATTATCGGCCGCTACAGCGCGGGTGAATGCACAAAGAAGAATGGCGATGGCAAATAGGAAGGCGGATTTTTTCAACGATTCGACAGAGCGCATAAAATGCCAGTATGACGGCGCCCAATTTTTTTTCAAGAAAATGTTTTGTGCAAAAATATATACATTATCAGAAATTGAAGGCCTAAAATCGTAAGCCGTTGATAATAAGAATAATACGGTCGCAGAAACAGTTTGACATTTATTTTGAAAATGGAATAATAGTCTCACTCAATACCATGTTATGCCCGCGAGGCCAAAACTTCTTAAAAGCGAAGCGCTCCCCACATACGAGGTTGTTTCCATCAGACAAGAAGCCGAAATGAATCAAACTTAAAACTCACAAACATTATGCACACAAATAAAATCCTGGGCTTTGCGGTGGGAATAGCAATAGGATCTGTCGCCATTTCAGGAAATGCTCAATCGACTTATTCCAATGCCGTCATGAGCCTCAATCCCGCCGGCTACTGGCCGATGCACGAAGTGGAAGCGGCCGCACCGGGAGACATTGAAACCAATTACGGCACGCTGGGTCTTTTGGGCACCGGTTATTATCCAGATTGGGCGACTGGGACGGCGAAGGGAATGCAACGTGGATACGGTCCCGGCCCGCTGACCAATGATCCGGATCCGTGCGTAAATTTTCTTCACTCCATCACCAGTGGAAGCGGCTTCACCAAGGCGGACTATACAAACGCTATGTTTATTCCTCACACGTCGCCCCTATCGGTCTTGAACCCGCCATTTTCGGTGGAATGTTGGGTCGAGATCACCAACGCAACTTCGGCGGGCAATATCATTTGGGGCGATTACGGTTATGATTCGTTCAATGGCGCCGGCACGGCCAGCGCCGATTTCACGGCTGGCGGCGCTTTTGGCGCGACGTTGAATTGGAACGGGTCATGGTTCGTCAGTTATCAGGCCAACGGCAGCCCGGACAACGTGGATAACACCGGGCAAGGCCAGCAATCCAACCTGTGGTATTACGCGGTGATGACTTGTGACGCCAACTCGAACTCAACGCTCTACCTCAATGGCAATCCAACGACTCAAAACCCCGTTTCGGTAGCCGGGCACTATCTTCCTGATTTTTGGACACCGTTGACCATTGGCGGCGGCCGTGGCGGCACTCGCGCGATTGCCGGTTACATCGCCGATTTTGCCATCTACACGAATGCGCTGACTTCCAGCGACGTCGAGCAAAAATACAATATCGCGACAAACAGCAGCAGCGTCGCCGGTCAATATTTCGATGATGTGACCAACGACAAACCTGTGATTTATTACCGGATGGACGCACCGGCAACTTATACGCCGCCGGCTGTGAGCGCCTGGCCGGCACTGGACAACGTCGCAACGACAAACGGCGTGCCGATTGGCAATGGTGTTTACACGCCGGGGACAATGCCAGGCATCGTGCCTGGCCCTGCCACGATCGGCGGCATTCCCTATAGCGGGTTGTCAGGCCCAACGGTGGCGCAGTTGAGCGGCATCAGCAGTTATGCCGACGCGGGTTCCGCGCCGGTGTATAACCCAACCGGGTCAAATGCGAATTTCTCTGTGACCGCTTTGTTCCGGGGCAATCCCGGCGACGGGCGCTTTGAATCCATCGTGGGCCACGGCACCAATTCCTGGCAGTTAGGCATGAGCACCAATGGAGTTTTGGTGTTTAATGCCGGAAACGGCCATTCCGTCGCCAGCGGGACCGGCACGGGCGTCGGAGATATTACAACTGTGGGAATCTATAATGACGGCAACTGGCATCAAGTGGTGGCGGTCAACCAGACCAATCTGATCTCCATCTACGTGGATGGCGTGCTGGACACCGATGGAATACCCGCCGGAATTACGGCGACAAGCGTCATCCCTGGTAATTCAGATGATGTGATGATTGGCTCGGATCCCGTCTTCACGAACAACCCGGCGGGCGTGGGCCGGCAGTTTGCGGGCCAAATATGCGATGTGGCGTTCTTTGCCAATGCTCTTAGCGCCGCTCAAGTCCAGTCTCTTTACAACTCACTGGGAGTGGGCCCCTCCATCACAACACAGCCGGCGTCCGCATCTGTTGGCGCAGGAACGGCGTTTACAAACACCGTCACGGCCACCGGAAATCCGCCCTTATATTACCAGTGGTACACCAATAATGTGGCGTTTGGCGGGCAAACGAATGCGAGCCTTATTTTAAATCCCGTCGTGGATGGCGATGCCAGCACCAATTATTACGTTGTCGTGAGGAATGTAGCCGGTTCAGAGACCAGCGCTGTTGTGAGTTTGACGGTATATACGACACCGGTCATTACCAGCCAATTCCCGATAACCTACAGCAGCCTGCTAAACACAAACTTTTTATCTTTATATGCCGGGGCGTCCCCGAGCTTCTCGGTTTCGGTGGTGGCGGCGCCAACCATATATTACCAATGGTTTACAAACGGGACGGCTGTCAGTGGCGCGACCAACCCGGTGTTCACGACGGCCAATGTCAATGCCGGCACTCTGAACAGTTTTTGCATCATAACCAACTTTCTAGGCTCGGCGACCAGCGCCGTTTGGTCTGCTTCCGTCATTACCGACCCGACAAACAGCAGCGGCGGACTTTCGCCTTATCCGCAGTCCGTGTTGTCGTTAAAACCGATCGGCTATTGGCGATTGAATGAGCAGGACGACGGCAATTTTGACGGCAATCCCGGAGCCCTATGCCATGATTACGCGGGCGGCAACAACGGAATCTATACCAATGTCTACCTTGCCAACAATGGGGCGTATTCCGATCCCGGATACAATTCCATCCTGGATCCCTCCGATACAGCGGCGCTCTTTGGCTATTATGCTGCGAACAATTGCGACGCAAATGCTGTTGGAACAAACATCGATTTTGGCGCTCCGTCGGGCAGTAATGCCGAGTTTTCCGTCCAATGTTGGGTAAACTTCTACACGACCAACACCTGCGGCCTGATTACCAAAGGCTTCGGAGACGGCGGCGAAGAATTTGCGCTGTACGATGACAACAATGGCGGCACGAATTATGGCTTCAACCACAGGTTTCTCATCAGAATGAACGGTGGCGCCGCCCTCGGCCTCGGTTGTCCTTTTCTTTCCCTGGAGAACACGTGGTATCACCTGGTTGGTGTATGCGACGAAGCAAACAGCAACATATTCCTTTACGTGAACGGCCAGTTGGTTGCCCACACGAATACCGCGATCCTTTATGAATCGGGCATTTTGAATGATCCCAACATAAACTTGACCATCGGCGCCCGCTCCGCATCCGCAACGAGCGGCGACAATGACCAGACCATTGGATCCATGAATGATGCGGCCATATTCAATTACCCCCTGACTCCGGTTCAAGTTACAAGCGAGTACGAAGCGGCCGGCGGGACGGTTGCGCCCTATCTTTTCCCGGCGCCGCCGACGAAATCCGGCGGTGTGGCAACGACAACGTTGACGATTCCGGCCACGGGCTTTGGCACCCCGCCGCTTGGCTACGTCTGGGTCAATACCAACACCAGCACGACCGTTGCGTCGGGCGTCATTTCCGGCATCACTCTGAATGCAACGTTGGTCATTACGAATCTTCCTCTTGCATGGAACGGCAACGGATTGGAGCTGACGGTGACCAATGCCTCTGGCTCCGCAAACGCCTTCGTTACGCTGTCAGTGACAAACAATGTCAATGCCAATCCCACGAATATCCTGTTTGGGGAATCCAACAATCAGCTTACATTGAGCTGGCCATCCGATCACACGGGCTGGCAATTGCAGGCTCAAACCAACAGCCTTTCAGAGGGCATCTCCAACAACTGGAGCGACGTGGTCGGTTCTGCCACCACTAACGAGATTGTGATTCCCATAAACCTGACTAACGGCACTGTGTTTTACCGGTTGGTATATCCCTAAGAGGCAAGCAGCGAGAAGTCGAAGAATATGAATGTTTCGTCGTTGAAAACAACACCGGGCGCCGATCATCGGGCCGGCGTTGGCGGTCAGTTTGTGGAATCATCATGCGGAGTTCGAGGAACGCGGCTGGGCTTTACGCTGATTGAATTGCTGGTCGTCATCGCCATTATTGCAATACTCGCGGCCATCCTGATGCCGGTGTTAAAGCAGGCAGAGGAAAGAGCAAAAGAGGCGCAATGTTTGAGCAACAAAAAACAGATGGGCCTGGGATGGGTCATGTATTCGAATGACCAGAATAATGGCGAAATAATGCCCAACGCGGATGAACATGGACTCACCGAGTACGGTAATACAAACGTCTGGGTTGGCGGCGTGTTAAGCTGGGCATCGGACAACCTGGCTAACATAAATACCAATTATCTGTCCAAATCGTATTTGGGTGGCTATTGCAGCCAGGTGGTCCAGATTTATAAATGTCCCGATGACATTTTAAAGTGCCAGGAGGCTGCTCCTTTTCCTCCCATGATGGATCGTGTCCGCAGCGTTTCGATGAATGGTTTTCTGGAAGGGGGCGTTCATGCTCCGGACAAAGCAACCGCCGGAGACCCCCAGCGCGAAGACTATTATTTGGAATCCAACGGCGGCCCGGCGTACTACTCGTATGATAAATTGTCGGACATCAACGGGATTCATGGGCCGGATCCCGCCAGCATGATCGTCTTTACCGATGAAAGCTGTAACTCGATTGATGACGGCTTTTTCATGCCCGTCGATCCGAGCTCATCGCTATCTGATTGGTTCGATCTGCCCGGCAGTTATCATGACAGGGCCGACGTCATGAGCTTTGCCGACGGCCATGCGGAATCGCACAAGTGGTTGACCGGCAACGTCTGTGCGCAACCGGAAAACACCGCGACCGGCGCGGGTACGGTGTCCAAAGGGAATCCGGTGGATTGGAATTGGATCATCGCGCATTCAACCGCCCCTTATCCGTAAAACAAAAGCTCTTATTCTCTAAATATCTACTTAATTGATGGTTATTTATTTGTCATCGTATAGCCTGGGCGTTCTCTCCCCGCCCGCGAGTTCATTGCATTGAATGCGCAGATTACCACCCCTAAATCACACAAACCTTATGATCACAACACGAACCTTGGGTTTTGCATTGGGAATATTGGCATGGATGGCTGCCATCGAGGGAAACGGGCAATCGACTTATTTCAAAGCTGTCACGAATCTGGCGCCGGCCGGTTATTGGCCGATGCATGAAATGGAAACGGCAGCCGTCGGCGATATTGAAACCAATTACGGCACGCTTGGGCCTCTGGGCAATGGTTATTATCCGGACTGGGCCGTGAACCTTGGGGCATTTGTTCACCAGATGCCCGGCGCACTGGCGGGCGATAGCGATACCGCGACCTATTTTACCTATGCGGGCGCGGCCAACAGCGGGACCATTACCAACGCGATGTACATCCCACATACATCGCCGTTGTCCACGTTGAACCCGCCTTTTTCAGTCGAATGCTGGTATTACGCCAGCAATAGCGCGCACTCTGATTATTACGTTTGGAGCCAGAGCGGCTACGAGGGTTTGAACGCCGGGGGTGGTTACGGCGCCGGGGGCGGTAACGTTTGCGGCATACAATTGTATTGGGGACCGGCTCAAATGTCCGTCCAGTATTACGATAACAGCTCCGCCGTGACTGCATTCAACGTGAACGATTCATTTGGACAATGGGTTCATTTGGTTGTCACGTGCGATGCCTTCACGAATTTGAGCGTTTACGTAAACGGTTACATCAGCGGTTCTTCACACGCGGCAGCCGGGCATTACAGCCCTGACTATTGGACGCCCTTTGAGTTGGGCAATGGCCGTGGCAGCGGGCGGGCGGCGCAGGGTATCATTGATCAAGTGGCCATTTACACGACGAACCTGGCGGCGAGCGATATTTTGGCGCATTACCAGGCCGGCACCAATCCCGCGCCCGCTACAGCGTATTCCCAGTTGGTGACGAACGATAGCCCCGTGATTTATTTGCGGATGGACGGCCCTGCCTACAGCGCGCCCTCCCGTTCCACCTGGCCGGCGCTGACCAATTACGGGAGTGTGGCCGCCAACGGAGTTTATTCGCCGGGAACGTTTCCGGGCATCGCGAGTGGTCCGGTCAATCCGTTGGGTGAGCCTTATTATGGATTGGGGATCTCGAACGTCGCGCAGTTGAGCGGCGTGAGCAGCTTTGCCGATGCCGGCTATGCGTCGGCCTATAATCCCACAGGCACGACGCCGTTCAGCGTGTCGGCCGTGTTCCACGGCAATCCAACCGACACGCGCACGAACAGCATCGTGGGACACTCGGATAATTCCTGGCGCACCTTTCTCAATACCAGCGGCAGGCTCCAATGCCAATTGGGAACGAATACATCCAGCGCGATTACTTCCTCGGGTGTTTACAATGACGGCAACTGGCATCAATTGGTGGAGGTTTATACTCCGGCATCGAACCCGGACGTGACCGGAACCAACGCCTTGTACGTGGACGGGGCGCTGGACACCTCGGTCAGCACGGTGTCAACGAACGGCATCGGGCCCGGTTCGCCCATGGACGTGCTGATTGGCAGCGATCCTCAATATACCAACAATATTCCCGGCCTGGGCCGCCAGTTCGCCGGGCAGGTGTGCGAAGTGGCCGTGTTTACCAATTCTCTGACGTCCGCCCAAATCAGCGCGCTCTATAACGCCCTTGAAATTGGGCCTTATATTGTCACTCAACCGGCTCCGGCCGACGTCGGCGCGGGCAATGACTTTACCAACACCGTCGTGGCGCGTGGCAGTTCACTGGCCTACCAATGGTACACCAATGGAGTGGCACTGGCCGCACAAACGAACGCCAGCCTGATTTTGAATCCGGCTGTCCCGGCGGACACGGCGACCGATTATTACGTGATCATTACGAACGATTACGGCTCGGTTACCAGTTCCATTGTAAGCATCACGGTATTGAGCGCCCCGACCATCGAGAGCTATTCGCCGGTGCCGTACACCAATCCGTTCACGTTGTTCGCGGGTGCAAGTCCAACGCTCTCGGTCTCGGTCCTTGGCAATGGGGTGAATTATCAATGGTACACGAACGGCGTAGGGGTGGCTGGGGCGACCAACGCCAGTTTCGCGCTGACCAATGTCCAGGTTTCATTCACCAATGATTACTGCATCATCACAAACAATTTCGGCTCGACCACCAGCATCGTATGGTCTGCATCCGCGATCGCCGACCCGACATACCCGTACCCGGCGACAGTTCTATCGGCCAACCCGGTTGGTTATTGGCGTCTGGATGAGCAGGCGGGCGACGTCTGCCATGATTACGTTGGCGGCAATGACGGGATTTATACCAATGTCACACTTGGCAATAGCCCTGGTTATAGTTCCACAGACCCGGAAACATGCGTCGCCTTCGGACTTAACGGCCTTTTGCCTGTCGAAAATAATTTCGCCGGCCAGATTCAAAACGTGAATTTCTCCGCGCCCACGGGCACGACAACAAACTTCACCGTGGAAGCCTGGGTCAACCAGTATGAACCGAATAATGCAGCGAGCAGCATCCTGAGCGAAGGCGTCTATAACGTGAATGACACGTGGAGTTTTGATTTCGACACCTCGTCATCGCATTTCTACCGCTTTTACGTCCGCACGGCCAACGGATCAGTTGTCACCTGCACCAGCGCGCTGCCTGCAGATACGGGCAACTGGCATCACCTGGTGGGCGTGTGTGACGAGAGCGATGGCGTCGTGAACTTTTACATCGATGGCAGGCTGGCGACCAATGCGACCGTTGGAACCACCGCGGGGGCGTATAGTCCGGACGGCAACCCGATGCAGATCGGATCCGCCCAAAGCGCGATAGGCGGGGATTATACGGAGCAATACTTTGGCTATGTCAACGACGTGGCCGTTTACAATTATGCCCTGAGCTCCAACGAGGTTGCGGCCCAGTTCGACGCGACCACCAACGTCGCGCCATACTTCACCGAGACGCCTTCGCGCTTTTTAACGGTGAGTGCCGGCACAAATCTTACCATACCGGCGGCCCTCATTGGCACGCCTTCGTTGAGCTATCAATGGACCGATACAACCACTGAAAGCACGGTGGCGACAGGAACCACCAATGGGGCCATGCTCAACGCCAGCTTGACCGTTAATAATGTTCCCGCCAGTTGGAATGGCAACACGTTGCAGCTCTCGGCAAACAACAGTTACGGCTCAACGAACGCCAGCGTTTTGCTTACCGTCGTGACGACTCCTGAGCTTGACCCGAATCTCCCGGCTCAAATTACTGTCAAATCGGGACAGAATTATACCTATTCGATTGGCGCGACCGGCCCTGGGCCTTTTAGTTACAAATGGTATAATGCCGGGTCGCAGATTGCCAATCAGACCAATGCTACTTACGCGGTGACGGGCGCCTCGGGCAGTACAACGTACTATGTCGTGGTCGCCAATAGTTATGGGTCGGTGACGAGTGTTATTTCGACTTTGGTGGTTGTGCCCACGCCGACGAATGCTTACGCGCAAAGCATTTTGAACCTGAACCCGTCGGGCTACTGGCCGATGCACGAAGTGGAAGGCGCCGCGCCGGGCGATGTCGAAATAAACTACGGCACACTGGGCCTTTTGGGCACGGGCTACTATCCTGATTGGGCGGGCGGCAGCGGGACGAACGCGTTCGAACGCCAGGTCGCCGGCGCGCTTTTCGGCGATCCGGACACCGCAACGTATTTTGATTATACCGGCGGCGACAACTCCGGGTCGACCGCCAACGCGCTGTATGTTCCTCATACTTCGCCGTTGTCCACGTTAAATCCTCCATTCACCGTCGAGTGCTGGTTTAATGCAAATTCCGGCCATAACGAGGAATGTATCTGGGGCCAATCCGGCTATGAGGGGCTCAATGCCGGGGCGAGCGGCGCTGGGAACGGGGCGGTTTGCGGCATCCAACTCTATACCGGCCCGGCCCAAACTTCTATCCAGATGTACAATAACTCCAATTCGGTCACTGGCTATAACCAGAACATTACATTGGGCGTATGGAACCATTTTGTCGTCGCCTGTGACGCCAACACGAACTTGTACGTTTATATTAATGGCGCTCTGAGTGGGACGAATGCCGCCGCCGGAAAATACAGTCCCGACTATTGGACACCGTTTGAAGTGGGCGACAGCCGCGGAAACACCCGCGCCTTCGATGGCGCCATCGATGAAGTCGCCGTTTACACTACCAACCTCGCGGGCACGGACATCGCCACGCACTACAATGACGGCATCAGCGGGGCCGAAGGCGCGTATTTCCACGACGTCACCAACGATAACCCGGTCATTTACTTGCGAATGGATGCGCCGTCCTACATAGCGCCCGCCCCGGCCACCTGCCCGCCCTTGCTCAACTTCGGCACCGCGGGCGATGACGGCATCTATAGTCCCGGAACGGCACCCGGAATTGTAGCCGGCCCAACGGCCAATGGCACGCCCCTGGGCGCATTGCCCGGCGCGACCGTACCGCAATTGAGCGGAGTGAGCAGTTACGGTGACGCCGGTTATGCCGCCACTTACAACCCCACAGGCGCCAACCCGTTCAGCGTCATCGCCATGTTCAGGGGCAATCCGTGTGATAACCGCGTCCAGGCGATTGTTGGTCATTCCGACAATTCGTGGAGCATTTTGATGAACACCAACGGCACCCTCCAGTCGCAGTTGGGAACCAATACCGCCAGCCAGGTCAATTCCGTGGGGGTCTATAACGACGGCAACTGGCATCAACTGGCCGATGTCTATGCGCCGGCGTCGAATCCAACGCAGACCGGCACACACTACCTATACGTGGACGGCGCATTGGATTCGTCAGTGGGCACCGTATCCACCAACGGCATTGGGCCCGGTTCGACCATGGACGTTATTATTGGCGGCGACCCCGAATACACCAACAATCCGGCGGGCGTGGGACGGCAATTCGCCGGACAGGTCTGTGAAGTGGCGTTGTTCAACAGCGCACTCACTGCAGCCCAGGTGAACGCGCTATATAAAACGGCTGTGACTGGCACGAATTTCACGGTCAATACTGGTCCCACGACATTCGGATATTCGGTGAGCAACGGTGTACTGACGTTGACATGGCCCAGCGCCGCCATCGGGTGGCAGCTTCAGGCCCAGACAAACAATTTGTCAGTGGGCCTCAGCACCAATTGGTTCAATGTCGCCAATACGCAAAGCACAAACCAGGTTGTGATTCCCATGAGTCTGACCAATGGGGCTGTGTTCTATCGGCTGGCGTATCCGTAAACGAAAGAGTCGTAAATTGCAAATGAAAGTCCTTTCAATACTTAAGCGATCGCCGAATCGCAAATCGGCGTTGGGTTTTACGCTGATCGAACTATTGGTCGTCATCGCCATCATCGCGATCCTGGCGGCCGTCCTGTTGCCGGTATTGAATCTGGCCCAGGAAAAGGCCGAGCAAATACGCTGCGCAAATAACCTCAAGCAGGTTCAGTTGGGATGGATCATGTATGCGAGCGAAAACAACGGTTACTTTGCGGAAAACGTCAGCGATGGCAACGACACAAATTTTGATTGTGTGGCCGGCAACATGACTCCTCCCCAGGCCGGTTGCATTGATTGGCAGCAGGAGGTGAACTCCCAGTGCTCGCAACTGGCTCCTTACGTTACCGATTGGCGAGTTTATAAATGCCCGGCTGATCGGTGGTGCCAGAATGGTTTAGGCGGCCCGCCTCGTGTGCGCACCTACGCGATAAACGATGCGGTCGGAACCACGAACCTGGACGGCGCGTCCCGGCCTCAGCAGGGCATTGGCAACATGCAAGAGCCGACGACCGGGGACAAACAATGGACCATGTTTGCGAAAGAAGTTGATATGACATTCATGGGGCCGGCAAACCTCTTTGTTTGGATGGAGCAGGACCCGGATAACCTGAATGACACGGTTTGGGATTTCTATGAGGGCATTTATCCCAATCAAACCGATTGGTCTAATTTGAATGAAGCCATTGGCAAAATCCATGGCGGCACGACCTGCGGATTTAGTTTTGGAGACGGCCACGTCGAGTTGCATAAATGGATCAATCCCGGCTTGATTCCGAACATATACTATACGTTTGGTGTGCCGGCAGGCTCTCCCAAATGGCCGACGGGGCAAATAGCAGGCAATCCGGACATCTATTGGGTCTGGCAACACCAATCGACTCCCCATCCGTAATTTACGATTTACGATTTTACACGACACGGAGGAATCAACGGGTGTTTCACAACCAACGAACTTTTTGCAAACGTTGACCAAAGCTCAACGTGCAATCCCGAATTCACAATCTAAAATTTCGCTCCACGAACCCAGTTTACTCTCCATATCCTTCGTGCCGTCCGGCCAGCACAATGCCGGCGTAAATCGTAAATTGTATGGCTAACTTGCGTTTTTTGGTCGCGGTAATATGGCTGTCCGCCGTCGCGGCGCGCGCGCAATCTCCCGTCGCCATTTCGATTGACTCCAAATCTCCCGGGCCGGCGATTGCTCCGAGCTTCGGCGTGTTCAGCTTCGAAACCGGAAGCCTCGGATACGGCAACGGAAACTATAATCCCAACGGTTATTTTTTTAACACCGCCAATACCCAACTGATTACCATTTACCGGAACCTTGGGGTCAAGAGCATGCGCATCGGCGGGGATTCGGTGGATGGCACCTATATTCCCTCCGATGCCGATATCGATTCTTATTATGGTTTTGCCAGGGCCGCAGGCATCCAGACGGTATTTTCATTGGACCTGCTTGATGGCACCCCGTCTGAAGACGCATCGGAAGCGGCGTATATTTGGGACAATTACGCGACCAATACTTTCTGCTTCGCTATCGGCAATGAACCGGACGAATATGGCGCCAAGGCCCAGGGCATCACGAATTTCACGACTTACATCGCGGACTGGCAACCGTTCGCATCGGCCGTCATCGCGGCCACGCCCGGCGCGTTTCTCGGCGGTCCTGACAATGACAGCGCCGCCAACTCGTGGTCGGCGGATTTCGTCCAGGCCGAAGAGACAAACCCGGCTGTAAAATATCTGCACTACCATTATAAGCCCCTGGGCAACGCCGCGTCGTTTACACCTCAACAAATGGTCTCCGGCGAATTGTCATCCGCGCTGGACACATCGGATTATCCCTCCTGCTATAATACTATCGCGGCTCCGGCGGTGGCCGCCGGTTTTGGGTATCGGTTCACGGAATTTAACGACTATTACGTGGGCAGCGCCGGCACGACAAACATAGATAACTTTTTTGCCACGGCATTGTTTGCATTGGACGCGCTGCATTGGTGGGCGGCCAACGGCTGCCTGGGATTGCACTTTCACACGGGCGTGTCGGGTTTCCATGCGGCGTTCTATGTTGATGGCAGCGGCAATTATCAGCTCATTCCCATCAGTTACGGCATCGCCGCCTTCAGCGTGGGCGGCAGCGGAAACGTGGAACCGCTCACGATGATCAACAGCGCCGGCCTGAACCTCACGGCCTATGGAGTCGGCAACGGCTCCAATCTCTACGTCACCGTGATCAACCGGGAAAACGGTTCCGGCGCGCGCAACGCGGCCGTGACCATCTCTGAGAACAGCGCGCAAAACGGAACTGTGTCCGCGATGTACCTGGTCCAAAGCAATGGCGATGTGACGGCGACCAACGGAGTGACGCTGGGCGGCGCGACCATCTCCGGCACGAATGTGTGGCAGCAGAATTGGACGACACTGGGCACGCTCACCAACGGCCAATTCGCGCTTATTGTGCCGGCATCCTCCGCGGCTATCGTGAGAATTTCCGAGGTCACCAACGTTGTCTCATCCACGAATTCATACGCCTCCGACATTTTAAATCTCAATCCTGCCGGCTATTGGCCCATGCACGAAGTCGAACCCGCCGCGCCCGGCGACATCGAAACCAACTACGGCGCGCTGGGCCTTTTGGGTACGGCTTACTATCCGGATTGGGCCGTGAATAGCGGCGCATTCGTCCACCGGCAACCCGGCGCGCTGGCGGGCGACAACGATACTTCGACCTACTTTTCCTATGCCGGCGCCGATAATACCGGCTTCGTCACCAATTCTCTGTTTGTCCCCCATACGTCTCCGCTTTCCACATTAAACCCGCCATTTACGGTCGAATGTTGGTTTAACGCCAGCAATAGCGCGCATGCCGATTATTATGTCTGGAGCCAATGCGGTTACGAAGGATTGAACGCCGGCAACAGCGGCGGCGGCCAGGGAAATGTTTGCGGCATCCAATTGTATTGGGGGCCGGCGCAGATGTCCGTACAGTTCTACGACAACAGCTCGGCGGTCAGTGCGTTTAACGTGGGTGACACGTTCGGACAATGGGCGCACGTGGTCGTGACCTGTGACAGCGCAACGAATCTCACGATTTATGACGATGGCGCCAAGGTCGGCAGCACCTATGCCGCTGCCGGAAAATATAGTCCCGATTATTGGACGCCCTTTACCGTGGGCAACGGCCGGGGAAACGGGCGCGCCGCGCAGGGTGACATTGATGAAGTGGCTGTCTACGCCACGAATCTCTCGGCCAGCGATATCGAGGCACATTACCAGGCGGGCACCAATCCCGCACCGGCCACGCCGTATTTTCAGTTGGTGACCAATGATAATCCGATCATTTACCTGCGCATGGACGCGCCTGCCTATACTGCGCCGCCGCTTGCCGCCTGGTCCGCCCTGACGAATGACGCGATTGCCGGCGTCAATGGCGTTTACAGTCCGGGCACCGTGCCCGGCATCGTGCCCGGACCGGCGTCGTCGTATCCCGGATTGCCTGCATTGCCTGTTGCTCAATTCAGCGGAGTCAGCAGCTTTGCCGATGCGGGCCACGCCGCGGCGCTCAATCCAACGGGCTCGAACGCCAATTTCACGGTCATGGCATTCGTGCGCGGAAATCCCTGCGATAATCGCGTGCAATCCATCATTGGCCACGGCGCCAATTCATGGGAACTGGGCATCACCACCAACGGCACGATTGTCTTTAACGCCGGAAATGGAAACTCAGCCGTCGCGGGAACCGGCCAGGCGTCCGGCGATATGGCCACCGCGGGAATCTATAACGACGGCAATTGGCACCAGGTCGTCGCGGTCAATCGCACAAACGTCGTTTCCATTTACGTGGATGGCAACCTCGATACCAATGGCACACCCTCGGGTGTGACGCCCGCGAGTGTTATTCCCGGCAACTCGGGCGACGTGATGATTGGTTCGGATCCCAGTTTTACGAACAATCCGGTCGGTTTGGGCCGAAATTTTGCCGGCCAAATTTGCGATGCTGCGTTTTTTACGAATGCGCTCACCACGGCGCAGATTCAGGCTCTCTATTGGCGGGCTGTCACTCCCGTGACCCAGATCTCGCCCGGGCCATTGAGCTTCTTTATGACAGGCGCCGGGCAGCTCCAGCTTAATTGGAGCAGCGGCACACTTCAATCCGCCACGAATGTTAGCGGTCCCTACGTGGATGTTCCTGGGGTTTTGCCGCCGTACGCGGTTTTCACGACAAATCAGCAGCAGTTTTATCGGGTTAGGGAGTAGTAAATCGAAATTTACGATTTACGAGTGGCAGCGCCACCTGCCGTTACGATTTACGTGTGCAGGGGTGATGCGGCTGATGGATTTTAACATCGAACATCGAACATCGAACGCTGAACATCGAACACGCTGTCCTTCATTGCCCGTGGTGAGCTTCCAGCCACTGTGCACATTTATATAGGTGATGTAGCAGAAACGAAGCTGGTTTTTTCGGAAAAAGGTCCGCTTTTGTTGGAGAACTTGAGTGTTTTGGTGGCGGGACCTGGAACGAAGTTGGCGCGTCTGGCACAAAACATCTTCACTAAATACTACAATACTAGGAACCGACCCCTTTTGCGAGTGGGTCGATGGCGAAGGTGAGCAGGCGGCGGCCGGTGTCGCGAAGTTGATCGGGAGTGACATTGCGCCGGGAAAGCATTCCGTTGGCGCAAAGGTAAGCGGCTTCCTGCAAGTCTTCAGCGCTGTCCAGCAATCGTCTCAATCCACGACCGGCGGTGCGGGCGAGTTGGCGCCCGTTTTTGGGAAAGCGTTGTTGCAGCGCGGCGATCCAGCGCTGCGGCCACTCGTTTTCGATGGCATCAGCCGGCGATAGCTCGGCGATGGCGAGGACGCGGCCCAAATCTTTGTTCCGGCGTTTGTGGGCGCGGCCCAGGTAGTCCGTGCCTCGAATGGGATGGTCGAGAAACGACCGATGTTCGAGCAAATTGGCAAGCGCCATCATCTCAGGGCGGGCGCAGCGGATGTCGAACGCGGACTGTTGCGCGTCGAAGGTGGCGAGACTCGTAAATTGAAAACTGGGCAGGGCGTAGTGGCCGGAAGCCAACGGCAACCGCGTCCATTTGCGGGCGTCCTGGTCTTCGGAGGCAGGTTCTGTGAGCAGTTCAATGAACCATTCGCCGCCGCTCGGAGGATAAAGACGGACGGCGGGCAATTTGCCGGCGGGCGTGTTCTTCGTTCCCGGTTTGCCGAATTCGCCTTCGCTCCGTGGCTGCCACCCGGCGGCAAGCAACTGTTCCGCAACCGCCCGGCCCTTTTTTACGGCAGAGACGTGCGGCGAGAGAACGCAATCGACGTCTTTGGTGCGAACGCCGAAAGTGTCATCGTCCCGAAACAGCCAATAAGCCGCGGCGAGGCTGCCGATGATGATGATATTCGGATGCACATCCGGCGGGATGGCGTTCGCGACTTCGGCGAGCACCTTGCGCGGTGAGACTTCCCTGGGTTCGTTTTTCATTTGCTGGTGTGGCGCCGGCGTTTGAGTGCTTCGAGAAACTCGCCGGCCTGCATATCGAGGCGCGCTTCGTGCAGGTCGAAGAGACATTCCAGCGGGTCGGCCCAGGCCAGTCCGCCGTCACGCGGAGTGAATCGCGGATCGGCGTGGCGCACGGCATGGACGACGACGTTGGCCGGGGCGAACGGATCTTCCACGCGCTTGAGCGCGGGGTCGAGGCGCTCGATGAACTCGATGTTCAAGCGTTTGCCGGGAGAATGCACCGAGAGATCGAGCCTGGGCGCGCCGACCAGGTCGAGTTCGGGGCTATAGTGTTTTGCGCCAAGGACGCCGCCGATGGCCAGGCCGGGGAGATTCAGCTTTTCGAGACGGCGCACGTGAGCTTCGGCCGGACGGGATTGTCCGGAGTGATCGACAAAGCGGGCGGTGGAACGGGCGCGATCGGCCACCGCGAGCAGCCGCGCCAATTCGTCCTTTGGAAACCAGCGCAGAACCACGCGGCGATCCGAGCGGCGTTCCACCAGGCTGCCGAGGGCATTCAATGCCCGGGCGACAGCCGGATAGGAGCAACCCGCCGTGCGGGCCAGCCATTCCGAAGTCACCGGTTCACCGGAGGTGAGCCATTGGAGGAGCAGCAGTTTTTGAATGACAAACGAGTAATCGGTGCGAGTCACGGTGTGTGTCTTGCCGCGCTCCGCCTCGATTGCCCGGGCAATTTTCCGCTGAGTCCCGGCATTTGGATCACGCGGGATGCCGATGATGCGTTCGGGCGAATAGAGACAGATGTTGAGCCGGTTCAAAACATCTGGCCGCAGGATGGCGGAGAGCCGTTTCCATTCCTCCTCCAGGCGCACCTTCGAAATGGGAGAATCCGCCAAAACGACGTAGCCCCGGATAACGGGGTCCTGTCCAAGCGGGTATGCCACTTCCATCAGGCTCGCGCGAAGAGTGCGAAGGGCGTCCACGCCGAATTTCACTTCGACCAGCGCGTTGCCGGAGCCGGAGCCGGCGCAGGCATTCGCCCCGGTCCGGCGCTGTTGGCGTGGTTTCGCATTCATTTCGCATATTAACTTGCAGCATTTATATTAAACCTGCAAGTAAATATTTAGCCTGCAAGTTCATGTTGTATGTGGTTATGAGTCAGTGAGTTGTGAATTAGTGATCGGCGAGCACGCTAAAGCGTGTACACCAAACCGGGCTTACTTTTTAATTTTTAGGAGTGCTTCCACGATTGCCAGGTCTCCTGGCACGGTCACTTTGGGATTGGGCGCGATGCTGGATACCAGCCGCACGGGCTGGCCAATGAGTTCGCACGCGGCGGTGTCGTCGGTGAAGATCATTTTTTTGGCGCGCGCCGCCGCGATTGCGCGGCGAATGACGTCCAAACGGAACGTCTGCGGCGTTTGCATGGCCCAGAGCTGCGAACGGTCGAGCGTCTTTTGAATCAGACGTCCGTCCGCCGATTCCTTGATGGTGTCCGTCACCGGATGCGCGGCGACGGCCGCGCCTGTTTCCTCCGCGTATTTGACCGTGGCGGCAATGAGGTCCTTGTTGACGCACGGACGCGCGGCGTCATGGATGGCGACGATTTCCGCGTTTGGGGGCACGACCGCCAGGCCGCTCCAGACCGAGTCCTGGCGTTCGGCGCCGCCGGCGACGATTTGGTACTTCTTGCGAAATTTATATTTTTTCGCGATATCCACGAACTTTTTTTCGGTTCCCGCGCGGACGACCACTACAATCTCGTCAATGCTTCGGGCCTCATCAAACCGCGCCCAGGTATGGGCGATGACCGGTTTGTTGGCTACGGTTAGAAACAATTTGTCCCGCCCCATTCGTTCGCCCCGGCCCGCTGCTACAAGTATTGCTACATTCATATTTTTTCTATTTACGATATTTACGATTTACTCTGCTGTTCATGGGGTTTCCTTTTCGCATGCATTGTCGCCATGAACCCGCTGCACGCGGCGCTACACGGCGCAGCGCGCCGTGTTCCACCACACGGTGGTTCATGGAAAGTTCAGTGTTCATCTGCGGCTAAGAATCTTTCTTTTATCGACTGTTTGTCAAAAACCGTTCAAGTTCCATTTCTGTTTTTTCCGGCGTTTCGTGCAGCACAATCTGCCAGCCTCGGGCCGCGCCGGCCTCGACGTTTTCCGCCCGGTCATCAATATAAAAAATGTCCGCGCCCCGGCGCCGGGTCATGCTTTCGAGCGCCTCGTAAATTTTTGCCTGCGGTTTCATCGCGCCGATTTCGTAGGACAGGATGTAACCGTCAAAACCCTCAAAAAACGGGAAATTCCGGCGGATATGGCCCACGGCGATTTCGTTGGTGTTTGAAAAAATGTAGGTGGGAATGTTTTTCTTCCGCAGGCCGGCGTGGAGCCGGATCATGTCCGGCATGGGAGCGAAGATGTCCGCGAAAAAATCCGCAAATTCCTGCGCGGTGCCGTCGAATCCGGTGATGTCGCGCACTTCGGAAAAAAACTCGCGTGAGGACAACAACCCTGACTCAAATTGATTGAGCAGCGGCGAACCGCTGAGGAACTTGTCGAGACGTTCAACGGGCCGGGAACTGCGCGCCGCCACTTTTTTGGCGGCGATGGAATAATCAAAATCCACGAGCACTTTACCAAGATCAAATACAACAACTGGATCCATATTTAATTTTGCGATCCGGAATGCGGCGACAGTTGGCCGGCCATCGGAAGCAACGCTCCCTGTCGAAAACGGTCGAAGCATACATGTTCGGGTCAGCCAATCCCGTGCCAACGCCGGATCAGGGAAAATATAGAGGAAATCAACGGCTGGAACGAAGGAAAAAGGAAAGAGGAAAAAGGAAAAAGGCTGTCCCGTAATCGGGCAACGGCGGATTTTAAATGGACACGGGATTTGTAATGCGGAATGCGGAACGCGGAGTGCGGAATGAACAGAGCCGCGACCATGAGAAATGCGGCACTTTCCATGAACCTGCTTCGGAGCGCGGCTGTGTCGAAGACCAGCCGCAGCGCGTCGCAACGTTCGCGGCTGCGGCGGCTGGTGCCCCTTTGCCCCGCACACAGCCGCGCTCCGTGTGCCAATCGGTTCATGGTCCCAATACACGCGAAACAATTTCGAAAGGGGCTCTCCATGAGCCGCATGCCGTTTTTGTTTGGACGATTCTCCCTCACCCCGGCCCTCTCCCGCTGGGAGAGGGAGAATTGTCGGCCGATGATTGGCGATGACAGCGGTTCATGGTCTCAATGCATGCGAATACAATGGTAAGAGGGCTCTCCAAGTCTGGCGCTTTCCTTTCTGTGTTTCATCTGTGAAAATCTGTGGCTGAAAAATCCAAAGTTTTTCTGTGATTTGCGAATTTCGCGACCCCCAAAAAAAGAAATCGAAAAATTTTTGTCTCGAAATGCCCGCGTCGATATTGGGTTTCGTTGGGGTTCCAAATGTAGTTCTTGTGACTGGCCGCCAGTCTGTCATTTATGGCGCCAATGAAAGTTGCAGTTGCCAATTTACTTCTGAAACTCGCCACGCGGCTGAGCGCGAAAAGCGAGGATAGAGGATTGAAGATAGAGGATAGAAAACAAACTGATCGGCCATCCTCTATCCTCCATCCTCCATCTTCGCACCACGAGATGGCAGATGCTTTTCTCAACGCGCGGCCGATCTGGGGCGACGATGAAGCCAAAGCGGTGCTCGCATTTCTGAACTCGGCGGCGGGACAACTTTTTTCGAAACGGATTCGGTCGGTCGCCGCGCATGTGGCGATCGAAGGCGCCAGGGATCGCGCCAATACCATTCACTCGGCCGGCGTGAGCGCCGGATGGAATGAGTGTGTGCGGTATATCCATTCACTTTCGCGGGTGTCCGGCGCGCAGGACACACCCCGAGTCGGGGTTTCCGATTCCAATAACAGGCAGCAGCCAGAGGACGAGGCTGCGCTGCTTGAACGATTATCGCCCTAAGTTCGGAGATGGAAGACGGGAGATGGGAGATAGTTCCCTAACTCCGATCTGCCAACTCCAATCTACAAAACAATATGAGCCAAAACATAGCAGACATGCCGGGAATTGAAGCCGCGATGGAGCGGTTTAACGCGATGGTCCTTGCGGACGGCCACCAGCCGACTGCGAGTGCGAATGGAAGCAACGCGACTTCCGCCAGCGCGGGAACCGCCGCCAATGCGGATGCAACCCAGGCTAATCGCGAACATCGAACATCGAATGATTCGACGGCTGACGCGGGGCCGACTGCAGGTGGTAGCACCACGGGCGCGCGGCAGAGCAGCAGCTCTGCCCTGCCAAATAATGTTGAAGCTCAAAACTCCGTTACTTCTACAACCACCGACACACCAGCGGCGACAGCGTCTCCACAGGCGCCCGCCGACACGCACACTGATAGCTCAAAACGACAGGCAAAAGGAAACGAAGATGGAAGATCGAAGATAGAAGATGGAAAAGCGAAAGCCAATCCATCCTCCACCATCGACTCTCCATCCTCGCCGGAAAAGACGCGTTACGCAAAAGCGCAAGGGCGGCTCGAGAAGACCTGAGAATCCGTCAATAAACGCAAAGGCGAATTGGATGCGCAATCGCAGCAACTCGAACAGCAGCGTCTCGCGCTGGAGCGCGACAAGGCGCAGTTCGAGGCCATTCGCCGGCAGGCGGACCAGCCCTCGGCCACGCCGGAGCAGGCGCTCCAAGCGGCACAATTGCGCCGGCGCGATGCGGATGCATTGCGCATGCAGGCCAAACGCGCCGAGGAAGCCGGGCGACTCGATGAAGCTCAACGGCTGAACAAACAGGCTGATAAAGCCGACGGTTTGGCCGATGAGATGACCGATTACGCCGCGCAGCTCCGCAAAAACCCTCCCGTCTCCATGCAACAGCGCCAGCAACAGTTCGAACAGGCGCGCAAGCAATGGACGCTCGAGGCATGCAATGCGTTTCCGGAACTGAACTCGCAGGGCAGCCGCCTGCAGCAGGTCGTCGCGCAGCACTTGAACGCGCTGGCGCAACAGGACCCGCAATTGCTGGTTCAGCCGTCATTGATCTATCACGTGGCCAGGCTCGCGGACGCGCAGATAAAGGCTGCTGACCTTGAGGCTGTCGCCGCTCGTGTGCCGGTGTTGGAGAAGGAAGCGGAGTCGTTACGCGCGAGGATTAAGGAACTCGAGGCCGCAACGACTCCAGCTGGCAATGGCGGCGTGAATCGCCTGGGCGAACCGGCCCAGGATGATTACGCGTCCCTGCGTCAGTCGGCAGCCGAGATGGGCCACGGGCGGTGGTAGCCCTGCAAGACGTTCAGAGCGTGAGAGCGTGAGAACGTGAGACGGGCACGCTAAAGCGTGTACACCAAACCAGGCCTCGCGCGTTTGGAAAGGCAATTATGGCATTTCAGACGACGCAGACAGACGGGTTCTCAAATAGAGTACTGTCTTTCTATAACAAGCAGCTTCTTCAGGCGATTCAGTTGAATTTGCGCCTGAGCAATTACGCGCGGCAGCAGGCCGTGCCAAAATCAACCGGGTTTAATGGCATCCGTTTCTTCCGTCCGCGGCGCGCTTCCCGCTCCGGCGTGGGCGCCCTCACGGAAGGACAGGTGCCGACGAACCTGAACGACATCAGTGTGGGATACATTGACATCAAACTCGCGCAGCGCGGCTCGCTGGCAAAAATCTCGGACATCGTCACGGCGACCGATTTGCTCGATACGCTCGACGTGTATTCCAAGACGCTCGGCGCGGATGCCGCGCTGGACCTGGAATCGGTGAACTGGCACGCGATTTGTTCGCTGGCCGGCACTGCCGATGCCGATGGCACGCCCAATCCGATTCCCGCCGGTCAAAAAACGCTCAACGGCTCCAACACTATGTTCGAGCGGTTCGCCGGCGTGACGCAAACCAGCAACAGCGTGAACGATTACAACACGTTCCGCGCCAACGCGGTGCAGACGGGCAAAATCACGCGGCCCGTTCACCTGGGTTGCATCACGCAACTCAAGATGAACGGCGTTCCGATGATCGCCGGCAAGTATGTCGTCATCATTCCATCGCCGGTCCTATATGACCTGCGCCAGGACACCACCTGGACAAATACCGCGCAATTCAATCCGGACCAGTTGCTCTGGAAATGGGCGCAGTTTGAATTGGATGGCGGGGTGTTTGTGGAAGCGATGCGGCCGGACCTGCTCTTCACCGAGGACGCTTCGCAGGCGGCAAACGCGGGATACGGTGTGCATTCGCCCACGGCCGCTCAGACTGCCAGCGCCGCAAACGAAGGCGCCATCTACTCGACGCTCTACCTGGGCGAGGACGCCTTTGGCATTCCCAAAATGGTTGGGGACGCCGGCAGCGACCCGGCCACGCCGAGCCTCAAGATCGTGAAGAACCCCGACAGCGGCAACCCGCTCGGCCAGTTCATCTTCGTGGGCTGGAAAGCGTTCTACATGAGCGCCCTGCTCTGGACCAGTGAAACCACCGACGTGCCGCACTGCGTGCAACTGAGAACGCGTACGACGTTCTTCTGATTCAAAACGTGGTAGGGCAGAGCTGCCGCTCTGCCCAAATTTCCCAGTTCGGTCAAGGCGGCGCGGCAGCGCCGCCTTGCTTTGGCTGACGAATTATACGTCGGTGAATTTGGCTGTGATTCAGGCGTGTGACACGACGACGGTTGAGCCCGGGGTTTATGATTGCTTTTTTCTGACTAACTCTGCGACGCCGCTTTATTACGTGACGGGGTCGGGAATTCCACAGAACGGCGGGTACTATTACAATTATCCAATTTCGCTGGCGATTGTGAATTTTCCGAATGCGTCGCCGCCGACGTGGGCCGGGAGCGCGCCGTGGTCGAGTTTTTACGGGACGAATGGTTTTGAGGTGCAGGCGATGGAGAACAATAGCCAGGCGGCGCCGGGATTGGTGCAGATATTGGTGCAACCGCAGTAACACATCGAATGAATGACGCAACGCAGATGACGCTTGTTCCGGCCCTGCACGGGCCGGGTCACGGCGCAGCGCGCCGTGACCTACCTGACGTCATGTCCGCTGCCACGAACATTGAACATCGAATGAAGATCACGCTAAAGCGTGTACACCTAACATGACACTGACTGATTTAGCCAACCATATTTGCACCCAATGCGGCATGACGGACACGGATGACGTGGCCGCGGCCCAAATGTTTCTCCAGCGCCGGCTCGAGATGATTTGGAACTCGGCGCTCTGGCGCGATTCCTTGCTGGAAGCGACGCTCACCATCAACCCCAGCGATACAACCACCCTGGCGGATTCCTATTGGATTTCTGAGCGCTCGGTTTTGCTGTTGCCGTCAGCGATCGAAAAGGTGATTGCGGCGCGACTGAGCACGAACACCCTCGAAGTTGCGTCGCTGGAAAGTTATTACCGCGCCGATACCGATTGGCTGGATTACCAGGGCACGCCATTCGAGTTTCAGATACTCAAGCCGGTGGTGATGGAGTGGCCGACGGCGCAGATCGTGGCCGTTTCGGATTCCAATGGGGCAGACGGAAATATCACGTGCAATTATTCGTTTTCGCCGGATGGGGTGACAATTTGCGCCGGGTCCGCCAATCTCAATGCGACGATTGGGACCGGCATTTTGCAGATGTTTTCTTTTAGCAAAGCGCCTACGCAGGGAAATGTGACTTTGCAACAATTGGTTTCAGTGAGTGTGAGTGGGGTAACCTACACAGGGTCTCCGCAGTCCTCGGCGACCGTCACGGTCACGCAAGGGCAAACGTACACCGTCACGCCGGGCGCGAATGAAAATGGCGTCACTCTCATCAATGGCACGCAATCGGTCACCCTTGCCACCGGGACAGCGGTCCAGATCACTGCGCAGGGGAATTCAATTACGTTCCAGGCGCCCGGGCTGATTCCTGCGGGGACGAACTATCTTGAAGGTGAGCACCGCCTTAACGGCATCGCCTTAAATACACAATACAATCTCGTGTGGGGCGTTGACGAAGGAGCGGCGGAAACCGGTCAATTTCAAGCGGGAATGGTCAATCCAGGAGCCGGACAAGTGACGAGCTTCAATTCCGGCGCCTGGAATTACATCCAACTCAATTCGACTGCCGGCGCGCTTAATGGGGCTGTCACGGCGCAAGTGTATGCCGCCAATATTCCGCTGACGGTCACGATCACCTGCCCCGTGACGTTTGCCACGGTGATGGCGAGTTGCAACACGCCTCCGCTGCATCAGCGGATTCGTCTCACAGAAGCGCCAACCGTTTCGCTGAATCTCCGCGTCCTGGGCAAAGGCAAGTGCCCGATTTTGGGGCCGTACGATACCGCGCCCATCACAAACGTCGAGCCGGCGCTAATGGCCTTTGCGCGCGGGGATTTGCTCCTGCGCCAGCGTCAATTTGGCAAAGCCGCCCTGGCCCAACAGGAAGGCGCGGCGTTGCTCAAGGAATTGGTCGAAAGCGAGGCCTTCCAGCAGGCGGGAGAGTTTCGGATAGAGCCCGAGGCTGGATTTGGGTCGGACATCTGGTGGAGGACGACGCCGGACTCGTATCACCCGCTTGGATAAATCAACGAATAAGCGAATTATGAGTGCCATGAGCGGCAATCCGGCTACTCACTTATTCATAACTCACTGACTCACAACTAATACTATGGCTATTGACTCATCAATGTTGCAGTTGTACGGCAAGCCGATCTTCACGATCGACGGCACCGACGATGATTTGCAGTTCGAACAGGTGATTGATTTCTCGGGCGGCGAAGACGATTACCGTCGTTCGACGCTCATCGCGCAAAATCAGTGTCAGAAACTGGTGAACGTGATTGTGCGGGACAATTATGAAGCATGGACGCGCCCCGGCGCAGATCCGTTTTGTCCTCAGTTGGGGCAGAGCGGCAGCTCTGCCCTGCCAATCCACACGCTCACTTACTTCGATACGCCGGCAAATAAATTCATCCTCGCGATTTGCAACGGAATCTTAAGCGCCTGCGCCGGGCAAAATCAGGCATGGCAAACGTCGTTCACGGCGGGAACCCAGGGAGGGCCGGCCACGTACACGGCGGCAAATACAAACACACAAGTTGAGATCGAGCAGGGCGTGGATACCGTCCTGATTTCGGATGGCGTGAATGCCATGGCCATCCTGGACGGCAGCCTGAATCTCACCGCCTGCACGACCGGCGCAAATGATCCGCCCGTGGGCGCGACGATTCTTTGCTGGCACACGGGCCGGATGTTTGCCGCCGGTTTTTCCGGCATCGGCGCGGGCGCTGTGCCGCGCGATACCGTTGCTGTGAGCAATCTGCTGGCGTTTGGAAACGGCCAATGGAATTTGACCACGCGCAGTTTCCGCGTGGGCGATGGCGACGGCGACCCGATTATCGCGCTGTACTCGATGCAGGATTCGAACCTCGCCGTGTTCAAGGCCAATAGTATATGGCTGGTGAGCACCCCGGCATCGGCGGACGCGAGCGGGTTTGGCGCGACCACGGACGTGGAGAGCGTTGCCTTTGGCGTCGGTTGCGTGGGCAAACGCGCGTTGTGCGGCGTGGCCAACGACATTTTTTTCATGGCGCAGGATGGCGTGCGGAGCCTGCAACGGATGCAGGCCGCGGCGGGCCAATGGCAACTCTCGGCGCCCATTTCGCAGCCGGTCCAGCAATACATCGAGCAAATCAATTCGGCCGCGCAGGCGGGAATCGTGGCGGCGAGTTACAAGGAATTCGTTTTCTTCGCCATTCCGCTTGGCACGAGCACGGTCAATAATGCCGTGCTGGTCTATAACACCCGGCTGAGTTCATGGCTCGGCTGCTGGCAAAACTGGACCCCGAGCGCCTGGACAACCAGCCGGTTTAACTCCGTGCAACAACTTCTCTTCGGCGACAGCAACGGTTACGTCAATTATTGGAAGGACGCCGCGTCGACCACGGACCCCGCCACCTACACTGACAACGGCCAGAACATCGCCACGACGGTTTGGACGCGGTCCTTCCAGTTTCTCCAGGCCGTCAATGACAAGTTTCCCTACAACTGCACGCTCCGATTTACGGCGGGCCTTGGAACGGTGTCTGTGGCGGCTGTCACGGATTTGGCGCAGACCTTGTCATGGCAGGCGCAATTGCAGGCGGCCGGCGACATCCTTGGGCAGCACATCCTGGGTCCGTTTCAATTGGCGAGCGTCGTGCCGGTAAAAGTCGAAAAGTCCCTGCGCTCGATTCCCGCATTTAACGAAATGTACCTGGCCATTTCGACATCCAGCGGATACATGCAACTGCGCAATATCACGGTCGCGGCGTTTTTGAAGGCTCTGGACAACTGAAATCAATGCCATGAATGCCATGAGTGAACATAAGTGCCAAGAGTGCCAGGGTGAGGCGAAAGTTTTGGGAAACAGGGAATCGTCCTCGTCCTCGAATCTCCTGGACAAATCGATCCCCGTTCCTCGGTGCAAAGAGGATTTTAGCCACAGATGAACACAGATGAAACACAGATTTTAGGGTCGCGCGAAGGACGCGAAGAACGCGAAGTGGGAGTAGAAATCGACCTTCGCGCTCATCGTGGCCTTCGCGCGACACAGCCCGTAGCGCAGACTTCCAAGTCTGCCGTATCGCAGGTTTCCAAACCTGCCGGTCGCGCGGCGTTGTACAACGTCGTACGGCTGGCCGATTTGGAAATCGGCGATACGGCAGGTTTGGAAACCTGCGCTACGTCACAGCCCTCCTCGCGCGACAACAACATCAAATGAACGCAACTGAACTTACCGAATTCTTTCTAAAACATCGCGGGGAGCGTACGCGCCCGCGCGTGCCGCAGGACGCGCCTACGCGTCCGTGCTGTTTCGGCGGCTGGCAGGCCGACAAAATTTTCAGCTACGTACTGGTTCATTGTGTCCGGCGGAATGTTTTCGCCGCGCGGGACAGGTGCGGGCACGTCGCCTTCGCCGCTATCGCCTGGCTTGATGATGCGGCGCGTATCAAAGATCTGGACGCGCGTGGCCTTTCACAATTTGAATGGGAGCCCGAACACCCTCAAGGGTGGACACCGAACGGTGATTCCATCCTCATCGCCGACGTCGCCGGCGACCGCAGATTCATGCCGGAGATTTTGAAACAGGTAACGGCGCGCTGGCCCGAAGCTCCCCGGCGCCGATTGTTTACCTACCGTCGCGGCAAATTAGTGGAACTGAATTGGCAAACCATTTTGAGGTTTGGATCCGTCCAATCCGTCGGATCCGTCCGATCTGACGAATCTCGCCCGACACAAATCGCAACGGCAGGTGGCGCTGCCACTCGTAAATCGTAAATCGTAAATCGTAAATTCCCATGGCTTCCTCCCCCTCCATCCCTGATCCCAACGCCGCATCCGTCGCCGGCGCTCTTGCGCAGGCGGGAACTTTTCCGTTCCAGCAATACATCGATTACCTCGCCCAAACCGGCGGCTCAGCGAACATTGGCGGGACGAACTATAATTTCACCGGCCTGGGCAACGCGCAACAAAACGCGGCCGTCTCGCAGGTGATGTTGCCGGCGGAACTGCAAATCCAGCAGCAATACGGCCCGCAATATACCGCGCTCGCGTCACAGAATTTGCAGCAGGCAAATCCGCAAGCCGTCGCCGCGCGGCAACAGGAATTTCAGGGAATCATTTCGAACGCGCAGCAAACGCCAAACCGGCCTATGGCGGCGGACCTGCAAAATCAAATCCTCGCGCTCACCGGCCAGGGCAGCAATCTCACGACCGGCCCCAACAGCGAAACCGAAGCCGTGCAACAACAGGCGCGCGGACAACAAGTCGCCAACGGCATCTATTTGGGCAATGCGCCGGCGTCGCAGGAAGCGTCCGCCGTGGTCAACGCGGGCGACCAGCTACAGCAACAGCGGCAACAGCAGGCGCTGGACTTCCTGCAGAGCGGCGTTTCGCCCGAGGACGTCACGTACCGGCGCGTGCAACAATCGCTCTCGAACCTCGGCAACGCCATCAACGGACAAACGCCCGAGGCGCAGTTTCAATCCTTGTCCGGCGCGGCGAATGGCGCTGCGCCGTTTAGTCCCGGAAATGTGCAGTCGCCGTCCATGAACACCAATTCGTCTTTGCAAGGCCTCCAGAATGCGGCGGACATTTACAGCGGCAACGTGAATTGGGCGGAGAACCAGGCAAATCCGTGGACGGTCGGGCTCTCGTCATTGTCCGGTGCCGCGAGTCTTTTGAATAACAGCGGGGCGTTTGGAAGCAACGGGTTGTTTGGGAGCAGCGGGCCGATTGCGAATACAGCTTTGGCGAACACGCCGCTCGCAGGAAACGTACCGATGGGACCTGCGCCGAGCATCACGGCGGATGAACAGATGTGATGGAGCCACAGATGAACACAGATGAAACACAGATTGATTTTCGATCCGGAATCCCGGAGGGATTAGTGGAAATAGCCCGGCGTTTTAACGCCGGGAAGCACGGGGAAGGACACGAGTCCCGAAGGGACGGCTGGATTTCCTCTGGAACATACCCTTCAATGCCAAGGCCAATCTCCAACCGTCCCTTCGGGACTTATCCGACTGCAAACTCGAACCCGGCGGTGGCAGCGCCACTGGCATGCAAACGCCGGGCTATTTCCAATTGTCCCTCCGGGAAATCATTCCACGCAGATGCGCGCAGATTAAATCAAATCCGCAAATGAACCATCTGCGAAAATCGGCGAAATCTGCGGATAAAAATCGGACCACTCATGGCACTCACTAATTCACTAACTCAAAATCCTACGCCGCCCTACTTCATCACCGGTCTGCCGCGGACCCGCACAGCGTGGCTCGCGGCGTGGCTGTCGGTTGGAGAAAAGCTTTGCCTGCACGATTGCGAGCCGCATCCGCATCATGACGCGCGCATCAGTGGATACAGCGGCCCGGAGCTATTGATGCAATATGAGGAACTGCGCAGGGCGTTCCCCGGCGCGAAATGGATGATCGTCAATCGCGATATCGGCGAGGCGCTTAAATCGTTCACGCGGTGGGCGTCTTCCGGCGTGCCACATGGTTTTGATTTGGAAGGGATGTTTCACAGGCGGTTGGAACTGCTGAAGCGTCTGGACGGTTTGCGGGTGGAGTTTAACGCGCTTTCAGACGTCACTACGGCGCGCGAGATTTGGGAATATTTGCATCCGCCCGGCGCCCCCGGCGCAAACCGGTTCGATGCGCGCCGATTTTTTGCTTTCGACAGATTAAACATTCAACAAAGGAGACCATCATGGCTTTAGGAACTATCGCGGCAATCGTCGGTATCGTCGGCGCGGCCAGCAGTTTGGGCGCGACGGCTTACTCGCTCTCCGGGGCGGGACAGCCGCAATACCCAAATGAAGAGGCGTCGTCCGCCCAAATGGCGCAGACCAACGCGGCGCTGCTGCCCATCCAACGCGGCATGGCCGCAGCCGCCCAAACCGGCGGCTCTTACACTTTCAACCTGCCGGCGGGAACGTCGGCGGCGAGCCTGGGAATCCAGCCAACTGGCGGCGGATGGTATGACCAAGACGGGAACCTCGTTTCCAACGACCAGAATTACATGGTCATGCAGTCGGCGCCCGGCGCAAAGATTCCGAGTTACACGGCGGTTTCGCCGCAGTCGGCGGGACTGACGTGGCGGCCGGCGTCACAGACCATCAACGGCGTTCCCATCACCCAAAATAACGACGGTTCCTACACGATCAATTTCAACGGGTTCAGCACCGCGCAGGCGGCGGCGACCGAGGCGCAACAGAGTGCGGCGAGTCAATTGGCATTGGAACAGCAATACGATCCGCAGTTCATCAGCCAGGCCTTGCAGGAAGAGCAACAGGCCGACCCCGAAAGTTTCGCAGCGCGCAACGAGATGAACAATCTCGTGCAACAACAAGCCAACGCGCCGCTCAATGAGCCGGTCTCGACCATGCTCAATTCGCAAATCCAGGACGCTCTCAACGCCGCGCAAAATAATTCGCTCACGGCTGTGGATACGGCGCGGCTGAATGCGGCGGTGGCCGATGCGCTCGGAGCCCGGGGAGGTTCGGTGTCCACCCTTCAGGGTGTTCCGGGTTCATTTGAGCAACCGCTCACAACCGGTTTTGCGGGTGAACAGCGGCAGTTCCAGGCCGCGCAATCGGCCCTGGGTTTTCTCGGCAGCGGCTCCGATCCCGAGGACATCGAGTATCGGCGCACGCAACAGAACCTCGCAAACCTTGCGGCGGAAGCCAATGGCCAAACGCCCAGCAGCCAATTCGCGTCATTATCCAGCGCATCCTCCGGTCCTGCGCCGATGTCCCAGGGCGCGACTCTGCCGCTCATGACGGACAACGGCGCAGCCGCGCAACAAATCGGCCTGCAAAACTGGCAAACGCAAATGCAGAACGCGAACAACCAAATCAACCCATGGCTGGCGGGCACAAGCTCGCTGTTGCAGTTAGGCTCGGCGATTACACCGCGGACGCCCGCGATGCCCACGCTGCTCACGCCGCAAAATCCGGCATCGTGAATCCTTATGGTCTTAGCCACAGATGAACACAGATGAGACACAGATTTATGGAGTTTAACGCAAGGAACATAGAAAAATGAAACCACGAATTGAACCAACTAACACGAAAACGGGGTCGCGCGAAGACCGCGAAGTTCTCAGCCACAGATGTACACAGATGAAACACAGATTTTTATCCGTGTTCAATCTGTGTTCATCTGTGGCTAAATAAATCGCTCACGCCAATCCGCAATCCGCAATAATACTATGAACATACGCAGCGCAGAATTACTTCAAAACGGGCTTCAAAACGCGGCGGAAAACGCCTTGCGCAACCGAGAAATCCAGCAGGCTGGACAATTGGAGGCGCAACGAATCGCCGTCGATAACGCCTTTCGCCAGGCGCAGATGGCGCACTATAACCAAATGGAAAATCGCCAGCAGGACTTTTTCAATCGCCAGCAACAAAGCGCCGAAGATCGCGCGACACTTGAGGCCGGAAACCAGCAGCGACAATTGCAGCAGCAGGGCATCGCCCAAAAGCAAGGGGTCCTGAAGGTCATCATGCAATTGAACGCAACGGGCCAGCTTTCGCCCGACGGCCTGAAACGTGTCAATCAATGGCTTTCGACCGACCCGCAAATGAGCCCCCTGGGAATGCAATTGCAGGCGCCGGCCAATCCTTCAAAAAATCCGCAACACGCCCAGGTCGCGCTTTTGCAGGCGATGGACCAATTGCAGCAGTTCCGGCAGTTGGAAGCCGGCGCGACGGACCCGAACCAAAAAGCGCAATGGAAACAGTACGGCGACGACCTCGAACAAGCCATCACGCACAATAAGCAGGGCGAAGTGGACACCACAACCGACGCAAACGGAAAGGTCCTCAGGACGACGACACGGACGTCGCTGCCGGTGCAAGGCGGCCCAACCGGAATCGGAACGAAGCCGGCGAACGACGAAGCCGGCGATGACGCGCCCGGAACCAGCACCAACACGCCGGCGCTCCCGGCATCCGTCCCAAACGCGGGCGCGGCCGGTACGAGTTCCAGCTCCAGTTCCAGCTCAATCCTCAATCCGCCATTGTCGGTCCTCGCCCCAATGACCGCGCCCAGCCTCGGCGTATCGCAAAACAATGTAACCGGGATTCCGATGCCAAACTCGGCGCAAACCAATGCGCCCGCCTTCGGCTCACCAGTGGATGTCCGAACGGCGTATCAGGCCGGGAAAATTGACAAGCCAACTGCAACGCAAATTCTGCAAACGCATTTCGGCTATCAATAACAATGACTGCAGCCGATTTTTTGGAAGCGCGGTCAACGCCCGCGGCGCCGCAATCGCCGACCGCGGAAGATTTTCTCAATGCGCCGAACGCATCGGATTTTTTGGATCAGAAGCCAGACGCTAATTTCATTGCGAACATTATAAACCCGCCGAGGTTTACAGTGGCCACAGGAGGCCCATTCGGGACGCTGAACTTGCCGCTCAATTTATCGAAGGCGCAAATTCCATTTCATCAATGGACGCCGCGGGAGATCGTACAAGAGGCCAGGCATGATGCTTTGCCGGCGCAGCCCCAGGCGCCATCCGCTGAGGATTTTCTAAACATTGATCCGATCGCGTTTAGTTCGAGCGTCAACCAGCCAAGCCAATGGAGCAGCGGCTATTTCGAGCCCGGGACACCATCGCTGGAGAATGCAGATGATTGGGGATTTACGGCCGCGCTCGCAAACGCCCAAACACAAGAGCCGATGTGGCAGCATCTGTTGGACTTCGGGAAAAATATCGCGACGCTGCCAATTACAACGCCGGCCTATGCCGCCGGAAAGGCGTTGGAAACACCAGCCGCAATGGTGCTGAACGCTCTGGCTGATTCGTTGGCGGTTGAGAGCGGAGTCGCGCCGCCCAAAGAACTGAAGTTCCAGCCGGGCGTCCCGGTTATGCCAGGTCCTCCTAAGAACGAAAATGGCGTCCTGCCGGAGATTTGGCGCTTGCTGTCAGGCATGACGACGCCGGGAAGTCTGGCGACATTTGCCCTGGTGCCCGAATCGAAAATCGTTCAAGAGGGTTTTCTGGCCAACTCCGCGGCATCGGTACCGGATTCGCTCGAAAAGATGGCCACAGCAAATAATGCCGATGAATTCAAAGATGCGGCGACGGAACTTGGCCTGAATCTCGGTATGACTGCGCTGATGGCGCGAGGCATGGGCAGGGAGGGTTCAGTGCCGGACGCGGAGGCTGAACAAATGCCATCGGAACAGCAGGCGCCCTCACTATCTGCACAACCGGAAACCGGAAACACCGCTCCTCCCGCGAATACGGCCAAAGTTTCCGCACACCAAGCGATCGGCAAACCAATTTCGCAGAAGATTGACGATTTAGCGGCAGTGGTTAGAGACATCAAAAATGCGCTAAGCGCAAATCAAATTTTATCTAAACCTTCGGAACCAACTCCCATTAAGCCCACCCAATCAGCATACGCTGACCAAACGTCACGGCCGGCGCAGGACACCACGGTTCTACCTGCGCCGGTTGCTTCTGATCGGCCGGCGTTTAGTCCGTCCGGTGAAAGCAATTTGACACCAAACCAAATACAACACAGCATAACGGAGGCAATCAATGAAAAACACGCCAAAATCAATGTCGCTAATGCCAATAACCTTGAACGGCCTGCGGATGTGGTTCGACGACAAGCCGAATCTGCGTTTAGCGAAGTGCGTAAAGGACGAGCAATCCTTGCAAACACGGTCCATGACCCGGCCTACTACGGCACCGAAATCGGACAGCGGCTCCAGGCAATAGCGGGACAGAACGGCCTGCGCGTCATTTTTTATAAGGGTGATGGAAATTCGCCTAAGGGCTTTTTCAATCCTGAAGACGGGAATCTCTATTTGCGCACCAGTGCGGCGCAATCAGAGATGGCTGCCATTCTGGAACATGAAGGTTTTCATCAACGGGCCGCAGTCGGCGACGTCACGGCACAGCGAGTAATCGCAGGAGTGGACGTTAACAGTCTGGGCGCACAGAAAATTGCGGCCAAATACAATAGCTGGCTGGCAATGCACGGCAAACCTCCGCTCTCACCGGAAAAACTGAGGGAGGAAATCGGGGCCTTCCATGTCAGCGGTCAAAATTATGAGGGAATCGCTCCGTCTGACGCGTTTAGCGACCCTATAGAGGCGCTCATCGCCGCCAGAGAATATCATGGCGCAAGCCAAATAGAGGGCCCGCCCTTTACGGGGGATCCTCGTTTCTTGCCTGGGAACTCTGGCGAAGGAAAAGGACGTCGCACGCCGGGGAAGGCCAGCGTACCCGTTGTCAGTTCAGGCAAAATCCCCACTATTGGAGGTCGAATACCAATTAATAGTAGGTACGCTGGACAAACACATCCGTCTGGCATAAAATTTAACAGTCAGGGTTTTCCTGATTTTAGCCCGTATGCGATTTTACAAGTTGAAGTAGATGGTTTAACAGGTCGCTATGCTACGGATGAACTACTTGCAAACAAGGCGGCCGGACTTAAAAAGACACCAGCCAAATATGTCTGGCATCATGTTCCAGATGGCAAAACGATGCAACTGATCCCCAGGCGCATTCACAAGCTCAACCACACCGGCGGGTCGGCCGTAATTCGAAACAAAGGATTTGACAAATGAAGATAAAATTAAAGGGCGGAAAATCGGCTCCCCAAAAAGCACTCCAGGAATTGGAGACTGCTTTGGGCTGCCGTATATCGATATCCTTTCGACGCTTCGTTAGCAAAAACGACGGCGCGGAACCGGAACCGAATATTTTTAATATCGGTAAAGACAATAATGCTGGCGTGAATCAATTCATCCCAATTTCTGAAATTTGGGAGGAACGGCAAGATATCGATAATATTCCGCGCCAAGCCTACCCAATAGCCCGGGCGTCCTGTGGCAACTACGTTTTGCTGGATGAAAGCAAAGGCGGGCAGGTGTATTTTTGGGATCACGAACTTCCGGTTGATAACATTATTAAGCTGGCCAACAATTTTGATGAATTCCTGTCTATGTTGGAACCGTTAGATATAAATTCCATTAAATTGAAGCCTGGGCAGGTTAAAAAAGTGTGGTTCGCTCCCGATTTTCTGAAGCGCATTAAAGAATAGCAAAAGAGCGTGCCCTGCGTTTAGGCCATCGGGCGACGGAAAATTGACGCCAAATTAAATACTGCAGAGCGCCAGGGACTGCGAGCGATCGCAACTATGAATCAAAGTTTTGAAATAATCAGCTACGTTGGTGCTAAGCCGTTGTTGTTTGGGATGACAGAAGGCCAGACAGAGGCTATTGTCGGTCCTCCTATAAGAAGGACCACAGATGATCTAGCAGCCCGTTAAAAAAGTCAAAATAATGTCCTGACATATATTTTACAATGGTTATGACTGTTGGCATGGCGATAGGCAAACGCAAACCCACGCAGGACGAATTGTTCATTCCCACCGTCAAACTGGCCGCAGGTCCCGGCCATCCGTTTTACTGTAAACTCAACGAAGTG
>Ga0335075_10000837_pt1 | contig 51967 bp, 27 predicted proteins | sample Lox_Sample_24_FD_206723 | JGI IMG/M metagenome (GOLD analysis project Ga0335075, IMG submission 206723) | Soil microbial communities from Loxahatchee National Wildlife Refuge, Florida, United States - Lox_Sample_2.4 | ecosystem: Environmental > Terrestrial > Soil > Wetlands | place: USA... | reverse complement strand
GGATACGGGAAATCCGTTCGTCCGGTTTGATGAGGGGTGAAGTGAAACAACGGAACCGACAACTTCGGTCAGTTCAATCCCCAGCGTTTCACTTCGCCTACTCTACGCGTTGCGAAGGAAAAAGGAAAAAGGAAAAAGTTTTGGGAATCCGCAGATTTCGCAGATGAACGCAGATGGCTGAATGAGGAATACAGGAACAGAGGAAGGCAAATTGAACCGGGAAATGTAGCACCCCTGTAGCATCTGTGTAGCACCCAGTGTAGCACCCTAAACAATTGGCATTCAGCGATGTAGCAGGTGTAGCACCCTGTACGACTTCACATCATCATCACCCCCCGTAGCCTTGGCGAAGACGGGTCCACCGATCCAATAATCCAATAATCCGCCAATCCAATGTCTGCACGCTTGAGTCCCCGTTCTTCACAATTTAAAATTACTGGAACATGAACGAATCGCTAAAGACGCAAACCCACGAAGTATCGGCCTGGATTCAGAAATTGCGCGCGGAAATTGGCCGCGTGATTGTCGGCCAGGAATCTTTAGTCGAACGTCTGCTCATCGGCCTGCTTGCCAATGGCCACGTCCTGCTCGAAGGCGTGCCCGGCCTGGCAAAAACCCTGTCCGTTCGCACGCTGGCGGCGGCCGTCCAGGCGAGTTTTCATCGCATCCAATTCACGCCGGATTTGCTGCCGGCGGACATCATCGGCACGCAGATTTACAATCCGCAGGACGGAAAATATCACGCCACCCGGGGGCCCGTCTTTGCCAATTTTGTGCTGGCCGACGAAATCAATCGTGCGCCTGCCAAGGTGCAGTCCGCCCTGCTCGAAGCCATGCAGGAACGCCAGGTCACGCTCGGCGGCGAAACCATGCGGTTGCCGTCGCCATTTCTGGTGCTGGCCACCGAGAATCCGATTGACCAGGAGGGCACGTATCCGCTGCCCGAGGCGCAGGTGGATCGGTTCATGTTCAAAGTGGTGCTGGATTATCCCAGCGAACAGGAGGAGCGCGCGATTCTCGATCGGATGGCGTTCACCAGCCCTGAAACCCCAACGCAGCCGGTGGTTGGCCTCGATGAAATTTTGAAGGCCCGCCGGCTCGTGGACCAAATCCATGTGGATGAGAAACTCCGCAATTACATCGTCAAAATCGTTGTGGCCACACGCCGTCCGCAGGAGTTCAAGCTCGACCTGAAGCATTTTATCCAATTTGGCGCATCGCCGCGCGCGACCATTTACCTTACACTTGCCGCAAAAGCATGGGCGTTGTTGCAGGGCCGCGACTATGTGATTCCCGAGGACGTAAAAAGCATCGGCCCGGACGTGCTGCGCCACCGCATCATTCTCACGTACGAAGCCGAGGCGCAGACGGTATCGTCCGATACGATTGTCAAACAAGTATTGAACGCCGTGCCTGTGCCATGAAGTCGCCGATTCACGTAGCGCCGATTTCCAAATCGGCTGACCGTCCGAATGCTAACAATTGCGAGGTCAAAGGTTCACGGTTCCTATGTCCAATTCGCGAATCGTTGAGATTTTCGATGAACCAGAACGCCGTAGCGCATGTATGCGAATCGACAGTCATGCGACGTCGCACGACCAGCGGGTTTAGAAACCCGCGATACAGCAGGTTTGGAAACCTGCGCTACGTTGATCTGCCATGACCGCTACTGAACTCCTTGAGACTGTCCGTCGCATCGAGGTGCGCACGAACCGCCTCGTCAACGATATGATGGTCGGGGCGTATCTCAGCCATTTCAAGGGGCGCGGCATGGATTTCGAGGAACTGCGCGAATATGTTCCAGGCGATGACGTGCGCGACATCGACTGGAATGTCACCAACCGCATGGGCCGGCCCTTTGTGAAATGTTTCCGGGAGGAACGCGAACTGGCGATGGTGCTCGCCGTGGACGTCTCAGCGTCGTCGGCGTTTGGATCTGGAAACCGCACCAAACGCGAATTCGCCGCCGAAATTGCCGCCACACTCGCCGTATCCGCCGCGAAAAATGGCGATAAAGTGGCGTTGCTGTTGTTTACCGATGAGGTGGAGTTCTTTGTTCCGGCGCGCAAGGGCCGGCGTCATGTCCTGCGGCTCGTTCGCGAGTTGCTCGCTTTCCAGCCGCGGCGGCGGGGCACGGACATTTCCGGCGCGCTCGGATTTGTGAATCGTGTCATACATCGGCGCGCGATTGTTTTCCTGCTGACGGATTTTTTGCACCGGTTTGCACCGGGGCCACCATTGGGAGCGGAGAGGGAACCGCGGCCGGGGGATTTTATCACGCAACTCGGCCTGACCAATGTGCGGCATGATGTCGTTTGCCTGCATTTGCATGATCCGCGCGAAAGCACGCTGCCGGAGGCCGGTTTGCTCGCCATCGAGGACGCCGAGACGGATGAACTCGTTGAACTGGATTCCAAAAGAGCAGGCGTGCGCGCGCGTTTTGCCGCCGTCAATGCGGAACGGCTGGCGGACCTGGATCGCCGGCTCATTCGCACCGGAGTGGATACGCTGCGACTGAATACCGCCGAACCGTTTGCGCCGGTGTTACAGCGGTTTTTTGAAATCCGCCGCGGCCGGCGGAGAGGGTGAAGCGATGAAAGAAAACATCGAACCCTGGTGTGATTCCCGAATCGTGCATAGGGACCATGAACCCGCCCGTTGCGCCGCTGCACGCGGCGCTACACGGCGCAGCGCGCCGTGTTCCACCATTCGACGTTCGATGTTTGATGTTCGATGTTCGATGTTTCTGTTTTCCCTTTTTCTCCTTGCGACTTCGCGGGTGTTCGGCCAATCCAAAATGAATGCATTGCCGACTCTGTCGCCTCCTTATGGGCAAATGCCGCCAACATTTTGGGAACAACACGGGACGGCGGTTCTCGCCGGCGGTTTTATTCTTCTGGCGCTGGCGGCCGCTGTGGTGTGGCGCATTCTTAATCCCGGGCCGCAGCCGGTTTTGCCGCCGGCGACCGTCGCCCGCAGGGCCCTCGAGAAATGCCGCGTCCGGCCCGAAGACGGAAACGTCCTGAGCGAGGTGTCGCAAACATTGCGCCGGTACGTCGGCGCGGTTTTTGAATTTCCACCGGGCGAATTCACGACGGCTGAATTTTGTCGTGAACTTGAGCGCAACGAAAAAATCGGGCCTGAATTGAAACGCGCCTTGTCCGATTTTTTGAAGGCATGCGATGAGAGGAAATTTTCTCCGGTTGTTGCGTCTAGTTTGGGCGGCGCGGCAGCGCCGCCCTACCAGGATAAAAATCACGCCGCCGTTCCGCTCAACGCCGCCGATCGCGCCCTGGAGTTTGTTGGTCTTATCAACGGCGAGGCACACAGGCAAGATGCCCGTGCCACTAAAAAATGAACGGCGAGTTTGAATTTCAATATCCGTGGGTCCTGGCGTTGCTGGGTTTGCTCCCGGTTTACGCGCTGTTGCTGGGCAAGACCGGCAAGGGGTCGGCCTTGAAATTCTCCAGCGCGGAAATCGCGCGGGCCGCGGGCGCCCGGATGCGGACGTCGGCGGGACGTTTTCTGGTGTTTTCGCGGTTGCTGGCGGCGGGGCTGGGCATCGTGGCGCTGGCCGGGCCGCGACTGGCCGATTATCACGTCGTCACCGAAACGCCGGGCATTGACATCATGCTTGTGCAGGATGTCTCCTGGTCCATGGTGGCCGTGGACATGGCGCCGGAGGAAAGGCTTTCCCGTTTTGCCATCGCGTCGGGAGTGTTGCAGGACTTCATCCAAAAGCGGCCCAACGACCGGATTGGTTTGATTGCCTTTTCCGGCAAATCTTACCTCGTTAGTCCGCTCACCCTGGACCACGATTGGCTCATTCAAAACCTTCAGCGATTGCACATCGGCATTATTCGCGACCTGGGTACGGCTATCGGAGACGCCGTCGCCGTGGCCGCCAAACGGCTTGAGGCCGGTCCCAACGGCAAGAGCCGCATCATGATCCTGTTGACGGACGGTGACAACAACCTGGGCCAGGTCAATCCCGTGGCCGGAGCGCAAATTGCCGCCGCGCTGGGCATCAAAATCTACACCATCGGCATTGGCATCGAACAACCCTGCAACATGCCCGAATTCGATCCGCAGACGGGGCAGTATCGCCTCGATGCCAATGGCAATCTCATTCCCTCCTTCCTGTTGCAGCCGGCAAACTATTCGGTGTTGGGCACGATGGCGAAGATATCCGGGGGGCAATTTTACCGCGCCACCACCCAATACCAGTTGCGCAGCATTTACGACCAGATTAACCGGCTGGAAAAAACCAGGATTACGCGGCGCCGATTCGCCACGTATCATCCGCTATTTGAATGGCCGTTGCTGGCTGCCCTGGGCGTGCTGGCGGTGGAATTGATTTTTGCGAACACCCGATTCCGAAGGGTTCCATGACGAATTTCGCCAATTTCCATTTTGTTGAACCGGCCTGGCTCTGGCTGGCCCTCCTGGGGCCAATAGCGCTGGTGCTGCTGTATCGGCACGCGGCGGAGAAACGGCGGCAGGAGTTGGAGAGGATGGTTGCGCCGCATTTCGCGCAGCAACTCACCACGTCCCACAGCCCGGCGCGCCGGCAGTTCAAAAACGGACTGCTGTTGGTGGCCTTCGCACTGGCCGGTGTCGCCCTGGCGCGGCCTCAATGGGGCCATGTCGACACCTCCAATGGATGGGTGGGCGAGGACGTCGTCTTTGTGCTGGATTGCTCGCGCAGCATGTTGTCCACCGATGCCCGGCCGGATCGGTTGGACAGCGCGAAATACGCGATTATGAATTTTGTCCAACGCTACGCGCGCGGGCGCGTTGGCCTGGTCGCATTCGCCGGCAGCGCGTTTACGGAATGTCCTTTGACCTTTGACTACGATGCGTTCAATGAAACATTGTTGGCCATGAGCGATAAAGCCATTCCCGACCCGGGCACGGACATTGGCCAGGGGCTGGAAGAAGCCGCCCGGGACATGGACAAGCGCAGCCGGCACAAACTGGTCGTGCTGCTGACCGACGGCGAGGACCTGGAAAATACCGGCGTGACGACTGCAAAATCACTTGGGACGAATGGCGTGGTGGTGTTCACCATCGGCGTGGGCACGCCCGCGGGGAAGGAAATCCAATATGTGAATGACGCCGGTCAAACGGAATGGGTGCGCGACCCCAACGGCAACCTCGTCCGCAGCCGGCTGGATGAACGGACGCTCCGCGAAATCGCCGAGGCGACTGGCGGCCAATATTATCCGCTGGGCCCGGCCGGCAGCGGTTTAATGGACGTTCGCTTCGCCGTTCGCAACCTGGACATCACCGGCGGCCCGCGCAGCCCGGCGGAAAACGGCGTGGACCATTTTCATGCCCCAATCGCGCTGGCGCTGGCGCTCGTTGTCGGGGAATCATTGATCAGCACGCGCAGGAAACAGTCGCCAGAGCACGCTAAAGCGTGGACACCAAACTCATGATCTCGCATGTCAAATTGATCGGCGTGGGGACAGCTTGTCCCCACGAACCGCGACCCGTAGCGCAGGCGTCCCGCCTGCGGGTTACGGCGGCGTCTCGCCGCCAGTTTCTGGGACTGGCACCGAGACGGTGCCCGAACCCGCAGGCGAGACGCCTGCGCTACGTGCGCACGTCCCCCGCCCGGAGCACGCTAAAGCGTGTACACCAAACGATGCTGGCATTCATCCTGGCGTTGGGATGCTCCGCGTTTGCCCAATCCGATTCTCTGACGACGGTCACGAACGTGCCGGCGGTTGAACCCGTCACCGCCCGCGATTTTTACAACGCCGGGACGGAGTTGCTCGCCGCAAAAAAATTTGACGAAGCGGAACAAATGTTCCTTTCCGCGCTCGCGGCGCAGGACGAGCGTGTGCAGCCGCCGGCCCTTTACAATCTCGCGCACGCGCGATTTGCCGATGGGTTGGCGGCGTTAAAACGCGGGCCATCCGCCGAAGCCGTCAACGCGCAGGGCGCTGCAGCCGATGCGGAGGCAGGCGCGGCGATCCAGCAGGGACAAGCGGCACTGGCGGAAAATGATTTGTCAAAATTGATTGCCGCATATCTGGCCGGGCGCGGCGCCCGCCGGGATGTGCGCATGGCCGAGGAGGCCCTCCGCCAGGCCATGCAGACTTATGGCGAGACCTTGCGAAAATGGCAGCAGGCAGACGATGATTTTAAGAGCGCCGCCGAATTGAATCCAGCCGACGCCAACGCTTCCCGGAATTCCCGGATCGTCGAGCAATATATCGCCCGGCTCGTGGATAGTATCCGTCAGATGCAGAACATGGGCGCGAAGCTTGGCGACAAGCACAAAAAACTCAATGAGCTTCTGAAACAAATCGGCGGCCGCATTCCAAAACCAAACCTGCCGCCCGGCGCCCCCGGTGACAAGGACAAGGATGAGGACGGCGATATACAGCCTGAAGACTTGCAGGGGCTGGAGGAAACACCCACCCGAACGGACAACCCCAGCGAAGCGCGCCTTTCACGGGATGAGGCTGCGCAAATTCTTAACGGTATTCCGCTGGACTCGGCACAGCGCCTGATAATGAACGAACACCCGACCAACCCGCATGGAAATGGTCGTAACTGGTAAGATTCAAATGCGTTTTGTTCATTGCCTCATTTCGATAATCGTCGCGCTGGCCGCGGCGCCGTCGTTGCGCGCGCAGGTCTCGCCTCATGTCACGGCAGACCAGGCCGCCAAACTCCAGGTTCCCCAACCGGTGGTCGATATCTCTTCGCCGGTCACGGTGACGGCGGCCTTTGATCCCCCGACGGCGGGAGTCGGTCAAAGCGTCTATTACCGGGTGGCGATTGACGGAGCGGGAGAAGCAGCCGTCCGATGGCCCGGCAGCATTTCCACGCCGCGGGAATTGAAGTTCGGGCCCGTTACGCAGGGCCAATTGATGGAGTTTCTCGGGAATAGTTTTCGTCCGCTCGCCTCGTTTCTCTACGAAGTGAAGCCTGCGGCGGCCGGGCATTTTACCGTCCCGGGTTTCATGGTGATGGTTGATGGTCAGCCGGTGCAAATTCCGGCGGCGACCGTGGACGTGGACCCATCCGTTTCCGGGCCGCCGCCGCGCAGGCTCATGCTGGAAGTTTCGGCCACCAATGTCTTTCTCGGTCAACCGCTCCGTGCCCGTGTCCTGCTTCCGGCCTCGCCGCAAAATCAAATCGAGGCGCTGCGCGAAGTCGAGTTCAACGGCGCTGGATTCATGAGCGATCTATCGACGGTGAGGCAGACCGTGGAAATGACCGGAATCAATGGCCGCTCCGTTCCGGCATATATCTATGAGATTACTCTGACACCGATCGAGACCGGGCCATCGATGCTTTCAGCGCAGGCGTTTGCCGCGGGTCATGAGTTTTTCGGGACCACGATTACGGCCCGCGTGAGCATCCAGGGCGGGCCGCCACATTACGTTTTCCTCGATTCGAATCCTGTTCAAGTGAACGTCCGTCCGTTGCCCGCCGGCCAGCCGGCCAGTTTCAACGGCTCAATAGGGACATTTACCCTCACCGCTCCGAAGTTATCCACGAACCGCATTCAAGTGGGCGAACCGGTGCGGCTCACTGTGGCCGTTCGCGGTACTTTTGATCGCCTCGTGCCGCCCGCGCCTCCGAACGCCAGTGATTGGGAAATCGTTCCCGACAACCCGCCGGATTTTTCCTTCACATTAATCCCGCTGTCCGATACAGTGCGGCAGACGCCCGCCATTCCGTTCAGTACTTTCGACCCAAGTAACAGCAGCTACGTGGATTTGACCATCCCGTCGCTGCCCGTCGCCGTCACTTCGGAAGCCCTGCCAACCGAAATGCCCGCGGTGGTGGATGCCGGTACTGCGCAGGGCCCGCCGCTGAAATTGGGTGCATTATCGCCGTCGCCGGGCAGGTCGGCCGCCGGCCTGGTTCCACCGCAGTTGCGTGGCGGATTTGTCTGCCTCCAGATTGTTCCCATACTGGCTATTCTCGGGTTGTGGCAATGGGACCGTCACCGGCGATTTTTGGAAGCGCATCCGGAAATCGTTCGCCGGCGGGAAGCGCGGCGCGTCTTGCGGCGTGAAAAACGCCGGCTGCGCGATGCCACGCGGCGCGGCGATGCGGCCGCCATCGTCCGCCATGCGGCGAACGCGATGAAAATCGCTTCCGCGCCCCGTTACGCGGCGCATCCGCAGGCGCTGGTCTGCTCCGATGTTTTGAATCACCTGGACGATGCCGACCGAAGCGGCGCCGCGGGTGAAACGGTCCGCAAAATTTTTGCGGCGGCAGACACGCGCTTCGCCGCCGCGCCTCAAATGCAGGCCGATTTGGCTGCGCTCCAGCCTGACCTGGATGCCGTGTTGCTGAAGCTGGAGGAACAATTGTGAGAACGGACCTTCCAAATGAGGCGGCGCGGCAGCGCCGCCCTACCTCAAAAAAGATGAGTGCCGCGATTGTAAGAATTGCCGTTCTCATCTTCGAGGTAGGGCGGCGCTGCCGCGCCGCCTCGTTCGGAGGAAACATTGCGAAAATCGCGGTCCTCATCTCTCTTGCCGTTTTGGCCTTCTCGCTGGCGAATGTCCGGACGGCGACCAATGATTGGTTTGCGGACGGCGTTGCGGAGTATCGGACTGGACAGTTTGCGGACGCGGCGGAGGCGTTTGAAAATGCCGCCGTTGTTCGTCCGGCAGCCGGCACGTTCGTCAACCTTGGCCTGGCGGAATGGCAGCGCGGCCATGCTGGTCCGGCGATCCTGTCATGGGAGCGCGCGCGGTGGATTGACCCGTTTGACAAGAGTGCCCGGGAGAATCTCAACTTTGCGCGGCAAGTGACCCAATTGGACGAGCCGCAGCTTAAATGGTTTGAAACATTATCCATCTGGCTGCCGCCTGCGGCGTGGCTGTGGCTCGCCGGCGCCAGTCTCTGGCTGGCCGTGGGCATGATTCTTCTGCCGCCTGTTGTGCGCCGGCAAAAGGCGGGCTGGCACCAGTCGCTGGCAGCGTGCGGCCTTTGCGTCTTTTTATTCAGCCTGGCGGCAAACTGGGGCGTCGTCAGCCGCACAAACCTCGGATTTGTCCTGGAAAACAACGCGCCCCTGCTCCTGACGCCGACCCGTGACGGCGAAATGATTTCGACTTTGACGCCGGGTGAATCGGCGCGCGAAATTCGGACGCTGGGAGATTTCTATTTGATTCGCACCGAGTCCCAAACGGGATGGGTAAAACGGGAACAATTCGGTCTCGTTTCGCGGGAATAGACTGCAAATAATCCGGCCAATTTTGCACTTATTTGGTGAAACTGAGCTACATTTTGATTAGCATGCGTGGCAGCATAATCTGTTCGGATTCCAATTTATGGAGCAGGAAAAGAGGTCCCTCGCTGTGTTCAGCGAAAGGGCTGCCGGAAAAGCTCCGTAGGAGCGTGATCTTTGTAGTAACGACCCTTTTAAGAGCGGCATATTCCGATCAATGTTGTGCCTTTGTGTGGTGACGATACCGGCGATGTATTTCTATTTGCGATAAGATTTTGATGATCTTCAGCGGCGAAAATGACGTGGATACAGATCTTCGCGTAGGTGCTTGCTGCGCCAGAATATGCCGCTCCTACGGAGCTTGGAAAAGCTTTTGGGAACCTTTTACTACATATACGGCGCTCCTACGGAGCTGGAACGCTACGCCGCCAATACCGTCGGCGTAAAGATGCCTGTATTCCATTCCGCCGGAAATAGCTGAAGACTCTAATTATGAATTTTGAAGCAGAAACAAATCGCCGCCGGACGTTTGCGATCATCTCGCATCCGGACGCCGGCAAAACAACGCTCACCGAGAAGTTTCTTCTCTACGGGGGCGCGGTGCAGTTGGCGGGCTCGGTCACGGCGCACAAAAACCAGCGCGCGACCACCAGCGACTGGATGGAGTTGGAGAAAAAACGCGGCATCTCAGTCAGTTCGACTGTCCTGCAATTTGAGTATCGCGGCTACTGCGTGAATCTGCTGGATACGCCCGGCCATAAAGATTTCTCCGAGGACACCTACCGTGTGCTCACGGCGGTGGACGCGGCGGTGATGGTCATTGACGCGGGCAAAGGCATTGAAAGCCAGACGCGCAAGCTGTTCGAAGTTTGCCGTCAGCGCGGCATTCCCATTTTTACGTTCATGAACAAGCTCGACCGGCCTGCGCGTGATCCTCTGGCGCTGCTCGACGAACTGGAGCGGGTCCTCGGCTTGCATGCGTATGCGGTGAATTGGCCCCTCGGCGATGGGCCGGATTTTCGCGGGGTGTATGACCGGCGCACCCAACAGGTGCATTTTTTCGAGCGCGTGCCCGGCGGAGAGTATCGCGCGCCCGTCTCCGTGCATGGCCTGGACGATGCCGTGGTGCGCGACGCCATGCTGCCGGACGTCTATCAACGGGTGGTGGACGAAGCGGCCATGCTGGAAGGCGCCGGAGCGGCGTTTGACCATGCAAAAGTCCTCGCGGGCGAACTGACGCCGGTATTTTTCGGCAGCGCCGTCAATAACTTCGGCGTGCAACTGCTTCTCGATGGCTTTCTGGATCTGGCGCCGGCGCCGCAGCCGCGCGCGATGAATGGCCGCACTGTACAGCCTGCGCACGACAGCTTTTCCGGTTTCATCTTCAAGATTCAAGCGAATATGGACCCGAAGCATCGCGACCGGCTGGCATTCGTGCGGGTTTGCTCCGGACGGTTCGAGCGCGACATGTCGGTGGTTCACACGCGCACCGGAAAAAAAATCCGCCTGGCCAGTTCGCACAAACTGTTTGGACGCGAGCGCGAGACCGTGGACGAGGCTTTCCCCGGAGACGTCGTCGGGTTGGTCGGGCATTCCGACTTTCGCATTGGCGACACGCTTGCCCAGGACCCGGCGGTTGCCTTTGATGAGATTCCGCGTTTTGCGCCGGAAACCTTCGCGTGGATTCACAGCGCGAGCACGGCGCAATTCAAACGCTTCCGCGAAGGCCTGGAACAATTGCTCCAGGAAGGAGTCGTGCAGTCGTTCCTCCTGCACAACGCCACCCAGCGGATTCCATTATTGGGGGCGGTTGGCCCGCTGCAATTTGAAGTCGTCCAATATCGTTTGGAGACGGAATATGGCGCGCAATCGCGGCTCGAACAGGGCCCGTGGAAATTGTTGCGTTGGGTCGTGGGCGGCCAGGTGAATGAAACCATGCTGCCGTCCGGCGCGCGACTCGCAACCGATGCCGCCGGTCACACGGTGATTCTATTTACCGAAGAATGGGCGTGCAATTACTTCACCGAACGAAATCGCGAAATCATTTTGCGCGCCCTGCCGCCGCGTCCGAACGACGCCCCGATTGCCCCAACCCGGTAGCGCGGACGTGCCCGCCTGTCCCGCCATAGCTTTAGCGGCAGCGGATCCGCCGGGCGAGTGCTTACCTTGGCAAGTCGCGCTGCCACCGCTCGCGTTTCGAGACATTCGGCGAGGTTCGGTGTTGGATGTTTCGGAGAATCGTCAACCCAAATAGCTAAACTGAAAACAAAACAACATAGAATTGCTTTTATAGTTGCGCTCGTTTTGCTTCTGTGGCTTGTCGTTCGTGTACTGTCACCGCAAACTGCAGAGCCGACTCTGGCCCCGATTGGCAATATCCTGGAAAGAATTCCGTTCAGTCGAAAAATTGGTGTGGGATGGCTATTTATTGTTCCGGTCGTTTGGTTTTTGACCTGCTATTACTCGGTGAAGTTTTATTTACTTGCTACCAGGAAATTCCAAATTGCTGTTGCCGGATTGGCGGTTACTGCATTGATCACGGCTCTGGTCCTGCATGAGCAGACGACGGCTATTTACTGGACGCCGCATGGACTCAATCCCAATCACCCGGGATTTAAACCTCAGGTAGTTGTTTTGTGCGGAACATATGATGTTATGGAAGACGGAACGCATGTGAATCATTTGGAAAACGTCCGTTTCGAAATTCGCATGAGGGGCTCAGATTTTTATTATAGTCGAAGATGGAACACTCGTGAATGGGAAATCGGATCGTGGTATCAAATGCAACTCGCGATGCCCGGTTGTGCATGGCAGTTTGGATTACGTGAGACAGATCATGAAACGGGCGGGGGTGGAGGCTCATGGTATGGGCAGCCGGGTGATTTAATTCCTGCCCGGCGATTGTGGGACGGAACCAACTTTATTGGCGCAAACACAAATGGATTAACAGCGGAGGAACCCGAATGGCATATAAAGGAAGAATTTCAAAAGCTGCAAAAGGTCGGACCTTATCTGATTCCGCGCAGAATCATATATACTGTCGGGCAAGGAGGTCCGGAGGACATTTACACCGTTAAGAAAGTCGAATTTTGGAATGAACCCTCGACGAATTGGTTTTGGAAGGTCAGGCAAAAATATGTCGATGGGGCCACGACAAACGACTTGCACGAACCCAACTGGTAAGGGGTTAGGTTCAATGTTGTGCCTTTGGCGAAGCCGCCTTGGTAGGCTGCAGATGCCAGCCGTCCCTTCGGGACTTGGGACCTATTCCGCCTAAACCCGGCATTGAAATGCCGGGCTATTTCCGAGTCATCCCTTCGGGATTAATCGGGCGGATGGGACTGCTTTAGCGGCGTCCACCACCACCGCCGCCACCATGGAATCCTCCACCACCACCGCCATGGAATCCGCCGCCGAAACCGCCGTGAAAGCCACCACCACTGAAGCCACCCCGAAAACCTCCGCCTCCGAAACCTCCACCACTGAAACCACCACGAAAGCAGCCGCCCTGGAAGCCGCCAAAACCAGGCCTCGCAAAGCCGCTAAAGCCACGATTGCCGAATGTGCTAAAGCCGCGGTTGCCAAAGGTACTGAAACCACGGTTGCCGAAATTCGGAAAAGTAGGGGTGAACACACCACCGGAGCGCGTGCCAAATGGGCCGAAGGAATTGTGGAAGACACCGAGGGAACTTCCGCTGAAGCTGCGGTTGAAATTGCCGACACCCGGATTTGCGAAAGCAGTTCCGCCTCGCGCCACGCCAAAGCCGCCTGAGAACCCGCGTGAACCACCGGCAACGCCAAAGCGGACGGCGCCGGACGAACCGCTCCTTGCCAGACCCGCGCCCGCTGGATTCCAGGCGCTGCCGGTCACCCTTTGCACCTGCGCGCGTTGCCCGGCGGCCAGGTTACCGGTCCGCGAATTGTAAGCACCGCCCCACGTACCCCGATTGAAACCATTGGCCCCAAATCCGCGAGCGAAATCGCCCTGGTGAAACAGGTTCATGCTGGTATTGGCAAACCCGTGGTTGAATCCCTGGTTGAACCCGTGAGCAAACCCTTTATTGAATCCGTGATTGAACCCACGATTGAAGCCGTTGTTGAATGCAAATCCATGATGAAAGCCAAACCCGAAGCCGCCCCAGCATGGGAACGGCGGGTAGAAACCCCAACCCAGGCCAAAGCCGCCCCAACCGCAGCCCCAGCCGAAGCCGGTGCCAAAACCCCAGCCGCACCACGGCGTCCAACACGGCGCGAAACCCCAGCCCCACGTAATTGGCGGATAATAGCAAACGTCAGAGCCAATCCACGGCTGATAATCGTAACCGGTTCCATAGACTACCGTGTCGTCATCGGCCACTTCAGTGCCCATATAGCCGGGCGTGTAACCTTCATAGACTTGATCCGGCGTGGAATCATAAACATGGACATAAGTGAGGTAATGCAGCGGCGAAGTGGTCGGGATGGTATAAATCACTTCCGGCACCGACGCCGCCACGCTCCAGGGACCGTTGGGCGAAGTGGACACATACCACACGCCATTCTGGCAGGCGTACCAATCCTGCGCATCCACCCTGATGATCGGCGTGGCGCTGTTTACCACGTAATAGAGCGGCGTGCCTTCGATTGGCGCCAACTGCGGCGTGCCGTCAATCTGCGGATCAGCCATCTGCGTCGTGCGCGCCACCGCCGCGCTCTGGGGAATGCTGTTGGCGATAAGCGCTTCCTGCGCCTGGGTTGTGCCCGGCACACTTGCCTTTACGTTTTCCTTGGGACTTGTGTCAGGAATGTTCACAAAATCGGCTGGCAACTTATTGCCAGGCACGAATTGCCATGGCCCTTCCAAACCGGGCGCGCTATACCACCGGCCCGAAATCAAAATATAAAATTGTTGGTCGTTCAACGACTTGAACACGTTGCCGGATGTGTTTTCGGCATAGAGCAGGTCAGTCCCGGCAATCGGGGCGTATTGAGGCTGGCCATTGAACGAAATGAGTTCGCTTGGGGTGGTCGCCACGAAAACGTCCGGCGCCATCGAGGCGCTCAGCGTGGGCATTTCCCCGGTTGCCGGGTTTGGTTCGCCAGACATTAAATCTGCCTCGCCGGATTCTTTGACCGCTTCCGCGGCAGTGGCCACATCCGGCGTTTCAGTGGCTACAGTCCACGGCCCCTTCAGCGAATCCGCCTGCATGTAGCCGTCATATACGTGCAAATAATAATGGCCCGACGGGTCTTTGAGCAGCAACATCTGGGTATTGATGACCCGTTGCATGTCCGTGCCCGCCACGGGCTTCCACACCGGCGGCCCGTCAATACTCACCAGCACCGCCGGCCGCATGGCAACGATGATTTTGGGCGGAACATTGTTGAGTGTTTCCGCTTTCGGCGGAACGGGCATGCTTAGACTTGCTTGCAAACGATCCAGCGTCATGGCCGGTGCGCGTTTCGGAAATTCCTGCTGCAACAGATCCAAATAATCTCGCGCCTGGCCGGAGGCGGACGTGATTTTGACGTCCACCAGGGTCGCGGCGCGAGTGTTTTTGTCCACGAGGGTAATAGCACTAAAGCCGATGACGCCGTAAGCGGGTTGCGATTGGCCGGCTAATTGAATGCCAACCGCGCTGCGGGCCACGAGATTGTGGCCGTCCCACGAATCAATTTGCGGCTGGAAAACCGTGTAAGTGGTCGAACCGTTGTTGAAAACCAAGGGCCAGCTTGTGCTGGCGTCTGGGGGCGTAGAATCCACAGCGCTGCCCGTATCGGCGGTCCCGACGAATTGCGCCGCCGGCATCGGCTGTGTTGCCGCGCTGCCCCCGCCGCCGGACCCCTGCTGCCGCAGCATCGCGTCGATCACCGGCTCAGAAACGCCCTCGTTCTTGAGATAAATGATTTGTCCCGCGTCCAGGTGGTAACTGTCTCCTGAATTTTTGATGAAGTTAATGATCGCGTCGTCGCTGACTTTCGCCTGCGAGAGCCGGATAATATCCGTTACGCTGTTAGCCTGTTGGGGAGCCGTTGATACGGCATAAGGGGCATCGGCCTGCGCCGCGCACGTTCCAATCGCCAGACATCCAGTGATCACGATCGCCATTAACGTTGGCAAAGCTCGTGTTCTCATAAATTCGCCTCTACCTGTTTACCTGTTTTTGTCTCTATTATATTAGACACCACCCACATGAATGTATTCTGAATACAATATTAATTAATGATGAAGGGGAGGGGATTAAGTGAAAACATCGAACATCGAACGCTGAACATCGAATGCGCCGTGAACCGAAAGTGGTGGAGGACGGCGCGCTGCGCCGTCCCCGCCCGCTCTGCTGAGCGGGCGGAACGTACGTGGTACAACGGTGTACCACACTCGTTGCGCCGCTGCACGCGGCGCTACACGGCGCAGCGCGCCGTGTTCCACCACACGCACGGTTCATGGAACACGGAAAGCCCAGTACACATTTTTTGGGCATAGGGAATGCAAAAGGAAACGAAGGAGGGAAAAGTGACAAACCGCCTTTTTTATTGGGAAAATTGGAAAAAACAACCGAGTAAATGGAAATGAACGATCACGGAACCGACAGGCGATAGAACACACTGCCTTGGCCGGGTTGAATCGTGATTTGGACGCGATTGGTGTTGCCCGATCCGGGTACTGGGAACCAGTTCGTGCTCGCCAGGCCGATGGAATTCGATTCCAGCAGCCAGCCGGCATAATTCGTCGGCCAGTCCAGGGTTAATTGTTTGCCGCTTGCGCTCAGGGCGATCTGGGGGGCTGGTACGACCGGGTTTAATAAAAACGCGCTGGCCGGCGGCACATTTACCGTCAATTGCCCGTTCGTCGCGGACAGAACCTCTTGCACACCACCATTCCAGGTACCATTCGGATTGATTGCCGCGCCGCCGAGCGTGAAGTCGTCGGTACTGTAGAGTGAGGGCCCGGTTAACTCGATCACTTGCGCGCCGGCGACATCCGGCCCCAGGTTGATGCTCACCGCTATCGTATCGTTCGCGTCCTTGTTGTTCAGCAGGGCACTAATTGCGCCGTTCGCCTGCCGCACGCCATAGGCAGTGAAATTGGTGCTTAAAGTCAGCGTGTTGGCCGGGATGACGTTGCCCGGCGGAAGCAGCGAAAACATTTTAAGTCCGTAAAATTCAGGACCAACCGTTGTGACGTCCGTTCCGTTGTCGATAAGAGGCGAATAGGGACTCAGGCCGCCGCCATGAAAATTGACGCCCTGTCCGCCGTTCTCCGCCATTGTGAACATGAAATCGAGCGACCAGAGCGCGGCGCCCAGGGCATCGCTGACGTTGACAACGCCGCCGGCGGAATAGGAGCCGCATTCGCTGATTCGGGCGCCGAGCGGGCAATTCCCTGCGGCTGCCGTCACGATGTTGTCCACTAAGGTCAGCAGAAATGAGTCCGGCTGCAACAGCAGTTGCATGGTGTCGTTGGTTGATCCGCCGGCGGCCACGTAAAAATGTTGGGTCAGCATCGACACCACTCCCGACTCCTCGCTCGCAAACGGGTCTGTGTATGCCGATAGCTGGCCTTGTCCCGCGTCCGCGCCGACTAGCGTCCAGCCATTGCCGCCATTGGTGACGGCCCAGCCCGGCACTGCATTCGTAATGGCAGCAGCCACCGAACGCCAGCTCGCAAGAAAAGAGCTATACTGGGAAAAACCATATTCAGGTTCGTTCCCAATTTCAAAGCCGAGCAGCCTGGGCCCAAGCGCGTTCGCTGCATAAGCCGCTTCGGCGGCGCCATTCGCCGGGGTATTGGAGAGAAGATTGATTCCGTAAATCACGGACCAGTTCGTGGGGAGCGCCTTGATAAACCCCGCAAATGTATCAACCTCGGCCGCTGTAATGGGGACGGTGTTCGATAGCCCGCCCCAGCACGTAGTATCCACAGTGCCGCCGCCGACGCGCAAGACGGCGGGGCCGATCATACTGAACAGCTTCACCAGCGGGACGTTATTGGACGTGAAAAAACCATTCGCTATCTCCACTTTCTCATAGCTCAACCCATTGAACGCCGGGTTTAACGGTACTCCTGTGTTCGCGGGCGAAAAGCTTACCGTGGCATTGACCGTGTTGGATGTGGGGCCTGGCCCGACAGCTTGAAGCGTCAAATTATTCCAGCGGACAGCCGTGGGAGAAGTCAGGCTGGTTTGGGTTATTCCGACTGCGCCGATCGGCGGGTAGCTGGCATAGTTGGTGGTGTACCCCATTTGAACACCGTTAACATAAGCGCTTATCGACCATAGAGTGTTTGTCGTATTCAATATCACCTGCACTGTCAGGGTTTGAGGACCGCTCGTGAAACCGGTTCCGGCAAAGATTTGCGGAGTGTTCCCTTTCGGTCCCGTGAAATATTGAACGCCTCCGCTGGACTCAGTTAAAATGATGAAATCATAACCCGTGGGTCCACCGTTTCCAGAATCTGAAAACCGCCCGTAGCCATTCGGCACATTCACTGAGTCGTTTTGCGCAAAACCCAGTCCGACCCAGTTCCCCGGATTACCGGTGAAAGTCAGCGAAGCGGTCAGGGTGTAAACATAACCGGGTTGCGGATTAAACGGCAAAAGCCAGCTATCCCCCAGTGCCGAGGTATCGCTGCCATTTGCCAGCAAATCGCCAGTGTCATTGGTCCCTAACGCATCATTCCAGGTTGCGGAACTGGCGCCGCCGGCGTAACTGTTGGCCACTGTGGGCGCCGCCCCCCAAATGTTTGTCGCCCCTCCCAGTGCAAAATTGTTGGAATAAACGATTTGCGCGTTTCCGATGGAAAAGCAGAACAAAAGGATCATTCCCGCCAAAAGCAGGTTTCTCGTCGTTTTCATGAGGATGGTTCTTTAAAGGAGGTTTGCGGCGACAAAATCTGCCTATCGCCCTCCACCATATCAGCTATGCAAATCATTTCAATTGCCACAAATGGGTGATGGCTGGATTGCGCATTGCGGATTGGCGGAAACATTGAACATCGAATGCGCCGGCCAGGTGAACCCGTAGCGCCGGTTTCCAAACCTGCCGTATCGCGGGTTTCTAAACCCGCTGATCGTGCGAAGTCCTACGCCCGTTCAATTTGGGAACACGCGCCGAGACTGCGAAGCTGCTTGTAATGGCGACACATTACGGCTTTTCCAATCTTCGGCACCGCACGTCGTCGTACGGCCAGCCGATTTGGAAATCGGCGATACAGCAGGTTTGGAAACCTGCGCTACCGGGATGGCTTCAACAAAACAGCGCTGATTGGCGGCACAGATACTGTGAGTTGCCCGTTTGTCGCGGACAGGACCTCTTGTACGCCGCCAGTCCATGAACCGTCCGGTTTGATTGACGCGCCGCCGAGCGTGTAGCCGCGTCTGCTATAGAGCGAGCGGCCGGTCAACTCAATCACTTGCGCGCCGATCGTATTCGCGCCCAGATTGACGCTCGCCGCTACCGTATTATTTGTGTCCTTGTTGATTAGCAGGGCGCTGATTGCGCCGTCCGGCTGCCGCACGCCATAGGCTGTGAATTTGGTATTGCCAGCCGGCGTAATGGTGGCGGAAATGATGTTGCCCGGCGGAATCAGCGAAAACATTTTAAGTCCGTAAAATTCAGGGCCCACCGCGGTCACAACTTTTCCGTTGTCGATAATAGGCGAATACGGGCTCCTGCCACCGCCATGAAAATTGATGCCCTGGCCGCCGTTTAGCGCCACCGTGGACATGAATTCCAGTGACCAGAGCGCCGCTCCGAAGGCATTGCTAACGTGGTTGAGGCCGCCGGCGGAAAAGGAGCCGCATTCATCGATACGGGTGCCGAGCGGGCAGCGCCCCGCGGCTGCTGTCACGATGTTGGTCACTAATTTTCGCAGGAATGGGTCCGGTTTCAACAGCCGTTGCATCGTGTTTTTGGGTGACGGGGCGGCCCGGTAGTAATGCTGGGTCACCATCGAAACCACTCCCTTCTCGTCTCTTGCAAAGGGGTCTGTGTATGTCGATAACACGCCTTGTCCTCCGTCCGCGCCGACTAGCGTACAATCCGGCGCTGCATTTTTGACGGCGGCAGCGAACGGACGCCAGCGCCCAAGAAACGTGCGATACTTTGAAAGAACAAATTCAGGTTCATTTCCAATTTCGAAGCCGAGCAGCCTGGGTCCCAGCGCGTTGGCCGCGTAGGTGGCTTCCGCGGCTGCATTCGCCGGGGTATTGGAAAAGAGATTGATGCCGTAAATCACGGACCAATTTGTGGGGATCGCCTTGATAAACCCGGCAAACGTGTCCACTTCGGACGCTGTAATCGGGATAGTGTTCGATAGTCCGCCCCAGCACGTTGTGTCCACAGTGCCGCCGCCGACGCGCAAGACGGCGGGGCCGATCATGCTGAACAACTTCACCAGCGGAACGTTATTGGAATTGAAGAATCCTTTCGCAATGTTCAATTTCTCGTAGCTCAAGCCATTGAACGCCGGGTTTAACGGCGGCCCCGTATTCGCGGGCGAGAAGCTTACCGTGGCATAGACCGTATTGGTCGTGATTTGCGAGTTGCCAATGGAAGAGCAGAACAAAAATATCACCCCCGCCAAAAGCAGGCTTCTCGTCGTCATCATGTTTGGGATTTTCCATTCAGGTTCTTTTCTATGATAGACATGGGTATGGTTATATCTGATTCGGGCGCCATTCTGTATTATTATTTGTACTATGTCAAGTGAATTGTTGTTTTGTTGGTTTCCCGTGCCGGGATGACCGGTACAATGACAATTTCAGTATCACTCCTCCGCCATGAAAACTTCAGGCGCCCGATTTGATCTCAAGCGCCAACGGCGATTCCTATACCAGCCTGGGGCAACGCCCCAGGGACAAAACGCCAAAACACGCTTATGGCTGAAAGCCCCGTCCCATCAATCTGTGACGGAATTGATGCGCGGTTAATTCATCGGTTAATTTATCGCCGTTGGGCCGCGCCGTTGGCGCTTGTTCTCGGACTGATCATAACCTGGGGCGGTGCCCCAGGCTGGTATGGATCGGGCCGGTGGCCCATAATTCGCCGTGTATCGCTCAAACAATATGAATATGTCACAATGACAGCCCGCGTAAAACAATCATGCCAATTGTTATTAACCGTCCTTAGCGCGTTGCTCTGTTTGCCACGCGAAAGTGCGGCAAATTTGGTGGCTTATTACACATTTGACGGGAATATTTTCGACCAAACCGGCAGACACAACGGAACGCTTTACGGCAGCACTAATTACGTGCCGGGCGTTGTCGGTCAAGCCCTTAATTTCTCATTAAACAGCCAGGGCCGGCCCACCTTCGTGGAATCCGCCAACCCTGGCACCATTGATTTCGGCCGGGACTTTTCGGTTTCCCTCTGGCTTGCGACGACTGCCACTGGCCAGCAAAATTTCCTGTCTAAGAACGTGACGAATACCTGGGCGTATCCGGGAAAACAGTTTATGACCCGGGGTCCGGAGATGTTGGCCGACTGTTATGGCAGCGGAGATTTTTGCGGTAATTTTACCGGCAACGGGGTAAGCATCGACGACGGGCGATGGCATCATGTGGTGCTGACGTATTGCGCCACGATATCACCGTATTGGCACTGGTATGTGGACGGCTACGCAACGAACTCCTATGGGCACGATTTTACCCTGGGCAATGACTCGCTGGGTCAGCATCTGCGCATCGGGATGCGCGAGGATGGTTCTGATTATGATTTTCAGGGGCAGATGGACCAATTGCAGATCTATGACCAAGCGCTGACAGCGGACCAGGCGCAATACCTGTTTCGAAATCCCGGCTCGGTAGTTACCAACACCCTCTACGAAACCAATTTTGTGAATTCGGGCGCCCTATTTCCGCGGGCCGCTGTGCAGGCCTCGACAAATATATTCACCCTGAACGTGGACGGATTGTCCACGCCCGACCTGTTCATGGCGCTGACGTTTCAGGGCTGCGTCAATCGCATTTGGCCGAGGATTTATCTGATTGGCCACGGCATCGTAGAAATGCAGCGCGCGATTTCCACCCAATTCTGGCTGGATCAGATGCCCGACTACGTTCAGACGCCGTATAGGAACGAGTATGGGATGATTGCGGATTTCACCAACGATCTGAACGGCTGTGTGCTTTATGATCCGTCTATGTTTAACAGCACGTCGGACGACGACCTGGCCCAAATCAACCAGGTCATTATGCTCTGTGCCAGGTATGGAGCGATGGCCGTGACAACGAACCAGTTTGCCGCTTTAGCCGATGCCGGCGTCAGGCTGCCGGTGCTGGCTGATGCTCGAACCCTGGGCACGAAGTGGACGACCATTTATTCTTATGCCCTGACGAATCTGGCCCCGTTTATGAAGACGAATATTTTACACCATCTGGCGGGTGAAAACGGAACAAACTTTTGTCTTTGGCCCGTTGATTATTTGGTCGCCCAAAAGATTTTCTCATACAATGTTCCGGCTCACATTAACAGGAAGGAAAGGATAATCCTGAATAAGATTATGGCGCTCACTCCGGCAAATACCCCGGTGATCGGCGTTTGGGGCCTGGATTATGGTGTCGGCGAACACGGCTTCATCTCACAACTGAGCGCGGTGGGCAAGTTTATGACAGTCATGCATGAAAGTGGCAACCTCAGTTTTACGACCGGTTTGCCGATGGCGAATATACCGGACCAACGCCAGCCATCGCTGGCGCTGAACACCAACGACGTCTATGTGGCTTTTACCGAAAGCGACGGAGACAACTATTCATTCGTAGACCGGATTTGGCCGTTGTATTTGGATGTGACCAATCGGATTGCCTGTCCGCTGGGGTTCGAACTGTGCCCGATGGTCAACGAACTAAATCCAGTGGCTGCGGCCTGGTTTTATAGAAATATTGGGACCACATTTGTGACTCCCTGCTGCGGTCTGAGTTATGAATGGAACTGGAATTCACCGGGCGGGCGGCAGCATCCTGCCGATCCCTGGCTCGCGCCGTTTTTGCGGCTGACGGACAAATATATGGGCGCCATGCAACAGCGCATCGTGCGAACGACCGGCGCCGATTATGAAGATGCCTTGCCCTACGGCGCTTTGAGCAATGCCATCGGCGTGCATATAGGCTATAACGGTACCGGCATCGCTGTGAGCAATGTCCAGTCGGCAGACTTTATATCCAGGGGCAAAGCCTTCTTCCAGGGCTACAATTTCGATACAGACGTGACGAATATCGCCCGATACGCCGGTCCGACCCCGGCGTTTTTCAGCATTGGTTGCACGTATGTTTCGGTGCCTTCCATCGTTGCCGCCGCCAGCAGATTTCCCAGTAATTACGTCGTTGTCTCGTTGCAGGAACTGGCAAATCTATATCGCCAGTACAAGACGAATGACGTGCTGGCCAGCCAGAATATCACGAGCGCCAGCTTTCACCCGCTGGCTCCTGCCGAACTCCTGTATTTATACGAAGACATCGGCTCGAATCCGAGCGGCACGCTCGGACCAGCCCGTTCCGTGGACTACACCAATTATTGGATTTATCAATTCAACATGGCCAGTGCCGTAACCTCCGCCACGGCGACACTGACGCTGTGTAATGATTATGCGGTTTGGGCCTCTAACGATGCCGAGCACTGGCGGATGCTGGTCCAGTCCCCAACGGATGTGACCGACGGGAGCAATCTCGCCCATGTGAAAGTCAATTTGACTCCATTTCTGGGCGGCGCAGGCAACAACATCTATCTTAAGTTCGGCAACGCTTCACCCGGCACACCCGGCAGCGCCACGCTCTTGGATTTGACTCTGACGAGCCTCGGGCCCGTCCAGCAGCCGAATAAAACCACAGCAAGACGATAGGTTCGGAGCAATCGCGCAAACACGCGTGACACAATTTGTCTGGCGATAACGGATAGGACCACGATTTACTTGCAGGCGGTTTCAACCGCTCCCAGCCGGGAGGGATTAACATGCAAATAAGGTTATAGCGCCGCCCCCACCCGCCGTAAGGCTCTTTGTAGATTCCTGTTCTCTGAAGGCCCAACCTTACCGCTTTTTTCTGGGCGGTGGTGGCGGTGCCACGCAAGTGCGAGTCGTCAACATATTGACCCCGATTCACCCATAGGCAAGTTTGCCATTAAAAACTTTCTATGCCTAATTTCGTCGTCGTTAGGCGTGCACCGAGTCAGCTTTTGCTAATTACTAAATCAATTGGCACGACGCCGAGGTAAGAATTGACAAAATTGTCGGGGCGGGCATCAAGAATTGTTATTTTACTTTTCTCATTGTACCAGCCATAGAACATCCCCTTAACCGGGGCAAAACCCAAGTCTTCCATGAACTTCTTAATTTCGTGTTCAGATGGACATGGATTGTTCTCATCGGCCGCATCAATCCATGGTTGCGAAATCACAGCGCATGGCTTGTCGCCTCCGGCTCCAATGATGAGAGATTTCGCGAACATGACTCCTTCCAATTTGAGATCTGAATCAAAAACCTCATTCATCAATTCGAGCCGTCGCAGGTAAAATAGCGGCGTCGCATGACGTTGCTTTCCCTTTGGTTCATCCGTAACTCCGAAGGTTCCGGCGTGGGTGCGTTTAACCGCACGATTGTCCGAAGCGCGGTAAAACACCTCGTGTTCAGCTGATGGGGAAAGGTGTTTTTCCAGACCCGCAGTAAAGGCGTCGGTTAGGAGGACATTCCGTTTGCGCGCCCATTCGACGAGGCAAGCGGCTTGTCGGTCAATTTCTTTCGTATCTCCGCTGATGCTTTCAACTGTGCGCGCACTTTTTGCAAGGTAGGCGGCTGCGTCCGCCGCAAGATTTCCATCCGGTGGCGTAGCCATAATGGTGCGGTTGTTTTTGGGGAAATTGTTTCATTCATAGTGTTTTTTACCCTTTAAAAGAAACTAACCGTGAATTCATTAAGGGTCAAGCAGCTCCTTTCCGGGCTAATGGATTAAAGACAATTATTGATAAAATTAAGTTATCTGAATGCTGTAGCGCCTTGGCCATCTTTATTTTATGCGGTGACAACTTTCCCGGGCCATGCCCCAGCACTGGATGGGCTGAAAGCAGAAAGATGCTGAAAAACAGACCAATTGGGCGTGCATAAAGTCCCGACGATCCGGCGCAGTCTGTTCGGAACCCAGCAGCAAGTCGATAATTTCTTGATTTGACGCGGGAACAAAGGCGGCCGGTTTCCCCGCCTATTCCCAAAAAATGTGTGTAGCAGCGCCACGTGAGTGCGCTCTGACTTCTAAGGGCGGGTGGTGGATGGCGCGGCAATTCATGGTGGACGACGGCGCGCTACACCGTCGGCGGCGCACCTGAGTATGGTTGGATGTTAAATTCAGATTGACGCCGCCTTCGTCCGTATTCGGAAGAGAAGTGCGATGGGATGTCTGACCACGTTCATTGCGCCGCTCTGCGCGGCGCTACACGGCGCAGCGCGCCGTGTTCCACCACCCGTCATTCTTAGTTCACTGGCTCGATACGCACATTGTCGAACCAATAAACCCCCGCCGGATAATAGGCAAACAGCATCACTTTCATTTCACTGACTTCAGGACGGAATTTGGTGGGATGGAAAATCTGCGAGCAGGTCGTCCAGCCGCTGCTGTCTCCCTTGCAGGAGAAGTACGTCTCATAGCGCCGCCGCATCTCGCCGTGAAACATTCCGTAGCCGCGCACCCACACTTTGGCACCGCCGCCGGGACCCCTGAAATCAAAAGTGATGCGATAGGCCTGCCCCGGCTTCACCGGCATCGCCGCGGAGTAAAGCGAAAGGCCATAAGTCTCGGCGATGGAATTATCTCCCGGTTTCGGAATATTCCAGATATTGGTCAGGCCGGTCTTGATCCATTGCGCCTGCATGTCGCGCTCGCTAATGCTCGTATCCATGCGGATGGCCCGGCCATGCGCGGCGTCCGGCGCTTGCGTCCATTGCACGCCCAGGCCATCCACGCGGTCCCATCCGGCGGGCCTGGCGGGGTCCGCGGCGTCGGCTGTTTCAAAATCGCCGTTGGCCAAAATTCCGCCGGCCCAGGCATAACCGGTGGGTTGGGAAAAAATCAAAGCTGCCGCCAAAATCGCGAATCGCAAATGCCAGTTCATGAATTTCATTTTGTGTTTCCTTCCGCCAGGGCGCGGAAATATTCGCCGGCCATTTCCTCGTAGCCCGTGGGAATGCCGTCCTCGACGCCGGTGCGGATTTCCTCGCGCATCCAGGGCGGCAATTTGTCCTGTTCGTTCCGGGCCGTCACTTGCCGATCCACGGTTTGCTTCGCCTCATCCAGGGCGTTTACGGCCTGGCTGAACGCGCGCCGGACGCCCAGGCCGTCATTTTTCCGCGCGGCGGTTTCCAGTTCCTGCATCGCGTTCATGGAGGTTTCCAGTTCACCGCTGGAAAGGTGGTAATGCCGCAGTTGCAGGGCCAGCGCCTCGGCCTGCTGCCGGATTTTGGCCTGTTGCTGCGCCAGCCGTGGCATGGCCTGGCTCGAGGGCGGCGCCGCCGGCCCGCGCAAACCTTCGCCGGCGAACCCGCTCAATTTTCCGCCACCGGTCACCCCGCCCGGGTCGTCTTTCGCCGAGTCATTTACGCTGCCCTGCTCGAACGGCTCCGGGTCCAGGCGCGTCGGCGTTTCCTGGCCGCCCTTGCCTTCGGCCGAGTCCGAAACCATCTGCCCGTGGCTGCGTCCGTTGCGGCCTTCGCCCGAGCGGCCGCCGATTTCATTTTGATTCGGCAGCAAATTTCCCGTGACGCCCTTGGCGCTCATGTCGGAAATCGGCCCATCACCGGCGCTCCAGCCGACGCCCTTGTCCGCCGAATCCATCCACGAACTCGTCACGTCCTCCACGTCAGGCGTCATCGCGTCTTCCTTATCGATCAAATCGCCGACGATGTCCTCGAGTTCCTTCGGCAGGTCCGCCATCGCGATGTCCGCGGGCGTCTCGGGTTCTTCCATGCTCCACTTGATGTTGTCGGGTGTGTCCGGCAGCCAGCGTTCCAGGTTATTGACCAACTGCTGCGCATTTTCCAAACCGGACTGCTCGTCCGGCACGGCCAGTGCCATGTTCTTTTGCGCCAGGGCGTTGGTGGCCTCCTGCACTTCCTCATAAACGGAATCCAACTCCTGCGCCAGCGACGCATCGGCAAAATCCTGCTGCGGCAGTTTGCTGAAATCCGTCAGTTTTTCGTTAAGAAATTTCGCCCATTGGTCCTCGTCGCTCGAAAGTTCGCCAAGCACGTCCTCGGGGCCCTGAGTCAAATCCTCCGGCCCTTTGTCCGCCAGCGTGCGGCTCTTCTCCAATATCCGTTCCTGGTCGGCGACGAAATCTTTCATTTGGTCGAGCAATTGCTGTTGCTGGTCCGTGGGCGTGGCGGGCGGCTGGTCGGGGTTGGCGCCGGCGGCCACCGGTGTCAATTTGTCCGAACGGGCATCGGCAATCCGGCCTAGCAAACTCAATAGTTGCTCCAAAATCTCATCCTGTTGCGATTCGATGCCGGCAACTTGCGCAGGCAAGTCGCTTTTCGCGACGTCCGGCAGGGCGCGCAAATTATCCTGCGCACGCGCCATGTCGTGGTCCACCAGCGCGGAGAGGGGCGCGGAGAAGATTTGTCCTTCCGGCTGTCCGGCAAACAGCGCCGCCGCCTGCCTGCCGTGGCTGATGGCATCGTCTTGTCCCTCTTCAATCGCCCCCGCCTGGTTCGCCACTGCGTCCCGGCCGGCGAGATCGCCCAGGTAGGTCTTAAGATTGCCAGTGAGCCGGGCGGATTTTTCCTGCGCCGCGGCGGTCTTTTGCAGTTCGTCAAACGCCGGTCCCAGGACATCGCCGTCGGCCAGCGCAAGGTCCGCCGCCGATTTCACCCGCAACACGATGGGCCGCGAGCGCGCCGGCTCGCCGCCCGGGCGAAAGTCGTTCGCCTGCGCTTCGAGATAATACGTCGCGCCCGAGTCGAACACCGCCGGATCAATCGTCAGTGAAAAATTCTCGCGCTCCGGGCCGGGGTTGCCCGGCGGCACGTAGGTCCAGCGTTTCACCAGCGTAGTGTCGCTGTCGTCTTCGGCCGACTGCGCGATCACCGAAACGTCCGCCAGCCCAAAATCGTCGCTCGCCGACACGGTGAGCGTGAGCGTCTGGCCGAATTGCACCACGCGGTTGCGGTCGTCGGTGACAAAATCCACGTCCGGCGGATTGTCGGGCAAAAGCTGGACGTCGCCGCGCGCCAGCGTGAGCCGTTGTTCGCCCGCGCCGGGCGCCGAAATTTCATAGGTGCCGGCGTTTGTGACCGTCGTGGCCGCCTCCCAGACTCCGCCGCGGTTTTTGCATTCCACGGTGGTGTCGTTCACATACCACTCCGCCGATTCAACCGGCGGTTCGGCCTTGAAGGAAATCTCCAGTTCTGAACCCGGCAAGACGCTGGCCGGTGCTGGCGGACCGGGAAGGGTCTGCGGCTTCAGGCCGGTGTAAGCCGGGGGCGTGACGCGGAAGAGCGCGTCTTTCATGCGCGGTGACGGCGCCACCTTCACTTCGATGCTGCGCGTGCAACTGTCGCCGGCGAAAACCCGGAAGGCAAACGGCGTTTGGATGCCCGCAAACGTGTGAAGAAATTTCTTTCCGTCCGCCGTCATCACGATGCCTTCGCCCGCGCTTTGGATCGGCGGGACGAAGCCGGCCTGGTCCTGCCAGACAATCACCGGCGGATTCGCCAGCCGCTTGTGGGCGATTGATTGGACTTCAAGACTTACGTCAAGATTGCCGCCTTCGAGCACGGTCACGTCACTGGCAGGCATCAGTTTCAGGGCGAAACTGCCCGGCGGCGGCGTGTCGCCCAGCGGCAGCGCGTAACGTTCGGCGGCCGCGCTGAACTGACGTGGAAAAGCGGCGATGAAACCGAGCCAGAGCAGCACCACCGCTCCCGCCGCGCCGCCCCAGACACGCAACGCGCGCCAGTCCCAGAGTTCGCCGAAGCGGACGTTCTCCGCCAGTTTGCCGGACACTGCGATGGTTTTTCCGGCAATAATGCTTTCGTCCGGCCGCAAGTGCTGGCGCTGAAATTGGACGGCGTTGATGAGGAGATTTTCGCGGATGCCATAACGCTGTTCGAGCATCAGCGCGGTGCGTTCCGGAGTTTGTTTCTGCCAGGCGGGCCTTAGCACTTTGCGGAACAGGTGGAGTCCGCTGAACGCCGCGCCACCGAGTGCCAGCGGCAGGCGCAACCCGGCGGGCAGGCTCAACCAGTCATCACCGACGAGCAGCGCGAGCCACAGGCCCAGGCAGACCGCGAGCCACCAGCACAAGCCCGCGAGCAGCGTGGACCATTTGAGACGCGTGCCGGCCGCGCTCAGGATTTTTTCGAGATGATCGTCGGCCAGGTTCATTCGTTGCCTGTCGTCCAAACTTCGCCGTCCTGGCGAATTTGCCACAGAATTTCGGATAGTTCAATCGCCGGCGGCGCTTCGCCTTTTTCGTCGATGCCGCGGAAGAAATAATTCCGTCCCGCGAGCATGATCTGGCCCTGGTCGTCCTGCTTCCACCGATAAATCTCGATGCGCCACGGCTGGCTGCGGGTTTCATCCAAAGTAGTCCCGCCCCGGCGCACGGCCAGCACGAGCGAGTAAATTTCCGAGTTTGTCGCGTCTTCCACCGCGCCCAAAATCCGGCGGTCATCGAAGAAATCTTCCGAGTTTGCAAGCGCGGCGTTCACGCGGGCCAAAACTTTGCGGTCGGCGGTTTTGGGCCAGCCAACGATGATTTTGGACCCGCTTTTTGCCGCCAAAAAGACCGGCTGGCCGAGCGGCGACGGCAATTCAAATTCGGCTGCGTCGAGCGGTTTCGCTTTCAGCCGCACGAGCCCGCCGCGCGTGAGCGCCACCACTTCCGGCGCCGCGCCGAGTCCGGGCAATTTCAATTTCACCGTCCCCGCCGTGGCCGTCGCGCTGTCGTCGAAGGAAATTCGCGCCGGATAAACCAATGCCCGGAAGGTCTCGTCCTCCTTCCCTTGCTGCTTCGCCGGCAGGATGACTTTTTGCGCGCCGCTGTCAGTCGTGACATAAATCACGGTTGTATAAAGGTGGCCGCTGAGTTCTTCGCCATCGGCCAGCGTCACCGTCGCCTTGAGATAGCGCACCGGGTACGGGTCGCCGAAGTATTCTTTTGCCGTCTGGCCGGCATTCGGGAACCGCCAGGCGCGTTCCATGGCCTCCCTTTCGGGCGCGAACCGGATTTCCTGCACGCGATCGAGGCCGAACACCCGGACATCCGGGCCGGCCTGGAGTTTGAACTGGCTGCCCGGCGTGAGCGAAAGATTGCCGGCCAGCGTGGTGCCGTCGGAGAATTCAATCGTCCCGGCGCGGTCCTGGGCGCGCGCTGCCGTCAGGCCGCACAGCAGCAACAAAACCAAACCGGGTTTCAACATCGTTGGCAGGAAAAATTTCATGGCTAAAACAAATTCAATCTGCGCCGCAGAATCCACTCGAACACCAGCACGCTCAGAAACGCCAGCAAAAACCACGGACCAGCCTCGGCCAGGGAGGATTCCTCGACTGTCACCTGGTGTGAATTTATTTTCGTGAGCCGTGCCGGTAATTGTTTTGCTTCGTCTTCGCGAAAGTAAGCGCCGCCGCCGGATTCAGCCAGTTTTTTCAAACCCAGTTCGTCCACCTCCAGCCGCGAGCCTTCCGGCAAGAGCGGGGCGACGGGAAAATTCTTCTCGTAGGTTTCCAACTCCCGCCCGCCTTGAAAGGCCACCAGGCGAAAGTCGTAGTCGCCGCGTTCGCGAAACCGGAATTTTACCTGAAACGTTTGCGGCTGGCCCGGGACCGGTTCGACGCTCACCGGTGCGGATTGGTTTTTCACCGCGAGCGTGGCCATGAACTGCAACGTCTGGGCATCCGCGCCTAATGCATGGATTTGCCCGGCGGCCATTTCACCGGGCAGATAAAAATCCTTGTCCCAACGCACGGCGAGATTTTGTCCGCCCTCGGCCTTGCCGGTGAGTTCGCGCACCGCCTGCCGCCAGAGCAGGCCGTAGGCCGACCCCAACGGCTCCGGCGCCATCGCCCATTTCCAGAGCGTGCTGCTGGCCACCGCCATCACCTTGCCCTGGCCGAACCGTTGCGTGGCGATGACCGGCAGTTCGTGGTCGCCCACGCGCGCATCGAGCAGTTCCGTCGCGCCGGGTTTCAATTCGTCCACTTGATTCAGAGCGTCCAGCGTCGCGCTGCCGCCGGTGACGATGTCATCCACCGTCGCCAGGATCGGGTTGCCCGCGCCCATCGGCGCAACGCCCACGGGAAAGGCGCCACGCGCCTCCTCAGGTTCGCGGTCGGAAATTTGCCACGGCAGGAGGGCAGCCAGTGGCGTGGCCGCGTAACCGCCCCGGCCAAACGAAGCGTCGCCCCCGAGAAAAATCACCGTCCCGCCAGCCTGGCAAAATTCAACCAGCGCCTCCATTTGTTGCGGCGAAAAATCGATGGCCGGAAACGAGCCCAGGATGACCGCGTCATAGGGTTCGAGGGCGCTTTTTGTGGCCGGAAAACCCGCGGCCAGCGTGTCATCGCCGGGCAGGCGGTCGCCTTGCAGTTCGAACTGGTTGCCGGTGGTCCGGATCAGCGCGGTGAACGCGATTCCGGGATCGTGCGCCAGTTCGTTGCGGAGCACCTTGAACTCCTGGCCCAGTTCCTCCGCGAAGAAGAGCACGCGCAGCGACTTTTTCTGGACGTTTACCGTGACCACGCGCGTGTTGTTCAGGGGCGAAAGCTCCCCGGCCACAGGGACGATGCTCACGCGGTAGCGTTGAATGCCGGGCTCACTGCATTTGACCGGCAATCGGACCAGCCGTCGGAGATTCGACAAGTCAACAGTCTGGTTGCCGATGGTTTCCCAGGAATTCCTGCCGGTGGCGTGTTCCAGCAGAACACGAACGTGTGTGAGTTCCTGCGCGAAATTTCCGCCGTGCCCGGCACGCGCCTGGATGTCCGCGCCGATTTCAAAAGCCACGTCCTTCTCCGCCGTTGGCGGGCAATCCAACCCGGCAATCGCCACGTCGTTCCACGTGGCCGGGTCGGCGCCGATGCCGATGATGTAAAGCGGCGCCCCGGGCAGCGCGGGATTTTCCAACACTTCATCGCCGCCGTCAGTCAGGAGTGCCACGCCCAGGTAGGAATCCATGTCGTTGCGCTCGGACAGCGCGAGCAGACAGCCGCCCAAATCCGTCCCGCGCAGCCCGGGTTGGGAATTTTCACCGGGTTTGTGGATTGCGGTATCGAATTCCAATTCATCGATCTGTACGGCACGAGGGAGCGCGCGTTTCCAGGACTCGACAATTTTCCGGGCGCGGGTCAAGCGCGAGTAGTGGTAGTCGTCCGCTACGTCCATCGAGGAAGACGAATCTACCAGCACGAGCAGTTTGCCTTTGACCTGCTCGTTCTTTTGCATGGCGGAAACCGGATTAAACAGCACGAACAGCAGCGCCAGCACCGTTAGAACTTTTGGCAGCAGCAACCAGCGTGCGCGGCCGGGCGAGACGCGACGCGCCAGCCGGCGATGCAAAAAGAACAGCCACGCCGCCGCCGCGAAAACAATCACGCCGCACCAGATGCCGCTCAAGCGCGGATGCCACTGGATCATCGCCAGAAAAATATTGTCAGCGTGCGGCAACATGGGTCTCGGGTGAAAGAGTTTTGGCGGCGGACAGCGGCCTGGGTTTGAGCGGCGGCGGATTGGCCAGCCACCCTTCGGCCGCCAGCGCCGCCAGCGCCAGAAGGAGCAGGAGCGGAGCTAAATCCAGCGACTTTTCAAGCCGCAGAACTTCCGCGGCCAGTGACGCGGCGCCTCCGAAATTTTTCACGGTATAAGCCAGCCGGCCCAGCGCCGGCAGCGAATTGGCGGTGATGAATTCCTGCCGGCCTTCCTTTTCGGATGAGCGGACAGCGACATAGCTGGCCTGGTTTCCTGCGCGCATGGCATAGACGCCCGAGCGCGGCAACGTGGCCAGTTGCGCCGGTTGTCCTTTCCAATCCAGCGGGCTGCCGCCGAGCGATTGCACCACAATGTCGCCGGCGCGCGGCAGCAACGGCCGCAGCGGTTCCCCGGCCACCAGTGAAACGATGTTGGTGGCTTCGCCCGTTTGCGCCAGCGCGAGGTTTTGCGCCAGCGCCAGAAAACCCGGTTTCAACGGGAGTGTGCTCCAGGCCGAGTCGAAGGCCAGGCCGCTCGTGAACAAACTGCCTCTGCCAATTTTCTGCTCCGCCAGCAGCGCCCGTCCGTCCTCCAATCCCAGCACCGGTGTTGCGTCAGGCGATACGCGGAGGGGGAAAAATCGGAAGGCCCTGACGTTGTGCAGGGCGATGTCACCGTGTCCATCGCGCAAGTCATTGAAGACGGGGCTGGCCTTGTCCAGCGCGGCGAGCGCGAGGCCGTTGGACGAGCTTTGAAAACCGCCCGGCGCCCCCGCCAGCCAATCCGGAACGGAATGGAAATTGGCGGTTGTGATCGCTGCGGGCAAAATCAGCGCGCTGCCGCCGGCTTCCAGAAATTGTTTGAGGGCAGCCCAGCGCGCCCGCGAGTGCGCGGCAAACCAATCCCACGTCAGGACGAAAAATCCGCCAGTGCCAAAATCCGGCGCATCCTGGAACGATGGAATCAGGCCCGACAGTTTTCCATCGCCCCCCGGCGAAATCGCCAGCGGCAATTCGCCGAAATCCGACGGCTGGCCCGCGAACGTCACGGTTCTTTTTTCCAGGCAGTTGAAGCCGATAAACGCGTGGTTGTCGGCATCGAAATCGTCGCCTTCGATTTGAAGGCCGACCCAGCGGAACCCGGCATTTTGTGGTTCCAGAGTCAGGCTGGCGGTTTTCTCGGCCTGCGGCGGGACGGTGACCTGCTCGCTGCCGCGGGTCCCGGAGTCGGTGAACCAATTCAGGCGGACCCGGCCTTCGGCCGCTGTCAAGTTGGCCAACTGCACCTCCAGTGGAAGTTGGCGGCCTGAGAGAATGAATTTCGTGGCCACCTGCGCGCCGGCAATCGCGACGTTCGACTTCGGCTCATTTGGTGAGGCAATGCGATGGACCACGATGCTCGTGCCGGCGGGCGGCGCGCGGAGGTTGACCGGCGCCTGGCTCCATTTTTCGCGCTGCAAATCCGAGAACACGTGAATTTCAAAATGCGTCGCCTGGCTGCCGTCGAATAGCGCGACGGCGCGTTCCATCGCCGACGCGACGCTGCCGCCGGCCTCGGTCTCGCCAATATGGTCAAGCCCGTTGCGCAAGGCGGTTTTGTCCGAAGTCAGGCCCGGAGGGAGCGGCACGGCGGGGTCCTGCACGAGCAAAATGATGCCCGCGCTGTCCCCATCGCGCAGTTGTGCCACGATGCCCCGCGCGGCGTCCACGGCTTCTTCGAGTTTTGTGCGGCCCTCCGCGCCGGCGCCGCTCATCGAGCCGGAATTGTCAATCACAAGCGCAACCGCGGCCGTGCCCTGCCGGCCAATGCCGAACCAGACGGGCCGCGCCAGCGCAAGCAGCACGCATAAAATCAGCAGCGTGCGCAGCAGCAGGATGAGCCATTCACGCAGCCGGCGGCGCGCGTTGAGCATGGGGTTCAACCGATGGAAAAACATCAGCGTGGAAAAGACGCGCGGCGATTTTTTCAGGCGGAAAAACAGGTGAAACAATACCGGCAAGGCGGCCAGCGGCAGCAGCGACAGGAAAAACGGGTTGAGCGCGGTGAGGCCGGTCATCGCAGGCTGAATTTGGCGTGCAGGGTTTCCTCGACCGGTGCGCGCGTGTCAATGAGTTGGTAATCCGCCAGGCTGCCCAGGCAGCCGCGCCGGATTTCGTCCAGGTACCGCTGCACTTCCTGCGCATAAGCTTCGCGCAGTTCGTCCGACTCCACGGGCAGCCGCGCGCTGGTTTCCAATTCCCGCAACTCGACCAGGCCCGTAAAATTCAGCGCCATTTCCGCCGCGTCGAGCACGTGCAGCACGAGGACTTCATGCTTGTTGTGGTGCAAATGCTGAATGCCGCGAATCGTGTCAGCCGGATTTTGCAGCAGGTCCGAAATCAAAATAACCAGGCTGCGCCGCTGGATTTGCTCGGCCGCCTCGTGCAGCGCGCGGTCGATCCGGCTGCGGCCCGAGGGTTTGATTTCCTCAAGGGCCAGCAGCATCGGCCGCAAACCCCCGAGCGAGCCGGACGGCGGAAAGCGCTTTTGCGCGGTCTCATTGAACAGCGTCAGTCCGGCGGAATCGGACTGGCAGATGAGCACGTACATCAACCCGGCGGCGAGGTGGCAGGCATAATCCATTTTGGACAGCCGCCCCGCGTCGCGGAACGCCATGCTCTCGGAAGTGTCGAGTAGAAGGTACGCGCGCAAATTGGTCTCCTCCTGGTAGCGGCGGATGAGGTGGCGATCAGTTCGCGCGTAAACCGCCCAGTCAATCCGGTTGGGCGGGTCGCCACGCGTGTATTCGCGATAGTCGGCGAACTCGACGGACGCGCCGTGATGCGGCGAGCGGTGCAGGCCCTGCAACCCGCCCTCAACCGACCGGCGCACCGTCAAGCCCATCCCGCGCAAACGGTCGGCCATTTCCGGCGGCAGAAATTTATAAGCGGCGGACATGGGACGCCAGTGACCATCATTTCAATACTTTGGCTCCTTCACCGCCTCCACCAGCTTCTTTACGATTTGATCGGTGGTGACGCTTTCGCTTGCGGCGGTAAAGTTCGGGAAAATGCGATGACGCAGCACCGGCAGCGCGTATTCGCGGACATCGGCGCAGGAAACGCTGAAACGGCCTTCCAGCAGGACGTGGGCCTTGGCCGCCAGCAGCAGGTATTGGCCGGCGCGCGTGCCGGCGCCCCACCGCACCCACCGATTTACGAAATCAGGCGCGCCCTCCGCATTCGGGCGGGTGGCGCGGATGAGGTTGAGCGCGTATTGCGCGACGTGCTGGCTCACGGGTACCTGCCGGACCAAATGCTGGAGCTTGAGCACGCCTGCGGCGTTGAGCGCTGCGGCAACCGCTGCCTCCACGTTGCGCGTGGTTTCCGAGATTACCTGCAGTTCCTCCGGCACGCTGGGATAGCCAAGGTGGACGCAAAACATAAATCGGTCCAGTTGCGCCTCCGGCAGCGGATAGGTGCCTTCCTGTTCGATGGGATTTTGCGTGGCCAGCACCATGAACGGGTCCGGCAGATCGTACGTGGCCCCGGAAATCGTCACCCGATGTTCCTGCATTGCTTCCAGCAGCGCCGCTTGCGTCTTGGGCGGCGTGCGATTGATTTCGTCGGCCAGCAGCAGGTTCGTGAAAATCGGCCCGCGATGGAACTGGAATACGCGTTTGCCCGTGGCGGCGTCCTCTTCGAGAATGTCCGTGCCGGTGATGTCCGAGGGCATCAAATCCGGCGTGAACTGGATACGCCGCGCCTTGAGGTCCACGGCGTTGCCCATCGTTTTGACCATCAGCGTCTTGGCCAGGCCCGGCACGCCGATGAGCAGGCAATGGCCGCGCGCGAACAGCGCCACCAGCATCTGCTTGAGCGCCGTCCGCTGGCCCACAATGACCTTGCCGATCTCGGCGAGGATTTTGTCGTGCGCGCTTTTGAACGCGGCGATTTCCGCCAGCGGATCGGGTTCCGGCGCGGCGGCCGGCGGCGGTGGCGCAGCGGCAGTGTCGTTTGCGGCCCCGTCCTTTGCCGAGAAAACAAACTCCACGTCGCCCAGCGCAAACGTCGCGCCCTCCTGCAGATCAAGCCGGCTCACTTGCTGGCCGTCGGCAAAAATGCCATAACGGCTGCCCGCATCGGTCAACTGGAACCGGCCGCCGTCGCGCGCGATGATGGCGTGGTGCGACGAGACGGAGTCGCACTGCAGGCGCAGGTCGTTGTCGTCGGCGCGGCCGATGGTGAGCCGGTCGTTCAGTGCGACGCGGCGTTCTTCATTCTGGAATTTGTAAATGAGCGTGGGCATAAATCAAATGAACTTCAAAGTTAGTGCGTCATGGCATACATGACAATGTTCACGCCAAGTTTCAATGCGGTATCCGGCGCGTAGGCTTTGGCGAGCGGGTGGTCCATGCCCTGCCAGCCTGCCTCCAGGTCAAACGGGCTGTAAATCACCTTCACGTCGCCCTGCAGCGAAATGCCTTCGAGCTGCGGCTGGTTCAAGCCCGGATTTTGGGCCAGGACGGCGGGCGTGTAATGGGCATCGCTGATTTTGAACACCGAGTTGAACACCGGACTGCTCGCCGGCAGCGGCGCCAGGTCGCTCTCGGGCAATACCTTCTTCAACTCCCGCCGCGCTGCCGCGTCAAAGGTGCGCAGACCAAGGCCGTTGTTGATCAGCAGTGTGCCGCCCGCGTCAAGAAAGTGTCGCAATGCGGCGACTTCCCCGCTGTCCCAGTGGAAATCGCCCAGCCCGGTTAAGTACAAAAACGTGAACGACGACAAATCATCCCGGCCCGGCTGCACCGGCACGCGTTTGAGACTTACCTGCAATGACGTGTCCTTGCGCAATTCCTCCAGCAACCGGGACGCGGCGCCCGATTCCACGTTCCAGTCGCCGTCGTGTTCGATTTGGGCGAAAACGAACTGGTCCGTCGGCCGTTTTTCGTCCAGCGCCCCGTAAAGTTCGGGCGCCGCGTCCGCCCGTCCCAGCCGCGCGTAGCCGATGGCGTAGGCGATGAGATTGACGCCGATGTTGTCCGCCGACTGCGGATCATAGTAAATCGCCTGCTTCAGCAGCGGCACGCCGTGCCCGTCCCAGCCGCAACCCAGGCCGTATTTCGAGATCAGCACGCCGACGCGCGAATAAACGTACATGCCTTCCAACATCGGCAGGCGGGAATCGAGGTTTTGGGGGTAACTCACCGTGTCCACGTCCATGAGCATGTGATAAAGCGGATGGTCGGGTGGAATGGTTTGGAAACCCAATTCCGGAAAGGCCTGTTCCATCGCGGCGCGGAACGAATCGTAAAAATACGGTGAACCGGCGATGCTGTCGGCCACGATCATGCCGCCGCGCAAAACATAGCTGCGCAACAAATCCAGTTCCTGTGGCGAAAATTTGATGGTGCGCACGCCGCTGAAAAAAAGAATAGGGGTCTTGGCCGGGTCGCCGTCGAACGACGCCAGGCTGAAACTGTCCGCGCCGTAAGTCACGCCGAGCCGGTCGCTGGCAAGTTTCATCAATTGCTGGAGATCGCCGGGACAGAGGTTCCAGTCCGCAATCCGGGTTTCCACGCCGTCATTGTAAGTGAACGTCGCGTCCTTGCCCCAGACAACTTTGGCGATGAGCTTGGGCGGGCTGGGTTCGCGCTTGCGCTCCGTGCGGCGCAGGGGTGTGGCCGGCAGCGGCAATGGCGGGAACCCTTCGCCGCCGTTAATGCGGCGCTGGCTGGCTTCGGGCGGCGGGCCAAGCGGCACAAACCAATCCTGTTCGCTCGCTCGCGAGAAAAGGGTGCTGCTGAGCAGCAAAGCCAGCCACCATCCATGTCGTGTTGTCATAGAATCATAATTCATAGACGGTCCCGCCGCATCTCATGTTACCTGGTCGCCCAACAGGGTAGGGCGGACGTGCCCGTCCGCCAGGCGAGCGCTTCGGCGCTCGCGTTTCAAAACATTCAGCGTTCGATGTTCGATGTTCATTGTTCGATGTTTCCGAAGATTCTCACGGCCATTGGTCCTTCGCTTTCGCGGCCGCTGCGCTATAAGGAAAATCCCTCAGCAATTGCGTCAGCGCCTGCCTGGCCTCTTCCGTTTTGCCCAGGGCAAGTCCGGAGACGACCGTCGCATAAAGTAACTCAGACCGGCGCGGATCATTTTCGGCCACTGCCGACAGCAGCCGGCAGCCGGTGAATGCGCGTTGAAATTCCTTGTGCTGCAAGTCCAGTTGGATTTCCGTCAAGCCGGTGTCCAGCGACATCCGTTCGGTGGGACTATCAAACATCAGCGCGCCGAGGGCCTGCTGGGCGTCGTCGAGCTGGCCCTCCTGGATCAAAATGTTTGCGCTTTCCAGCCGCGCGGCCCGGGCGGCGTCAAAATTGCCCACGGACGGCGGGTCGCCCGCGGAAAGATATTGCTTGCGCGCATCGCCAATTTTGCCGCGCGCCAGCAGCAGGTCGCCTCGCAGCAACTGTTCCAGCCGCCTTTCATCGTCGGTGAGGTCGTTGCCGTCGATTTCGCGAAGCAACTTTTCCGCCTCATCGTCATTGCCCGACCAATGAATGAGCAGGTCCGCCAGGCGCAGTTTTACCTTGCTGGCAATGGACGACGCCAGGTTGCGGCCCGGCGCCAGCGCGAGCTCGAATGATTTGTCCGCCAGCGCGTCCCCCGCGTCGTCCTGGCGGGCAAAGTTGACGCCGAGCTTGTAGAACGTGACGGCGTCAGCCATGGCGGTGAATTCATCGGCGCGGTTCACCATCGCTGTGCCCGCGCGATTGAGTAACTCGCGGTCATCGGCGCCGTCAGCCAGGGCGATGATTGCCGACAGGTCGCGCGCGGGCGTCTGCGTCAGGTCGCGGTTCAGAAAATCATTTTTGGCCGCGTTATAAACGTCGTCGCGCGCCCAGTCGGGCTCGGTCCAATTGGGCGCGATCCGGACGCGGACCGTGTTGCTGGCCACGCACTCGCCGCCGTCCCAGGCTTCGAGCCTGACCCGGCGCAAACCCGCCTCCGGGAAAAAATGCCACACTTGCCGCCCCGTTGCCTCGCTGCCATCGTCGAAATACCAGTGATAACTGCTGTCGGGATAGCTGTCCAAGGCGCAAAACTGGGCTTCTAACGCCATTGCATCGCCCGCGGCAAATTGCTCGAGGTTGTACCACTCGAAATAAAGCGGCGCCGCCGTCGCTGATTCAAAGCCGGTTACGTGAAATTCGGCCACCGGCGCGAAGGCGCGCGGCGGCATGACTCTGAAGAAAGGTTTCCCGGGCGGTTCCCACGCAGCTTCGGCGGCGGGTTGGTCGTTAAACTCGACTTGTACATAATCCAGCCGGTGCAACCCGGCGCGGAGTTGAATCTCGCCGTGGTGTTCACCATGCCGCCCGTCATCCGGGGAATGTGTTCCCAGCCACTCCGCCACCGTCCGGCCGTCCACTTGCAGATACGACGCGCCTCCCGAGACGGTCGCAAAGCTGTATTCGCCGTCATCCGGCACATCGAACCATCCGGTGAAAGTCGCCGCGTAATCTGCCGTGGGGCCAAACGGGTTTATGCCCAGGAAAATGTTTGGAACATAGCCGCAACCCTCTTCCGCCCCGGACGAATCCAGCAGCCGCCTGACTTGCGAAAAGTCGTCAACCGGTTGTTCACGGCAGGAACGAATTGTGAGCAGCACGCCGGCGCGCGGCTGCCAACCCCCGGGCGGCATCGGCAGATCAGCGCCAAAACAAACGTAATAAGTCCGCGCGCCGCTGGACGCGTCAAAGCGGATGCGCGTCATCTCGCCGACGGCCGACCAGATCTTCTGAAACGAAACCGGTTTGCCATCGGCGGTGAATACGCCAAATTCGCTTGCCGAATTCCAGCATGGCGCCAGTTCCACCGTGCCCACACTGGCCGACCGGTGAGAATTCGCTGTCCGTTCAATCCGCAGCCGGAGCGGAGCGGTTTCCACGGGATTATTCCAGGCGAAGACCGAAACCGGCCCGGCCAGGGCGAGCCACATAAAAATAAACGTAGTAGCCAGCCAGACCATACCGCGCAGCGTGTAACGCTGTTGAGTATCGGCCATCGAGATTTTCATCTGTGAGTTGGCTGGTTGATATCATTCATTCTTTTAAGGCTCATTTCCAGTATCTGATGCGGTTTTTTGGGAATTATACAGGGCCAGGACTTCTTCAGGCGAGAGGACGCGATTAAACATCATCACATCATCCAGCGACCCGTCAAAGGAGGCATGCGGATCATCATGTTGGGGATCGGGGTCCGTAAAACCGCCAATCACGAGATCTAAATCATTCCCAAGAGTTTCGGGACGATTATGCGTTGTCTCCTGCAATTCGCCGTCAACAAATAATCGTTTGTCCTGTCCATCGTAACTGGCGGCGATTTGATGCCATTGTCCATCTGCCAATGAATGATGAGAGATTGCTTCCCGGGTTTTTAGCGTCTCGAATGCAAGATAGCCGCGGTATTTCGTGGGCGGTTTCCAGTGTGTCCAGTCTCCCGCAATACTCAGGGAAAAACTATTATGAAACAATCCTTTGTCGAAGATCCTGATCCAATGGTGATCAGTATGCGACGTTTTGATCCAGGCATACAAAGTGAACTTCGGCGGATTTAGCGATTCATTGTTGGGTACACGAATATGGCTGTCACTCGGCGCGAGAACCAGCGCGCCGCCACGCTGAGCATCGGCAACCCATTGCACATTCACCGCCTCGCCGTCGTTCCCATTCCCGCTCAAGTCCGGGATTTTTCCGTTCACCGGCGGGGAGTCAAAGTTAAAGTAGAGCACCAAACCGCGGGTCGAAACGGTCACGGGATTGGCAGCGGACGGGGCGAAAGGCAACCGGGCGGAAGGCGATGTCGCGCTGGCTGCCGTGCCCGAACGCCCATGTCGGCGCCAGAGAAACGCCCCGGCTGCGATCAATAAAATCAACACCACAGCCAGGACGGCCGGCCACCGTCTCCTGCTCTGCGCGGGCGTTTCCCCGGACGAAGGCTCATCCGCCGGCCACTCTGGTTTTGGAACGCCAACCGTTTGACGGCACTGCGGGCAGGCCAAAGTCGTGCCCGCAGCGGCCGCATCCACCGCCAGCGACTGGCCGCAGTGAGGGCAATTGAATTTAATATCATGGATGGTGAATTGCCGGACGGATTCATCTGGAGTGTCTATAGATTCCTTGTTGCTTTGAGTCACCGTTGGAGCAGCGGACGACTGGGCGATGGTTCCAAGAACCGTTCCGATTTCGCTGACGTTTTGGAATCGGCGCGCTGGTTCGTTTTCCAGGGCGCGTAAAATAACTTCATCCAGGCGAACATCCATTTGGACCTTTTTCGAAGGTCGTTCGATAGGCTTGCCGGGCAGTTCGCCGGTCATCATCTGGTAAAGGACCACGCCAAGAGCGTAAATGTCGGCGCGATGATCCGCTTCGCCCGGATGTTCCTTCTGTTCCGGCGCCATATAATTCAGGGTGCCCAGGATTTTGCCCGACTCCGTGAGCGCGGGTAAACCGATATTGGCTCCTTCGCTGGCCGGTTCGGTTGCTCCGGCCAATTTTGCCAGCCCGAAATCCGCCACTTTTACCCGGCCCCGGCGGTCCAGCAATATGTTCTCGGGTTTGATGTCGCGGTGGACGATCCCCTGGTCGTGCGCGAATTGCAGGGCGTCGCAAATTTGGGGCACGATGGCCAGGGCCTCGCGCGCCGACACGCGGCCCTTGAGCAGCAATTGCCCAAGGTTCATCCCGTCCACGAACTCCATCAGGAAATAAAACTGGCCGTCGGATTGTCCGAATTCATAGAGCGTGACAATGCTCGGATGGTTGAGCTGCGCCAGCGCCCGGGCTTCGCGAGTGAAACGTTCCGCGAATGCCGGTTCATGACCGATGCCCGGCGGCAGGATCTTCAATGCCACCACGCGGTTGAGTTGCTTCTGGCGCGCCTTGTAGATCGCGCCCATTCCTCCTTTGCCAATAAATTCAAGGATATCCAATTGTGGAAAGAGCCTGGCCATATCTTCAACCGCAGGCGGGACAAAAAGGGGCCGGGGCTCCGAATTTGTTTCGGATTCCACGCCGCTGGCAAAGCCGCCCTTCACGAGGCATTCGGGACACAGGCCCATGGGCGCGCCTTTGGGAAGCGGCTTGCCGCAGCTTGGACAATTCCGTTGTGTATCCATACGATCTCTTCCAACCCGCTCTTAGGAAGACGGGATTAAAGGTTACAGAATTTTTTTGGATTACTTTCCGGACAGCACGGCGAAAAGGTGATGCAATTCTTCGTCAACATTTTCATTGGCAGCCAATGTCTGTGCGATTTCTGTTCGCAACAGTTTCCGGTAGCGTTTGCGCAACCTGTGTACGGCCACTTTGATCGCGCCTTCGGTTGTCTCCAACCGTGCCGCCAGTTCCGCATAAGGCAGGGATTCTTTATTGCCGACCAGACATGCGTGAAGTTCAGCAAACAATTTGCCGTCGCCCTGGGACTCGTATTCCGCGCGCAGCCGTTGCAAAACCGTGTCCAGCAATGTCATTGCCCATTGGCGCTCGTAAATTTGTTCGGGCGTGCAGTCATCGGCCGGATCGCATCCATAGCGGCTCTCGGCGTCGTCCAATTGCACCGGCACATGCGCCGCGCCGCCGCCGCGTTTTTGCGCGCGCATTCGGTCCCATTCGTCGCAAAGAAAGCGCTGCATGGCCGTGAGCAAAAACGTGCGGAAACGTCCCCGCTCCCGATTGGCGGTCTCCAGCCAATGGCGCTCCAGCAATCGCGCGAAGAACGCTTGGGTTAAATCCTGGGCATCCTGCGCCGGCTGTCCTCGCCGCCGCACATACGCGTAGAGGGGATACCAATAGTTCCGGCATAGCTTCTCCAGCGCTTCCTGGGCCTTGTCGGTATCGCTATTGGCCGCCGCAGCCAGCACCACTGACCAATGTGTCGTGACAAAAACCGGGCTGCGCGCTTTGGCACTCGTCATGGAAGTGCGAGACGGTGGCGCTGTTGTGCTCACAGCCCACAGGGTACCGAAGTAGCCCCATAAAGCCTATAGTTAAATGTTGATTGCACCGAAGCTAAATGGGGTAGTGATAGGGATATATCCGGTTTTTGTCGCGGCCTGCCGCTGGAGTAAAATGGAGCGAGCGAAGGGATTCGAATTTTCCGGCTTCCGCGTCCGCAATTTCGTAAATTTTTTTTGCTTGCAATTTTTTCTTTTCAATAGCCAGAAAATATGATAGAGGTCGGGTGCGTTTGGTCGGCACACGATGAGCCGTTATACCATGGCCAAGAATGAACACGCGTTACGCGTCACGGCGGCCCTTTACCGGTGGCGTCCACGGTTGTTGCCCGAGGTAAAATCTTCGGCAGACATAAATCGGAAACTGGGAGGAGCCTCGAACCCGGCCACAAGCGGGAAAACCAGCTGTTCTCTCGGGCCTGTAGTTGTCGCAATGGCATTGAGCCTGTCATTGCCGGCGATGGCACAGTCACTATTCAACCCGGTTCAGCTAACGCAGGGCAGTTATACCTATAATATTGTCATTTCGGCCACAGCCGGCGACTTGAAATCCGTGCCCGAATGCATTGACGCGTTCGTAGGCTCGGGTACTTCACTCAGTGACAATACCCTGTACGAGCAGGGCATGTACACCCGCCCCGGCAACGCGGGATATAATGGCGGCGTGCCGATCCACGATACGGTCTTCACCAACATCAACGACCCGGACATGACGTTCCTGATGCCGCCGGCCTACACGACTAATGATGATTTGATGATCGTCAACAGTAGTGAATACGGCGATTTGCCGGGCGGCACGTTCACGTTCAACACCCCAACCGCCGCCAGCAGCCTGGCTATTTTGTGCACTGGTGGCAATGGCGGCTGCATGGTCAATTGGACGGTGACCTATGAGAACGGCCAGCAGGTCACGAGCAATCTCGGCGTCCCCGATTGGTTTGCTGGCGGCAATGTCGCCTGGGGCTGCAACGGCCGGATGGACCAAAACGGGGATTATAATAACCTGGACACCGGGGCGACAAACAACGATGTGCCGTATCTATACGCGTTTACCCTCACGGGTCTTTCCAGCAGTTCACCTGTCGCAAGCATCGCATTCAATTACAGCAGCGGGAGCGGGGTGGACAATTTTTTTGCCGTCAGCGCTTCCACTGACGGAACTCATTATACTCCCGTCCCGGTAACGGGCTTTAACGAAATGGCCATCATTCCCGCCATCCCCTTTCCAGTCACGGCCACGATGGATAACGGCACCAATATTGCGAATCCAGGCAACACATGGTTTGAGCAAGGTTATGACACGGAAAGCCCAGGCGATGGATTGCCGGTTTCCGGCTCTACTTTTGCCAGCTACAGCCAGCCAACCCATACCTACAAAATGGGCAGTTACACCACCAACAATGCCACCCTGATTGATGAGCAACATTTGTCAGCCAATCTTACCCCGGCCACTCCAGCCGCTTACAGCGCGCTTTCATTCCTGACGGCTGGCGGCAACATTGACGGCGACAACGTCATGACCAACTTGTGCATCATTCAACACGCCGACGGAGTCAATGAAACGAATCTGTTCTATGCATACGACTGGTTTAACGATCTCCCCAACGCCATCGCCTTTGCAGCCAGCGGCCGCATTTACATGAACAATCGCACCTTCAATGATGAGAACGGCAGTGCTCCAGCGGTACCCTACCTCTTTGAATCGTACTTCTCGCTCGACGATACAGCCAGCCCGATCACGAACATCATGGTGCAACATCTTACGTCTCCCAATGGCAACTCGACCACCTTCATCATGGCCGTCAGCGCCAGTGCCGGCGCTGTCTCGCCGATTATTACCCAGGAGCCGACACCAGCGAGTCAGACCTGGTTTCCCGGTCAGACTGCAGCCATTTCAGTCCAGGTTACCGGAACAGCACCCATTACGAACCTATGGATGGTCGAGAGCAATGGCGCGTTCAACCCGCTCGCAAACGGAATGGACTCCAATGGCTCCGTTATTTCTGGCGCGACCACAACCGCCCTCACCATTAGCAATTTGACAGCGCTTGACGGCACCAATTACGAGTACGTCGCGAGCAACATAGCGGGCAGGCAGACCAGCAGCCTCGCGTCTGTGACCATCACCTATGTGGTGCCTCCGGCAGTGACAAATGCGCCCGCGACGGACCTCGAAGCATTTACCGCTACGCTGAACGGCCAGGTGACAAGTACCGGTGGTGAAACTCCAGCCGTTACCTTGTTTTACGGACCCGTGAACGGCGGTTCGGTTGCCGGGAATTGGTCGAACAACGTCGCTGTTGGCTACCAACCCGGCGCATTTTCCGAACCTATTTCTTCATTGTCTCCAGAGATGACCTATTATTTCACCGCGGAGGCGGTAAATGGAGGCGGCACGAATTGGGCCGTTCCGTCACTGTCGTTCACCACGCCGCCGCTCGCCGTCCCGGTGGTGACAAATCTGCCCGCCACAAATGTTCAGGGAACCATCGCCACGCTCAATGGAGATGTCCTGAACATCGGTGGGCAGGCCCCAACCGTGACCTTGTTTTACGGCAGCGCCGACGGCAAGACGAACTCCGCCGCGTGGGCAAACAGCATCGGACTGGGGACGCAAAGCGGAATTTTTGCCCAGACGCTTTCGGGGCTGGCCCCGAATTCGACGTATTATTACACCGCCGAAGCGGTGAACAGCGCCGGCGCAGACTGGGCGATGCCTTCGCTATCCTTTACCACGGGTGCAACCAATTCACCATGGCCTTTCACGGCAGTGTTGACACAGCATAACGATGACAATCGCTCGGGCGACAATTTGAACGAAACGATCCTGAACGTGGCAAACGTAAACACTAACAGCTTTGGCCTGCTCTATACCCGTCCCGTCGACGATCAAATTTACGCGCAGCCGCTGATCATGACCAATGTCAGCATCCTCGGGCGCGGCTCGCGCAATCTTCTCATTGTGGCCACCGTGAACGACAGCATCTATGCGTATGACGCGGACGATCCGACCGTGACGCAACCTTATTGGAAAGACAGCTTTATCTCGCCCCCGAACATTGTCGCGCCAGACAGTGCCGACGAAGACGCGGTCGGCGCGGGCGGCGGCAATTACCAGGATTTTACCGGCAACTTTGGCATCGTGGGCACGCCGGTCGTCGATCCCGCCAGCGGAACGCTTTATGTCGTGGTTCGCACAAAGGAAATTTCGAACGGAACGACGAATTTTGTCCAGCGATTACATGCGTTGAACGTAGCCACGGGCGCGGACCAATCGAACAGTCCTGTCGTGATTAGTGCGACCTATCCCGGCACGGGCGAGGGCGGCACGGTGATCACCTTCGATCCGCTTCGCGAAAATCAGCGTCCCGGTTTGGCGTTGGGCAATGGAGTTGTTTATATTTCATGGGCGTCGCACGGTGACAATGCGCCCTATCACGGCTGGATTATGGGCTACAGTGTGACGAACCTTCAACAAACGGCGGTTTGGAATGACTCACCCAACGGCTCTGAAGCCGGCATATGGATGAGCGGCCAGGCGCCGAATGTGGACACAAACGGAAATATTTATGTCACCGTCGGCAACGGCTCGGTGGATGCGAATAATGACTATGGCGAAAGTTTCCTAAAACTCGTTCCCACAAATGGCACATTGGAACTGGCCAGCTATTTCATTCCATATAACTATGCGGCCCTCAACTCCGGCGACCTTGATCTTGGTGATGCCGGAATGCTGCTGATTCCAGGCACGACGTTCGGCATCAGCGGGGGCAAAACGGGTGTGCTCTACCTGGTGAACCGCAATAACATGGGCGGCCTGAGCACCGGCGATGCCGATACGAATGTGTTGCAGACATGGTCCCTCAATAGTGGGCAAATCCATGGCGCTCCCGTCTGGTGGAGTTGCACGAATGGATCTTTTCTTTACATCTGGCCGGCATCGAACGATCACCTGCGTCAATATCAATTCACCAATGGACTTTTCAACACGACGCCTTACTCCGAGAGCGTGAGCGTGGGCGGTTCTGGTTCGCCTGGAGGCATTTTGTCCGTCTCCGCCAATGGCACCAACACCGGTACCGGAATCATTTGGGCCAGCGTCAACACGACATCCAGCGCCAATGGGAACACCGTGGCCGGCACGCTTCACGCCTGCAACGCGCAGAATGTCACCAACGAACTTTGGAATTCGGACATGGTTCCGGGACGCGACAGGCTCGGCAACCTTGCCAAGTTTGTTCCGCCCACCGTTGCCAATGGCAAGGTCTATACCGCCACCTTTTCCGATCAGGTGGACGTCTATGGATTGCTGCCGCTGCCATCATTGGAAGTTAATGTTTCGGGTGCGAATACTTTATTCATTTCCTGGCCCTCAAATGCCTTCCTGAGCTATACGCTGCAATCCACCACAAATTTGCTTTCCAGCAGTTGGGTTGATGTCACGAACGTCCCCGCGGCAACTAACGGCGGGTTTCAGTTGACAATTCCGCTCTCGGTTTCCGCCCCGGCAACCTTCTACCGCCTGGCCTGGTAACGGCGCCGGACGCCGCAATGGACCAGTGCATCAGGGGCATCGGTGAGTGTTCAGGGCTTCCACGGCCTCAATGATTTCACGTTCCCATTTTTCAATCCTGTTTGGTTTCCAGACAAGCCGTTTTCTGTTGTATCCGAAATAGAAACAGAGGATTTTGAAGATCGAATTACAATGGTTGGCGATATAGCAACATTGGAATCGGCAGCCCGCCCAGGCAAGGGGGTCCACAAGCTATTCAAGGATTGTGGTGCCTTACGCCTCAAAATCAAAAGATGAAGGTTTCAAACACTTAAGCTTAAAAACTACCATGAAAACGCATCATTCTTTAAAGGGACTATTCGCATTGACATTGGTGGCGGCTCTGCCTCGCCTGGCCCATGCGCAGCCGTTCAATCCCGTGCCACTGACTCAGAGCAGTTACACGTTCAGCATCGTGGTCCCGGCAGGCGCCGTTCAACCTGTGCCGGAATGCGTCTCGGGATTTGTCGGTTCCGGCCAGGAATTTACCGACAATACGTTCTATGAACAGGGGCTCTACACGCCCATCGTCGGCGCCACCTACTACAACTCCGGAGTGCCGATTCACAATACAATTTTCACGAACATCAACAACTCGAACATGAGGTTTCTCATGCCGCCAACATACGCGAACAACGACGACCTGATGATCGTCAGCGGTTCATTTGGCTTCCTTACCCCCGGGACCTTAACGTTTACCACTCCGACCACTGCAACGAGCCTGGCCTTGCTGGACACCGGCGGAAATGGAGGCTGCACGGTAAATTGGACTGTGACCTACCAGAACGGCAATACACAAAGCGGAACCCTCAGCGTTCCGGACTGGTTTAATGGCGGATCCGCGGTTGCGTGGGGATGCAATGGCCGTGAAGACCAAAATGGCGACCTGAACAATCTCTCTGGCGCCACAGCTAATAATCAGGTGCCATACTTGTATGCTACACTCGTCGCGGGTCTTTCCAGCGCGTCTCCCGTCGTTAGCATTCAGTTTGCCTACAGCAGCGGGAGCGGTGTTGACAACTTTTTTGCCGTCAGCACATCCACCGATGGCGTTCATTACACTCCGGCGCCAGTGACCGGTTTTAACATTTCTACCCTTATCCCGAACACAACACCCTACCCGGTCAATGCCACGATGGATAACGGCACCAATCTCGCCAACCCCGGAAATACATGGTTTGAGAGCGGGTATTATACGGGGAACTCCAGTTACGGCCTGCCTGCCTCAGGCTCTACGTTTACCAGTTACAGCCAGCCCACCCATACCTATCAGATGGGAAATTACTCCACAAACGATGCCACCCTGATCGACCAAAATCATCTCTCCGCGAACATTACACCGGTGACCCCGGCTGCCTATACGGGCCTTGCATTCCTGACGGCGGGCGGTGATATCGGGAGCGGAAGCGTGATGACCAATGTGTGCATCATTCAACATGCCGACGGAGTGAATGAAACCAATTTGTTCTATGCGTACGATTGGTTTAATCAAAGCCTTCCAACCGCCATTGCATGGGAATCCAATGGGCGCGTTTATATGAACAGCCGGAGCTTGAACAACCTGGGCAACCAGGGCCTTCCGTATCTGTTTGAGAGCTACTTTCCGCTGGCGGACACGGCCAGCCCGGTCACGAACATAGCGGTGCAATATCTTGCGGCTCCGAGTGCCGATTCGACGACGTTCATCATGGCAGTCAGCGGCGCCACCCAACCCATCGCGCCGATTATTACCCAGGAGCCAACGCCAACCAATCAGGTTGTATTTCCAAGCCAGGCGGCAACAATCTCGGCGGGTGTCGTTGGCACCGCTCCGATAACGAACCAATGGCTGGTCGAGCAAAACGGCGCATTTGTGCCGTTATCAAACGGCACCGATGCCAACGGCTCAATAGTTTCGGGGGCAACCACGACCAGCTTAACTGTCAGTGACTTAACACTGCTCGACAGCACGAACTACGAGTACATCGCCGAAAACGGCGCAGGCAGTGTGACCAGTATTGTAGTATCGATAACGGTTGAAGCCCCGGGCACAGCGGGGGTTGCGCCGATTGCTGAATGGAACAATATCGCGAATGAAAGTTATCCCTTGGGAACTTCGACAGAGCTATTCTCAAGTACAGGTCCGGGCGGCGGTTTAGCGACGCTCAACATCGTCGGATCAGGAGCTCTCAATGGATACGCCAGCTACACTAATAACGGGAACGGCGGAAATTCGTCTTTGATGGACGGATACATGGACAACGGCGCGGGTGGCACCTCTCCGACACTTACAATCAGTGGGCTCAACAATTCCACAACCTACGACATTTATCTTTACGACTTCGGTGACGAGTCCATGCCGCAGGATGGCACCGATGGTTTGCCGAATTATACCGTGAATGGCACGCAATATTATGTTCCGACCCTCGGCGGCTTGACTCCGACGCCATGGGACCTGGAGAGCGAGGAGGTGGGTGGCACCAACTTTGTAGGCACTGGATTCATTGGGACCACTTCCCAGGCGACGAATGATTTCAACTCCGATATCACCGTCGCCAATTTCGGCGACTATACTGAAATCACCGGGGTTTCGCCCGTCAGCGGCGTGATTACGATCGCTCCGGAATCCGACACCACTTCGTACCGCTCGCCGCTGAACGGCATTGAGTTGATTCCGGCCTCCGGCCCGAGCTTTGGCGTTCACTTTTTGGGCAACACGGCTGACCCGGTGGCCATTGCGCCCACCCCGGCGTTCATCCGCTGGCAATCTCCAGTCGGGACCGTAAGCGTGCCAACAAATCACCCCGTCACCATTGACCTATCAGTGACCGTGGATGAATCGAGCACGCCGCCACTGTCTTATCAATGGTACAGAATCGCCTCCGGGAATTCGACCCAGGCAATCGCGAGCGCGACCAATTCGGTTTATCCGGTCGTGGCGACGAACGGCGGAACATTTTTCTGCATCGTGACCAACTTCGTTGGTTCGTCCACCAGCGCGCCGTCAAGTATTGACATTGTGATTCCCCCGCCCCCGTCCGCTTATGCGTCAGCCGTCATGGGCTTGAATCCGATCGGCTATTGGCCGCTAAATGAAACCAGCGGAACTATCGCGTACGATTACGCCGGAACTAACAATGGAAACTATCAAGGAAATTATCAATTGGGCCAGACGGGCCTTCCGCCTACGGCAGGGGTTGGAGCGAACACATCCGTTTCTTTCGATGGAACCAGCGGCGATGTTGACATTCCCAGCGGAGGCCTCAACTGGAACCTTAACCTGACTGGACCCATGACAGTGGTGGAATGGGTCAATTGTCCCACCAATGGCGAGACCGACCTTGCCGACGTCGTGGCGCATTCGGACTCAAGTTATCGCATGACTGTGGCCGGTGGCGATTCACCGGATTTCGCTGACGCTGGCCCTGACGACACTGATCCCAATCCCATTTCAAACCAGGTCTGGCATCAATTGACGGGTGTCTATGACGGCACAAACGAGTTTGTGTACGTGGACGGCAGCTTGGTTGCCGAGTCACCCAGTTCAGGTACGCCGCCCGGAAGCCTGGACGACGTGAATATTGCCCGTGCTCCTGACTACGGCAATCGCTATTTCGCGGGCAACATATGCCAGGTGGCGATTTACAATCGGGCTCTGACTGCATCGCAAATCGAGACTGTGTATGCGAGCATCGAGTCAGCGCCATCCATTTCCATTTCACCCGGAGCCCCGACGGTGGACCTGGGGAATAGCATTACGCTGAGCGCCGCCTTTACAGGCACGCCAGCGACCAGTCTGCAATGGTTTTACATTGATAATTCGAACAACTCGAACAACATCGCCGGCGCGACCAGCTCCAGCTATACGATCTCTAATCCTCCGGCGAGCTACAATGGTTACAAATTCGGCCTGATCGCTGGCAACGCTTATGGCACGACAAGCGCCAGTGTAACGCTGACTGTCGTCACCGTTGCTGCGTCGTTTGCGCCGGGCGAGAACAATATTGGTCCTCTGAATGCCCAAACCTACGCCGGAGCGCCGGTAACCTACATAGCCAGTGCGGCGGGCAGCGCGCCCATTAGTTACCTGTGGACTGTGGACGGCCAGGCAATTAGTGGCGCGACCAACGCCGCATTTACAGTGCCCGCGGAGTGCGGCGCGCATCTCGTTCAGGTTACGTTCTCGAACGCCTACAACGCCGGAACGCCAATCGTCAGTTCAGCGGCAGCGCTTGACGTGACGAGCACAGTCCCGGTCATCACCTTCGAAACCAATGGCACAGGCTGGAAATTGAATTCCGTCGGCACCGAAGCAGTGCCCACTTTCACTTCAAACAATGTAGTGGAATTGACCGACAATAACGGCGGCGAAGCGTCCAGCCTGTTCTATTCGACCGCCCAATATGTCGGCAGTTTCAATGCTTCGTTTGTTTATCAGGCCGGTGGAGGCCTGGCCGCGGACGGGACCTGCTTTATCCTTCAGAACAGCCCCGACAGCACCAATTCCCTCGGCGGTGGCGGCGGACAACTCGGCTTCTACGGCATTACCAACAGCGTGGCGCTGGAATTCAACCTGTATTCAC
>Ga0335075_10000836_pt1 | contig 51974 bp, 37 predicted proteins | sample Lox_Sample_24_FD_206723 | JGI IMG/M metagenome (GOLD analysis project Ga0335075, IMG submission 206723) | Soil microbial communities from Loxahatchee National Wildlife Refuge, Florida, United States - Lox_Sample_2.4 | ecosystem: Environmental > Terrestrial > Soil > Wetlands | place: USA... | reverse complement strand
TTCCGTCAGAATCTTCATCAGCCTGGGACGCAGCTGGGCGACATCGTTGACGCGCTCCATCTCGGTTGTCTTAACATAGGCTTCGTAATACTCGTGGGTAAGCGCCTCGAATCCCTGGAAAACTTTGGTCAAAGGCGAAGTCACCGCCTCTTCCATTTGACGGCGGCGTTCCTGGGAGATGTGGAGCCGGCGCGTGAATTGGTCCAGCGAATCGCGGTACTCCGCTTCGAGCTGCAAGACGCGGAGGCGGTCGCGAAGAAACCCCTCCTCAAGTTGACCGCGCTCGATTAGATTGACGGCCCCACCTTCCAAGAAGATTTCGTACTTTTGGAGCCACTTCTCCAGGTCGGCGACCGACTCGCGTTCATTGTCGAGCAGGGCCTTCAAGCGAATCGTGGGCAGATAGGCACGAAACGTAGCAGGCGATTCTTTGCCATCCGATTTCTCTTTGCGCTGCGGCGGATCCGCGGCTGTTAGATTGCCGCCGAACAGCAAGACGGCAGCGAGCAATACTTGACTTCCCCATGCCGACTGCGCGGAGGCCCGGTTGGTTTGCGCGGAGGACTGCGTGCCATGCATGCAAATTCTCCCTGGTTCACGGGAGGATGGGTTGGGACAAAGGTGAATCCGCACTTTCGAGGATACGTTTCTGGCTCAAGCAGCGAAAGCAAAAAACAAGAAAATGGAAAGCTCAAGATACGTGCTGGGCATCGACTGCTGCGCTAACGAAGAAATCACCACCAGAAACCCCTGGCGTAGAACCGGGCAGCGCGGGTAGACTGCGGGGGCGGTTCTGATCGAAGAAAACGCATGGAGGGCGGACACGATGTCAGTACTGACGATGATCCTGACGGCGGCGATGGCGATTCCGGGGAATGGGCCGGAGATGGTGTCCGGGGAGCTTATCGAGCAAGGACTGGACTTGAGTGGGAAGTGGGAGGGCACCTGGCAAGGCGAAGATAGCTTCATTTTCCCTCTGGTTAGAGTTGCAAAGACCGGCGTTCGATTCGGCGAAGGACCATCATTCTTGGACTGGGAGATTCGAGACGAGGGCCAAGGCAAGCTCTCGATACGGACGATCTGTGGTACCAGCTTCGGGATTTACGAGCAGGACGGCGACCGTCTCATGATTTGTACAGATTCCCGAAAGCGGCCGACAACGTATCGAGGCGGCGACGGCCAAAGTCTCCTTATCCTCCACCGCGTCAAGTCCCGAAAGTAACCGTTTGTCAAATAGCCACTTGCCCGTAAACGCGGTTACGGGCAAGTGGGAAAGATTATCAGAAGCCGCAGCATTGCGACTTACGCGGCCTCGGCGTACTCGATGACGAAGTTCCGCACCCAGCTCGGCCCATCATCGAGGATGTCCGGCGCCGCCGTGAGCATGACTTTTTCCGGTGCGGTGACGCCAGGTCCTGCGGACGGCATCGCTCCGCCCATTGCGTCGCGGATGGCGGCGGCGACCTCGGCGAGCGTGGCGTTGGCCAGCTTCGACGGGTCCACCTTGCCGGCGGCGCCGACCTGCTTCGCCGCCGCGGCCACCAGCTCCGCCGCCTTGATCGAATCCAGGTTCAGATCGTCGAGCAGACGCACCTCCATCGTGATCGTGTCCTTCGGGAACCCTGTCCGCTTCGCCGCCAGATCCAGCAACAAATCCTCCAGCTCGACTGCTGGTGCGGTGGGCGTGGGCGTGGTGGGCGTCGGAGCGGCGACGATCTTCGGTTCCGGCTTTTCTGGAATCGCGGCGATCGTCCACAGCCGCGGCGTAGGAACGAACGGCTGTGCGGGATGCTCTGGCGGCAGCTTCATCAGGCTGCCGTTGAGGGAGTAGATGTCCGCTTGCACAATGTTCGCCAGGAAGCCCTGCCGGCGAGCGAGATACTCGCGCAGCTGGTCCGGCTCGTAGCCGGTGTTTTCGACCAGGAACGACTCCAGAGCGCCGGCCCCACTGGCGGGCAGCGGCTCGAACGGCAGCTCGGGGAAGTCGCGCTCGCAGGGATTATCGATAAAGTTACGCTCCGACGCCGGCACGAAATCGCGCACCAACCGGCCCTCGTACAGTGCGTCCCAGCTCACGTCCACGCCGAGAGCGAAGGCGCGGGCCAGGACGATGTTCAAATCGCGGTCGGCGTCGGGCTGTCCGGCGACCGGCAGACAGGCCGGGCCATCCGAGAGGGTGTCTGCCGTCAGTCCCGACAGCACCCGGCCGGGACCGACCTCGATGAGCTGATCGCATTCGGCAGCCATCGTGTTGGCCGTGCCAACGAAGTCCACCCTGGCCGTGACCTGCGTGGCGAAGTGCTCGCGGAGATTCACGGAGGATTCGACGAGCCGGCCCGTCATGCTCGACACCAACCGGCACTTCAGAGCGGCGATCGCATCCGGCACCGGAGCGGCGTCGCGAAGCTTGTGGGCGGCGGCGGCGACAAGGCGCGAGTGGAAGGCGTTGGAGACGGGCAAGCCACGAGCGACGATGCCACGCGCCTCGGCGCGACTCATCACCTGGCGCACCACGTCCTCCTCGCCGGAAACCACCGTTTGACGCGGGCTGTTGATGTTGGCGACGACCGCATAGCCGGGCAAGCCGCGGAGCAGCGATTCGGCCTCTTCGCGTGAGCAGGCCAGGCTGACCATCGCGCCGGCCGGGCTGTCGTCGCCGGACGAGGCCATCGCCCGGCCGCGCAGGGCCGCCAGTTTGATGAGTGTTTCCTCGTCGAACGCGCCGGCGAGGTGAAAGGCCGTCAGCTCGCCGAGGCTGTGCCCGCCGACGATGCTCGGATGCACACCCAGACGAGCGAGGTAGCGAACGTGCAGCAGAGAGGCGAGGCAGATGGCGGGCTGGGCAATCTCGGTCCGCGCCAACGTCCGGTTCCACTCTTGCAGCTCGTCGGCGTCGGCGGCGCGATCGAGAGCGCGGAAGATCAGCGGCGTGACCGGCTCGCTGCCGACTTCCGCCAGCCAGGCGTCGGCGCGGGCCGCCAGCTCGCGCGCCCAGGGGAATCGCTCGACCAGGACGCGGGCCATCGCGAGCTGTTGCGATCCCTGACCGGGGCAGAGGAAGCCGACGCGATCCTGACGGACCGCATTGCTCACCCACCATTCGCGCTGAGGGCCGGAGACAATTTCGCCCTCGTCCGGCGGCGCTTCCTGCAAACGTTGCTCCAGAGCGCGAAGGTTTGCTGCCAGCTCGTCCGGGTTGGCCGCGATCACCGCGGCGCGGATGGGCCGCGATGCCGAAAGCTCCTTGCTCAAATGAGCGGCCAGGTCGGTCAATTCTCCCTGGCTCAAGCGCTCGGCGGTGTCGGCCAGGTCGGGGAGACGATCGCACAGCTCCTCCACGGAATCCGCGTCCAGCACGAACAGCTCCGTCTCCTGATGGGCGGCGAGCAGGGCGCGCTCCTCGACGGAGGGAGCCAGCGACGGTGCGGGCGGATCGCCGGATTCGAGCGTGACGTGGGCATTGATGCCGCCGAAGCCCATCGCCGAGACGCCGATCCGCAGCTTGCGGTCGGGGCCGGCGATGCGGCCTTGACGGATGGGATAGAGAGTGCGAGCCGTGGACTCGAAGACGGGATTGGGCTGGGTGCAGCCGGCGGTCGGCGGCAGGACGCGGCGATTGGCGGCGATGACGGCCTTCAGGAAAGCACCGACGCCGGCCGCGGCCTTGCAGTGACCCATGATCGACTTGAAGGAGGTGACGCCGACGGAGCGCGGCGTCTCGACGCCGGCTTCCGACAGGGCGGTGGCGATGGCCTCCAGCTCCACCTTGTCGCCGACACGTGTGCCGGTGCCGTGGCCTTCGATGAAATCGAGCGTGGCAGGGCTGTAGCCGGCGCGTTCGTAAGCACGGCGGAGGGCCGTGGCCTGGCCTTCGACTTTCGGAGCCGTCAGACCGCCCTTGCCGTCCGAGGACACGCCCCATCCGCGAAGGACCGCATAAACCGTGTCGCCGGCGGCGCGAGCGTCTTCCAGACGTTTCATCACCACGAAGCCGCAGCCCTCGCCGGGGATAAAGCCGTTGCCGCGCTTGTCGTAGACGCGCATCTCATCCGGACTGAGGGCGCCCGTCTTGGCGAAGCCGATCAGCTCGAAGGTGTCGAGGCTGATGTCCACGCCGCCGGCCAGGGCCATGTCCACATCGCGGTCGTTGAGCATATTGGCCGCGGTGCAGACGGCCAAAAGCGACGACGAGCAAGCGCCATCGACCGTGTAGCCGCCGCCGTGGAAGTCGAAGAAATTGCAGATGCGTCCCGCGATGGTGTTGGACAGACCGCCGGCCAGCGTGTCCTCGGTGACAGGAGCGAAGACGGATTTGTAAAGCTCCTCCATCGATTTCGCCAGCTCCTCGGCGGCGGCGCCGGTCAGCCCGCGCGCCGCGGCGGCGGCCAGCAACGCTCGTTTCACGAACGGCCAGCGCAGCCGCATCGATTGCGAGCGCGTGTGCTCGCCGGTCAGCGTGTTGCCGACGATGACGCCGGTGCGGTCGCGGACAATGCTGTCACGCTGAAAGCCGGCGTTCTCCAGGGCGAGGTTGGCGACTTCCAGAGCGAGCCACTGCACGATGTCGGTGGTTTCGTAGGTCGCCTGCGGGATGCGCCACTTCGCCCAGTCGAACTCGAAACCGTCGAGCACGGCGGCGCGGCGGCCGTAGGTTTTATCCGGAGTGGTGCGGTCGGGATCGTGATAATCGGACAAAGGTAGTCGGTTATCGGGCAGACGGCGAAACTCACGGCGCCGCGTCAGGATGTTTTCCCACAATTGTTGCGGGCCGCGCGCTCCGGGATACCAGCAGCCGAGGCCGACGACGGCGATTTCGGGTTGTTCCTTACGTGCGTTGACGAAGAGCATGTTCGTTCCTTCCACGATGTGTACCTGGGTTTTGGAGTTTGGGAATCGAGAAGCGACGGCCGCGATGATCCGCAGGCCCGCAATTTCACTCTCTACTCGTGCTCACTTACTGCGTGGAGGAAGAGATGTGACAACCGCTTGCGGCTTAGCGTCCCTTGCTTGCGCTGCGCGCTAAGGCGCAAGCGGCCGTGAGAATTCGTTCTTACTCGGCGTTCGCTCGCTTATCGAGGGCGCTCTGACAATACTTCAGGAGGTTCAGCTCGGCCAGCTCTTCTGCCAGGTAATCGCGGCCGGAGGGGCCGAGCGAGCGGCCGACTTCTTCGAGCAGCAGCTCCGCGAAGCGTTCGCGACTGCGGTGCAAGATCTGCCGCACCCCGGCGGCCGTCAACGGTTTTCCAAGCTCGACGGACAGCTGCTCGGCCATCTGCTGCGATGAAAGATCACCATGTTCGACGCGGAAGCGAAGGACGTGATAATAGGGCTGGCCGGTGTCCTTCTGCACCTGTTCCAGGGCATGCCAGGCGCGGAGCAGCAGCTCTTCGCGCCAGCTGTCGCGGAAAACCTGGTCTTCTTCCGGCAGAGGCTCGGGAGGCGCGGCCGGCTCATGCTCCTCGAGGGCGGCCTGGCGCGGCAGCTTGCCCTGGCGGCGGCGATAGTCGCCGACGAGGTGAAAAAGGCAGGTCTTGACGTAATCGCGGAACCGGCCGAGCGTCGGGTCCGCCTTGTGAAAACGGCCCTCCAGAAAGCGGACGGCAAATTCCTGACTGAGATCCGCCGCCGCCTCGGGATCGCGCACGCCGGCCAATAGATAACGATAGATGGCGCCGTGGTAGCGCTGCATCAGCTCGGCGCGAGCACGCTCGGCTTCATCCGCGGCGTCGCCGTGCGCCTGCCGCAGCAGGCTCCAGTGCGTGTTAATGACGCTCAGACGCGTCTCCAAGTCGCGGTCATTCATGGTGTATGCCTCCTTCGCGTCGCCAGCGCATTCGTCAGAATACCCACTCGCGCTCCCTTCCGCCACATAGCCGACCCACAATTTAATGCTTCTTCCGTCACACGATTGCTGTCCGCCGGTAGGTGGCGATGAGATCGACAACGTCCGAAGCGACGCGGGAGAGGATGCGATGTTCTTCACTCTGGCGATTCTGTGGTACGAGCGACGGCGCTTTCTGCCGGCGGTGCTGGCGGTGGCGTTCAGCGCTCTGCTGGCGGCCCTGCAATGCGGCCTGCTGCTGGGCACCTTCGCCACCGTTTCCATCCCCGTCGATTACTCCGACGCCGATCTGTGGATCGGCTGTCCCGATGTCGTCAGCGTCGATCTCGGCCGGCCCGTGCCGCTGAGCTGGCGTTCGCGGTTGTGTCTGCCGGAGATCGTGCAGAGCGAGGAGTACGTGCAAGCCTTCGCTTACTGGCGCAAGCCGTCGGGGGCGGCCCAGCTGGTCCTCGTCATCGGCTCGCGTCTGCACGACAGGGCGCTGGGGCGCGTGCAGGCGCTGGACGGCATTCTCGCTCAGCGGCTGCAAGAGCCGGGCGCGGTCGTCGTGGACGATGCCGATCTGGGGCGTCTCGAAATCCCCGGCACCGGCGCGCGCACGGAGGTCAACGGCCAGGCCGTGAAGGTCGTCGGCCTGGTGCGCGGACTGAAAGGCTTGCCCGGTCCCTACCTCTTCTGCTCGCTGGAAACGGCGCGGGCGATTCTTGGTATGCGGCCGGACCAGGCCACGTTCCTGGTGGCGCGCTGCCGTCCTGCGACGGACGCTGCCGCGGCCGCCGAGAAGCTGCGCCGCCGCTATCCGCTCGATATGGACGTTTTGACCCGCGAGCAGTTTTCACTGCGATCGCGTTGTCACTGGCTGGTGCAGACGGGAGGCGGGATCGCCCTGTCGTGTGCGGCACTGCTGGGGCTGATGGTGGGAGCCGTGGTCACAAGTCAGACGCTGTACGCGGCCACGCTGGCATCGCTGCGCGAGTACGCCGTGCTGCGAGCGCTGGGCACGCCGCGCTGGCGCATCGCGGCCACCATCCAGCTGCAAGCGTTTTGCGTCGGCATCGCTGGGATCATGATGGCGCTGCCGGTCGTGCTGTTGCTGACGGAGGCCGCGGAGCTGCTCGGCGCTCACGTGCTGTTGCCCGGCTGGCTTCTCGCCGGCGCCGGTGCGATCACGCTTGTCATCGCCCTGTTTTCCGGATTGTGGGCTCAGCGGTCGCTACGACTGGTCGAGCCGGCCGCCCTGCTGCGATAAATGGAGGTCGTCGATGGAGAGCCAAGCGATTCCCCTGGTGGGCGAGAGCCTGACACGCACCTTCGCGGACGGCGTGCAAACCCGCACGGTCCTGGACAACGTCTCGCTGACGCTTCATCGGTCGGAGCTGGTGGTGCTGATGGGACCGTCCGGCAGCGGCAAATCGACGCTGATGTCGGTGCTGTCGGGCCTGCTGCCGCCGACAGCCGGCCGCGTAGCGGTGCTGGGCGAGGACGTGTGGTCGGCAGGCGAGCGCCAGCGCGAGCAGATCCGCCGCCGCTCGCTGGGCTTCATTTTTCAGGGCTACAACCTGTTCCCTGCCCTGACCGCCCGGCAGCAGCTGGAGATCGCTCTTCGCTGGGCCGGCGGGGTATCTGCTCACGAGGCCCGCCTGCGCTCGGAGCGCATGCTCGGTCTGCTCGGCCTGGGCGCGAAGATGAATTTGCGTCCGGCGGAGATGTCGGGCGGCGAAAAGCAGCGCGTGGCGGTCGGCCGCGCCCTGGTGAAAGCGCCGGCCCTGTGCTTCGCCGATGAGCCGACCAGCGCCCTCGACTGGAGCAACGGCGAGGGCGTGGCCGCGCTTCTGCGTGCTGAGGCGAACGACAACGGCGCGGCCGTCCTTATCGTTTCGCACGATCCGCGCCTTGCCGACTTCGCCGATCGCGTCCTCCATCTGGAAGCCGGCCGCTTGACGGACGAGGCAAAAGCCAATGCTTACACACCTAAAGCCATCTTCTGAGGAGACAAACATGAGCCGTCCACGTCGAATTCGCTGGCTCCTGGTGCCGGCGTCCGCGATCGTCCTGGCCGTCACGGGCGCAGGAGCCTTGCACAATTATCAGACAATCGCGCCGATTACCGCCGCGGCGTCGCCCGGCGAAGAGACGGCGGAGCCGGTTCTGTGCTTCGGGCATGTGGACGTGGAGCCGGGCCTTACCGCGCTGGCTCCCGAGCGAGCGGGGCGGGTCGCGGCGGTGCTGGTTCACGAGAACCAGACCGTGGCGGCCGGTGAGCTACTGCTGCGGCTGGACGATCGCGCGGCGCGGCTGCAAGTCGAACAAGCGCGAGCGGAGCTGGCCGAGGCGCGACAACGGCTTGAAGACGCGCAGGCGCTGCCGTCGCGCCACAAGGCCCAGCTGGACCAGCAACGGGCCGCTGTCGAAGCCACCGAATCGCGCAGGGATGCCGGCCGGCGCCGTCACACTCGCTTACAGCGACTGGCGAAGAAAGAGCTGTGCAGCGACGATGAGGTCCGCGCCGCAGCCGACGAGCTGCGCGCCCTGGAAGCCGCGGTGCGCGGCGAAAGCGCGCGGCTGGCGGATCTGGAGCTGATCGATCCCGCGCTGACGGCCGGGCGGGTGCGGGCGCTGGCGGAGGCGCGGGAGGCCCAGCTGGAGCAGGCCGAGCACGCTCTCCGTCAGTGTTCCCTGACGGCCCCGGAGCGCGGCCGGGTGCTGCGACTGCTGGCTCGACCCGGCGAAATGATGACCGACAAGGCGACCCATGCGGCGATCGATTTCTGTCCGGATCGACCGCGCATCATCCGCGCCGAGGTGCTCCAGGAACGAGCCGCGCGGGTGGCGGTGGGAGCGGCTGTCCTGCTCGAAGACGACGGCGATCCCTCGTTGCACTGGCACGGCAAGGTCGCGCGGATCTCGGACTGGTACACGCGCCGCCGTTCGATTCTGCAAGATCCGGTCGAAATGCAGGATGTACGCACCCTGGAGTGCATCATCGAGCCGGAAGCGGGGGCGCATCTCCGCATCGGGCAGAAGATGCGCGTCACCATCACGGCACAGCACAGCCGCTTGCGGCTTAGCGAGCGCTAAGCCGCAAGCGGCTCGCTCAGCCCTCTTCGCCCTTTTCGGGGGTTTCCTTCTCGGAGAACCGCGCCAGACGGAACGGCGTCAGATCGACATCGGCAACGGTGATATCGATCAGCCATTGCGTCATGACCTGGCCGATGAGCGGCGCCAGCAGAAAGCTCTCGTTTCCCGGAGCGATCGCGCAATAGACGCCCTCCAGATCGGGGAGACGGTCGAGGATCGGCAGCTCGTCCGGCGTCTGGCCGATCAGATAAGCGTACCCGCCGCGGCCAAAACAGCTGTACATAGGCGGACAGCGGCGGATCATGCGCTGACGAATGCCCGGCAGCCAATCGCTATCGACGGCCTCGTTGTAGACATCGGGATCGCCGGGCAAATCGCTGGGCGGCAGAGCCAGATCGCCGGCGTGGAGGAGGTCGCCCTGGCCCGGCCGCAGATACAGACCTTGCACGAAGTCGGCGAAGACGGCGCCGCGCCGTCCAACCGCGACCGGCCGGCGAAACAATGCCACCTGCGTCCGTCTCGCCTGCACCGGCATCTCGACCCTGAGAGTGCGCGGCAACTGTGCCGTCCAGGCGCCCGTTGCCAGCACCAATCGGCCGCACTGGTAGTCTCCCTCGTTGGTCTCGACCCTGGCCACCTTGCCTTTCTCGGCCAGGATGGCGCGGACCTCGACGCCTTCGCGGAGGTCGGCGCCTTCGCGGCGCGCCGCCTCGGCCAACGACGCCACCACCTGCACCGCCTCGACGTAGCCCGCCGCGCGCTCGAAGACGGCTGTCTCGTCGTCGGCCACGCGCGAGCTGGGGTCCACTTCCATCAGCTCCTGATCGGAGATCCGCCGCACATCGATTCCCAACTCCTGCTGCCGGGCGATCCAGGCATCCAGCTCGGCCTCGTCGCCGCGCGGCGTCAGCCGCACCATGCCGGTGCGCCAGAACACCGGTGGACCGCCAATCAGATCGGCGAAGTGCTCGAAAACCGGAAGGCAGCGACGCGCCAACAATGTGAGCAGGGGGTGGCGATGCGCTTGATAGATCAGCGCCGCCGATTTGCCGCTGGCACCGGCGCCGAGATAAGCCTTCTCGACCAGCACGACGCGGCCAACGCGGCGCTGGGCCAGGTGGAAGGCGATGCTCGTACCGATGACGCCGCCTCCGACGATGAGGATGTCACAGATGTGAGATTGCTCAACGCCTCTGGGCTTCACTGCACTCGACCCTCCTCGTCGTCCCGCGGCGGCGTCTGACCGTAGAGCGTCTTGATAACCGTATCAGATCCGGCAGCCAGACGGTAGACGGATCGCCGCGTTCCTGGTTCGTGCCGGCCGCGAAGGCGCGATTGACGCTTGCACACCTGTTGCCGTACACTACAAACCTTCTCCAACCCAGGGGTGTGTCATGAGCCAAGAGCATGACGAGGACAGTGGTACGGCCACTCCCTTCGCGACGGCGCGGGGCCGCGACTGGCCGAGTGTGCGGCAGTTCAATGTGTTCGTCGAAAATCGCGTGGGCAATCTGCTGTCCGTGGTGCGCCATTTCGAGTCCACGGACATCCGCATCGTCTCCCTCACGGTCGTCGATTCCGCCGACTGCGCCATCATCCGCATGGTTCTGAGCAATCCCGAACGCGCCCTGGAGATTTTCGAGCGCGCCAAGCTCCCCATCACAGAGAGCGATCTGCTCGTCGTGCAGCTGCCGGAAGGCGTTCGGCCGCTCCTGGACATCTGCAAGGCGCTCCTGGGAGCGGAGATCAGCATTCACTACGCCTATCCGCTGCTGATTGGCCCTCACGGCTGCGCCGCCGTCGCCCTGCACGTCGAGGACCACGAAACCGCCGCGGGCGTGCTGACACGCATGGGCTTCACGCTCTTCACCGAGAACGATCTGCAAATCGACGAAGACTTGACGTGAGATCGGTTAGCGACGCTTCGCAGAAGCGTTGCCGGCAGCGACGCTTCTGCGAAGCGTCGCTAACCAGCTCGGCGTCGGGTGAGCGCGGCAATCTCCAGCTTGATGAGCTGCTGCACGACAGCGGCGGTGCGGGGCCGGTCGGTCGCGCGATGAGCCAGCAAGCGCGACACGAGCGCGACCAGGCTCGACGGCAGATTCGGAACGCTACGGCGAATGTCGGCGGGCGGATCGCAGCGATGACGGCGAAACGTCTGCCGAAGCGAGCCGGACGGATACGGCAAGCGGCCCGTCAGCATCTCGTAGAACATCACACCCAGGCTGAAAAGATCACTGCTCAGATCCTCGGTCGGCAACGGATCGCACTGCTCCGGGGCCAGGTAGTTGGCCGTGCCCAGCACATAACCGGCGCGCAGAAAGCCGGCGTTCTCACCCGGACGATGGGCGAAGCCCAGATCGATCAGCACGGCCGTGCCGTCGTCGATGAGGCGGACATTATCGGGCTTGATGTCGCCGTGAAGGAAGCCGGCCGAGTGCAGGGCGGCGAGCGCTTCGCTGACTTGCCGGATGATCCAGACGGCTTCCATCACCGGCAGACGAAAATCGCGCCGCAGCCGGCGACGCAGCGATTCGCCGGGCAACAAATCCATGACCAGGAAATAGGGCGGCGCCGTGACGTGTGCATGGGTGACACGGACGAGATGACCATGCCGCACGCCCAGTCCGGCCCGTGCCTCGCGCTGGAGCAGCTTGATGCCGGTGTCCGGATCGTCCCAGTCGTCGCGCAGAACCTTGACTGCACAGGGAGCATCGCTCTCGACGGCGCGAGCGGAGAAGACGGAGGTCATCGGACCGCCGCCGAGGCGCTGCAACAGTTGATAACCCGGAATCCGTGGGATAGGTTGCATCGTATCGGATTATCGGCTGTTTCCGCCATCCAAATGCAGCGAATCTGGCGAGCGGGGGGCGTTCGCCCCTGATTCTCGCCGGAACGAAGCCGGAACAGAGAATCAGGGGGCTAACGCCCCCCGCTCGCCTGGCGTTCGCGCACTCGCGCTTGCAAGGCATCCTTCACTTCCAGCGGCAGAAACTTTTCCAGATTGCTGCCGCCGAAGCTGGCGATCTGACGCAGCAAGTTGCTGCTGAGGTGCGAGTACGCCTCCTTGGCCATGAAAAAAACCGTCTCGATTTCCGGATCGAGGTTCTGGTTCATCAGCGACATGGTGAACTCGTTTTCCATGTCGCTGGTGGTGCGCAGCCCGCGGAGCATGACGCGTGCGCCGACCTCGCGCACGAAGGTCACGGCCAGGCTGGTGAACGGTCGCACGGAGACGTTGGCATACGGCTTGATGACAGACCGCACCAGTTCGACGCGCTCTTCCTGATCGAAGAACGGCTGCTTGTCCGGATTGATGCCGACACCGACGATGAGCTGATCGAAAATCCGGCTGCCGCGACTGATGATGTCGAGGTGGCCGCGATGGATGGGATCGAACGTGCCTGGGTAAACGGCGAGGTGATGGCTGAGCGGCCTGGTCATGACAGGACTCCGAGCAACGCGATGAGACGATCCAGCTCCTCGGTGGTATTGTAGGCGTGCGGGCTGACGCGCAGCCGTCCGGCCCGCTGATTGACGATGATACCGGCATCGCGACAGCGCCGCACGAACGCCCTCACGTCGCCGGGCAGCACCAGCGAGACGATGCCCGACGCCTCTCCCGGCCGGCGGCTGCTGTACACCTCCACGCCGGCGCGTCGCGCATGCTCGCAGAGATAATCGGTCAGCTGCAAGACGCGCTCAGCGATTGCATCGATACCGGCGGCGAGCAGCAGATCCAGGCTGGCGCCCAGGGCCAGGATGCCGCCGACGTTGAGACTGCCGCTCTCCCAGCGGCCGGCGTGCGGCTTGAGCCGCAGCTCGACATGATTGAAGTTACGGCTATCGATCACGCTGTTCCAGCCGATGCCGACCGGATGGAGGCGATCGATCAGCTCGCGGCGGACCCAGAACAGACCGGCGCCCTCCGGACCGAGCAGCCATTTGTGTCCGTCCGCGGCCAGGAAATCGATCGGCGTATTCTGGACATCGAGCGGCAAAACGCCCAGCCCCTGGATGGCATCGACAAAGAAAAGCACGCCCTTCTCACGGCACAGCTGGCCGACCGCGAACAGATCGTTGCGAAAACCGCTGGCATACTCGACGAAGCTGAGGCTGACCAGCCGCGTCCGTCCGTCGATGGCGGCGCGCAGATCGTCGAGGAAAATGCGGCCATCGCGGCTGGGCACGCGCCGCAGCTCGACGCCGCGTTCGGCGAGGTTCATCCACGGATACAGATTGGCGGGATACTCGTCCTCCGCTGTCACCACGTTGTCACCGGCCTGCCAGCGCAAGCCCTCGGCCACGATGCCGATGCCCTCGCTGGTGTTCTTGATGAAGGCGATGTCGAGCGGATCGGCGCGGAGCAGCTGCCCGGCCAGGCGGCGCACTTCCTCGATGCGGCGAACGCGGGCCGAATCATGCACCACGCCGTTTTCGGCGAGGTCGCCGGCCCACTCGACGAGCGTTTGCCGGGCGCGCTCCGTCAAGGGGGCGACAGCGGCGTGATCGAAGTACGCCCAGCGAGTCGTCACGGGACATTCACGGCGCAGCGCGGTCCAGATCATGATGTTCGGATTGTAAAGGAGTCGGCTTGATCCGGCGAGCGGGGTTGCGTAAGCACCCCGAGAACGCTCTCGGGGCGCTGACGCAACCCCGCTTGCCAAACGGGCGGTTAATCCTCGCCGGCAATACGTTCTTTCTGCATCTCGGACAATAACACCTGCGTGCCGGAGATAGCGATTCGCTGCCCCGCGGCGATTTTCTGTGTCGCCACGACATGGGGAAAAACGACCGTGAACTCTTCCAGGAAAGGGATGAGGTACGTGCGCATCGACTGGGGTCCGAGGTCCACACGCAGCGGCTGAAATTCCGTGTCCGACTCGCCACACCCAAAAACGACATACGAGATGCCGTCGAATTGCAGCGCCGCCGTCGGCACGAGCAAGTGTTTCTCCTGGCGCACCAGGATCTTTGCGTCGCCGAACGTGCCGGGTCGTAAGCGACCCTTGGGATTGGCCACGTCGGCCCGCACGGGCACGGTTCGCGTCTCCTCGTCCACCGCGGCGCTGATCCAGTCGATCTTCGCGGGCGGCGCATCCTCGTTGGGACCGTCGAGATGAAACGACACTTCCTGATCGGGCTTCAGCTTGTTGGCATCCTCCAGGCGGACGTGCAGCATGATCCACAATTGGCTCAGGTCGGCCAGGACGAACTGCGGCTTCGCCGGATTGACCACCTCGCCAATGACGATGTCGCGTTTGACCACCATGCCGTCGAAGGGCGTGTACATCGGCAGCAGATTGCTTGTCAAGGTGCTGTTATCCAACCGTTGCAGCAGGGAATCGGGGATGCCCAGCGTGCGCAGGCGGTCAGCCACCTGTTCGTCGCTCAGCCGTCTTAACTCGTCGATGGAGACGGTCAGGCCCAGGTTTTGCAGCGACTGCTGGTCCTTGGACAGGCGAATGCGCGCCTCGCGCAGCGATGCCTCGGCGTTATCCAGCGCCTGCTGCGACGTGGATTTTCCGGACGATTTCAGACGGTCGTAGTATTTTTTGCGCGTCTGTTCCGTCAGCAGCGTCTGCTGCAAATCGAACTTGAGACTCGCCAGCTCCGGAGCGGCGATGAGCGCGAGCACATCGCCTTTCTTAACCTGGTCCCCGGCACGCTTGTGAACGCTGAAGGCCGTGCCGGCGGCACGCGTGGACAGATGAGCGTAATGGTCCTGATTGAAATCGATGTCGCCATGAGACTCGACGTATTCGGGGTCCAGCCTTTCCTCAACCTCTCCTGTCTTGATCCCCGCCGGTTTCAGCCCTTTCTCCGAAGCCAGCTTGATGGACGGCAGTGGTTTCTTCGCGTCGGGCGTCTCGTTCGGCTCGCCCGGCTTTTGGCCGGCCTCTTCCTTCGGGCTTGACGGCGCGGGATAGAGCAGGACGAATCCCCACCAGGCGACGGCACCAAGTACGGCGAGCGCAAATAACGTTGGCAGCTGATCCAGAAGCATCCAAAATAGTTTTTTCAATTGGGTAGGCATGCGTCTCTCCTCAAGAGAAGTCGTTCCGGATAGCGACGCTTCGCAGAAGCGTCGCAGGCTACGACGCTTCTGCGAAGCGTCGCTAACCGAGGTTGAACGCCTCCTTGAGACACGCCAGCGCTTCCTCGCCGCGCTCGCGATCTACGACAACGCTGATGCGCACTTCACTGGTGTTAATCATACCAATGTTGATGCCGCGCTGCGCCAGGGCGCCGAACATGCGGCGAGCGACGCCGGTGTGCGTGCGCATGCCGACGCCGTGAACGAACAGCCGGGCGATAGCGGCGTCGGCGGCGACGCGTGTCATCGGATCGAGCGTACTCACCAGCTCGCGCGTCACGGTCAGAGCACGCTCCAGGTCGGATTGCGGCACGCTGAACGACAGCTCCGTCCGGCCGGCCGACAGGTTCTGCACGATCATATCGACGACGATGCCCGCGGAAGCCACGGCCTGGAAAACGCGCGAGCAGCAGCCTGGCTTATCGGGCAGACCAAAGATGGTGATGCGGCCCTGATCGGTGGCGAGAAAAACGTCGCTGACGACGATGTCCTCCATGCTGGCCAGCTGTTGCGTCAGATCTGCAATCCGCTTTCCGCTATCCGCTATCCGCTTTTGTTTCTGGCCGATCGCGGATGGCGGAAAGCGGATTGCGGATCGCGGCTGGCCGAGGCCGAACGCCTGATGCACCGCCCGCAGCGCCTTGACGCCCTCACTGCGGCTGACCAGCACGGAAATCTTGATGTCGGCCGTGGTGATCATTTTCATGTTCACGTTCTCGGCCGCCAGCGCCGCGAACATGCGCTCGGCCACACCGCTATGGGTCCGCATGCCGGTGCCGACGATCGACACCTTGCTGACCTGCTCGTCGAACTCGATGGAGGCGCCCAGCTCGGCGGCCAGCGGCCGCAGCAAGGTGAGGACAACCGGCAGCTCGTTGCCCGGCACGGTAAAGCCGATGGCCGCCTTGCCGCCCTCGCCGGCGTTCTGAGCGATCATGTCCACGACGATGTGGTGATCGGCCATCGCCGCGAAGACGCGATGACTGATGCCCGGCTGGTCCGGCACGCCGTTGAGCGATATCCGCGCCTCGTCGCGGCCCAGCGCCGCGCCGCACACGACCACGTCGCGCATCCACTCCGCTTCCGGCACGATCCACGTTCCCTCGACATCGCTGAAGGAGGAGCGCACTTGAATGGGCACGTCGAATTTCTTACCGAACTCGATGCTGCGCGAGTGCATGACGCCGGCGCCGACGCTGGCCAGCTCCAGCATCTCGTCGTAACTGATGGAGTCCATCTTCCGCGCTTCCGGCACGACGCGCGGATCGGTGGTGTAAACACCGTCCACGTCGGTGTAAATCTCGCAGCCGACGTCGCCGTTCGCCTCCTGGGCCGGATCGTGCTTCATGACCGCGGCCAGGGCGACGGCGGTGGTGTCCGAGCCGCCGCGGCCGAGCGTGGTGATGTTCCAGTTTTCGTCGATGCCCTGAAAACCGGCGACAATGACGATCTGCCCTTCGGTCAGCGCCTGCCGCATCCGCGCTGTCGAGATGCTCTTGATGCGCGCCTTGGTGTGTGTGCTGTCGGTGACGATGCCGACCTGGGCGCCGGTGAAGCTGATGGCGCGTTCGCCGAGCGTTTGAATGGCCATCGCCATGAGCGCGATGGAGATTTGTTCGCCGGTGGACAGCAGCATGTCCATCTCGCGGGCCGGCGGCTGCTCGGTGATCTCCCGGGCCAGCTCGATCAATTCATCGGTAGTGTCGCCGCGCGCACTGACGACGACGATGACCTGATTGCCTTCCTGCTTGGCCCGGATGGCGCGCCGCGCCGCCGCCATGATCCGCTGCGCATTCGCCACACTGGTGCCGCCGAACTTTTGCACGACCAAACGCAACGGTGAACCTCCAAGAAAGTACAAAGTACGAAGTACAAAGTACCAAATGATAATAGGGTGCTTGCTTTTTTTGTACTTTGTACTTCGTACTTTGTACTTATTTTAGGCCGCGCGGCGCGGCCGCGCCTGAATGTCGAACAAACCGAATACATCGTCTTCCGTCAATCCCAGCGACGGCGGCGGTCCATTCTGCTCGATCAATTCATTGAACAGCTGACGTTTTTTTTCCAGTACCTCGTGAATGCGTCCCTCGATGGTACACTGGCTGAGAAAGCGCGTTACGAACACCGGCGCTTTCTGCCCCAGGCGATGCCGCGCGATTGATGGTCTGGTTCTTGATCGCTAGGGACGAGTTGCTCGCCTCGTGCAACTCGCTTGAAGCAGCAGATCTCCAGCGTTATCGTCGGAGGGGCTGATTCCGAAATTGTGAACCGTAACGTGTTCCACAAGGGCTTTGATCGGCTTGTCCGCGTCACGGAAGGGGTACGTAGGTACAGGAGTTTCGAGAATCGATTTAAGGAGCGCTGCGTCCATGGGTGGCAGCGAACCCAACTGAAGAGAAGCAATTCGCAGAGCAAAATCAAGTTGTTGTTTCTTGGCCTGATCGGCCGGCTTCAGATTGTACTCGGCCTCTCCGGCCAGATGGGCATGGGTTTGGAATAGAGGTTCGCGTTCATTCTTCCCGCGCCAAACCTCAATATCGACCTCCATTTTGCACGCAATAGGCCGCCTATCGAAGTGCAGTTCGGGTTCGTGGATGCTCCACCGAAGCTTCCAGCCAAGAAACGGCAATTCAACCGGCCGGAGGTGGTCCTTGACATAGCGGGTCAACTCCCCCCGTGGAAGGCGCAATTGGAAGTGCGTAGGAATCAGGATTGCGCGACCCGAAGCGACCTCGACGGTAGCTTGGAGGGTCATTGCGAGGGAGTAGTTGTTGACACGGACCGTGTTGGCGTGATTGGTTAACTGAAACAGGACCATGGGGAGCGTCAGGGAAACGAGCTTGCGGTTGGCATAGCCCGCCTGGGCAAGTTGAGGAGCGGGATTATCGATCGATTCAAACGTCCCAAACTGGGGGTAGCGCAAGATGACCTTCGACACTCGGCCAGACCAGGTTTCTCTCGCCCACTCGCCCGGAACACCGTCCACCTCAAGACTTCCGTCTCCGTCTGTTGGCCATGTGACCTTCTTTGCTTTCGGCTCTGGCCTAAGAGTGGGAGGGATTTTGGAAACGGGGCTCGGCAACGCTTGCGTCTCATGTGGGACGTACATCGTCAACAGCGAAAGAGCGATCGGCATGAGCATTCCAGCCGCAACAACGACTGTCCCGGCAAAAGCAAACCAAAGACTTTTTCTCCGCTCCTCGGATCGAGACTTGCGTATCCAATTGACTGCCTGCTCCGTGTTCAGCACGAATACAGGACGAGCAGGTTCAAGCTCGGCTCCGGGAAAAGGCACGAAGACGGGCTCCGGAGAAGAGCCATCCAGGTTCGGCTTTTGGTCGTCCATCTCGCTCTGCACCCAGCAATGGATTTTCGTCGTCGGGGTTGGCCAAGAATAGACATCTCTAATGTCCCTCGCAACCCTCCCTGTAACTTAATCGAGGACACCCTGCGTCTGCATAGGAAGGCTTACCTCCGCAATCCTTCCGGATAACTCCTATTTTACGGCTTCTCTCTGGGAGTCTCCATCAATTGTTTCTCAAGGCAATGCACAATCTCTCCGACAAAACCGCGTCCCGTTTCTTCGCCGCGCACAGCGAGCAAATCGAAGAGACTTTCTCCACCGATTTTTATTTCGTATAAGCGAACGATCACGTCCGCTCCGATACGTACAAATAGCTCTGAAGGGATACCTATCTTCAGCGCGTACCGACGCAATTTATTCCCCGTTCCGCTGATTGCTAACTTTGGGATGGTCTCCTCTTCACCCTCGCTTTTTGTTTTGCCCTTGTTCCGCTTGGCTTTTGGTTCCCCTTTGGTCGGTTCAAGCGCGGTCAAACCCACTTGGCACGTATAAACGGTCAAGTAGGTATAGATACATTCGAGCACCATCTTCAGCGGCGTGCCCTCATTTAGTTGCGTGAGCATCCGCACAATCTTTCTCGGAACTTGAACGGTTTGCCTGTCTTCGCTGGTAGAACCAAGCCTCTCCGGCGGCGGCTCTTCGTCGCTTGGCCAAAGTCGAATTGCTTCCTTATTGTTCATCTGTTCAGTCTCCTGGTTGAACCCTCTAATGATTCTAACCCGAAAAAGCGGCGGACACAACCGAGGACGGATCCGAACACGATAACGAAGTGTACACGATCTATAGATAATGTACACAATATCTACTTGACGTACACGAGATTCTTGTTAGTCTAGGGAGGATAGGACGACTTCGCCTGCGGGGTGAAACGTCGAGAATCCTGTCCCGATTGTTCCAGGAGGTCTGTCCATGTTTCGTTCCTGTTGGCTGGCCTGTCCCCTGGCGGCTCTGCTGTGGTCATCCCAGGGCTTTGCCGGCGAGTCGCTACCCGACCTCGCCTCCAAGGCGGCAACCGTGTTCAAAACCCATTGCCACCGCTGCCACGGTCTCGGCGGACGCGCCGAGCGCGGCGTCTACATGCTAAACCGCGACTCGCTTATCGCCCGCAAGAAGCTCTTCGCAGGCAAGGCAGAAAAGTCGCCGATTTACAAGCGGATGATCGACAAGGACGATCCCATGCCGCCCAAGGATGACGCTGGCAAGCCCAACGCTGACCCTCCCACCCAAAAAGAGCTCGAGATCATCCGCGACTGGATCGATGCTGGCGCCCCGTCCATCTCGCCCCAGACTCCCCGCCGCTTCCTCACCAACACGGACCTGTTCAAGTTCATTCTCGATGACCTGGACAAGGCCAGCGAGCGCGACCGCCGGTTCCTCCGCTACTTGACACTTGTACATTTGTACAATGCCGGCGTTAGCGATGATGAACTCGATGCATACCGTCTCGGCATCAACAGGCTTCTCAACAGCCTGTCCCATCAAGCCGAACTCTTCGTCCCTGAACCGATCGATCCCGCCAAAACCATTCTGCGCGTTGACCTTCGCCGCGTTGGCTGGAGCGAGGCGGACTGGTATAGGCTGGCCGCCGCTGACCCGTTCGCCCTCGTGCTCGACCTGGGCACTGCCAAGACGTGTTGCCATATCACCAACTGTTTAATCCCGGCTTTGCGCGGGGACGTGTTTTGCTTTACCGCCTCGCGGCCGCCCTTATACCACGATTTGCTTCACATTCCTCGGACCTTCCGCGAGCTGGAGAAGCAGCTGAAAGTCAACTCCAAAAAGGACATTTCCGACGGCAACGTGCTTCGCGCCGGGTTCTATCCATCGGGCGTGAGCATCAACCCCCGCGTTGTTGAGCGCCTCCTCGGTGGTAGCACACCATTTTGGCGGAGCTATGACTTCGACCGCCCGGATGGCACGCAGAACATTTTCGCCAACCCCCTTGGTCCGGCCACGGCCGGATCGCACGAATACGCCTTTACTCCGAAGGGCGGCGAAATCATCTTCGCCTTAGAGAACGGCCTGCACGCCTACATGCTCATTGACGTCGCCGGCAATCGACTTGATGCTGCGGCGCTGACCATCGTCTCCGACCCTGCCCAAAAAGAGAAGGCGGTGATTAACGGCGCATCATGCTACCGCTGCCACGTCGCCGGCTTCATCCCTGTCCACGATCAGATCCGCCCGCACGCGCGGCGAAACCGGGCCGCGTTCGCCAAAGACGAGTTGGAAAAGATTTTCGCCCTGTACCCTGATCAGTCCCATCTCGATAGACAAATCGCCAAAGACAATGCCCGTTACCTGCGGGCCTTGCGTGAAATCGGGGTCGAATCGACGAGAACCGACCCGATTACCCTCATCAGCCAGCGGTTTGACGAGGCTTTGAATTTGCGTCTCGCCGCGGCCGAAGCCGGCGTAGAGACGGAAGCGTTCTTGCTCCTCATTGAACGCAATGCTCTCTTGAAGCGCATCATTGGCGATCTGCGTAACGAGGGCAGCACGATTCATCGTGACGTCTGGGTATCTATCTTCCCGGAGGTTGTCCGCGAGGTGGAGAGGCGAGTCGTCTCGTTTCGACAGCAACTCCCTGCCCAAGTCGGGACGACGTGGGCCTACCGTGTCACCGAGACCGGAACGCACGGCAGACCGACCACCTACACTGTCGACCATCGCATTATCGGCCGAGATAAGGCCGGAACAGCCGAAGAGATCCTCCTCGTAGAAAAGTCGGTTCGACTTAACGCCGTCATCTCCTCGAGCGGCGACCTAATGCGACTCCCGAAGCGTCTCTTTGGGGCTGGATGGGTAGGGGAATTTCGAGAGATCAGCGTTCCGGCCGGCAAGTTCTTCACTCTATGCGTTGAGGAGAAGCGCGGCGATCACACGGTCACCCGCTGGACGGTGCCGGGGATCGGCGAAGTGCGGCGAATCGAGCAGCGCGGGGACAGAACCACGACGTACGAACTCTCCGCGCTCGACTATCCGGCACCGCCCCGCCGCTGACCTGTCTCGTTTCCGATCGCCTCTGTCAATCACGGGGAACCGCTATCTCGACGCGTTGCCGGGAAGCGGCGAACCACTTTGCGAAAGGGTTTCATGATGCGCCACTATTTCCTCTGCCTGAGTGCCGCCGTCTTGCTCGCGGCACCTTGCGTTTCACGGCTCCGTGCCGACAACTATCGTCCCGCGGATCAGCTTCAGTTCTACGAAAAGATCCAGCGCATGGAGACGGTTCCCAAGCCAAGTCGCGCCGACCAGGCCGACCTGAAGGAACGCGGCATCACCTACAAGGGATGGACATTCCTCTATCAACACCGCGGAGCCTTCGAGCTAACCTCCCCGAAGGGGGAGACCACGCGAATCGAGAACGATCCGTACATCATCCTCGTCCCCAAAGTGGCAGGCGCAACTCCCATGCACTACGGCAACTTTCGCAGACGCCAAGAATTGCTCTCCCTCGGCAATGGTCTAGTGATGATCGTTCACACCGTCGGCCAAAACGCTGAGAGCGGGCGAGGCTATGTGGACGAGGTGGCTATCTTGGACGACACGACCGTTATTCACATTCGCAACCTCTACAGCGACGCTGGAGACGCGCACGCCTCCTCGGGTGATTATCCGGCTCTCTTCTTCAGCAACTGGAAGAGGAAGTATGCCAACGTATTTCCAGAGCGGCACACGGACTGGCTGTTTTGGAACGGAACCCACTTCGTCGATAACGAAGGCCGGGTGCCCAATCCGCCTTCCTCGGTAGAGCAGCCCCAACCCAAACGTGCCCCCGATTCCGAGCGATTTGACCGAAACCCGCCGGAACTGGATTTCGTCTATGTCAATCCCCGTCTGGCTCGGAAATTGGGGGTGTCCCCGGAGGAGCTCCGCTTCGCGCTTCTGTATCGCCAAACGTTGGCGGCAGCCGCGTGTACGAGCGATCCTGACCTCCAAGAACTGGGACGGACACGGCTAGCCAAGGCGAGAGAGGAGGCAAATGTCCGGATCGCTCAGCTGGAGCGGAAACTCCGCGATTCCGCCCTAGCCCAAAACTCGAAGTAACCTCGTCCTATCTCAGAGCGTGCGGCGACGCCGAAACGAGTCCCTGAAATTCGTTTCGGCGTCGCCGCTTCATGTTCACGCGGCAGCGCGGCGCGGCCGGGCCTGAATGTCGAACAAGCCGAACACATCGTCTTCCGACAATCCCAGCGACGGCGGCGGTCCATTCTGCTCGATCAGCTCATTGAACAGCTGACGTTTTTTTTCCAGTACCTCGTGAATGCGTCCCTCGATGGTACACTGGCTGAGAAAGCGCGTTACGAACACCGGCGCTTTCTGCCCCAGGCGATGCGCGCGATTGATGGCCTGGTCCTCGATCGCCGGGTTCCACCAGCGGTCGAAGAGGAAAACGTAATTGGTGAATTGCAGATTGAGTCCGACGCTGCCGGTGCCGTAGCTCATCAGGATGACGTGCTTCGTCGGATCGCTTTTGAAACGATCGAGGATGCCTTGCCGCTCCTTGTGCGGCACCTTGCCGTGATACTGCAAGGGACCAAACATCCGCAGCGCCTCGGCCAGATACTCCAGCGGCTCGACCCACTGCGAAAAAATGATGGCCTTCTGGCCGCTCTCGGCCACCTCGGCCATGTCGGCCAGCAAGCATTCCAGCTTGGCACTTTGCTTGGTCCGCGGATCGAAATTGCAAATCTGCTTCAGACGCATGACCAGCTCGAAGACGTGCTGCACCGTGATGGTGTCGCCGAGGGTGTTCAGATGGATGACGCCTTCTTTCTCGGCGAGGTCGTAGGCTTGCCGCTGGGCCGGCGTCAGCTCGACCTCGGTATCGCGGAGGATGCGCGGCGGCATGTCGGTGGCCACCTCTTCCTTGGTCCGCCGCAAGATGCAATCGCTGGTCAGCGCCGGCAGCTGACGCGCCGGCGTCTCCGGAGGGATACGATCGGGATCGACAAAAGCGAAGATGTTCACCAGGTCGTCGGTGCGGTTCTCGATGGGCGTGCCGGTCATGGCCCAGCTGCGTTGTCGATGCAGGCCGCGCACCGCCTGCGCCGTCTTCGATTCCTTGTTTTTGATGCGCTGCGCCTCGTCGAGGACCACGACATCGAAACGGACTTTTTCATCGCCGACCTCGACGGCGTCGCGCGTCAGCAGCTCATAGTTGACGAGCTTCAACGGACAGTTCGAAACATGCCAAACGGCCCGGCGCGTCTCGGTATCGCCGGTGATGACCTCGAACGGGACATCCGGCGCCCAGGTGCGCAGCTCGCGCGTCCAGTTGATGACGAGCGGCTTGGGACAGACCACCAGTGCATTGTGAATCAGCCCCGCATGGAAAAGCAGACGCAGGGCGATAATGGTCTGCATGGTTTTTCCCAGCCCCATCTCGTCGGCGATGAGGGCGGCATCGCGCGGCATCAGGAAGGCGATGCCGCGAAGCTGGTAGTCATACGGCTTGAACGGCAGCGACACCTGCTTGTCGGCGAAGATGGCTTCCAGCGGCGGCTGCAACAGATACAGCAGGCGATCCTTGATTTGCACCGTCTCGCGCGGCGGACGCAGCTTCGTTCGCCCGGTCTTGGCAGACGGAGCCTGGCCGCTCGGTGGGGGCGACTGCGGCTCCGGATCGCATTCCAGCTGCGCCAATCGTGGCTTGGCGATCATCGTCTGATCGGGAGGCGTCGGAAAACGCCAGCCCTGCGTCGTCACGTCCATGCCGATTTTGCCGAGCGAGCGTACCCACGGTGCGCTGGTCAAGAGCGTCGCTTGGCGCACCCGGACTTCCAGAGGTCGATCGAAGCGCGGATGCGAATACACTTCTACCGACAGTGACAGGTCAATCTGTTCCGTTTGAATCGAGAGTGGTGGTTCTTCCGAAGGCGACACGGGTAGCGTGGACCCGGACACGGTCGGCTCAAGCACGGTGTATCTCCCTGGTGTGCAATCCGTCGCGCGGGCGATGTTGCCGGCAAAACCGGCAAAGATTCTGGTTAGCGACGCTTCGCAGAAGCGTTGTCGCCATGCAACGCTTCTGCGAAGCGTCGCTAACCGAAATACCTTCGGGTAAACCGAGGCGGCAACTTTAAGCCGGCCCTCCGTCGTTCCTTATGACCTTCCCGCGCCCGCCTCCTCCCGCTAGGGTGAAAGAAGTCCAGTCGCTAATGCAACTATCCGAAAACCGAGAGCCGATGACTGAACCTGTTTCCCTGCCTGCGGTGCGTTTGAAAATCGCCCGCCGCTCCTCGCATCCGTGGATTTTTCAAAAGATGGTCGAGAAGCCGGCCACGCGCCTGCCGCCGGGCAGCGTCGTGGACATTCTCGACCGCGACGGCCAGTGGGTCGGCCGCGGCTTCTACAACGGCCATTCGCGCATCGCCCTGCGTGTCCTGACCAGCAATCCGGCCGAGGCAATCGATGACGCCTTCTTCGCCCGCCGCATCGGCCAGGCCATCGCTCTGCGCCGCGACTGGCTCGGCCTGGATGCCGTCAGCAACGCCTATCGCCTGGTCCATTCCGAGGGCGACGGGCTGAGCGGTTTGGTCCTCGATCGTTTTGGGCCGCTGATCGTGCTGGAGTTCTTCGCCGCCGGCATGTATCGCTTCCGATCGGCCATCGAATCGGCGCTCGCGAGTCATTTTCCCGACAGTCGATTCTACTGGTTCGCGGAGGAGCACGTCCAGAAGCAGGAATCGTTCGACTGTCGCTCACCGGAGCCGCCGCCGCCGGAGATCATCTGCGAGCATGGCGTGCGTTTTCGCGTCGCGCCCGGCAGCAAGCACAAGACCGGCTTCTTTCTCGATCAGCGCGACAATCGCCGGCGCTTGGCCTCGTTCTGCAAGGGCAAGCGCGTTCTCGATCTGTGCTGCAACACGGGTGGTTTCGCCGTTTACGCCAAGGCGCTCGGCGAGGCCGACGAGGTTGTCGGCGTCGATCTCGACGAGCAAGCCCTGGCGCTGGCGCGGCAGAACGCCGGACTAAATCAATCCCGCGTGCGTTTTGTGCAGGCGGATCTATTTCCCTGGCTGCGCGACATTATCGGTACGGGGCAGCGCTTCGACGTGGTGGTGCTCGATCCGGCCAAGCAGACTCGCGATCGTGAGGAAGTCGGCTACGCGCTGAAACGCTATCTCGATATGAATCGCCTGGCCTTGCAGGCGGTGTCGCCGGGCGGCATTTTTCTGACGTGCTCCTGCACCGGCCTGGTGAGCGAAGCCGACTTCCTGGATACGATCCGCCGCGCCGCCTGGCAAGCCGGCCGCAGTGTGCAGGTGTTGAACATCGCTGGTGCCGGGGCGGATCATCCGTTCTTGGTGCATGTACCAGAGGGGCGATATTTGAAAGCTGTGTTTTGCTGCGTGGATGTGGTACAATCGGCGGCGCCCAATTGAGGAGGGAAATCATGCAGACTGGAACAGCTGGAATTGCTGGCAGAACGTGTCAATGACGTTGCCGGTTGGCAAGAGCTGTTACAAACACCATGACGGCGGCAACAGCAGGGATCTTTGAGCCGCGAACGTGCGCTTGAGCTATTTCAAGGAGTGCGAAAAATGCGTGACTCTACCTCGTATCAAGCCATTTTGGATGAAGGCCGCGCCGAGGGCGAAATCAAAGGCCGCGCCGAAGAAGCGCGACGTTTGCTGGTGCTTCTGGGCCGCAAGCGCCTCGGCGGTCCCGACGCGGCGGTCGAAGCAGCCGTGCATGCTATCGCCGATGTGGATCGCCTGGAGCTGCTGATCGATCGCATCAACGAAGTCGCCAGCTGGCAAGATTTGCTTCAGACGCCGTAAACGGAAAGCACGCCGGCCATGCTTGAAATCGACAATCGTATTCGCATCTCCGACGAGGAGCTTTCCTGGACTTTCGTCCGCGCCGGCGGGCCGGGTGGACAGAACGTCAACAAGGTCGCCTCCAAGGCCGTGCTGCGCTGGAATGTCGTTGCCAGCTCCAGCCTCCCCGACGACATCAAGGATCGTTTGCGAAAGCAACAGGGCCGGCGCATCACCAGCGACGGCGATTTGCTCCTCACCTCGCAACGCTATCGCGATCAGGAACGGAATAAGCTCGACTGCCTGGAGAAGCTCGCGGAAATGCTCCGTGCCGCGGCAGTGACGCCGAAGGTGCGGCGCAAGACGAAGCCCTCGCGCGGCTCGAAGGAGAGACGCCTGGCTGCCAAGAAGCGACGCTCCGCGCTCAAGGAGTCGCGACGAGGGCAGGACGAGTAGCTGCGGCGAGCCCCGCTGCACCTCGCGTCGTGGCGTTCTGCATCGGCCCGTCATACAATGTCAACAAGGATCGATCGTTCCTCCCATAACGCTGGGGAGGCCACGGGTGGCGCAAGGGTCTGTAACACGTTGGATCACACAGCTCCAGGACGGGGACCAGGCGGCGGCCGATCCTCTGTGGAATCGCTATTTTGAACGCCTGGTCGCCCTGGCCCGGACGCGACTGCTGCGCGCGCCCCGCCGCGCCGCCGATGAGGAAGACGTCGCTCTCAGTGCCTTTCACAGCTTCTGCCGAGCCGCCGAACGAGGCCGTTTTCCCAAGCTCGACGACCGCGATGACGTTTGGCGCTTGCTCGTGACGTTCACCACGCGCAAGGCGGCGCACCTGCTCCGCGACGGCGGACGGCTCAAACGAGCTGGCCGAGGTCGATGCGGATGCGCGGGTCATGCCGACCACGAGGGCGTCGATCTGGAATTGATCGCGGGAGGAGAGCCTAGTCCCGAATTCGTCGCGGAAATGGCTGAGGAGTGCCGGCGTCTGCTGGGCCGGCTGAAGGACGAGACGCTCCGCTCGGTGGTGGTCTGGAAGATGGAAGGCTACACCAACGAGGAGATCGCCGGCAAGCTCGCGTGTGTTCCGCGCACCGTCGAGCGGAAGCTGCGGCTGATTCGCGCCATCTGGGAGAGCAAGCCATGACGCGGATAGCGACGAGCCAGGCGGCGTGCCTCAGTCTGGCACGCCGCGTCGATCAGATCTGCGATCGCTTCGAGGCGGCGTGGAAGGCGGTCGTTTCCGCCGAGACGCGGCCGCATATCGAGGATTTCCTGGCCGATACCACGGAGATGGAACGGCAAGCGCTGCTCCGCGAGCTGATCCCTTTGGATGTCTGTTATCGCCAGCTGTGGGGAGAGCCGATCGAGCCGAAAGTCTATGAGCGTCTGTCTCCCGGCGCGGACGAATCGTGGCTGGCGGAGGTGCTGGCGTCCTCGACAACGCTGTCTACCAACCCGGACCAAACGTCGGGCCGCGCGGCGGAGGCGGCGTGCCTGCCGGGGGCCGGCAGCCGCTTCGGCGACTACGAGCTGCTGGAGGAGATCGCCCGCGGCGGCATGGGCGTCGTTTACCGGGCGCGGCAAATCAGTCTCAATCGCTTCGCGGCCTTGAAAATGATCCGCGATGGCCGGCTGGCCAGCGCGGAGGAGGTGGAGCGCTTCCGCCGCGAGGCGGAAGCCGCCGCCGCCCTGGAGCACCCGCACATCGTGCCGGTGTACGAGGTAGGCGAGCAGGAGGGACGCTGCTACTTCAGCATGAAATGGATCGAGGGCGGCAGTCTCGCCGAGCGGCTGGCGGCCCTGTCCGCACGGCCGTCGGCCGATTGTCGAGGCGCGGCCCAGCTCATCGTCGCCGTCGCCCGCGCCGTCCACCACGCCCATCAGCACGGCATCCTGCATCGCGATCTCAAACCCGCCAATATTCTCCTCCAATCCAGAGTTACCACGAATAACACGAATAAAAAGACCAAATCCGAGCCTGAAGCGTTAGCGAAGAGCTGCTCTTCGCTAACGCTTCAGGCTCGGACTTTTTCGTGTGATTCGTGTGATTCGTGGTGTGATTTCCTTCCGATGGTCACGGACTTCGGACTGGCCAAGCGCGTCGCCGGCGGCGGCGTGCCGACGCGGTCGGGACTGATCGTCGGTACGCCCAGCTACATGGCGCCCGAGCAGGCGGCCGGCTCGAAAGGCTTGACCACGGCCGTCGATGTCTGGGGCCTGGGCGCCATTCTCTACGAGCTGCTGACCGGCCGGCCGCCCTTCCAGGGCGAGTCCACTCTGGAAGTGTTGCGGCAAGTGCAGGAGCAGGAGCCGCCCTGGCCGCGAGCGCGCAATCCGCGCGTCGATCGCGATCTGGAGACTATCTGTCTCAAATGTCTCCGCAAAGAGCCGTCGTGCCGCTATCCGTCGGCCGAGGCGCTGGCCGACGACCTGTCGCGCTGGCTCAAGAGCGAGCCGATCGCCGCGCGTCCGGTCGGACTGGCCGAACGACTGCTCAAGTGGGCGTGGCGCCGGCCGGCCGTCGCCGCCCTGGCCGCGGCCCTGGCCAGCATCACCGTGATGGCCATGCTGCTGATTAGCTGGCACTGGTATGGGGCCGTCACGGCGCGCCGCGAAGCGGAGGAGCAGCGCCGCCGGGCCGATCGCTGGGTCATTCGTTATTCGCTGGAAAGCGCGCTGGACCAGCTCGACAAAGGCCAGGTCCCCCGCGGCATGCTGTGGCTGACGAACACCCTGGAGCGCGTCAACAAGGCCGGCTTCCCCGAAGAGGAAACGGAGGATCTGCGGCGGCCCATTCTCGCCAACCTGGGCGCCTGGTACGGCCGGCTGTGCCAGCTGCGCAGCCTGCTGCCGCACTCGGCCCCGATTCACGCCGCCCTGTTCAGCCCGGATGACCAGCGCCTGGCCACGCTCGATGCCAGCGGCCGGCTCCGCGTCTGGGATGTCTCCGGCCGCCTTCACAGCGAGAGGTTCCTGGGACCGGGCGTGCCGATCCTCGCCGCCGCGTTCAGCCCCGATGCCCGCTGGGTGGTGACGGCCGGCTCGGACGAGACGGTGCGGGTCTGGGAAATCGAGACGGGCGAGGTCTTTCACACGTTGCGGGCCAACGTCCGCCTCGGTGCGATTCGCGCGGTGGCCGTCAGCTCGCGGGGCTGGGCAGCCGCGGCCGGCGACGAGGGCGTCATCGGCGTGTGGGACACCGCTGGAGGCAGATGGCTGTATCCGCTCAAGGGACACACCGGAACGATTCGCGCCCTGGCCTTCGATCCGGGCGGCGGCATTCTGGCCTCCGGCAGCGACGACACGACCGTTCGCCTCTGGGAAATGACCGCCAAACAACCGCGGGAGCTGCGCATATGCAAGGGCCATCGCATGGACGGCTGCTCGCACCATTATGCCGTGCGCGCCGTGGCCTTCAGCCCCGATGGAACGAAATTGATCAGCGGCAGCGAGGATCACACGGCCCAGCTCTGGAACGCCGAGGACGGCAAGCCGCTGCTGTGGAACGAGGCCACCGGGATGCCCCTGGAGCTGCCGCATCAGGATTCCGTGCAGAGCGTCGCTTTCAGCTCGGACGGCAAGCGCGTGCTCACGGGGAGCTTCGATCGCACGGCCCAGCTGTGGGACACGGAGACCGGCCGGCCGGTCGGTCCGCCGCTGGAGCATCCGGGAGCGGTCGATACGGTGACCTTCGGCCTGGATGGGCATTTCCTCACCGCCGCGCGCGACGGGACGGCCCGCGTGTGGGCCAGCCCCGAGGAAAAAAACTGGCTGCATCAGTTTCGCCACGAGCCTGCCGACTCCATCATGGCCGTGGCCCTCAGCCCGGACGGCCGGCTGGCCGTGACCGGCTGCGGGCATGAGGCCGTGGTATGGAACACCAGGACCGGGCGGCGTCTCGGTCCCCTCTCGGGTCGCCGCCGCGACGCCAGCAGCAGCCATCAAGACGAGGTCATGGCGTTGGCCTTCAGCCCGGATGGCCGATCGCTGTTGACGGCCAGCCGCGACGGCACGGCGCGCTGGTGGGACGCCGCCAGCCGCCGTCCGCAGCTCGATGCACGGGGCCGGCCGCGCTTCCTCGAGCTGGGCCATCGCGGGCGGGCAGCGGCCTTCAGCCCCGATGGAGCACTGCTTCTCACCGGGGGCTGCAATTCCGAGGGAGAGGAGCTGCACGGGGCGGCTGAGCTGTGGAGCTGTAACCCCGCTTCGCCGTCCCGTCACCTCTTGATGCGGGGCGAATGTGTTTGGCAGGTGGCTTTCAGCCCGAATGGCCGAGCTGCTGCCATCGCTTCCGGCGACGAAACGGCGCAGCTATGGGACATGGAGCGCCGCCAACCGTTTGGGCCGGTCCTTACGCATCAGAACCGCGTGGTCGCCCTGGACTTCAGCCCGGACGGCCGGCTTCTGGCCACCGGCAGCACGGACAAGACAGTACGCCTGTGGGATGCCGCCACCGGCGTGGCGGTCGGCGATCCCTTCGAGCATGCCGGCGCGGTGTGGGGCGTCGCCTTTGTGGACGCGCGGACGCTGGTCACGGCATGCCGGGATGGCCGCGTGCGTCTCTGGGATCTGCCCACGCGGCTACCCGTTGGACCTCCCTGGACACACCAGGGCATCATCTGGGCGCTGGCCTGCCATCCGGCCAGCCGAACCGTGCTGACGGGCGGCGAGGACAAGACGGCTCGACTATGGCGACAGCCGCCGCCGTGGACCAACGACGTGCAGCGCGCCCGTCTCTGCGTCGAGGTCAGCACGGGTCTGGTGCTGGACGCCAACGGCGTGGTGCGCTTGCTGGATGCGGATTCCTGGCAGCGCCGCTGTCAAGCCCTCCAGGAACAGGGCGGCCCTCCCATTCCACTCACCGCCGCTCGGTGAGGTCGCGTCCAGGCAGACCTTCGGTTAGCGACGCTTCGCAGAAGCGTCGCTGCTGCCCGACGCTTCTGCGAAGCGTCGCTAACCCAAGATAGTAGGAGTGGAGCGCAGACTTGAGGTTCCACTTCCACATCGTTTCGGGTATCAAACTCCGAAGCAGGCGGCCCTTCCGCGCCGCCGCGGTGAAGAGGAGCAGCCCGGCGATGGAAAAAGTTTCTCGCCATCTCGTCCGCCACGCACAGCAGCTCGCCCGCGAGATTGACGCACGGGCCGTCCTGGTCGCCGCCTCTGCCGTCCGCCAGGATGACGATCTTCGCCAGCTTCTGGAGAGTGCCGATCTTCCGGCCATCCTCTTCACTCGCGGCGGCGAAGCCGACGGTATCCTTCGCTTCCCTTCGCATGTTTGCGTCAGTGTGCCCGACGTCCACATGACGAGGGCGGGCCAGGTAAAGGCGGCTGTGGTGGTGTGCCTGGCGCGCGGCCTGCTCCAGAGCGGCGATCGCGTTGTCTGCCTGGCCGGCGTCGATGGCACCGGCTCGGTCGATGGCCTGATCGTCCTCGATCTCGGCACCGAGCCGGAGCTGTTCTCGCTCATCGACGCCGCCGCGTTCACGGCGGACGTGGCCCCGGAGGTCTTCGAGCGAACGCTGAGCCTGGCTGCCCAGCTGGCCGCCGAGGGACGCGAAGGCCGCCCGGTCGGCACCCTGTTCACACTCGGCGACAGCGACCGCGTGCTGGCCCAGTCGCGCAGTCTGGTGCTCAACCCGTTTCACGGCCATCCCGAATCGGGACGAAACATTCTCGATCCCGCTCTGGAGGAAACTATCAAGGAGTTCGCGGCCCTGGATGGCGCGTTCGTGATTCGCGGCGATGGCCTGGTGCTGACGGCGGCCAGTCATCTGCTGCCGGCCGCGCCGCACATCCGGCTGCCGGGCGGCCTGGGCACGCGACATGCGGCCGCCGCCAACATCACCGCCGCCACCAACGCCGTCGCCGTGTGCGTGTCGCAGTCCACCGGCGCCGTCTCCGTCTTCCGCTCCGGCCGCCTCATCACCGACATCTACCGCCAACCTGTCGGCGGCCGCCATGTTGCCTAAAGAGAAACACGAAAACACGAAAGTACGAAAACACGAATTTAGATAACAGGGGACAGATAGACAAGCGCTTCCTGGCTGCTGTCTTCTTCTTTTTTCTATCGTGTTTTCGCCCTTTCGTGTTTTCGTGATGGAATTTACTCGCCGCGGCTACTCGGGCCGCGGCGCCGTCATGGGATTGACACGAACCGCGCGGTGTTGCCCGTTCTCTGGCTCGTCTTGCGCCAATATACTCACTCCAGCCCGCCCTGGCCGGTCGAATCGGCAGATCGTCCTCGCGGGTTGATCCCGAGCCAACAGGAGACCCGCATGACCAGTCGCGCCTCGACCGAATACCGTTATGAGAAGCTGACCTGGCCCGAAATCAACGACGCCGTGGAGCTGGGCAAGGTCTGTGTAGTGCCCTGCGGCGCTGTCGAGCAGCATGGGCCGCACCTGCCGCTCGACGTGGACCTCATCTGTCCGACCGAGATCGCTCGCGGCGCCGGCCGAGCCGTGCCGGACAAAATGCTGCTGCTGCCGACCGTTTGCTACGGCTACACCGGCCACGTTATGGATTTTCCCGGCACCATCAACAACGACTTCGAGCACTTCATGCATCACGTGCTCGACATCACCAAGTCGCTCGCCTATCACGGCTTCAAAAAGATCCTGCTTCTCAACGGCCACGGCTCCAACATGCCCAACCTCGATCTGGTCGCTCGCCGCACCAACCTGGAGACGGACGCCGAGTGCGTCCTCGCCGCCTGGTGGAACCTGCTGGCAGTGGACAAGGACTTCATGCCGCGCTGGCGGCAGAGTAAGTTCCCCGGCGGCTGCGCCCATGCCTGCGAGCTGGAAACCTCGATGTATCTCTACCTCGACGGCGACAACGTGCGCAAGGACAAGATCAAGAACGGCGTCATTTCGTTCAACGAAGAGGGCAGCCCTTTCAGCTGGGTGGACCTGTTCGCCGCGGGTCCGGCCACGGTGATCTCGTGGACCAGCAGTTACTCCGACACGGGGGTGCTGGGCGAGGCGGAGCTGGCGACGGTCGAGAAGGGCAAGCAGGCCTATGAAGAGGCGGTCAAGCAGCTGGTGCGTTTCGTGTCCTGGTGGAAAGACCGGCCCAAGGACCAGCGTAACGACCGCCACCGCAAGGCGCCGACCATGCCGATTCCGTGGGGCCAGCGACCGGTGGGGTGATATTTGCAGCCGGCGCCGGTCGAAAAGGGCGAGCAGGCGTATTCGTGTCAATGTCCGGCGAGCGAGACCGGCTGGGCAGCCGCGGCCAACAGAACCAGGACCTGCCCTAGGTAGCACGCGAACCCCAGGCAATCGCCCGTCGTCCCACCCAGACGGCCGCGGACGTACCACGCCCAGGCACCCGTTCCAAACACGACGGTGGCTAGGCCACAGCCCAACCGGATCGGCTCCAGCCAGGCATACCAGACGACCGCAGGCGCTGCCAGGACGGTGCCGGCGGCAAGGTCTCGTAGATTGATGCGGCTCGCCACGTGCCGGGCCAATCCCTCGCGGTCAACGAGAGGGGCCACCAGCGCCATCATCAGCAATCCCGCCCACCTGCCCAGGGCCGATGACGCCGCCGCGACAGGCAGCAGCTCGGCGCGGTCCACAGCGGCCAGGCAGCCGGCACGGAGCAGAAGTGCCAGGGCCAGGCCGAGCATTCCGAAGCTGCCGATCCGACTATCCTTCAAGATCCTCAGCACGTCCTCGCGGGACCAGCCGCCGCCGAATCCGTCGCAGCAATCCGCAACCGCGTCCTCGTGAAACGCCCCCGTCAGCACGGCCTCGGCAGCCAGCCCGATCAACACGGCCAGCGGCATCGGCCAGAGATAGGAGGCGGCCCAGATCACCGCTCCGGTGAAAAGCCCAATCAGACCGCCGACAAGTGGGAAGAAGACCGCAGCCTCCGGAAGCAGCGAGGGGACAGCGGCCGGCTTGTCCATCCGGCTGGGGACCGGGATCCGGGTCAAGAGCTGAACGGCAGCCAGGAACGATCTGAGGACTTTCATAAGAAGCGCTAACACAATTAGCCACAGATGAACACAGATGAACACAGAGAAAAACAAAAAATCAGCTCCAGACATTTATTTTCCATCGTCTTCGTTCCTCTTTTTACTTCTCCGCGTTTTCCAGTGATTTCTTCTTCTCCGTGTTCATCCGTGTTCATCTGTGGCTAATTTTGTTAGCGCTTCTAAGGGACCGATCCCGGCCGAATCGAAGGTGGCCATTCCGTTCAGGATCGCGGCAGCGGAGTCGAGCAACGGAAGCAGAAGAAGTGCTCCCGTTCCCTCCCCCAGCCGCATGTTCCAGGTATCGAGGAACGGTTCCAGCTCGAGGCGAGCCAGCGCGGCGGCGTGCCCCGGCTCGGCCGAGCGGTGCGCCGCAATCATCGAAGCGGCCGTCCCAGGCCGAAGACGTTCGGCGGCCAGGGCAGCGGCGGTGGCGATGTAGCCGTCGAGAACCACGGTCAACCCGAGATCGGCGGCGGCCATGAAAAAGCCGGTCAGCGCCGCGATCTCCAGGCCGGCAACGGCCGCGATCGCCGCCAACGGCTCGCCTGGCAAACGATCCCGCTGCGCTTCGACGGCAGCCGCCACCACCGCTCGTTTCCGAGCCATCGAATCCTCGTCCGCACCGGCGCCTCGGCCGACGGCCATTTCCGCCGGCACATCGGCGAGCAAGGCCGTCAAACAGCTGGCCGATGTGCTGTTGCCGATCCCCATTTCTCCCGCGGCCACCAAACGCATGCCGTCCGTCGCCGACAGCAGCGCTTGCTCGCGGCCAACCGACACGGCCCTGTCGAACTCCCCGACGGTCAGGGCTGGCTCCCGAGCCAGGTTGCGCGAGCCGGCCCTCACCTTGCGGCAGGCGTAACCGGGAACGTCTCCAAGGTCTGGCCCAAGAGTGCCCACGTCAATGAGACGCAGGTCGGTCCCGGTGCTTCGGGCCAGGACGCTGCTGGCGGCGCCGCCGGCGGCGATGTTCTGGACCATCTGGTGCGTCACCGCGGCAGGCCAGGCGGTCACACCCTCGGCCACGACTCCATGGTCGGCCGCGAACAGCACAAGGCGCCTCGGTCGAGTCTGGGGAGCGAGCGTTTGCTGAATGCCCGCCAACCGAACGGCGAGGATCTCGAGTCGGCCGAGGCTCCCCGGCGGCTTGGTCAGCCGGTCCAGGTAACGGCGAACATCGTCAGGGGTCAGCATGGCGTTTCCTTGAGCTTCCCCGCGCAGCCCCAGCGGTTCGTGTGGATCACCTCGCTCAGCGGCATCCGCGCGCGCCAACCGACCGATTGCAATTCCGGCTCAGCCAGGAATTCCGTCACGTAGCCCAGGCACAGGTAAGCCAGCGGTACGACATGGTCGGGCAGCTCAAGAAGGCGGGCCAGCTCGGCCGGGTCGAGGATGCTCACCCAGCCAACGCCCAGCCCTTCCGTGCGGGCCGCCAACCACAGATTCTCGACCGCCAGGCAGGTGCTGAAAAGGTCGGAGTCGAGGATTGTATTCCGGCCCAGGACGTGCGGCCCGCCGCGTTTCCGATCGCAGGTCACGCACATGTTCACCGGGCTGTCCAGAATTCCTTCCAGCTTCAGCGACTGGTAAAGATCGCGACGCTCCCCGGAGTAGTTCTCGGCCGCCCGCGCGTGCTCGCGCTCGAACATGGACTTCACGGCCCGGCGCTGCTCGGTGCTGTCGATGACCACGAAGTCCCAGGGCTGGCTGAAACCGACCGACGGCGCATGGTGAGCGGCATTCAGGATGCGGAGAAGGACATCTTGCGGCACCGGGTCGGGGCGGAATTGGGCGCGAACGTCGCGCCGCGTGAGGATGGCCCGGTAGACAGCCGCCCGGTCCGCATCGGAGAAGGTAAAGGTATTGGGGTCGGTCATGATGGCTTGTCCGGAACTCCTCAGGAGATGCGCTCCCCTGGTTACTGGCCTTGATCTTTTTTTTCGCCCAGAAGGACCGCGATTCTCTCCAGCCCTTCGATGAGCCGCGGGCCAGGACGGTGCAGCAGGTCTTCGGGGACAGTTACGATCCTCTCCGCCTTGACCGCGGCGAGGTGCTCCCAGCTCGGCCGCCGCATCAGGCGCTCGCGCAGCTCCGCGCCGCCGTGGTCCGGAGCGAGGATGAGGTCGGGGTTCCTGGACAGGACGGCCTCGTCGCTCACCCGCGGGTATTGCTGGCTGGCATCGGGAAAGATGTTGCAGCCCCCCGCCTCGGTAATCATCTGGCCGACGAACGTGTGACTGCCGGCCGTTTGTAGCGGCTCATCCCAGAGCACGTAAAGCACTCGGCGACGGTCGGCCGGCTTGATGGTCGCCGCTCGCCGCCGCACCGCCTCCCACCTTCGGTGGAAGTCGGCCGCCAGCTCGTCGCCCTTCGCCTTCTGTCCGGTCATCTTGCCGACAAGGACCATGGCTTCGACAACTCCTTCCAGCGAATCGGGATCGATCACGACGGCATTGATTCCGAGCCTGGCCAGCGCCTCCACGACGGGCTGCTGAAACCGCCCCGCGGCGATGACCAGATCGGGCTTCTGGGCGAGGACCGTCTCCAGGCTGATTGTCTCGGGGGCAAAGCCACCGACAGTCGGCAAGTGCTCGACCTCGGGCGGGAAGCTGTCCATTGTGGTCACCGCCACCACGCGCGCTCCAGCGCCGACGGCGAAGAGCGTCTCGGTAATGGACGGCCCAAGGGAAACGATCCGTGCCGGCGGCCTGGCAAGGGTCACCTCACGGCCCAGAGCGTCGCGGACGGTGAGTGGGAACACGCCGTCTCGCGCGGCCTCGGGGGCGTCTGTGTTGCCGGCCGGGCGCGTGCAGCCCGCTGCCAGGAGCAGGAAAGTGATGACGATCGGACGGATCATGCGTGGCCTCCCAGGAAGCGACTGAGGGGACGTTGCAGCGCCTTGATGTCAACGGGGATGCCGGCCACCACCAGATAGACGCAATCCGCCTTGGCGGCCAGGCGCTGGTTGGCCCAGCCGAGCAGGTCGCGATAGACGCGGGCAAGCCGATTGTCGGGAACAATACCCAGCCCGACCTCGTTGGTAACGACGACCGTTGGGACCGCCGCATTCCCCGCAAATCGGATCAGGGCGTTGACCTCGGCTTCCACGGCCGGCCAGGCGCCCTCCACGGTCTGGGCCTGATGCGGCTGAGCCAGGAGAACGTTGCTCACCAGCAAGGTCAGGCAGTCGAGGAGAACGGCTCGCACAGTCAGCGGATTGGCAAGGCCATCCAGCGCGGCCATGACGCTGCGCGGTGCCTCAAGGGTGCGCCATCCTGGCGGACGGCCGGCGCGGTGGGCGGCAATGCGCGCCCGCATCTCGTCGTCACCCGGATCGGCCGTCGCCACGTAGCACACGTCGCGGTCGCCGCCGAGCCGATGCGCCAGCTGCTCGGCAAAGGTGCTCTTGCCGGACCGGCCGCCGCCGGTGACGAGAATCAGACTCATCGGCGTTCCTCCGCTGGATGGCTCGTCGCAGGCACCAGAGACACGACGGGTGCTCCGGTCTGTGGATGAGGCGCCACAGCAAGTGGGACGCCGTAGACCGCCGTCAGTGCGAAGCTGGTCAGGACCGTCTCGGGCGTCCCTTCACAATGTACCCGGCCGCCGGTCAGCAGGGCCACACGGTCAGCCCAGGCACCGACAAGGTTGAGGTCGTGCAGGGTCATCACGACGGCCAGATGGTGGTCGCGGACCAGCCCGCGGACGAGGGACAGCAGATCGAGCTGATAGCGCGGGTCGAGATGCGTGGTCGGCTCGTCGAGGAGCAGAACGCGTGCTTCCTGAGTCAGCGCCCGCGCCAGCCGCACCCGCTGCCATTCGCCGCCGGACAGCTCCGTCACGTGCCGGTCCTCAACGGCGCGCAGCCCAAACAGGTCCAGGTTGGCGTCGAGGACCTGGCGGTCGTGCTTCCCCAGCGGCCGCCACCAGCCGCGATGGGGGGCGCGCCCCAGGGCGACGAATTCGCGGACCGTGAAGGGCCAGTCAGGGGCGAGGACCTGGGAAGTGAACGCCACCGCCGCCGCGATGTCGGAAGGTGAGCAGGACCACACGTCCTTGCCGTCCAGGGTGACGGTGCCGCTCAGAGGTCGAACAAGACGCGCCAGGGTCCGCAGCAAGGTGGTCTTGCCCGAACCGTTCGGGCCGAGGACCACGAACAGCTCGCCGCCGCGCAGCGTCAGCGACACTCCGGTCAAGACGGCCCGGCGATAGCCGCAGCTCAGGTTGTTCGACGCAAGCACCATCACCCCCCCTGCCAGCGCGTTGACCAGGAGCGGCGAAGCACGACCAGGAAGAATGGGCCGCCGAGCAGCGCCGTCACCACACCGATGGGCAGCTCGAGCGGCGCCGCGACGGAGCGGGCCAGGGCGTCGGCGCCGAGCAACAGAAGGGCGCCGACCAGGCCGCTCGCCGGCACGAGCCGGGCGTGCGCCACGCCGACCAGCGGCCGGGCCAGGTGCGGGGCGGCCAGGCCGACGAAGCCGATCACGCCGCCCGCCGCCACGGCTGTCGCCGCCGCCAGGCTGGCAGCGGCCAGCACAAGGGCCGTCGCGCCGCCCACCCACAGGCCGAGGGCGCGGGCCGCTTCCTCGCCGCCGCAGAGGGCGTCGAGCGGCCGGCCGAGCAGACACAGCACGACGGCGCCGGCGAGCATGGGCAGAGCTGCTGCGGCAACCGTGTCCCAGCCGTGCCCGGCCAGCCCTCCCATCAGCCAGCCGACGATGTGGTGCAGGTTCTGGTCGGCCAGGGCCATAAGGAGCCACACCGCCGCCCCGAGCACGTTGCTCACGACCGTACCGACCAGCAGCAGGGAGATGGCCGGCATCTGCCCCGCTGCCGCGATGGCGTAGACAAGGCCGACGGTCAGCAGGGCGCCGCCAAACGCTCCCAGCGACGCCGGCCCAAACCCTGACGCCGCTCCGGCCCAGCCGGTCACGATGACAACCGCGGCACCGGCCGCCGCACCGCTCGATGCACCGACCACAAAGGGGTCGGCAAGCGGGTTGCGGAACAGAGCCTGGTACGCCGCCCCCGAGGTGCCCAGGGCACCCCCGATCAGCACTGCCAGCACCACGCGCGGCAGGCGGAGGTCGATGACGATGGTGCGCGTGAGCGGTTTGCCGCCGCCGAACAGCGCCGCCGCGATATCTGCCGCGGGGAGCCGCACCGACCCGAGAGCCAGGGCCGCCAGCGCGGCACTCGCCAGCACGACAACGAGGCCCGCGAACATCGCAGCCGTCGGCACGCGCCGGGCGGAATACAAGTCAGGGGCGGAAGGAGTGCTTGTCACGAACGACCTGTGTTGTGATCCTTGAACGCAGGACGGCCTGCGGCTTCTGTCCATAAGAATAGGCGTCCCCGTCTGTCCCGGCAGCAGCTTGCGCTGACGGTGCCGCCTGTCGCGCTACAGGACAGGCGGGGACGCTTGTCCTACGGGGCGCCGAACAGACTGTCGTCGGAGCCTAGATCCCAGACAATTTCCTTGATGCGCAAGGCCGTCGCTTGCGGATCCTCCCACGGCGGCGGCCCGTTGTTCGTCGGCGTGCGCGTCTCGAGGTGCCCGTCGGCGAAGCACACATTGGCGAGGCCGTCGTGGCGGAAGTGGGTGTTGGGGTACTGGTAGGATGGACACGACAGATACCAGTTCTCCGTCAGCTTGTCATAGGGCGGCTCGTACGGGACGTTGGCGGAGTCGGCAAAGGCAATGGTGTTCGACGTGCCGCGGCCGTTGACGACCGAGACGACGGTGTTTCCGGCCACGCACCAGGACGTGCCCTGGTCATTGTAGGCGTAGCTGCACACCGGGACGTTGAAGCGCAGGGTGAAGCTGCCGGGCGTGAACAGCGGGCACTGCGTGATCGCCTGGTTCCTCTCCAGGAAGGGCGCGAGGATGCCGCGCGTGGGATCGATGGTCTGCGGGTTCGACGTGAAGTCGGTGATAAGCCCGAACCAGTAGAGATCGGGAGACGCCAGGGTCGGGTCCGTCGTGATGCTGGAGACGGTGAAGCAATTGTTGTTCGTCTGGGCTTGGTTGTGCAGCGCCAGGCCCAGCTGCTTGAGACTGTTGGCGCACTGGATGCGAGCAGCGGCGCTGCGGACCTTCTGAACGGCGGGCAACAGCATGCCGATCAGGACCGCGATGATGGCGATGACAACGAGCAGCTCGATCAGCGTAAAAGCGCAGCGGAGGCGGGAAGACGGACGCACGAGAGCCATCCTTTCTGCCGGCACGGGCAAGGAGTATGGCTTCGGTCGCGCGCGGGCACCCGTTCCTGAGAAAGAAAGGGAGGGTCACCCGGTCACTTGCGGCCGAAGCACCGGAACCAATCCCCGACAGGCAGGTCTTCTGGCTGACGGCTCTCGGGTGACCCGGTCACCCGTCGGTTCCTGGACGGCCTTCCCACGCCGGTTCGGCGCAGTGGCAAGCGTGTCCAGGAGCCTGGCCGATCACAGCGGCGGCCCCGCAACGGATTTTCACCGTTTTCCCTCTTCGACCCGCACGCGCGGGCCGACCTGTCAGGATACGGAATAGGTATAGGAAGCTGACCCCGAGATGGCATCCGATGTGGCGGCGGCGCTCACTTCTCCGTGCGCAACGTATCGGCGGCCCTTTCCAGACGCCGCGCCTCGGCGAGATATTCGTCCTGCTCGTTCCTTTCCTGAGAGGAAAGAATGATCCGTGAGAGCTTTACCTCATTGGCCAGCTCCCGGAAGCCTCGCGCCACGCCGCGCAGGCCATCCGCGTCTCCCTGCCAAAGACGTTCGCACTCGTGCAGATGAGCGGCGGCTTGCCGGCGATGGCCCTTCGCCGCCAGACAGTGCGCCAGCCGGGCAAGGCGGTCGTCCAGCACGTAACGGTGCTCAGGACTTTCGGCGACCAGTCGTCGCGCGGCATCCACCGCTTCGCGGAGAGCGGCTTCCACGCCGTTTCGTTCGTCGCGCATGCGGCATTTGGCCATCTGGAGCCAGATCTCGGCCAGGCGCCGCCAATGAGCCGCGTCGCCGCGCGAATTCCCTTCTCGCCGTTCAATCTCAAGGGCCGAGGCGACGACACGACGCGATTGGTCCGTGGCCCCGGCATGGCGTAGGGCTGGCGCAATTCGCGGGCAGAAATCGACGGCCGCGCCCAGGAAAACGGCATCGCGGGCATGTGTACGACAAACCGATTCGTAGCCGTTGGCAACTTCCTGAGCATGGCGGCGCGCCGCCTCGGTCTGTCCCGTCTGTCGTTCGCGCCGTGCTACACTCGCCGCGCCTACAAGCCGCACCAGCTCCATTAACGTGAATCCCTCCGCACGGAGCGGCAACGCCTCGGCCCCTCGCCGCTCCATCCGCAGAGCATCAGCAGGTCGTCCAGCTTCGAGGTAATTGTCCGCCAGACAGCGGGCCACCTCGGCCAGCTTCTCCCAGGTACTCTGCGGATCCACCGCGTACCCGACCTCCAGAAGCTGGATCGCCCGCTCCAGACGTGGAATCGCCTGAGCCGGTGTCAGGACGGCCGGATCGTTGGACGGCAGCCTGCGTGCGCAGGCCGTCGAGAAATACCAAGCGTTTGGCTCCTGGGGCAAGGCGACGTCCAGCCCGATGGCTCGCTGGTAACCATCACGCCAGTAACAGATCGCCTTGGCACCGTCCCCGCGCAACTGGAAATGCTGACCCAGACGGTAGAGCGTTTCGGCGAGGACTAGACGGATGGCCGCCGAATCAAACCCCGACGCCCGGTACTCTTCCAGTTGCTTGCGATTCTTCTCCAGCAAGAACAGCGATTCATCAATTTTCATCTCTCCATAGCGAGAGTCCGACAAAGCCTGGCGCGCGCGGACGCAATCCCAAAGAAAACGATCCTCGCCACGGCTCTGGTTGGCCAGACCCTCGCACAGGGCGATCGCCTCCTGGTAGGCCTCGGCCATTTCGCGGAAATGGCCGAGGCGATCGCGAGCCGCTGCCAGATGCAGAAGCGCGCGAGCCATACCCGCCCGCCAGCGGGGATCGCCGGGAGCCTCGTCGCGCAATTGCCGCCAGAGCGTCACTGCTTCCTCGGCCGTCTCGCGAGCAGTGGGGTAATATCCGTCGAAGAGGGACAGCTCCGCCAGGGACGTAAGCACCTGGGCCAATTCACCGTGCAGCTCGCCATCGTCCGGGCGAGCGCGGCACAGCTCGCGATAGAGGGCGCATGCGCCCTCCAGCGTGTTGCGGCGAAGCCGAAATCGCTCCGCATCCAGCCGCGGGGAGCCGGTGCTCGCCGAAACCAGCTCCGGCAGCAATCGCCGTGTGCGCAAGTAATTCTTTTCGGCATCGCGGCGCGCTGCCTCGGCCTCCCGGCCGTTGGCAACGGCCTGATACCAGAACCAGCCGCATAGCGCCAGGCCAAATAAGACCGTCAATGCCAGGGCCGCAGTCAGCGCTGCGGGCAGCGGATTGCGCCGTCCCCAGCGCCATAGGCGGCCCAGCACGCCGGCTCGGCGGGCGAGAATGGGCCGGCGATCGAGGTAGCGGCGCAGATCGTCTGCCAGGGACAGAGCGCTGTCGTAACGATGTTTCGGCTCCTTTTCCAGACATTTGAGACAGATCGTTTCCAGATCGCGGGGCAGACGCGGATCGTAGCGTCGCGGCGGCAACGGCTCCTGATGGAGGACGTCGAACAGGCTGTCGGCGGGGAACGGAGGCCGGCCCACGAGGCACTCGTACAGGATCGCTCCCAGGGCATAAAGATCGCAGCGGGGACGAGCCGCGCTGGAGTCCTTGATCTGTTCCGGGGCCATGTAGGGCGGAGTGCCCAGGATGCTGCCGGCCAGGGTGGGAAGATCGACCGAACCTAAGCGCTTGACCACGCCGAAGTCGGCGATCTTAGGCTCTCCTCGGTCGTCGAACAGGATGTTGGCCGGCTTCAAGTCGCGGTGGACGAGATCTTTATTATGAATGGCGTGCAGGGTTCGGGCCAGGGTTTCGATCAGCTCGGCGGCGCGTCGCGGCGGCATCGGCCCGCCGCGAAGGCGTTCCGCCAGATTGCCGCCGGGACAATATTCCATCACCAGAAAGGGATGTCCCTCGTGACTGCCGACCTCGTACAGCTGCACGACGCCCGGATGATTTTGGCTGGCCGCCGCCTCGATTTCCCTCTCGAAGCGCCGCCGTGCTTCCTCCTCGCTGGGCCAGCCTCCCGACAGCACTTTGAGGGCCACAATGCGTGCCGGCCGCTCCTGCCGCGCTCGATAGACCACGGCGGTTTTGCCGTCCCTCAGGCGCTCCAGCAGCTCGAATCCTGGCGGCGCGCTCGATAGCGAAACGGGAGGCGGGACCGCGGGACAAAGCGCGGCCAAGACGGCGGGAGTGCCGGCCGTCCGATTATCCATGTCCTTCCGGCACTTGTCGCAAACGCGCAGATGCGCGTCGGCCCAGCTCGTCTCGGACGGGGTTAGCCGATCGTCTAACAACCGGTCCATCAATTCGGGGGAAAGGCAGTCTTCCACGATTGTGCTCCGCCGGCGTCAGCCGAGGACGGCTTGACCTTCTTCCGCAAGCATCGTCCCAACCCGATTCTTGGCCATGTAGACGGCGGCAACGGTCAGATTCAAGTCATCGGCGACCGGGCCGGCCTGCTCGCCCAGAATGGCGGTGCGATAATACGCCTCCCAGGTGCTGGGATTGACTCGTGCCTGTACCTTCTCGATCACGGCCTCCGCCGCCTCCAGGTCGCGGCAAATCCGGGCGTCAAGATCCTCGACCAGGTCGTCAAGACTGGCGGGATCGAGAAGGGCGTCGATCGGCTCCTGGAGTCCTTTTCCGTTTCGGTCGCCGAAAGCTTTTTGCCGTGCTTCGCGATAGTCCAGGGCGGCGTGATGGACGACGCCGCGAAGCCAGGAACGAGACCGTCCCCGCGAGCGGTCGAACGTCGCCAGCGCTCGGCCTTGGCTCAGCTTCAAGAGGACTTCGCAGGCGATGTCCTCGGCGTCGTGAAGCCGGACATCGCCGCGCCGCGCCCATTCGACGAGGAACGACCAGTAACGCTTCACGAACTCGCACCAGGCATCCTCGGCTTGGGGTGCAGATAGCAGCCGCAGCAGCACGGTGGTGGGGGCGTCCGCCAGAGAGGCAAGGGGCATTATCGGGGTGTCCTGTCTTGAGAGATCCGCGAAAAGATTCAAGTCGCGTTAGAGTCCGGCGTATCCCATTGTAGAGAGCAATCGTCCGAGAGAACAGTGGGGAGCGCCGCGTCCGCTTGAGAGCGACCGGCAGCCATGCGCCCAAAGCTCCCCGTTGTGGCACGGTCTCCTGACCTGTGCCACGAACAAGTGACCGAAGGTCTCCACGCCCTGGGAGACCTTCGGTCCAGATGGGATGGTCCGGAGACCACGCCACAACATGGACCATCCCACAACATGAAACTTGTTTGTGAACGCCCGCTAAACAAGGACTGTATCCGCTGCCCAGCTGGCCCAAGTCTTCGCCCGCTAGAGGTTCCCCATGCGCCGCGAGTCCCGATCTTTCTTTCCCCTGCGTTGGTGGTTGTCGTTCCGCAAGCGCGCTCAGCAAAAAGTACCGCAACGGGCACGGTCGGTTCGACTGCGTCTGGAGAAGCTTGAGGACCGTATCACGCCGACCGGACCTACCCTCACCGCGCTGGCTACGTTTGACGGCAACAACAACGGGTATGGACCGAGTAACGGCGTGGTGATGGACAGCAGCGGCAATCTCTACGGCACAGCGCACGCACCAGGATCAAGCGGCGGCTACATCATTTTCGAGTTGCCCCAAGGCACCGGAACAATCAAGACGCTAGCTACCCTTGACTCCACTACGGGAACTCCGGTTGGCAGTCTAATCCTTGACAGCGATGGCAACCTGTACGGAGCAACGGCGTATAATGGCGTCAGCGGCGGTGGAGAGATTTACGAATTAGCCAACGGCACCATCACCACGCTGGCTACCTTTCCCGGCCCCGTCGTCGGCAGCGGTGATGATACCCCGGTTGGCGGTCTGGTCATGGACAGCAGTGGCAATCTCTACGGCACCTCGGAGGGCGGAGGGGCTGCGGGAGACGGCTACGTTTTCGAGCTGGCCAAAGGTAGCGATGGCTACAGCAAGACGATCACCACGCTGGCTTCCTTCTCCAATGCCAACGAAGCAAGTCCGGTTGGCGCTCTGATCCTCGATAGCAATGGCAACCTGTATGGCACAACGGCAAACAATTTAGCCGAAAGCGGCGCTGGCGAGGTTTACGAGTTGGCCAAAGGCAGCGACGGCTACACGATCACCGAATTGGCTTCCTTCACCGGCTCGGGAGAAACCCCGAGTGGCGGTCTGGTCATGGACAGCAGTGGGAATCTCTACGGCATATCGATGAATACTTACGTCGACGAAGGTGACAGCACGATTTATGAGCTAGCAAAAGACAGCGACAGCTACACCATGAAAAGACTGGCTCCGAACATCGGACTCGCGAGTGCCAATCTGGTTGTGGACAGTCGGGGTGATCTGTATGGCACGACACCGAATGGGGGTATTCCTTACGATAGCGGCACAGTATTCGAGCTGGCCAAAGGCAGCGACGGCTACAGCAACACGATCACCACCCTGGCTTCCTTCAACCAATCCACTACCGGTTACTCACCGGGTGGGGAAATGGTTCTGGACAGTAGTGGCAATCTGTACGGCGCAGCGCGGTCGGGAGGCTCCTCGGGGTTAGGCACGATTTTCGAGGTGCAAGACGCAGCCTCTCCCGTACTCCACATGGCCTTCGTGCAGCAACCCAGCAACACCGCCTCAGGCGCGACGATGCCGTCCGTGACCGTGGCCCTTGAAGATCCGTCCGGCAACATCGAGACGAGTGATAATAGCGATACCATCAGTCTGGCCCTGTCGCCCAGCGGCACGCTCAACGGCACCACCACAATGACCGTCAGCGGAGGGGAGGCGACATTCAGCAATCTGTCGATCAATCAGATCGCAAACAGTTACACTCTGGTGGCCAGCACCGATGCCAGTGGGGTCAGCTCTCTTACCTCAAATAGCTTCAACATCATAGCCGATAACGTCACCACCACGGCCAACAACGTCACCGCGGTTCTTCCCACGGCACAGAGCGTGTCACTCAGCGCCAGCGTCGCCGACGCCAGTGTTCCCATTGACACGGTGGACGAGGGCGCCGTCACCTTCACAGTCAAGAACGGCGAAACTGTTCTCGGTACGCCGGTCCAGGGCAGCGTCAGCGGCGGCACGGCCAGCGCCAGCTTCACTCTGCCTGAGGGAGTGGCCCCTGGCAGCTACACCATCGCCGTCAGCTACAGCGACAGCCAAGACAATTTCACCGATAGCGGCGACACCAATGCCACCCTCACTTTGCAGCAGACTCCGTCGGTGACGACCAATCCGAGTAACCAAACCGTGACGGCAGGGCAGAATGCCACGTTCACAGTGGCGGCCAGCGGCTATCCTACGCCGACCGCGCAATGGCAGGTCAGCACCGACGGCGGCAAGACCTGGACCGACATCAGCGGAGCCACCTCGACCACACTAATGCTTACCAATGTCCAAGTGTCGCAAAACGGCTATGAATATCAGGCCGTCTTTACGAACAGCGCCGGCACAGCCACGAGCAATGCCGCCACGCTCACCGTCCAGCAGGCGCCGATCGTGACCACTCAGCCGACGGATCAGAGCACGACCATGGGGAACACGGCCACATTCACAGCAGCGGCCAGCGGCAATCCCACGCCAACCGTGCAATGGCAGGTCAGCGCCGACGGCGGCAACACCTTCAGCGACATCAGCGGAGCTACCTCGACCACGCTGATACTCAGCAACGTGGCCCTCGCCATGAGCGGCTACGAGTATCAGGCCGTCTTCAGCAATAGCCTCGGCACGACCACGAGCAATGCCGCCACTCTTTCCGTCCAAGCGCAGCCCACCGCGCCGACCGTGACGACCCAACCGACGAATCAAACAGTAAGCGCAAGCGGCACGGCCACCTTCGCGGCGGCCGCCAATGGCACACCGACGCCGACCGTAGAGTGGCAGGTGAGTACCGACGGTGGCAACACCTGGACCGACATCAGCGGCGCAACTAGCACGACCTTGACGCTGAGTAACGTCCAGGCGTCGCAAAACGGCTACGAATATCAGGCCATTTTTACGAATAGCGCCGGCACAGCCACCACCAATACCGCCACACTCACCGTCCAGCAGGCGCCGAGCGTGACCACCCAGCCGACGGATCAGAGCGTGACCGTGGGGAGCACGGCCACCTTCACGGCGGCGGCTAGTGGCGATCCCACGCCGACCGTGCAATGGCAGGTCAGCACCGACAGCGGACAGACCTGGACGAACATCAGCGGCGCCATTTCGACGACGCTGACGCTCACGAATGTCCAAGCATCGCAAAACGGCTCGGAATATCAGGCCGTCTTCATCAACAGCGCCGGCTCGGCCACGAGCAATGCCGCCACGCTCACCGTCCAGCAGGCGCCGAGCGTCACGACCCAGCCGACAGATCAAACCGTGACGGCAGGCGGCACAGCCACCTTCACAACGGCGGCCAGCGGTACGCCAACGCCAACGGTGCAATGGCAAGTCAGCACCGACAGCGGCAACACCTGGACTAACATCAACGGCGCCACCTCGACCACGCTGACGCTAACCAATGTCCAGGTGTCGCAAAACGGCTCGGAATATCAGGCCGTCTTCACCAATAGCGCCGGCACGGCCACGAGCAATGCCGTCACCCTCACCGTCCAGCAGGCGCCGAGTGTGACCACCCAGCCGACAGATCAAACCGTGACGGCAGGGCAGAATGCCACGTTTACTGCTGCGACCAGTGGCTTTCCCAGCCCAACGGTGCAGTGGCAAGTCAGCACCGACGGCGGCAACACCTGGACCGACATCAACGGAGCCACCTCGACCACGCTGACGCTAACCAATGTCCAGGTATCGCAAAACGGCTCGCAATATCAGGCCGTCTTTACCAACAACGCCGGTGAGGCCACGAGCAATGCCGTCACGCTCACCGTGCAGCAGGCGCCGACCGTCACTACCCAGCCGACGGATCAGAGCATGACCGTGGGGAGCACGGCTACCTTCACCGCGGCGGCGGGCGGCAATCCCACGCCGACCGTGAAATGGCAGGTCAGCACCGACGCCGGCAACACCTGGACCGACATCAGTGGAGCTACCTCGACCACGCTGACACTCAGCAACGTGGACCTCGCCATGAGCGGCTACGAGTATCAGGCCGTCTTCAGTAATAGCATCGGCACGGCCACGACCAATACCGTCACACTCACCGTTCAAGCACAACCCACTGAGCCAACCGTGGCTACCCAGCCGACGAATCAGACCGTGACCGCAGGCGGCACGGCCACCTTCACTGCGGCAGCCAGCGGCGATCCCACGCCAACCGTGCAATGGCAAGTCAGCATCGATGCCGGTAATACCTGGTCGGACATCAGCGGCGCGACCTCGACCACGCTAACGCTCGACAACGTCGCCAGTGTCATGAACGGTTATGAATATCAGGGTATCTTTACGAACAGCGCCGGCACGGCGACGACCAATGCCGCTACGCTCACCGTCCAAACGCAGCCCATTGCGCCGACCGTCACCACCCAGCCGACGAATCAAACGGTAACGGCAGGCGCTACTGCCACCTTCACAACGGCGGCCAGCGGCACGCCAACGCCAACCGTGCAATGGCAGGTTAGCACTAACGTCGGACAGACCTGGACCGACATCAGTGGCGCCACCAGTACGACCTTGACGCTCAGCGATGTCCAGGCGTCGCAAAACGGCTATGAATATCAGGCTATCTTTACGAACAGCGCCGGCACGGCCACGAGCAATGCCGCCACGCTCACCGTTCAAGCACAGACCACAACGCCAACCGTGACCACCCAGCCGACGAATCAGAGCACGACCGTAGGCGGCGCGGCCACCTTCACCGCCGCGTCCAGCGGCGATCCCACGCCAACCGTGCAATGGCAAGTCAGTACCAGCGGCGGCAACAACTGGACCGACATCAGCGGCGCAACCAGCACGACCTTGACGCTCAGCAACGTTTTGTCCTCTCAGAATGGCGACGAATATCGGGCTATCTTCAGCAATAGTGTCGGCACCGCCATGACCAATGCCGCCTTCCTTACCGTCCAGACGTCGCCCTCCATTACCAGCGGCGACAGCATCGCCTTTACCGTCGGGCAAAGCGGCAGCTTCCTCGTGATCGCGACCGGCTCGCCGACACCCCTCTTGACCGTGTCGGGAGCTTTGCCGAGCGGCGTCACGTTCGCGGACAACGGCAACGGCACCGCCACTCTCGGCGGCACTCCCGCCGCAGGCACGAATGGGACGTATCACTTCACCATCACGGCGCATAACGGCGCCGGCAGCGACGCCAGGCAAAGTTTCACGCTGACGATAAATCCCGCCTCCTCGCCGCCCCCGCCTCCGCCCACGGCAACATCTTCTTCGCAGCCGCCACCCTTGGACGTGCCTCCCGTGCTGACCCTCATCAACGAGTTTGTGGGAGGGATCGAGACGGTGAACGCCAATGACACCGAGACGATCACCTACAGCATATTCGGCATCACGTTACTGGCGGCAACCTACGACGACTCCGGGAATTTCATGGGTGCCGCCGTGTTCGGGATCAATGTTCCCAGCTGGGTCTGGTTCATGTAACCCTCCGGTAATCGGTAAGCCGCAAGCGGCGAGTCGAAAGGCCACCTCCTCGTCAGACTGGTCGCCGCGCGCCTGGACAGACGTTTTCGCGTCCGCCTGCCGATCCACGCCGCACGGGATGACTCGGATGTTGCGACGTTATCCCTCGGCGTGGCTTGTTGGGCTTGCTTTGTTCTCGTGTGGGTTGGCGGGCGCGAGCGCCAGCAGCAATAGCATCAGGACGATCAGGCCGTAAGCAGCGGCCCAATGGTACGGCGTTTGATAGGTGATGGCCTGCTGGAACGGCTGCGGGATCTCGGCCAGTACGCGGCCCGGCCAATCGATCCGCTCACTCGGCAGCGGCGAATGGATGAAGCCGAACAGGGCGAACACGCCGGCCAGGGCGAAGTAAAAGGCGGCGCGGAGCAAACGACCGTCGATGAGCATGGCCAGCGCCGCCGACCAGAGCAGGCTCGTAATGATGAAGCCGCCGGCCAGGCAGCGCAGCGTCTGCACCAGCAGCCGCGCCGGCGGCTCGGGATCGCGCATGCCCAGCGTCTGATTCACGGCAATCAGAACGAGATACGCCAGGGCCGGCAGCATGGCCAGGGCCAAGGCGGGGTAGTGGCGCGGCGGCGTGGCGTGGAACGATTGGGCCGTGATCTCCACACCGACGAAGACCAGAATCGGGAACAGGGCGGCGCGCGGCAGCCACTCGAACAGCAGATTGAAGCCGCCGAAGTAGCCGACGCCGCCGATGAACAGGGCCGTCGCCAAGGTATAGGCAGCACGGCCGCCCATCTTCTTGTAGGCGGGATGACCGATGTAGGGCGTCGTTTGGATGACGCCGCCAAGCAGGCCAGCGACCAGCGAGGCAACGCCCTCGGTCAACAGAACGGAGCCGGTGTCGAACTCATCGCCGGCGGCAGCCGCGCTCTCGGTACAGTCGATGCCTCCGACAATCGTGGCCAGGGCGAACGGCAACACCACCGGCAGCTTGCTCAGGGCGTAGACAAACACGCGCTCCCACCAGGCGAACGAGTGGCCGCGGTAAAACGATATGAGAGCGGACGGATCCCAGGTGAGGGTTGTCGCTCCGTCGTGCTCCGGCGGCGGCACCAGCGACAGGCCCATCGGCTCCGCGAGCCGGCACACCTGATAGATGAACACACCCAGCAGCACCGCAGCGAGCGCTCCAGGGATGCGGCCCGGCAACGGACGGTGCGCCACCAGCGTCCACAGGATTAATGTCAACGCCGTCATGCCGACCAGCGGCACCGCCGCGATGCCATCCTGAGCCAGCGGCAGAAAAGCGATCAAGGCCAGGGCAATCGCTGCCAGGGAGCCGAGCAAACCCGCACGCGGCATCAGACGGCGAACGACGTTGCCCAGCGGGGCGCAGACGATCTTGAAAAGGCCCGTCAGCACCAGCATCACCAGACCAACGTGCCAGGCGAAGGCCATCGCTCGTTCGTGGTCGCCCTCGCTGGAATAGCCTTCGTTCAGAGCGGGCAGCAACACCAGGAAAGCGATGCCGAACGTGCTCGGCGTGTCTAGGCCCAGCGGCATCGCCGTCACGTCGTCGCGGCCGAGACGGCGCGCCAGGCGGAAGGCCAGTATCGTGTAGACGAGATCGCCCAGCAGTACGCCCAGGGCGGTGCCCGGCAGCATGTGCGTCAGCACGAAGCCGGGTGTGAAACGGATCTGGCCCTCTTTCGCCTGACGCTCCACTGGCAGCGAGCTGCTGATGAGGCCAAACAGCAGGACCATCACCGTCACGTTGTCGAGCATCAGGCCAAAGAAGGCGTTGATGTCGCCGCTCCGCGCCCAACGATAGAATTTCATGTCGCGCAGATACCTCCAGCCGCGAAAGAGCTTGTTCGGAACCGTCCAAGAATTAATTCGGTTAGCTGCGACGCGCAGCGGAGCGCGAGGCTGCCCCGCGCTCCGTCGCGCGTCTCGGCCAACCGGGCGAGGCTCACGGAAAACAAATCAGATCTTAACGTACACCCGAACGCGTTTCTGATACTAATAAGGATTTGTCGAGAAGCGCGCCAAGAAGCGTCTGTTGCGCGAGCCGCTTGCGGCTTAGCGATTGCTAAGAGACTGTCCCATAACGCTGTGGCGGGCCCTTTTTAAAGGGGCGCTTTTGCAGTTTTTCCGCTAAACCGGCCAATAAAAAA
>Ga0335075_10000835_pt1 | contig 52006 bp, 48 predicted proteins | sample Lox_Sample_24_FD_206723 | JGI IMG/M metagenome (GOLD analysis project Ga0335075, IMG submission 206723) | Soil microbial communities from Loxahatchee National Wildlife Refuge, Florida, United States - Lox_Sample_2.4 | ecosystem: Environmental > Terrestrial > Soil > Wetlands | place: USA... | reverse complement strand
CCAGGCGGCCACCAGATCCCAGACGACGTCAGCGAGCACCGCAAGGGGCTCCGCCCCCCGCGTACCCCCCGGTAGCCCGACTTAACTGAGCCAGGCGGCCACCAGATCCCAGACGACGTCAGCGAGCACCGCAAGGGGCTCCGCCCCCCGCGTACCCCCCGGTAGCCCGACTTAACTGAGCCAGGCGGCCACCAGATCCCAGATGACGTCGGCGAGCACGTCCTTGGGGCCGCGCGGCACCAGCGTCTGGGCGCCGTCGGCGGCGAGCACCACGGCCTCGTTGTCGTCGGTCCCGAACGCCAGGCCCCCGCCGACCTGGTTCACCACCAGCAGGTCGCATCCCTTGGCAGCGAGCTTCGCGCGGCCGTTGGCGAGCACGTCCCCGGTCTCGGCGGCGAACCCCACCACGACCTGGCCGGGCGCCGCCCGGTTGCTGGACAGCTCACGCAGGATGTCGGGGTTCTGCACCAGGCGCAGCGGCGGCGGTGCGCCGGATTTCTTGATCTTCGTGTCGCTCCTGGTCTCCGGCCGGTAGTCGGCGACGGCGGCGGCCATGACCACCGCGTCAGCCTCCGGGGCCGCGGCCAGCACAGCGCCCCGCATCTCCAGCGCCGAGGTGACCCGGACGACCTGCGCGCCGGCCGGATCGTCCAGCGCCACGTTCGCGGCCACCAGCGTGACCTTGGCGCCCCGGGCGGCGGCCGCCCGGGCGATCGCGTAGCCCTGACGGCCCGACGACCAGTTGCCGATGAAACGGACCGGGTCGAGTTCTTCCCTGGTCCCGCCGGCGCTGACCAGCACCCGCCGCCCGGTCAGGTCCGGCGCCAGGCCGCCGGCACCGCGAGCGCACACCCGCAGCGCGACGCGCAGCAGCTCGGCGGGCTCGGGCAACCGCCCGGGGCCGGTGTCCGGGCCGGTGAGCCGCCCGACAGCCGGGTCGATCACGACCGCGCCCCGCTCCCTCAGCGTGCTCACGTTCGCCTGCGTGGCCGGGTGCTGCCACATCTCGGTATGCATGGCCGGAGCGAACACGACCGGGCAGCGCGCGGTGAGCAGGATCGCGGTCAGCAGGTCGTCCGACCCGCCTGCCGCCGCCCGGGCGAGGAGGTTGGCCGTGGCCGGGGCCACGAAGACCAGGTCGGCCGCCTGCCCGAGCCGCACGTGCGGGACGTCCTGCACGTCGTCCCACATGCCGGTGGTGACCGGCTCACCCGACAGCGCTGCCCATGTGGCCTCGCCGACGAACCGCAGGGCGTCGGGAGTGGGAACCACCCTGACCCGGTGGCCCGACTCGGTGAACAACCGCAACAGCTCGCACGACTTGTAGGCGGCGATCCCCGCCCCTACACCGAGAACGACGCGCAACGGCCACCTGCCCGGGCCGGACGGCTAGCCCGTCAGGCCTCCGGCTCCTCGGCGGTGACGAGCCCCTCGCTGATCTCGCGCAGCGCGATGGAGAGCGGCTTCTCCTGGACCCGGGTCTCCACCAGCGGGCCGACGAATTCCAGCAGGCCCTCGCTGAGCTGGCCGTAATAGGCATTGATCTGCCGTGCCCGCTTCGAGGCCATGATGACGAGACCGTACTTGCTGTCCACCACATCGAGCAGATCATCGATGGGCGGGTTGATGATGCCTTCCACGGCCGGAGTCCCTGCCACGTTTTGCCTTTCCTGTGCTTTGGGGGCGCAGCATGCGAGCCCAAGTGGCCCCCCGCGCCGCGATCCAGGCTACCAGGCGTTGCCCCCCGGCCGCGGCGTCGCCAGGCAGGGCTGCGGCGCGCCCACTGTGCGTGGACGGATCGCCTGCGGACCCGTGTCCCCCGCGCCGCCCCTGCTGTTCGCCGCGACCGTCAGATCTCGCCGCCGCGGAACTCGTGCTCCAGAGCCGTCCGCTGATTCGCGCCCAGACCACGGACGCGCCGGGACTCGGCGATGCCCAGCTTCTCCATGATCTGCTTTGCACGGACCTTGCCGACGCCTGGCATCGACTCAAGCAGGGCCGAGACTTTCATCTTGCCGATGACATCGTCAGCCTGACCCTCCTTGAGAACTTGCGGCAGTGTCGTCGAACCCTTCTTCAGACGACTTTTCACCTCGGCCCGCTCTTTACGCGCCTTGGCTGCCTTCTCTAGCGCTGCTGCCCGCTGATCGGGGGTAAGTGGAGGAAGAGCCACTCGTGGTCACCTCGGGTTTCGTATCGAAAAACTCGCTCCGCGTGGGAAAACTAGCGAGTTCGGCCGGTCACGGCAACGTGAACCCCCGTTTGTGGCGTCACAAATTAACCATTATTACTTAGCGAACATATCTCAGTACTGTGTGTAGCTAAACGGCGACGCAAATTTCATGATCGGTTACCCGCAGCCATTGCGACCGATTGCAGCGTGTGTCCGGCCGGAGCGATGCGGCCTGGACCAATGGGGCTATTGCGCATGATCCAGCCCGAAGGCCCGTCGGCCTAGCCAGCCGGCGCCAGAGCTCAGCCAGGCGGGATAAGGCAGGCAGGATAACGGCTCAGCCAGGGGGCGCGGGTAAGGGGTTCAGCCAGACGCGACGGAGACTTTCCGCAGGGACGCTCCGATGGCCGCGGCCGCCGCCCCGGGATCCGCCGCACCGGTGATCGGCCTGCCGATCACCAGCAGGTCCGCGCCCGCCTGCCGCGCCTCCTCCGGCGTGGCTACCCGCGCCTGGTCGTGGGTATCGGAGCCGGCCGGGCGGACGCCAGGCGTGATCAGCGTGATGTCGCGGCCCACCTCGGCACGGACCGCTGCCACCTCGCGCGGCGAGCAGACCAGCCCTCGCGCACCCGCCTCGACCGCCAGCACGGACAGCCGCCGCACGGCATCGCTGACCGGCCCGGCAAACCCGATCCGGTCCAGGTCTGCGTCGCCAAGCGAGGTGAGAACGGTAACCGCGACGATCTTGGTGTCGGGTCCGGCGGCTTCTACGGCCGCGCGCACGGCTCCCATGCCGCCGACGGCGTGCACGGTCAGCAGGTCAGGCCGCAGCCTGGCTACCGAGCGCGCCGCCCCCGCCACGGTCGCGGGGATGTCATTCAGTTTCAGGTCGAGAAAGACGGCGACGTTGCTCGCCCCGCGCACCGACGCCACCGCATCCGGGCCGTAGCGCAGGTAGAGTTCGAGCCCGATCTTCACCGTGCTGACATGGGGCGTGACCAGGGCCGCCCACCGCGCGGCTGTGTCCAGGTTGGGCGCGTCCAGGGCGACGGCGATCGGGGCGGGGTAGCTCACGTCCTGCCTCCCGCCCGCTTCGGCGCGGCGCAGGGCCCGTGCAGCTTGCTCACAGTCTCCTCCTACAGCACATTCCCGGTGAGCCTGCGCCGCGCCGCGGCGCGCGGCTCGTGAGCCAGCCCGACGGCGTCCGCGAGGCGGTCCACGCCGCGCCGCGCCAGTTCTTCTTCGAGCTCGCGGACGATGCGGATGCATGCCGATGGGTCATGGAAGATAGCCGTGCCCACGCTGACCAGCGTCGCGCCTGCCAGGATCAGCTCCAGCGCGTCCCGGCCGCTCCGCACGCCGCCCATGCCGATGATGGGAACATCGGGCAGCGCCTCGCGGACCTGCCAGATGCACCGGACGGCCACCGGCCGGATGGCAGGACCGGACAGGCCCCCGGTCATCCCGGCGAGCACCGGGCGCATGGTCTCCGTGTCGATCGCCATGCCGAGCAGGGTGTTGATCAGCGAGAGGCCGTCTGCGCCGGCGGCAACGCATGACCTGGCAATCGCGACGATGTCCGTCACGTCAGGGGACAGCTTGGCGAATACCGGGATGTCGTACCTCGCCCTGGCGCGGACCGCGTCGACGACCGCCCCCGCTGCGCCCGCGTCGCATGCGAACACCTGCCCGCGGTCTTCGACGTTGGGGCAGGAGATGTTCACCTCGATCGCGGTGACCCCCGCGGCATCGGACAGCCGCGAGGCAAGCTCGGCGAACTCGTCGACCGTTCCGCCCGCGATCGAGACCACCGCGCGGGCGCCCCTGGACAGCAGCCAGGGCAGGTCCCGCTGCAGGAACGCGTCGATGCCGGGGCCCTGCAGGCCGATCGAGTTGAGCATGCCGCTCGGCGTCTCCGCCATGCGCGGCGTGGGCCTGCCGGCCCGCGGTGCCAGCATCACCGATTTGGTGACCACTGCGCCGATCTTGGACACGTCGAAGAACTGCGCGAGCTCGCGCCCGGCGCTCGCGCATCCCGACGCGGTGAGGATCGGGTTCGGCAGCTCGGCCTGGCCGAGCCGAGCCCTCAGGTCGGTCGCCACTGGCCGTCCTTTCGTGCCGGCGGGCCGCCGGCCGCCGCGCCGGCGCCGGAGAGCCCGGCGGCACGCCGCGCTCTCGGCTCCCAGCCGGGAGCCCCGAACGCGTCGAACGGGATCGTGCCCGCGTCGTCCCAGCGCACCTGCTCACCGCGGAACACCGGGCCGTCAACGCAGGACCTGACCATCCTGGTGACGCCGTCGCTGCCGACCACCGGCAGCACGCAGGTCATGCAGACCCCGATGCCGCAGGCCATCAGCTCCTCAACGGCCACCTGCACCGGGATGTCGTAGCGCCGGGCCAGCGCCGTCACCGCGCGCAGCATGGGCATCGGGCCGCACGCGTAGATGACATCGGTCCTCGCTTCGTGGATGACCTGGCCCATCATGTCGGTGACGATGCCGCGCGCGCCCAGCGAGCCGTCCTCGGTGGTGATAGTGGCCGTGCGGCCGGTCCGCCGCGCCGTCAGCGCGCCGAAGACGCGGTCGCCGGTTGACGCGCCGAGCAGGAAGTCGACCGTGCACCCGCGATCGCGCAGCCTGGCCGCCAGCGCGAACAGCGCCGCGCTGCCGTAACCGCCGCCCACGAGCAGGCAGCTGACCGGGTCCCTGGGCACCGGGAACGGCCGGCCGAGCGGCCCGGTGATGTCGACGATGTCCCGGGACCGGCGCTCGGCCAGCCACCGGGTTCCGGGGCCCTGCGCGGAGAACACGAACTCCACCGTGCCGCCGTGGTCGGGCCGCACATCATGGATCGAGAACGAGCGGCGCAGCAGCATCGACGTGGCCGGGCCGCCGACGGCCAGGGTCACGAACTGCCCGGGCCGGAAGCGCGCCGCAACGCCGGGCGCCACGACCGTCATCGCGTAGTAGGCGTCCACCCGCCGCACGGTGAGCACGGTCCCGCGCACCTGCACCGGGCCGCTCTCCGCCTCTGCCTCGCCGTGCGTCATGACAGACCGCCCGCCTCGCGCAGCTTCGCCGCGTGCTCCTGCAGCGACCGGACGCCCACCTCGCCGGAATTGATCGCCTCGATGCCCTGCACGGCCGCGGCCAGGCCCGCCGTCGTGGTGATGCAGGGGATGCCCCGCCGCACCGCGGCGGTGCGGATCTCGTAGCCGTCAAGGCGCGGACCGGACTGCCCTGGGCTGCCGAACGGCGTGTTCACGATGAGATCGACCTGGCCGGCCAGGATCCGCTCCACGATCGTGGGCTCGCCGTCCGGTCCCGGGCCGTCGCTGTGCTTGCGCACGGCCACGGCACGGACCCCGTTGCGCCGCAGCACCTCCGCCGTCCCCGCGGTGGCCCAGATCTGGAAGCCGAGGTCCGCCAGGCGCTTGATCGGGAACACCATCGAGCGCTTGTCCTTGTCGGCCACGGAGGCAAACGCGGTGCCCTTGACCGGCAGCGACCCGTAGGCGGCCGCCTGCGACTTAGCGAACGCGGTGCCGAACACCTCATCCACGCCCATGACCTCCCCGGTCGAGCGCATCTCCGGCCCGAGCACGGTGTCGACACCCTCGCCTGCCGCGTTCCGGAACCGCCCGAACGGCAGCACCGCCTCCTTGACCGCGATCGGCGCGTCGAGCGGCAGGGTCCCGCCGTCGCCGGAGGCGGGCAGCAGGCCCTCGGCGCGCAGCCCGGACACCGTCGCGCCCAGCATGATCCGGGCCGCCGCCTTGGCGAGCGGCACCGCGGTGGCCTTGGACACGAACGGGACGGTGCGTGAGGCGCGGGGATTCGCCTCGAGCACGTACAGCACGCCGCCGGCCAGCGCGTACTGCACGTTCAGCAGGCCGCGCACGCCCACGCCCCGGGCGATCGCCTCGGTGGACCGCCGGATCTCGTCGATGTACCTGTGGCCGAGGGTGATCGGCGGCAGCGCGCAGGCCGAGTCGCCGGAGTGGATCCCGGCCTCCTCGATGTGCTCCATCACCCCGCCCAGGAACAGCTCCTCGCCGTCGTAGAGGGCGTCCACATCGAGCTCGATCGCGTCGTCAAGGAACCTGTCGATCAGCACCGGGTGGCCCGGGCTGGCGGCGGTGGCCCGCCGGACGTACTCCTCGAGCGTGGCGTCGTCATAGACGATCTCCATCCCGCGGCCGCCGAGCACGTAGGAGGGCCGGACCAGCACCGGGTAGCCGATCTCGTCGGCGACCTGCCTCGCGTCGGCCGGTGACATCGCCGTGCCGTAACGCGGGGCGGGCAGCCCGGCGGCCGACAGCAGCGCGCCGAACTCGCCGCGGTCCTCGGCCAGGTGGATAGCGTCGGGCGGCGTTCCAACGACAGGGACCCCCGCGGCGGCTAGCGCCCTGGCCAGGCCGAGCGGGGTCTGCCCGCCGAGCTGGACGATCACCCCGGCCACCAGGCCGGTGGCCTGCTCGGCGGCCACCACCTCGAGCACGTCCTCCAGGGTCAGCGGCTCGAAGTACAGCCGGTCCGAGGTGTCGTAGTCGGTGGAGACGGTCTCCGGGTTGCAGTTCACCATCACGGTCTCGAAGCCCGCCGCGGCCAGCGCGAACGAGGCATGCACACAGGCGTAATCGAACTCGATGCCCTGGCCGATGCGGTTCGGGCCGCTGCCGAGAATGATCACCTTTGGGCGGTCCCCGGCCGGCACCTCGGTCTGCTCGTCGTAGGTCGAGTAGAGGTAGGGCGTGCGCGCCGCGAACTCGGCCGCGCACGTGTCCACCGTGTGATACACCGGCCGCACGCCCAGATCGTGGCGCAGCCGCCGGACCTGCGCCTCGGTCATCCCGCGGATCTGGCCGATCTGCGCGTCGGAGAAGCCGGCCGCCTTCGCCGACCGCAGGGCGGCCGGGCTCAGCGGCGCGCCGCCCCCGCCCGCGGGCTGCCGCGCATCCTCCGGCGCCGCCACGCCAGCCCCGTCCATGAGCCGTCGCCCATCCTGCGACGCCGCCACGCCAGCCCCGTCCATGAGCCGCCGCGCATCCTCCGGCGCCGCCACGCCAGCCCCCTCGGCCCGTTGCCACACGCCGGCCGGAGGAGCCGGCGTGGCTGGCTGGTTGCTGGCGAGGCGTTCGGCCTGCTCTTCGATGAATTTGATCTGGTCGATGAACCACGGGTCGATCCCCGTCGCCGCGGCCAGGTCGGCCACTCTCGCGCCCGCCCTGATCGCCTGGTGCACCGTCGCCATGCGGCCGTCGTGCGGGCTGGCGCAGCGGCGCAGCAGCTCCGCCGGGTCTCCTGGCGGCTCCTGCCAGCTGAACGGGGCGGCCGGGTGCTCCAGCGACCTGAGCGCCTTCTGCAATGCCTCCGGGAACGACCGGCCGATCGCCATCGCCTCGCCGACCGACTTCATGTGCGTGGTCAGCACGGGGTCGGCACCGGGGAACTTCTCAAACGCGAACCTGGGCACCTTGACCACCACGTAGTCGAGCGCGGGCTCGAAGCTCGCCGGGGTCTCGCCGGTGATGTCGTTGCGGATCTCGTCCAGGGTGTAGCCGATGGCGAGCCGCGCCGCGATCTTGGCGATCGGGAAGCCGGTCGCCTTCGAGGCCAGGGCGCTGGAGCGGGACACCCGCGGGTTCATCTCGATCACGACCATCCGCCCGGTCGACGGGTGCACGGCGAACTGGATGTTGCAGCCGCCGGTGTCCACGCCGACCGCCCGCGCGGTCGCGATCGCGACGTCGCGCATCTCCTGGTACTCGCGGTCGGTCAGCGTCATCGCTGGCGCGACCGTGACCGAGTCCCCGGTGTGCACGCCCATGGGGTCGATGTTCTCGATCGAGCAGACGATCACGACGTTGTCGTTGCGGTCGCGCATCAGCTCGAGCTCGAACTCCTTCCAGCCCAGGATCGACTCTTCGAGCAGCACCTCGGTGACCGGGCTGGCGTCCAGGCCGGCCCCGGCGATCCGGTGCAGGTCCCCTGGATCGCGGGCGATGCCCGAGCCCAGGCCGCCCAGGGTGAACGAGGGCCGGACCACCAGCGGATAGCCAAGATCGGCCGCTGCCCGCTCGCAGTCGGCGAGCGAGTGGCAGATCCGGCTCTCCGGCACCGCCGCGCCGAGCCCGGTGACGATGGACTTGAACCGGTCCCGGTCCTCCCCGGCGCTGATCGCCTCGATGTCGGCGCCGATCAGCTCGACCCCGTAGCGCGCGAGCGTGCCCGATTCGTGCAGCGCGACGGCCGCGTTGAGCGCGGTCTGGCCACCGAGCGTGGGCAGCAGCGCGTCCGGCCGCTCCTTCGCGATGACCTTCTCGAGGACGTCCTGCGTGATCGGCTCCACGTAGGTCGCGTCGGCGAACTCCGGGTCGGTCATGATCGTCGCCGGGTTGGAGTTGACCAGGCTGACCCGGATGCCCTCCTGCCGGAGCACGCGGCAGGCCTGGGTCCCCGAGTAGTCGAACTCGCAGGCCTGGCCGATCACGATCGGGCCCGAGCCGATCACCAGCACCGACTGCAGGTCCGCCCGCCTAGGCACGCCGCCCCCTTTCCCCGGCGCCGGGCCGGGCCTGCTCCATCAGCTCACAGAACTCGGCGAACAGGCCGGCGGCGTCGTGGGTGCCCGGCGCCGCCTCGGGGTGGTACTGGACGGCGAACGCGGGGGCGTCCAGCAGCCGCAGGCCCTCGACCACGCCGTCGTTGAGGTTGATGTGGGTGACCGCGGCCTCGCCGAACTCGGTCCCGAACCGGGCCGGCGCCCCGTCGCGGGTGCCGTGCCCCGCGCCACTGGCCACCACGCCACCGGCCCCGGCGCCATCCGGCCGCGGCCCGTCGGCCGCGGGGCCCTCGCCGGCGCCCTGGCCAGGCATCGCGACCGCGAACCCGTGGTTGTGGCTGGTGATCTCCACCCGCCCCGTACGCAGGTCCTGGACCGGCTGGTTGACGCCGCGGTGCCCGAACCGCAGCTTGTACGTGTGCAGCCCGACCGCCCGGCCCAGCACCTGGCTGCCCAGGCAGATCCCGAACACCGGGATGCCTGCGCCGAGCACGCCGCGCATCGCCTCGACCGCGTAGCCGAGCGCCGCGGGGTCCCCTGGCCCGTTCGAAAAGAACACCCCGTCCGGGCCCGACGCCAGGATCTGCCGGGACGTGCTTGCCCCCGGGAGCACCGTGACCTCGCAGCCCAGGCGCGCCATGGCTAGCGGCGTCGCGGTCTTGATGCCGAGGTCGACGGCGGCGACCCGGTACCGGACCGGAACCCCGGCCGGCGGGCTCACGACGTAGGGCTCAGCGACCGACACTTCGCGGACCAGGTCGGCGCCTGTCATCCGCGGGCTGGCGAGCACCCGCTCGAGCAGCCGCCCGGGATCGGCCTCCCCGGTGCTGATCCCGGCCCGCATCGCCCCCCGTTCGCGCAGGTGCCTGGTAAGCGCCCTGGTGCCGGTGATCGCGATGCCGGTGATGCCCTCGGCGCGCAGCTCCTCCTCCAGGCCGCGCACCGCGCGCCAGCTGGAGTAGATCCTCGCGGGCTCGCGGACGACGTAGCCGCTCACCCAGATCCGCCGCGACTCAGGGTCGGCGTCGTTGACGCCGGTGTTGCCGATGTGCGGCGCGGTCATCGCCACGATCTGCCCGCAGTAGGACGGGTCGGTCAGGGTCTCCTGATATCCGGTCATCCCGGTGTTGAAGACCATCTCGCCGAACGTCTCGCCTTCGGCACCGTACGCGGTCCCGCGGAACGTGGTCCCGTCCTCGAGCACCAGCAGGGCCGCGGCCGCGGGCCTCTCGCGACCGCTCTTCGCCGTCCCGGCTGCTGTCCTGGTCACCAGGCCAGCTTCCCGTCGAGCACGGTGGGCTTCCCGCGCAGGAACGTGGCCATCACCCGCCCCGGCAGGACCATCCCGGCGAACGGCGTGTTCCGGCTCTTGGAGGCGTGGCTGCCGGGGTCGACCGCCTCTCTGGGCGAGGGGTCGTAGAGCACGAGGCTGGCGGGCTCGCCGGGGAGCAGCCGTCCATGGCCGGTCAGCCGGCCGATCGCCGCGGGGCGCGTCGACATCCGGTCCGCCACGCCCGCCCAGTCGAGCAGCCCCGGCTCGACCAGCGCCTCGTGGACCGCGCGCAGCGCGGTCTCCAGGCCGGTCATGCCGAACGCCGCAACCTCCCACTCGGTCTCCTTGTCCTCTACCGGGTGCGGGGCGTGGTCGGTGGCAACGCAGTCGATGGTGCCGTCGGCCAGCGCGGCGCGCAGCGCCGCTGCGTCCTCGGCGGTGCGCAGGGGCGGGTTGACCTTGAACGCCGGGTCGTAGCCCGCGGCCAGATCCTCGGTGAGCAGCAGGTGGTGCGGGGTCACTTCGGCGGTGACCTGCCAGCCCTTGGATTTCGCCCACCGGATGATCTCGACCGAGCCGGCCGTGGAGACGTGGCAGACGTGCAGCGCGGACCCTACGTGCGCCGCGAGCAGGCAGTCGCGGGCGACGATGGCCTCCTCGGCAACGGCGGGCCAGCCGGTGAGACCCAGCCTGCCGGACAGCTCGCCCTCGTTCACCTGCGCGCCGACGGTCAGCCGCGGCTCCTGGGCGTGCTGCGCGATCACCCCGCCGAAAGCCCTGACGTACTCCAGCGCGCGCCGCATCAGGACCGCGTCGTGCACGCACCTGCCGTCGTCGGAGAACACCCGTACCTGTGCCGCCGAGTCGGCCATGGCGCCGAGCTCGGCGAGCTGGCTGCCGGCCAGGCCGGCCGTGACCGCGCCGACCGGCTGCACGTCGCAGCGGCCCGCCTGGCGGCCGAGCCGCCAGATCTGCTCGACCACGCCTGCGGTGTCTGCGACCGGCTCGGTGTTCGCCATCGCGTGCACCGCGGTGAAGCCGCCGAGCGCGGCCGCAGCGGTCCCGGTTGCCACCGTCTCGGCGTCTTCCCGGCCCGGCTCGCGCAGGTGCGTGTGCAGGTCAACCAGGCCGGGCAGCGCGACCAGCCCGTCGGCGTCCAGCCGCTGGGCACCCGGCTCATCAAGCGCGGGGCCGATCTCCGTGATGAGCCCGTCGCGGATCAGCAGGTCGGCGGGCTTACCGCCGAGCGGCCTTGCGCCGCTGATCACCCAGGTCTCGGTCATCGCTGCTCCCCTGACCCGCCGAGAAGGAGGTAGAGCACGGCCATCCGCACGCTGACCCCGTTGGCCACCTGCTCGACGATCGTCGACCTGCTGGAGTCGGCGACGTCCGCTGCGATCTCTACACCCCGGTTCATCGGACCGGGGTGCATCACGATCGCGTGCTCGGGCAGCAGCGCCATCCGGCCGGCGTCGAGCCCGTACCTGCGGCTGTACTCACGCACGCTCGGGAAGTAGGCGGCGTTCATGCGCTCCTGCTGGACCCGCAGCATCATGACCACGTCGGCCTTGGGCAGGGCGGCGTCCAGGTCGTAGCAGACCGAGCAGGGCCAGCTGCCGACCGCGACCGGCAGCAGCGTCGGCGGCGCGACGAGCGTGATCTCGGCGCCGAGCGTGCTCAGCAGCAGCACGTTCGACCTGGCGACGCGGCTGTGCAGCACGTCGCCGACGATCGTCACCCGGAGACCGTCCAGCCTGCCCAGCCTGCGCCGCATGGTGAACGCGTCGACCAGCGCCTGGGTCGGGTGCTCGTGCGCCCCGTCCCCGGCGTTGACCACGCTCCCCTTGACCCAGCCGGCCAGCCGGTGCGGGGCGCCCGACGCGCTGTGCCTGATCACCACGGCGTCGGCGCCCATCGCCTCGAGCGTCAGCGCGGTGTCCTTCAGGCTCTCCCCCTTGGCGACGCTCGACCCCTTGGCCGAGAAATTGATCACGTCCGCCGACAGCCGCTTCGCCGCGGCCTCGAAAGAGATCCGGGTCCGCGTGGAATCTTCGTAGAAGAGGTTGACGACCGTGCGGCCGCGCAGCGTGGGGAGCTTTTTCACCGGCCGCTCGGACATCTGGGCCAGTTCCTCGGCGGTGTCCAGGATCAGCAGCGCGTCTTCCAGGCTGAGATCCGCTGCGGAGATCAGATGGCGGTTCACGAACTCTCCTCCTGCACCACGGCAGCACCGGGGCTGACACCCAGCAGCACCGCGTCCCGGCCGTCGACCTCGGCAAGCAGCACCCGGACCACCTCGCGCTGTGAGGTCGGCAGGTTCTTGCCGACGTAGTCCGCGCGGATCGGGAGCTCGCGGTGCCCGCGGTCGACCAGGACGGCCAGCTGCACCGCGCGCGGGCGGCCGATGTCGCCGAGGGCGTCCAGAGCCGCCCGCACCGTCCGGCCTGAGTAAAGGACGTCGTCGACCAGGACCACGATCTTGTCATCGATGCCGGCCGGCGGGATGTCGGTGTGACCGAGTGCCCTGGCCGGGCGCAGCCTCAGGTCGTCCCGGTACATCGTGATGTCGAGGGAGCCGGCCGGAGCGGGGCGGCCCTCAACCTGCTCGAGGCGCTCCGCCAGACGTCGCGCGAGCGGCACTCCCCTGGTCGGGATGCCAAGCAGGACGACGTCATCGGCGCCGCTGGTGCGCTCCAGGATCTCGTGCGCGATCCTGGTCAGCGCACGTCTGATCTCGGCCGGCTCCAGCACCGTCTTCGCCGGTACCTTGCCTGGCCGATCGGCCGCATGCATGCAGGGGACCCCTTTCCCGCCTCACTGGACGGGGCTTAAAGGACGTCAACTCGGTCAACCGTACCAGCCGGCGGCTGGTACGCCGGCCCAGCTCGCCGCGATCGGCCGGGATCAGCGGGACGAAGCGCCCGCAGGCCGCGTAACTATGCGTGACTTTTATCACATCATGTCACAATCTGGTGACATCTTGGGACAGCGCACGGGGCCGGACGCTGCTGCCGGGGCGGACGCGAATCGCCGGCGCAGCCGGTCTTCCGGCGCTGTCGCGAGGCTGCCGAACGGCGTGTGCGCCGATGGGCCCGCGCGCGTAAGTTCATCCGCTTTTTGCCATTCGGCTTGACCTTGTCGGCCTCGCGGCCTACCGTCACTGTGCGTAACCGCTACTATCACCAAAGAGAGCCCAGGGGGCCGAGATCATGCCATCTGACTATGCGAAGACCCTCGGAGCGCGACTTCGCGCGATCCGCACCCAGCAGGGGCTCTCGCTGCACGGCGTTGAGGAGAAGTCCCGCGGCCGCTGGAAGGCCGTGGTGGTCGGGTCCTACGAGCGGGGCGACCGCTCGGTCACCGTGCAGAAGCTGGCTGAGCTTGCTGAGTTCTACGGGGTACCGGTCTCCGAGTTGCTGCCTGGCGACGTCCTGCCGACGCTGCTTGCCCCGTCACCCAAGCTGGTCATCGACCTAGAGCGGATGGCGCAGCTGCCGAAGGACAAGGCCGGCCCGCTGGCGCGTTACGTCGCGACAATCCAGAGTCAGCGGGGGGATTACAACGGGCGGGTGCTGTCGATCCGCCAGGAGGACCTGCGCTCGCTGGCGGTCATCTATGACAAGTCTCCGACCGACCTCACCGAGGAATTGATCAGCTGGGGCATCCTCAACTCCGATGCCCGCGGAGCCATCGAGACGTACTGACCTGCGGGGCCGCGGGTGCGCCCGGCTGACCTGCGGGGCCGCCGGTGCGCCCGGCGCCATGGCCCGGCCAGCCAGCCGCTAGCCAGCCGACAGCATCGGAAGCAGCGGCTGTGCTGGCACGCCGAGCGCACTCTCCGCGAGCGACACGAACATCTCGGCATCCCGCAGCAGGTCGTCTGCCTCCCTGGGCGAGACGGCACGGGGCAGGCCGGCCTCGGCCGCCGCTCGCTTGGCCGCCCCGGCAGCGAAGAACGCGGCCCACTCCGCCAGCGCGGGCTCTACCTTCGGCAGCAGTTCCCAGACGCTCAGCGGCCTTCGGCGACGCGTCGATGCGCCGGGCTCGGCCCGCGCGGCGACGACCGCCGCCGCTGCCCGCAGCGCCGCCAGGTGGGCGGCGACGTACCTGGCGCCAGCCGACGTCTCGCCCTCAGCGCCAGCCAGCCCGTACCTGGCCGATTCCAGCAGGGCCATCGCCGACGGGGCGACCCGGCACCGGGGCCTGGCCTCGCTCCGGTTACCGCCTCCCCGGGCATCCGTGCCCGTCGCAGCTCTGCTCACAGCAGCTCCTCCCATCGGCGGCGCCTGCCCGCTGCGGCCGGAAGGCCGGGCCTCAGCCGACGGGCGGCTCCCCGCACCGGTCCGGCTGGCGGTGCGTAGCGGAACTCACCCGGCGCCGTTTCCTCAATTATTCGAACAGAAATTCGTTCAGCTGTCCAGTCGATTGCACCTGAGTTCGAAGTTACAAGGAGGGTCCGACAAAGCGGCGGCCGCGGACGCTGCCGCGGCTGGCAGGCGGCCAGCCGCGGCGCCGCGCGGCCGGCACGCTCGCCGCAGGCCGCGCCAGCACCGGCACGCGCCACGCCGCGCCGCCCCGGGACCGCGCCGCCGGGCACAACCCGCTGGGCGGCGCTCGCCGGGCGGCGGCCCAACGCACGGCGGTACCGCGGCGGCCGGGCGGCACGGCGGCCGGGCGGCGGCCCAACGCACGGCGGTACCGCGGCGGCCGGGCGGCACGGCGGCCCGGTGGTGATAACCGCAGCCGCTGCTGGCATACGCTGGCGGCCGTGCAATGGTCTACACCACCGCAGGAACTCAGCCGGGCGACGTTCCTGGCCGAGCTTGACGCGCTCACCGGGGTGTACCAGGCGGCGATGCGGCCGGACCCGGCGATGCTGCCGGGCCGACGCGCGATCATGCAGCGGCACGCGGGCTACCAGGGCTTCCGCGCGCTCGCCGTGACCGCTGAGGGGGCAGGCCACCCCGGACCCCTCGGACGGCGGATCGTGGCGTTCAGCTACGGCTTCCGCGGCGCGGACGGGCAGTGGTGGCATGACGTCGTCGCCGCGGCGCTGACCGCCAAGGCCGGCGCGGCGCTCGCCGCCGGGTGGCTGGACGACTCGCTGGAGATCGCCGAGGTGCACGTGCACCCGGACTTCCACCGTCGCGGGATCGGCAGAAGCCTGGTGCTCGGGATTACCGAGGGCCGCACGGAGCGCACGGCCGTGCTCTCCACGCAGGACGCGGACTCGCCTGCCAGACGGCTGTACCGTGGCCTCGGCTTCGAGGACCTGCTGACCGACTACAGCTTCCCGGGGACCCCGGTCCCGTACGCGGTGATGGGCGCGGCGCTCCCGCTGCGGCACGCCGCAGCCCGCTCGGCAAGGCCGAGCTGGCGGTAGATCTGCTGGGTCGCGCGGGAGCCGTTCAGGGTGCAGAAGTGCAGCCCGGGCACGCCCTCGGCGAGCAGCCGCTCGCAGAGGGCGGCCGCGTAGTCGACGCCGATCTTCCTGGTCGCGGCGCGGTCCCCGTCCTCGGCGTGCAGCCGGTCCGCGAGGCTCGGCGGGAACTTGGCGCCGGAGAGCACCACGATGCGCTCCAGCGTGCGCACGCTGGTGACCGGCATGATGCCGGGGATGATCGGCACATGGCAGCCGCGCGCGGCGACCCGGTCCCGCAGCCTGAGGTAGTCCTCCGGGTAGAAGAACATCTGGGTGATGGCGAAGTCCGCCCCCGCCCGGCATTTAGCGACGAAGTGGGAGATATCTGACTCCAGGTCCGGTGACCTGGGGTGGCCCTCGGGGAACGCGGCCACGCCGACGCAGAAGTCGCCGGAAGCCCGGATCAGCTCCACAAGCTCGGCTGCGTGGCGGAGCCCCTGCGGGTGCGGCACCCACTCGGCGTTCGGGTCTCCCGGCGGGTCGCCGCGCAGCGCGAGCACGTTGCGCACGCCGACCGCCGCGTAGGAGCCGATGAGATGCCGCAGCTCGGCGACGGAGTGGTTCACGGCCGTGAAATGCCCGACCGGGGTGAGCGTCGTCTCCTCGGCGATCCTGCCGGTAACCCGGACCGTCCGGTCGCGGGTCGAGCCGCCCGCGCCATAGGTCACCGACACGAACGTCGGCCGGAGCGGCTCCAGCTGGCGGATGGCCAGCCATAGCTGCCGTTCCTCGGCCTCGGTCTTCGCGGGCATGAACTCGAACGAGTACGACGGGGCGCCCGACGCCAGCAGGTCCCTGATCGCTGGCACCACGGCAAGCCGGCTCTGCACCATAGCGACAGGCTAACCGGCAGCGGTACGGCCGCGGCCGGGGCTCGCCAGGAACCCGCGCCGGGGCGGCGCCGGGCGCCTCATGGCCGGCGGGCGACCCCTCCGTAAGACCACCGCGACCCGTCGCTGTCGGCCAGCGCAGCATCCTCGGCGCCCCACTCCCCGACGTACGTCACGGCCGCCGGGGCGCCGTCGTACGGCGGAACCAACTCGAGCCCGTCGAAGAACCGTTCCACCTCTGCCCGGCTGCGCAGGTAGATCTGCTCGGTGGCGTGAGCGTAGATCTCCAGGATGGCCGCCGTCGCGGCGGGCGGCTTCTGGTCGGCGGTGATGTGCGACAGCGCCAGGTAGCTCTCCGGGGCCAGTTCCGCCATGTACTGCGCTACCAGGCCACGGGGGTCCGAGCCGTCGGCCACAAAGTGGAGCACGGCCGTCATCAGCAGGCCGACCGGCTGGCTGAAGTCGATCAGCTCGCGGGTGTGCGGGTGCTTCAGCACGCTGCCCGGGTCGCGGAGGTCCGCCGTGATGAACCGCGTGTTCCCGGCGCCGGTGAGCAGAGCGCTGGCGTGCAGCCGGACCAGCGGGTCATTGTCCACGTAGACGACGCGGGCGTGCGGGGCGGTCTTCGCCACCGCCTGATGCGTGTTGTTCTGGGTGGGCAGGCCGGAGCCGATGTCCAGGAACTGGCGGATGCCGGCGGTGCGCGCCATCCACTGCGCCGCCCGCTGGTGAAATGCCCGGTTGGCCCAGGCAGCGTCGGCGAGCTCGGGCATCCGCGCCCTGATCTTCTCCGCGGCTTCCCTATCGGCCGCGAAGTTATCCGTGCCGCCGAGGTAATAGTCGTACAGGCGCGCCGGGCTGGGTGTCTCCGGGTCGATGCCCGGCGGGACCTGCTGATCCTCGGTCATGCTCTCCTCCACGGAGCACAGTTACCTACAAGGGTGACATAACGCGCCCCGATCACAACCCCGGCATCATGCTCTGCCCCTGACCCCCTGCGGGCGCACGTAGACGGTACCGGGCAGCGTCCGCGCATCATGGGCCGGCTCGCCCGGTGCGCCCGGGCACCGGGCTAGTCTCGCCACCATGGCGATCAGCAACGTCGGCCTTCCCGCGATCCGTGCCCAGGTCGGGAGCGCACTGGACGAATTCCTCGGCCGGCAGCGCCGGGCGCTCAGCGGGATCGCACCCGACATGCTGCCGTGGATGGACGCGATCGGCGGGCTGCTGGCAAGCGGCAAGCGGCTGCGCCCGGCGTTCTGCTACTGGGGCTGGCGCGCCGCGGCCGGCGAGGACTGCCCGCAGGTGCACGCCGCAGCTGCCGCGCTTGAGTTGCTGCACGCCAGCGCGCTGGTGCACGACGACCTCATCGACGGCAGCGAGACCCGGCGCGGCCAGCCGGCCGTGCACCGCAGGTTCGCCGCTGCGCATGCGGACGGTGGCTGGCGGGGGTCGGCCGAGGCGTTCGGCGCCGCCGCCGCGGTGCTCATCGGCGACCTGCTGATGGCCTGGACCGACGAGCTGTTTCACGCGAGCGGCCTGCCCGACCCCGCGCTGCGGCGCGGGCAGCCGGTGCTCGACGCGATGCGCGCGGAGCTGGTCTGCGGCCAGTACCTGGATGTGCTTGGCCAGGCCGCCGGCGACGGCACGGTGAGCAGCGCGATGCGGGTGGCCGTGTACAAGTCGGCCAAGTACACGGTCGAGCGCCCGCTGCAGCTCGGCGCGGCCCTGGCCGGCGCCTCCCCGCCGCTCGCCACGGCATGCGCCGACTACGGCGCGCGGGTCGGCCTCGCGTTCCAGCTCCGGGACGATGTGCTCGGGGTCTTCGGTGACCCGGCGCAGACCGGGAAGCCAGCCGACGGCGACCTCCGCGAGGGGAAGCGGACCGTGCTGGTGGCGATCGCGCGGGAGCGGGGCAGCGCGGCCCAGCGCGACCTGCTCGACCGCAGGCTCGGCGACCCCCTGCTGGACGACGCGGGCGCCGACGAAATCCGCACGGTCCTCACCGGCACCGGTGCCGTGGCCGAATGCGAGCTAATGATCGACGCCAACGTCGCCGAAGGCCTGGCCGCGCTTGATGACGCACCCATGACCGGCGCGGCCAAGCTCGCCCTGGCCGACCTGGCCGTGATCGCGACCGCGCGCAGCGACTGAGCGCAGCGACCGGGGCGGTCAGAACGCCAGCGCCTGAGCCCGCCGGTTCACCTCGGTGCCGCGGTGCTCGGCGATCGCCTGGATCGGCGTACCGGGCAGCGACTCGTCCGCGGTGAACAGCCAGCGCAGCGCCTCGGCGTCGTCGAAACCGCAGTCCAACAGCAGGGTGAGGGTGCCGTGCAGCCCGCGGACGACCTGGTCGCCGTCGAGGAAGGCCGCTGGCACGCTCAGCTTGCCGCTCGGGCGCTGGACCGCGAGCAGCTTGCGGTCGCGCAGAAGCTGCTTGACCCGGCTTAGCGGGAGCCCGAGTCGGTCAGCAACCTCGGGGATGGTCAGCCAATCACCAACGATGGCGTCGGCCGGGGGGTCGATCTGTGCCACGTCAGAAGAGTTTCCCACAATGAGGCTCTCGTCAAACACCACCGGCCACGGGCCGCTGGTCACCTCACCTGCCGCAATGACACCATCAAGGCACGCTAACGAACAGGAGTCCCGCCGGATGTCGCATTCGGACGCTGGCACCCCACCCCGCAGCATGGCGCGGCCCCCGGCACTTCGGGCGGGTGACCGGGTCGCGGTACTCTCCGTCAGCAGCCCGGCCCCGCCGGAGCAGCTCGCCATGGGCCTCGACGTGCTGCGGTTCGCCGGGCTGGAGCCGGTGACGTACCCGTCAGCGACCGACCAGGGCAGCCTGCGGCGCTATCTCGCCGGCGACGACCGGATGCGGGCGGCGGACCTGCGGGCTGCCCTGACCGAGCCGGAGATCGCCGGGATCATCTTCGCCACCGGCGGCTCGGGGGCACAGCGCACCCTGGCGGCCATGGACTGGGACGGCATCGCCGGGCTGCCGCCGAAGGTGCTGGCCGGCTATTCGGACGTGACGGCGGTGCTCGAGGCGGTCGCCCGCAAGCTCGGCTGGGCGTCACTGCTGAGCCCGATGGTCGTGTCTTCGGGCGTGGCCAGCCACTATTCGTTCGGCTCGCTGCTCCGCACGCTGATGCACCCCGAGCGGGCCACCGAGATCCGCTACCCGATGGCCACCCGGGTGGTTGGCGGCACTGCCAGCGGGGTCACGCTCGGCGGCAACCTGTCCCTGCTGACCTCCTCGCTGGCGACGAACACCTCCTGGCCGGCCCGCGGCGGCATCCTGCTCGTCGAGGAGGAGAACGAGCAGGACTACCGGCTGGACCGGATGCTCACCCAGCTGCGCAGGTCCGGTTACCTCGACGGGGTGGCGGGCATCGTGGCAGGGACGTTCGTCGGCTGCGGGGAGCCAGCGGCGGTCGGCGAGATTCTCGCGGAGCGCCTCGGCAGCCTGGGTGTGCCGATGATCGCCTGGGCGAACGTCGGGCATGGCGGGTACTTCCAGACCTTCCCGGTCGGCGTGGCGGCAGAGCTTGACGCCGACGCCGCCACGCTGCGGCTGCTGGAGCCGCCGCTGCTGCCGGCCCGGTGCCGGACCGGGCGGCCCGGCTAGTCAGCGAGCGCGGCGCGGGCGACGGGGACCTGCGGGTCGCCGAGCCGTTCGGGGTCGACCGGGGCCGCCGACTGTATCGCTCGCCGGCCCTGGGCCAGGTCCCGGGGCGAGTTCACGGCCAGCAGGGCTGCCAGCCGGTAACCGGCCAACCAGCAGGCCGACCACTGCGGCGCCGCCGGGTCGCCGCGCAGCAGCATCCGGTCGGCCGCGCCATGGAACCCGACATACTGGATCATCCGCCCGAACTGCTCGGACCAGAAATACGGCACGGGGTCGTAGGTCTCCGCGCCACCGAGCAGGTTGGCCGCCACGACCGCGGGTGACCGGAGGGCCACGTCCCAGTGCTCGAAGCGCAGCCGCCGCTGGTACCGCTGCGACCAGAACGCCATGCAGTCACCGACGGCGAACACCCCGGGCAGCGAGGTGCACAGCTGCCCGTCGACGGCAACCCCGCCCTCGACCTCGATGCCGGAGCCCGCCAGCCAGCCGAGCTGCGGGCGCACGCCCACGGCGGTAACGACCTCATCGGCGGGCAGCCAGCCGCCACCGGCCAGCGCCAGCCCGCCGGGCTCCACCGAATCGACGGCCTGGCCGAGCCGCAGAGTGACACCGGCCTGCGCATACCACGCCGCGGTCAGCGCCCCGACGTCCGCGCCCACAGCCACGGCCAGCGGGGCCGGCGCAGCCTCGACCACGGTCACCTGGCAGCCGCGGGCCGCGGCCGCGGTGGCGAGCTCGGCGCCGATCCAGCCAGCGCCGACGATCGCCAGCCGCAGTCCCGGGCGCAGCAGCGACCGCAGCTCCAGCGCGTCGTCCAGGGTGCGCAGGAACCGCTGCCTGCCGTTGCCGGGCAGGGCGAGCGGCGCCGCCCCGGTGGCCAGCACCAGCCGGTCGAACCGGTGCTCTCCGTGACCGGTGCGCAGCACCTCGCCGTCAAGGCTGGTCGCCGCCTCGCCGAGCCGGATCTCCACACGTAGCGTAGTCAGATCATCGCGCAGCGTTGTGTCATCCAGCGCGCCTTGCAGCAGCCGCTTTGACAGCGGCGGCCGGTCGTAGGGCGGCCGCGTTTCCGCGCCGACCAGCGTCACCGTGCCCGCGTATCCCCTCGCCCGGAGCTCTTCGACGGTCCGCAGGCCGGCCAGGCCGGCGCCCGCCACCACGATCCGCCCCGGGCTGGCCCCGTCCGCCTGGCCCACAACCACCTCGCATCCGGAGGGCCTGCGCCTGCCGGGCTGGCTACTAGACCACTCTCCACGGATCTGCTACCAGCCGCTACCGGCTGCCAGCCCGCGCCGCGGATACGGCCGCACGCACTCGTAACGCGCTTTACACTGCTCACGATGGACACTACCCTTTCCCGCCTCCACGCTGGGCAGATGCTCGACGGCAGATACAGGGTGGGCTCATGGATCGCTCGCGGCGGGATGGCAACCGTCTACCTGGGCACCGACACCAAGCTCGACCGCACCGTTGCCCTCAAGGTCGCCCACGCTGAACTGGCCGGCGACCCCGATTTCGCGCGCCGGTTCACCGGCGAGGCCCGGTCGGTGGCCCGGCTTTCGAGCCCGAACCTCGTGAGCGTCTACGACCACGGCAGCGACGGGAATCTGCTGTACCTGGTCATGGAGTACGTCCCCGGGCAGACGCTGCGGGAACTGATGCGATCGCGCGGCACGCTTGGCCCGCACGAGGCGCTCGACATCATCAGCGGTGTCCTGTCCGGGCTCGCCGCCGCGCACGAGGCGGGAATCGTGCACCGTGACGTCAAGCCGGAAAACGTCCTGCTCGGCGCCGGCGGCACGATCAAGGTCGCCGACTTCGGGCTCGCCAGGGCGGCGTCCGGGGCCAGCTACACCAGGACCGGGATGATCATCGGCACCGCGGCCTACCTGGCGCCCGAGCAGGTGACCCGCAGCGTCTCTGACGCCCGCACCGATGTGTACGCGGCCGGGGTGATGCTGTACGAGATGCTCACCGGCGTGCAGCCGCACACGGGCGAGACCCCGCTGGCCGTGGCCCACAAGCATGTCAGCGACGCGGTCCCGGCACCGTCCGGCATGGTGCGCGGCCTGCCGCCTTCGGTGGACGCGCTGGTGGCCATGGCCACCAGCCGGGATCCCGGCGCGCGGCCCGCCAACGCCGGAGAGTTCCTGCACGCGGTCTCGGACGTGCGGAGCAGGCTGCCGCTCGCGGCGCCCGTCGGCCAGCCGGCCGGCCAGCTATCTGCCGCGCCGCAGGACCAGCAGGCGGGGCCGGTGCCTGCCGTGGATCCCGCTGGGTTCCCCTGGTTCGACGAGGGCGGTCAGACGGCCGCGTACAGCCCGCCGCCCGGAGCGGCGCAGGGAGCCGGGTATGGCGCGCTGTCGGCCGATGAGCTCAGCCCGGTGCCCGCTGCCTCGGACAGCGCCAATCACACGCTGGTCGTCCCCGCCGACGGGTACTCCTACGGCGGCGTGCCGTACGGCGGGATGCCGTACGGCGCCGACGACGGGCCCGCCTACCCCTCTCGGTGGACCGGCAGGTTCAGCCGCAAGTGGATCTACCTGTCCCTGGCCGCCGCCGTGGTGGTGATCGTTGGCCTGATCGCCTGGTGGGTCACTGACGGGCAGTACGTGACCGTGCCCCAGGTGGCCGGCATGGCGGCCGGCACCGCAGGCACCGAGCTGCAGAACCTCGGCTTCACCGTCAAGATCGGGCCTGCGCAGCACAGCAACACCATCGGCAAGGGCGACGTGGTGCAGACCGACCCGAGGATCGGCGCGAGCGTCAAGCGGGGAGCCACGGTCACGATCATCGAGTCCACCGGCCCGATCATGATCGGCGTGCCCCAGGTGACCGGGCTGACCGAGGCGGCCGCGCAAGCGGAGCTGCGGAAGGCCGGTCTCACCCCGGGTGCGGTGACCACCGTCGCGTCGGACACGATCCCGGTGGGCGTGGTGATCAGCACCAACCCGGTGGCTGGCACCTCCTGGCCGCAGCCGAAGCCGGTGACCATCACGGTCAGCGCCGGGCCGCCGCTGCCCAACTTCGTCGGCCAGCAGTTCCAGGCCGCGCAGAACGCGGCGCAGGCCGGCGGGTACCAGGTGCAGCAGCAGAGCGTGGCGAGCAGCCAGCCGCCCGAGACGATCATCAGCCAGTCACCGGCGGCGGGTACCCCGATCAGCAAGGGCGAGGTCGTGACCGTGCAGGTCTCCAGCGGGCCGCCGCAGGTCGCCATCCCCAACGTGGACGGCCTGAGCGTGGCGCAGGCCACCACCGAACTGACGCAGGCAGGGTTCCAGGTCGCGGTCAACCACGGCGTCTTCAGCAACAACACGGTGAGCAGCTACTCGCCCACCGGCCAGGCGCCCAAGGGCACCACGATCACGCTCAGCCTGGGCTTCGCCTTCCCTTAGCACGCACTGGGAGGAGGCCTACAGGGGCGGTCCCTCGCCTGGCCGCTCCTGATAGGAGTACCGCTGCTCGCGCCACGGGTCGGCGGCGTTGTGGTAGCCGCGCTCCTCCCAGAAGCCCCTGCGGTCGCACGTCAGGTACTCGACCGCCCGCACCCACTTGACGCTTTTCCACGCATAGCGCGAGGGAACGACCAGCCGCAGCGGGTAGCCGTGCTCGGGGGTGAGTTCGGCGCCGCCGCGGTGCGTGGCGAACAAGCTGTCCCCCGCGGCGAAGTCGGCGATCGCCAGGTTGGCGCTGTAACCGAAGTCGGCCCAGACCATGACGTGGGTCACCGCGTCGTCGGGGGGCGCCGCGCGGAGCAGTTCCGCCGCCGCGATCCCCTCCCAGGCAACGCTGGGGATCGTGAACTTGGTGACGCAGTGAAAGTCGGCCACGACCCGGCAGCGCGGCAGGCCACTGAGATCGTCCCAGCTCCACCGGTGCTCGCGTCCCGACGCGGTCGCGCCGAGCACGCGCAGGTCCCAGGTGTCCCGATGGAACGCCGGAACCGGGCCGTAGTGCAGGACCGGCCATTCCTTCCGGACATACTGGCCCGGCGGCAGCTCGGGTACGGGCTCGGCGGGCGCCTGACCTGGAGTCCGTGCTGCCCGCTGGTCCCGCTCATCTCCCAGACGCGGGCCGTCCGGCACGGCCGGCCCCCGCCATGAAAGGCTGACCGATGCCTGCGGCACACTAAGCCTCGCGCTGGTCTCCGGATGCCTCATTGCCGGCTGACCTGCTCCCTTCCCGCACCGGCACCGCATCGCGCGGCGCACCGACCCGTCGCCCGCGGGTGCTCTATCTTGCCACCTCCCCGGGAGCGCCCCATCGCGCACCCGGCACCTAACCCACGCTGACGGCTCTGGCGGGTCGCCGAGGTCCCTCTGCGGAAGCCTGGGGGACCGCCGGGATAGCCCCCGCGGGTGTGTCCCCCGCGCGTTGCGTTAGGCTCCGCCTCGTGTGCCATGAGCACCGGTTCTGCTGCGGCCATCGCCACCTGCGTGGCCGGCGCTGAACCTCACCTCCAGCGACGCGAGGCGGCTGTTCGCCCAGGCCCCGGTCGCCAGGCTGGCCACGGTAACCGAGGCCCGCTGGCCGCACATCGTCCCTGTCACCTTCGCCGTGGACGGGAACGACATCTACACCGCCGTCGACGCCAAGCCGAAAAACGAGGCCGCCAGCCGCGGCCTGCAGCGGCTGCGGAACATCCGCGCCGACCCGCGGGTCGCGGTGCTCGCGGACCACTACTCCGCCGACTGGGCCACCCTCTGGTGGGTTCGCGCCGACGGGCGCGCGGCCATCCTGGCTGAGCCGGATGCCATGGCCGGGCCGCTGGCCATGCTGGCGGCGCGCTACCCGCAGTACCGGGAGGTCCGGCTCGTCGGCCCGGTGATCGCGATAGCGGTGCAGCGGTGGGCCGGCTGGGCCGCCAGCCCGGGCGGCCCCGCCGAGGGCGCTTCGCGCGGCTGACCCAGGCCGGCTCCCCGGGTAAGGCCGGCCCTGGACGGCTCACAGCCCGGCGACGGCGGGGATCACCTCGCCGCCGATCACCTCGAGCGGCCGGACCTGGAAGACCCGGTCCACGGCGCCGATCGCGGCCTGGAATCCCATCTCGGCCAGCGCGGCGAGCTGGTCGATGACCTGGCCCGCCTTCTCGCCGTTCTCGCCCACGTCGAACCTGAAGTAGCAGGTCTTGAGTATCTCGTCGTAGTCGCGTCCTTCGGCCTCGCAGTGGGCGCGCAGCACCTCGAGCTTGCGGGCGAGGTCGGGCCCTGGGAACAGGTTGCAGGCCTGCGCGTAGCGGGCGACGAACCGCAGCGTCCTCCGCTCCCCCGAGCCGCCGATCAGGATCGGCGGGTGCGGCTTGGACAGTGCCTGCGGCGAGTTGAGCGGCCGCTCCAGCTGGTAGTGCTTGCCGCGGTACGGGCTCTCGTCACCGCGCCACATCTGCAGGCAGATCTGCAGCGTCTCTTCGAGCCGCTCGAACCGCTCGGCCACCGGAGGGAACGGGATCCCGAGACCGCGCGACTCCTCCTCGTTCCACGCCGCCCCGATGCCGAGCCACGCACGGCCGCCGGACAGCACGTCCAGCGTGGTGACGATCTTGGCCAGGATGCCCGGGTACCGGTAGACGGCGCCGGTGACCAGCGTCATCAGCTTGGCCCTCGACGTGCAGCCGGCCAGGTAACCCAGCGTGGTGTACGCCTCGAGCATGTCCCGCTCCGGCGGGCCGATGACGCCGATCTGGAAGAGGTGATCCATCACGCTGATGAACTCGAAGCCGGCGTCGTCGGCGGCCGCCGCCACGGTGGCCAGGTCGGCACCGAGCGTGTCAGGACCGCCGGGCCAGGAGAAGTCAGGAATCTGCAGGCCGATCTTCACGCAGTCACCTCCGCCCACGAGCCTGCCACATCACGTCCGGGCGCGTGCGGTCGCCCGGCGCGCCGGGGTGCCGCCTTCCGTTGCGACCGGCGAGCTCGTCCGGCGAGCACGGTCGTGGGCACCGCGCTGGTTCTCCAGCCACAGCGTGGGCACCACGACCGTGCTGGGGATCGGCCGTTTGGAACAGCGTGGGCACCACGACCGTGCTGGGGGCCGCCCGCGAGCAACAGCGTGGGCACCACGACCGTGCTGGGGGCCGCCCGCGAGCAACAGCGCGGGCACCACGGCACGCTCCTGAACGTCCGGACCCATCCAGGAACTTGGGTCTCGCTTTCCTACTTGCTTTGTAGTGCTTTACTCTGGCGCTATCGGCCAGAGAATCGGCTCCGCTGCCCTGCACTCCCCGTGGAGACCGGGATGAAGCTAGCCCGCCGTGCGGGCATCGCCGTGGGCTCCATCGCCACCGCCATCGCGACCCTGGCCGCGGGCATGCCCGCCAGGGCAGTGAACGTGCATGACTGGCAGATCGTCACCAAGGTCCATTACGGCTCGGCCGGCAACGCTTCGGGCTACTCGGCGGTGGTCGCCCCCGGCACGGACGACGCCTGGGCCTTTGGCGGCACCAACCCCGGCGGCCCGAGCTCGCCGACTGCCGAGTGGTGGAACGGAAAGCGCTGGCAGTCATGGCCGCTGCCGCGGGGACTCGGCGGCTTCATCTTCGCCGCCGCGGCGTCCTCGCCCACCAACGTCTGGGCCGTCGCCGGGGGATACGCGCTGCGCTGGAACGGCATCAGGTGGGCCGTGGCGAAGACCTGGGACAGCAGCGGGCAGATAACGTCGGTCGCGGTCGTCAGCCGCAAAGACGTCTGGGTGTTCGGCTCCTCGTTCAGCGGCGAGCAGGGCGTGGGCACCTGGCACTACAACGGCCGCACCTGGCTTCGCCTGCCCGCGGCCGCGGGGGTCGGCGCCTCGGTCTATCGCGCCAGCGCGGTGTCGCAGGACAACATCTGGGGCATCACGGACAGCCCGCACGGCGGCTCGGTAGTGCACTACAACGGCACCGACTGGGAGACGGCGGCCGCAGCCGACGCGGTGCTGGCCGACACCCAGCTCGACGATGTCCTCGCCGTGTCGCGGCACAACGTCTGGGTGTCGGGCACGACCCCGGCGAACGCGGCGGACGGGCGCCTGGTCCTGGCCCACTGGAACGGCAGGTCCTGGCGGCGCTGCGCGTCGCCCTGGCACGTGGAGCAGGCGGAGCGGTTCGCCACCGACGGCGCTGGCGGGGTATGGATTCCGGTGGTCACCGGCGGCGACGTCCCCGCGACCTGGATGCTGCACCTGTCCCGGACCGGCGCATGGACACGCGCGGAGATCGCTGACGGCTCCGGCGTGGGCGTCGGAGTTGGCGATCTCGCGCTCATCCCCCGCACGACCACGCTGTGGGGTACCGGCGGGCTGGTGACCACGTCAGGCGGTGCCGCCGCCATCTGGGACCACGGAGTCGTCTTCGAGCACCTGGCGGCTCGGGACCGCCGCACCGACCGGGCGCACTTCGCCATCGCGCGCCGCGGCGCCATCCGGGGATGGCGCGCCGCGGCCGTGAGTGACTGAGCGGCGAGCGTGACGTTCAGGGCAGTGTCAAGACCGGGCGGGCGAGTGCTCCTGGGCCGCGGCCGCCAGCTCTTCGGCTAGATCGTCGGCGTCCAGCCTGGCCTCGATCTTGCGCAGGTCCTCGGCCCGGGCCTTGGTCTCGACCTGGCGCGGGGACAGCAGCGAGCAGCAGTCCTGGTCGGGCAGCTCGGAGATCTGCAGCGTGGCGATCCGGCGCGCCTCCGCCATGATCTCGGTCTTGTCCAGGCCGATGAGCGGCCGCAGGATCGGCAGCGTCACCGCGTCGTCGGCCGCGGTGATGTTGGCCAGCGTCTGGCTGCTCACCTGGCCGAGCGAGTCGCCGGTGACCAGGGCCGCCGCGCGCAGCCGCCGCGCCATCGCCTCGCCGGTCTTCAGCATCAGCCGCCGCTGCGCCATGATCTGCAGACGGCCAGCCCCCGACGAGGCAAGGCGCTGCTGTGCGCGCCCGAACGCCACCACGAACAGCCGCGACCCGCCCTGGAACTTGTCCAGCTCGCGGGCCAGGCCGTACGCCTTGTACACCGACTCCGGGCCGGTGAGCGGCATCCCGGAGAAGTGCAGGTAGCTGCACCGCAGGCCGCGGCGCATCATCCGGTAGGCGGCCACCGGCGAGTCGATGCCGCCGGACATCAGCACCAGCGCCCGGCCGCTCATGCCGACCGGCAGGCCGCCCTGGCCGGGCAGGCCCTCGGTGAACACGAACACCTCGGACTGGTCGACCTCCACGTACACGGTGATGTCGGGATGCGAGAGGTTCACGGCGAACCCGTGCGCCTCACGGATCCGCGTGCCGATCAGCGCGGCCAGCTGAGAGGAGTTGACCGGGAAGCGCTTGTCGCGCCGCCGGGCACGGACCGCGAAAGTGCCCTGCCGGCCGGCGGTCAGTTCCACCGCCGCCGCCGCGGCGGCCTCGGGATCCTTGGCCACGCGCACCGCGCGGCAGACTCTGGACAGCCCCATGACGTCCCGCATGCGCTGGGCCAGCAGGTCCGCCGATGTCTCCGCCGACTGCCCCGCCGGGCCGTCCGCCAGCCGCAGCACGATCACGCCTTCGCGCTGCCAGATCTGCACCCGGATGCCGAGGTCGTGTATCGCGCGCCTGATGTTGTCGTGCAGCAGCCGCTCGAACTGCTGCCGGTTCTTGCCCTTGAGCACGATCTCACCGAGCTTGAGCAGCACGCATGGCTCGTGCAGCGCGGTGCTGGCGGCACTGCACGCGTCGCGGGAGGTTAGGGGCAGCGCGGACATCCCCCCAGTCTGCCAGTATTGGGAGCGTCCGTGGCCTGCCGCGCCGCCTGCTCCCCGCGTGGATGAAAACGCCTGGGCTGGGCAGGGGCCGCAGGGAGAGCGCACAGCCGGAATCCAAAGGAGGCAGCCCGCCGTGACCGCGGTGCCCGACATCATGCTGAACAACGGCAACTCGATCCCCCAGTTCGGCTTCGGGGTGTTCCAGATCCCGCCGGACGACACGTTCGATGCCGTGACCACCGCCCTGCGCGCCGGCTACCGGCACATCGACACCGCCGAGATGTACGGCAACGAGCGCCAGGTCGGCGAAGCGATCGCGAAGTCCGGCCTCGCCCGCGACGAGGTCTTCGTCACCAGCAAGCTGAGCAACGCCTGCCATCGCCCCGACGACGCGCGCAAGGCCTTCGACGGGACGCTGGAGGCGATCGGCTCCGACTACATCGACCTGTTCCTGATCCACTGGCCGCTGCCGACCCGGTACGACGGCGACTACGTGTCGACGTGGCGGGCGCTGGAGGAGTTCTACCGCGACGGCCGGGCCCGCTCGATCGGCGTCTCGAACTTCCAGCCGCATCACCTGCGGCGGCTGCACGAGGAGTCCGAGATCACGCCCGCGGTCAACCAGATTGAGGTGCACCCCTACCTCGCCCAGGACGACGTGCGCGGGTTCTGTGCCGAGCACCAGATCGCGATCGAGGGCTGGTCGCCGCTGGCGGAGGGCGCGGTGCTTGGCGACCCCACGATCGACTCGATCGCCAGGCGGTACGGCAAGACGCCGGCCCAGGTGGTGCTGCGCTGGCATATCGAGCGCGGCGACATCGTCTTCCCCAAGTCGGTAACGCCCGGGCGGATCAGGGAGAACATCGACATCTTCGACTTCGAGCTGTCCGGCGAGGACGTCGAGGCGATCACCGCGCTGAACCGGGACGAGCGCACCGGTCCGGACCCCGACAAGTTCGACTTCATCCCGTCCTGACCGACGGGCCTCATCCCGCGGCGACCGCGCGGCCGCCGCGAGCTTGCCAACACACCGGCTCAGTTGGAATCCTCGTCCGGGGAGCAGGGCGCTATCGGTGCTTCCTGGCGGTATGACGGGCGGTGGGGCGGGATGGGCGAGGCTAACGCAGGGTCGTTCGCGCAGGGCCCGCCGTGGCCGTCCGGCGCCGCCTGGATCGGCGGGCGGTACTGCCCGGTGGAGGACGCCACGATCTCCGTGCTGGACCTGGGCGTCACCCGGTCGGACGCCACCTACGACGTGGTCCACGTGTGGCAGCGGCGCTTCTACCGGCTCGACGACCACCTGGACCGGTTCGCAGCCAGCCTCGCCAGGCTCCGGCTGGACCCGGGCCGCAGCCAGGCCGAGATTGAGTCGATCTTGCACGGGTGCGTCCGCCGGGCCGGCCTCCGCGACGCGTACGTGTCGATGACCTGCACCCGCGGCCGTGTCGCGCCCGGCAGCCGCGACCTCCGCACGGCCCGGGCCACGTTCTACTGCTACGCCGTGCCGTTCGTGTGGATCTGCTCGCCAGAGCAGCAGGCCACCGGGGTCAGCATGCGGATCAGCGAGGCGACCCGGATCCCGCCGCAGAGCGTTGACCCGACGGTGAAGAACTACCACTGGCTCGACATGGACCTGGCCCAGCTCGACGCCTACGACCACGGTGCCGAGCTGGTCGTGCTCCGTGACGCCTCGGGCGCGATCGCCGAGGGACCTGGCTACAACGTGTTCGCCTACGTCGGCCGGCGGTGGCTCACCCCGGCCAGCGGCACGCTGCAGGGCATCACCAGGCGCTCGGTGATCGAGCTCGCCGAGGAGGCCGGACAGCCGGTAGAGCAGGGCGCGCTGACAGCGGGCGACCTGCACCGGGCTGCCGAGGTCCTGGTGACGTCCACCGCCGGGGGGATCATGCCGGTTACCCTGATCGACGGCAGCCCGGTCGGCGCCGGCCTGCCGGGGCCGCTGACGGCGCGCCTGAAGGACCAGTACTGGCGTCGGCACTCCGATCCGCGGTTCTCCACCCCGGTGCGGTACGACGAGCGCTGCTGACCGCCGTCGGGGCTGCCACGGCGGCCCCGGACGGGCGGCCGCCGTGGCAGCCCCGAGAGGAGAAGCCCTGATGGACGCGACCGTGCTGCTGGTGATGGATGTGCAGCGGGGGGTTGTGGAGCGGTTCACCGGCGACCCGGGCTACCTGCAGCGGCTGCGCCAGGCGATCACCGCCGCCCGCGGCGGCGGCGTTCCGGTGATCTACGTCACCGTCGGCTTCCGCCCGGGTTACCCCGAGGTCAGCCCGCGGAACCGGCTGTTCTCCGGGCTGGCGTCCTCCGGCCGGCTCACCGACGGCGACCCGGCGGCGGCGATAGACCCGGCCGTCGCGCCGGAGCCCGGTGACCTGGTGGTCACCAAGCGCCGGGTGTCCGCGTTCACCGGCAGCGACCTCGAGGTGCTGCTGCGCAGCCTGGACGCGGGCACGCTGGTGCTGGCCGGCGTCGCCACCAGCGGCGTGGTGCTGTCCACGCTGCGCCAGGCCGCGGACCTGGACTATCGTCTGGTCGTGCTCGCCGACGGCTGCCTGGACGCGGACCCCGAGGTGCACCAGGTGCTGACCGCGAAGGTGTTCCCGCGCCAGGCCGACGTGCTCACGGTGGCGGAGTGGGCCGAGCAGCTCGCGGCACGCCGGACAGCGGAAGGCGGGGTGTAGTGGCCACACGCGGCGACGGCGCGCGCGGCCGCTGGACCGACCCCGGGTCGTTCGAGGTCGCGCCAGGCGTGCAGCGGATCCCCCTGCCGCTGCCGAACGACGCGCTCCGGGCCGTGAACGCGTACGCGATCCGCACCGACGCCGGCCTGGTGCTCATCGACTCGGGCTGGGCGCAGGCCGGGACGCGGGCGGCCCTGGACGCCGCGCTCGCGCGCACCGGGTACTCGCTCGGCGACGTTGACCGGGTCCTGATCACCCACGTGCACCGCGACCATTACACGCACGCCGCGCTGCTGCGCCGCGAGTTCGGCACCCGGATCAGCCTCGGCGCCGGCGAGCGGCCGTCGCTCGAGCTGTACATCTCCGGGCGCGTGCAGGGGATGGCACCGCAGGTCAGCCGGCTGCGGGCGTGCGGTGCCGACACCATCGCGGACCGGCTGGTGGCCTCGCTCGCCGGGCCGGCCAGGCGGGCGATCTGGGAGCTGCCCGACGACTGGATCGACGCCCGGCCCGGCGCAGCCGCGCTGACCACGATCATGCTGCCGGGGCGGGTGCTCGACGTCATCCCCACGCCCGGGCATACCCAGGGTCACGTCTGCTTCCGCGACCCCGCCGCCGGGCTGCTGTTCGCAGGTGACCACGTCCTGCCGCACATCACGCCGTCGATCGGGTTCGAGCCGGCCATCGCCAGGCTTCCGCTCGGCGACTACCTGCAGTCGCTGCGGCTGGTCAGGGAGATGCCGGACGCGGTCCTGCTGCCCGCGCACGGGCCGCCCGGGGGCAGCGTCCACGCGCGGGTCGATGAGCTGCTCGCGCACCACGCCGCGCGCCTCGACGCGGCAGCCGAGGCCGTCCGCGGCGGGGCGGTCACCGCGGCCGAGACCGCGCGGCTGCTGACCTGGACCCGGCGCGAACGCGCCCTTGACGACCTCGACCCGTTCAGCCAGATGCTCGCGGTCCTGGAGACCGCGGCCCACCTCGACCTGCTGGTCATGCAGTCGCGGCTGCGGTCCACGGTGGACGGTGACGTCACCAAGTACTGGGCGCCATGACCGGCACCGCGCTGCTGGACGGGCTCACGGTGCTGGAGATCTCGAGCTTCGTGGCCGCTCCCCTGGGCGGCCTCACCCTGGCCCAGCTCGGTGCCGACGTCATCAGGATCGACCCGATCGGCGGCGCGGCCGACCAGACCCGCTGGCCGCTCGCCCCGTCGGGGACCAGCCTGTACTGGACCGGGCTGAACAAGGCGAAGCGATCGGTCACGCTCAACTTCCGTGACCCCGAGGGGCAGCGTATCCTCACCGACCTCGTCGCGGGCTCGGGACCGGGCGGCGGGATCGTGCTCAGCAACGCCGTCGGCCGGCCCTGGCTCGGGTACCGGCAGCTGGCTAGGGTCCGCCCGGACCTGATCCACCTGCAGATCGGCGGCTACCACGACGGGCGGCCCGCGGTTGACTACACGGTCAACGCGGGCGTGGGATTCCCCCTGGTGACCGGGCCCGAGGAGCACCGCGGGCCGGTGAACCACGTGCTGCCAGCCTGGGACATCGCATGCGGGCTGTACGCCGCCATCGGCGTGCTGTCCGCGGAGCGGCACCGGCAGCGCACCGGGGAGGGCAGCCAGATCACCCTGGCGCTGGAGGACGTGGCGCTGGCGCTGGCCGGGCATCTGGGCTTCCTCGCCGAGGCGCAGCTCACCGGCGACCGGCCGCGGATCGGCAACCACCTGTTCGGCGGCTTCGCCCGGGACTTCGCCACGGCCGACGGCGAGCGGGTCATGGTGGCCACGGTCACCGGCAGGCAGTTCGCCGACCTCGCCCGGGCCACCAGCCTGGCCGGGACGCTCGCCGAGCTGGAGCGACTGCTCGGAGCTGACTTCGCCGCCGACGGCGACCGGTACGCGCACCGGGAGGTCATCGCCTCGCTGCTGGCCCCGTGGTTCGCCAGCCGCACGGTCACCGACATCGAGCGTGAGCTTGGCGGCACGTCGGTGCTGTGGTCGCGGTACCGCCGCTTCACCGACGTCGTCGGCGACGGCGCCGCGGCCGGCAATCCGCTGTTCGGCGTTATCGACCAGCCCGGTGTCGGCCGGGTCCTCGCGGCGGGCTCGCCGCTGGCCCGGGAGGCGCGCATCCCCCCGGAGCCAGCGCCGGCCCTCGGCGCCGACACCGCGGCGGTGCTGACCGGGATGCTCGGGATGTCCGCGCAGCAGGTGGCCGAGCTTGCCGACCGGGGCGTGGCCGGGGAGAGACCCGGCTCGTCCTCCAGACCAGGGAGGCAGCAGTGACCCCGCGGCTTACCGAGACCGACGGCCTCACCGACGAGCAGAAAGACATCATCGGCGCGGTGCGCGACTTCGTCGACGCCGAGATCCTGCCAGCCGCTGCCGGGCTCGACCACGCCGACGAGTACCCGCACCGGATCGTCTCCGGGCTGAAGGCGCTCGGCGTCTTCGGGCTTTCCATCGGCCGCCAGTACGGCGGGCTGGGCGAGTCCCTGCTCACCTACGCGCTTGTGGCCGAGGAGATCGCCAGGGGGTGGATGAGCGTGTCCGGGATCATCAACACGCACTTCATCGTCGCCCACCTGATCGCCGCGCACGGGACGGAGGAGCAAAAGGCCAGCTTCCTGCCCAAGATGGCCGCGGGCGACATCAGGGGTGCCATCTCCATGTCCGAGCCGGGGCTGGGCTCCGATGTCGCCGCGATCCGCACGGCGGCGCGCCGGGACGGGAGCGACTACGTGATCAGCGGGCAGAAGATGTGGCTGACCAACGGCGCATCCGCCAGCCTCGTTGCGCTGCTCGCCCGGACCGACGAGGGCCAGGACCGGCCGCACCGCAACCTGACGGTGTTCCTGGTCGAAAAGGAGCCGGGCTTTGGCGAGACCCGCAGCGGCCTGACCGTGCCCGGGAAGATCGGCAAGATGGGCTACAAGGGCGTCGACACGACCGAGCTCATCCTGGACGGCTGCCGGGTGCCCGCGGACCGGGTGCTCGGCCACCGTCCGGGCCGGGGCTTCTACCAGATGATGGACGGCATCGAGGTCGGCAGGGTGAACGTGGCGGCGCGCGGGTGCGGGGTGGCGCAGCGCGCTTTCGAGCTGGCCGTCGGCTATGCCCAGCAGCGGCGCACGTTCGGCAAGCCGATCGCCGAGCACCAGGCGATCTTGTTCAAGCTCGCCGAGATGGCGACCAAGACGGTCGCGGCGCACCAGATGATGGTGCTCGCGGCGCGGCACAAGGACGCGGGGCTGCAGAGCGACCTCGAGGCCGGCATGGCCAAGTACCTCGCCAGCGAGTACTGCATCCAGGTCGTCGAGGATGCGCTGCGCATTCACGGCGGCTTTGGCTACTCCACGGACGCGGAGATCGAGCGCCTCTACCGGGACGCGCCCATGCTGCTGATCGGCGAGGGCACCGCGGAGATCCAGAAAATGATCATCGGCAACCGGCTCCTGGAGCGGTACCGGCTCGGCCGGCTGCGCTGACCGGAGTTTCGGGCTAGCGGCGGACGGCGCCGGTGATCAGCCAGCGCCTGCCGCGGGCCCGCAGCACCAGCGTCACGAACCTGGCGAGCAGCCAGAGACTGGACGCGAGCCAGAGCGCAACCAGGCCGCGGTGCTGGGAGTACACCAGCCACGCCGCTGGCAGGAACACCGCCAGCGCCACCAGCCCAGCGACCGCCAGGTACCGCTGGTCCCCCCGCGCCGATCAGCACCCCGTCGAGCACGAACACCACGCCGGCCACCGGCTGCTGCGCCGCCACCACGAGGAGCACGGCCAGCAGCAGCGTCCTGACCGGCGGCGCAGCGGCGAACACCGCCGGGAGCAGCGGCCTGGCCAGCAGCAGCACCAGGCCGAACGCGACCCCGTAGACCGCACCCCAGACGGTCATGCGCGCGGTCGCCGCCCGCGCCGCCGGGGCGTCGCCCGCCCCGAGGCAGCGGCCGGTGACCGTCTGGCCAGCGACCGCGAGGCGCAGGCCGAGCACGAACGTCGCGTTCAGCGCGATGTTGACCGCGTTGGCTGCCACCGCGACGCACGGCAAGCCGGAGGATCTCGCGGTCCTGCTCGCCGAACCGCCGTACCCGCCCTATCGCGCCGGCCGGGCGCGCCGGCGTGCGCTCGAGCATGCGGGTCCTTCCGTGGCCGGGTGCTAGCCGTCGGACGCCGGGGCGGCGGACCGGAGGACAGCGCACAGCAGGCGGTTGTCGCCGAGCTGCCAGAGCGTGCCGATCTCGGCGAACCCCGCCTTCTGCAGCGCCTCGACGTGCACCGCGAGCAGTCCCGACGCGGAGCCGTGATGCCCGGCTTCGAGCCCGAACTGCTCGCGCCGCGCGGCGAGCCCGGCCAGCGCCGGATCGGCCCGCACCGCGGCCCACCAGCCTGCCCAGGTCTCGCCGGCGGCCGGGTGGCGCCGGACCTCGCACTCGATCAGGGCCCGGCCCAGCCGCTCCAGCGTCGGCGCCTGCGCGGCGTCCTCGCGCAGATGGTCGCCGTCGAGCATCAGGCCGCCCGGCCGCAGCACGGTCGCGACCTCGGCATACAGCGCGGCCAGCGCGGCGGGCGGGAGCCAGTGCAGGGCGGTGGTGCTGACCGCGGCGTCCGCGGCGCGGTCCAGCCCGAGCTGCCCGGCCCAGCCAGGGACCCGCAGGTCAAGGTCGGCGAACCGGAGGCCTGGCCGCCCCGCCCACGCGGCGCGGCCGAGCGCGAGCAGCAGCGGGTCGGCGTCCACCGCGACCACGGTGGCCCGGGGCAGCCGGTCCAGCAGCCGGACGGAGAGCGAGCCCGGGCCGCAGCCAAGGTCCAGGACCAGCGGATCGGGCCGTCCGGTGCCCTCCGCCACCGCGTCGATCAGCGCGGTGAACCGCTGCTCGCGCTCGGGCATGAACTCCCGCTGCTGTGCGTCCCAGCGATCGATCCAGGCCACCGCCTGCTCCTGGCTGACCGGCGCCGCCAGCCCGCCGGGCGGCGTCCTCTCGAGTTCGGCCACTCATGCCTCCCGGCAGGTACCCGGTGCCGCGGATCAGGCGGACGTATCCCGTCCCGCGGTCCGCGTCACTGGCTAAACTTACTTTGACAGTATCGAACCTAGGCAGCGGAGACGTAACCGGTCAAGTGAATTTCACCAGTCACATGGACGCGGTGGTGGCCGTGGCCGTCGAGCTGGCCAACGCGCTCACGCCCGGCGAGGCCTACGGCCGGCCCTACCAGCCACCCGGGGACCGTGCGCTGCCCGCCGCGGTGACCGCGGCGCTGCGCGCCGCGCGCCCGGACTCCCGGCCGGTATCGCCGGGCGAGGCAGCCGAGTTCCGGCCGGTGGCCGCGGCGATCCGGGCCGTTTTCGACGAGGTGGCGGCGGGCCGCACCGATGTCGCGGCCCGGCTGGTCAACGGGATGCTGGCCAGCACGGGCGCCCGGCCGCAGCTGGACCGGCACGACGGCGAGCCCTGGCACCTGCACTTCCACGGTGCCGAGGACTCACTGGTCACCGGCTGGGCGGCCGGCTGCGCCACCGGGCTGGCCGTGGTGCTCGGCACGGAGCAGCAGGGCCGCCTCGGCGTCTGCGCGGCCCCGCGGTGTGACCGGGTCTTCGTCGACACCTCGCGCAACGGGACCCGCCGGTTCTGCTCGACGTCGTGCCAGAACCGGGTCAAGGCCGCGTCCTTCCGGGAGGCTCACCGGGCCGGCGACCCGGCGTCCGCCGCCGTGGCAGCGTCCGGTCAGCCGAAGAACAGCTCGGCCTCGGCGTAGCGCTCGGGCGGCACCAGCTTCAGCTCGCTGGTCGCCGCGGCGATCGGGACCCGTGCGATATCCGTCCCGCGCAGCGCCACCATGGACCCGAACGCGCCGTCGGCGACCGCGCGGATGGCGTGCGTGCCGAAGCGGGTGGCCAGCACGCGGTCGAACGCGGTCGGCGTGCCGCCGCGCTGCACGTGACCGAGCACGGTCGCGCGGGCCTCCTTGCCCGTGCGCACCTCGATCTCGTTGGCGAGCATCTGCCCGACCCCGCCGTACCGGACGTGGCCGAACGCGTCGCGCTCCTGAGCCAGCAGCGCCTCGGTCCCGTCCTTGGGGTGCGCACCCTCGGCGACCACCACGATCGGCGCGTACCGGGTCTGGAAGCGGTGCTCGACCCAGCCGCAGACCTGCTCGATGTCGAAGGGCTGCTCCGGGATCAGGATCACGTTCGCGCCGCCCGCCATCCCCGCGTGCAGCGCGATCCAGCCGGCGCTGCGCCCCATCACCTCAACGATCAGCGCCCGATGGTGGCTCTCGGCCGTGGTGTGCAGCCGGTCGATGGCCTCCATCGCGATGTTCACCGCGGTGTCGAAGCCGAACGTGTAGTCGGTCGCGCTCAGGTCGTTGTCGATGGTCTTCGGCACGCCGACGATCTTCACGCCCTCCTCGTGCAGCCGTGCCGCGACGCCCAGGGTGTCCTCGCCGCCGATCGCCACCAGCGCGTCGACGCCCAGGCCAGCGAGGTTGTCCTTGATCCGCTCCAGCCCGGAGCGGCCGCCCGCTGCCGCGCTCTCCGCCAGCGGGTTGGTCCGTGAGGAACCGAGGATCGTGCCCCCCCTGGGCAGGATCCCGCGGACGGCCTGCACGTCCAGGGGCATGGTGTCGCCGTCGAGCGGGCCGCGCCAGCCGTCGCGGAAACCGGTGAACTCGTAACCGTATTCACCCGCGCCGGTGCGGACGATCGCCCGGATCACCGCGTTCAGCCCCGGGCAGTCGCCGCCGCCGGTCAGGACTCCGACTCGCATTGATCTTCCTCTCGGATGAGGTCTTCATCGCAATGTGCCGACCGCCACACTAGTGCCCATGAGCGTGCTCGCGATCGATGCCGGGACGACCGGCGTCACTGCCCTCATCATCTCCGCTGACGGCGCCGTTACCAGCCGTGGTTACGAAGAGTTCCGTCAGTATTACCCACGGCCCGGATGGGTGGAACACCTGCCGGAAGGCATCTGGCAGGCGACGCTCTCGGCCTGCCGGCAGGCCCTGGCCGGGGCGGAGCCGCCGAGCTGCATCGGGATCACGAACCAGCGGGAGACCGCCGTGGTCTGGGACCGGTCCACGCTCGTCGCGCCCAGGCGGGCCATCGTCTGGCAGGACAGGCGGACGGCGGAGATCTGCGAACGGCTGCGCGAGCAGGGGCACGAAGCGCGGGTCGCTGAGCTGACCGGGCTGCGGCTCGACCCGTATTTCACCGCGACGAAGCTGACCTGGCTGGCCGAGAACGAGCCGGATCTGTGGGCCCAGGTCACCGGCGGCTCGCTCGCCGTCGGCACGGTGGACTCGTACCTGGCCGCCCGGCTCACCGGGGGCCGGCACCATGTCACGGACGCGTCCAACGCCTCGCGCACGCTGCTGTTCGACATCGAGGCGGGCCAGTGGTCCGCGGAGCTGTGCGAGCTGTTCGGCGTGCCGCCGCACGCGCTGCCTGAGGTGGTGCCGTCCAGCGGCCTGGCCGGGCGCTCCGACCCGGCGGCCTTCCTCGGCCTGTCGCTGCCGGTCGGCGGCATCGCGGGCGATCAGCAGGCAGCGCTGTTCGGCCAGGCGTGCTTCTCCGCCGGAGCCGCCAAGTGCACGTACGGGACCGGGTCGTTCGTGCTGTGCAACACCGGCGAGGCGATCGTCCGCTCGCCGACCGGGCTGCTCTCCACAGTTGCCTGGATGGACGGGTCAGGCACCCTCAGCTATGCGCTCGAGGGCTCGGTCTTTGTGACCGGCGCCGCCGTGCAGTGGCTGCGCGACGGGCTCGGCCTGCTGGACAACGCCGCGCAGAGCGAGGAGCTGGCGCGTTCGGTTCCGGACTCGGGCGGCACCGTGTTCGTCCCGGCCCTGACCGGGCTCGGCGCCCCGTACTGGGACCCGGACGCGCGCGGCGCGATGTTCGGCCTCACCAGGGGCACGACCCGCGCACACCTGGTCCGCGCCGCGCTGGAGGCGATCGCGTTCGAGGTGCGGGACGTCGCCGACCTGATGGCCGCCGAGGCCCCGCGGGCGCCGGGCGGGGATGCGCTGCGGGTCGACGGCGGGGCGAGCACGAACGACCTGCTCATGCAGGTGCAGGCGGACCAGCTGCAGGTCCCCGTCGAGCGGCCCGTGGTCGCGGAGACCACGGCGCTGGGCGCCGCGTTCCTGGCCGGGCTGGCCACCGGCGTGTGGTCGTCGAAGGCGGAACTCGCGGCGACCTGGCGGCTGGACCGCCGGTTCGAGCCGGGGCCCAGGGACGAGCAGGCCTACGCGCGCTGGCGCGCGGCGGTGCAGCGTGCCCGGGACTGGGACCGCCGGGACTGACTCCGCGGCACGGTGCCCGAGTGATCAGCCGGCGCGCCGCACGATCCACGCAGCCTGGCGGGACCCGGTCGTCCCGGTGGCGCCGGCCGCGCGCACCCTGACCCGCCGCTGGGTGATCCCCACGCCCCTTCTGCTGTGCCGGGCGCCCCGGCGGGCTGCCGGCACCGAGTGGCCGGCCGCCCGGAACGCGCCGGTGCCGTCCGGGGTGCCCCACCCGGCCGGGCCGTTGTATCCCGCCTTGGCCGTGCACAGGTAGGAGCGGCCGCACGAGCCGTCGCTGCCCGAGGTGATGCGGTGCAGATCGCCGGTGTGCTGGTAGGGAAACCGCGCCGGGTACGTGCCGGCCGCGGGAACGCCGGCCAGGGCGTACGTGGCGGCGATGATCGGCGAGGCTTCCGATGTGCCACCCGCCTCCAGCCACCCGCCCTGGTCGTAGGTGTCGTAGACGGCGGCGCCGGTGTCGGGGTCCGCGTCCGCCGCCACGTCGTTATCGGTGCGGCGGGCGCAGCCGGTGTCGTGCTGCCAGGACGGCTTGGGCTCATAGCGCGAGCACCCGGCGCCGGTCGCGCCCGCGGCGTTGTCCCACACGGTCTCGGCCCAGCCCCTGACCGCGGTCTTGCTGGGCACCAGGGAGGTGCCGCCGACCGCGGTCACGTACCGCGACGCGGCCGGGTAGCCGACGCCGTACCCCGCGTCGCCCGCCGCCGCGGTCACCGCGACGCCCGGGTGGTCGAAGTAGGCGTCGTCTTTGACCTCGGTAGCCGTCTCCGGGGAGTCGTAGCTGTTGGACACGAACCTGGCGCCGTCCGCGACCGCGGCGTTCACCGCCCTGCCGAGGTCGGCTATGGACGCGTTGCCGGCCTCGACCAGCAGGATGTGGCAGTTCGGGCAGATGGCCGAGACCATGTCGATGTCCAGCGACTCCTCGGTGGCCCAGCCGCTGGTGCCCGCGGCCTTGGGCAGCGGGCTCGGCTTGCCCTCCTCGTTGACCTTCGTGAAGCAGCCGGCGCCGCAGGCGGGCAGATGGTAGTGCGCGCGGTAGACCGCCAGGTTGGCCGCGGCGTCCGGGTCGTCGAAGGCGTCCACGACCGCCACCGTCTCGCCCTTGCCCGCCTCGGCCGCGGCCAGCGTCAGGTTGTAGGCGCTCTGCAGCTGCGCCGGGCCGTAACCCGGCGGGCTGGCCTGGCGGGCCAGGCCACGGAGGGACGCGACGCTCCGCCGCACCAGGGCCAGGCATTCGGCCCACCCGGGCGCGGTCGCGGCCGAGCAGGCGTGGCGGAAGCCCGGGGCTGCCGAACGTGCCGTCGTTCCCGCCGCGGCGGCCCCGGGCGCCGGGAGCACGGTTAACACCAGCGCCGCTGACGCGAGCGCCGACGCGGCTACGCCTAGCGTGCTGATCCTCACTGGCCCCCCCCGCGGCTCATTTTCCGGTGTGCGTAGCCATTGGACGGCTACCCGGATCACCCGGTTGACCTGCGCTGACGCTGTGAACCCGAACGTCAGGGAAATTACCGAACGGCTCGTCCAGCGCCGTCTGCCGGGAAGGTCCCCGGTAGGCTGGCTGCCGATGTCGTGGGCTGACCAGGCGGCGCGGGCGCTGACCGAGACCTTTGACGGCTCCTTCGACGCGGCCGGCGTGGTCACCGCCGCGGCCGGGGTGGATGAGGCCGGCATCGCCAGCCGCGTCGTCCCGCAGGACTCGCCGCCGGACGGGCGGTTCGAGATCGGCTCGGTCACCAAGACGATGACCGCCGCGCTGCTGGCGGTGCTGGCGGGCGAGGGCACGCTGTCCCTGGACGACGGGGTGGGCCGGTGGCTGCCGGCGGGGAGCAACGGCGCGATCACCCTCAGGCAGCTAGCGACGCACACGTCGGGACTGCCTGGTGTGGCGCCGAACTACCGCCCCGCGGACCCGGGCAACTTCTGGGCCTCGTTCACTCCGGAGCTTGCCGAGGAGGGCCTGCGCCAGGCCGCTGCCAGGCCGGGCACAGGCCGCCTGTACTCGAATTTCGGCTACCAGGTGCTCGGGCTCGTGCTGGAGCGGGCCAGCGGGGCGGACTACCCGGCCCTGATCACCGAGCGGCTGCTCCGCCCGCTGAGCATGACCTGCTCGGGCGTTGGGCGGGCCGGCGGCGGCACCCCGCTGCCCGGGCACAGCAGCGGCCGCGAGGTCCCGCACTGGGACCGGCCGCTGCCGGGCGCGGGCGGGGTCGAGGCGTCCATCGGCGACTTGGCCAGGTACGCCCAGGCGTGCCTGCACCCGCCGGGGACCCCGCTGGGCGCGGCGCTCGCCGCGGTACAGGCACCGCAGTTCGCGATCGAGGCCGGCCGGGAGCAGGCGCTGGGCTGGATCGTTGTCGATGGGCGGCTGCGCGGGCACAGCGGCGGCACCGGGGGCTTCTCCTCGTGCGTCATGATCGACACCAGCCAGGGACACGGCGTGGCGGTCATGGTGAGCAGCCGCGGCTACTCCGACACGCTCGCCAGGGCGGCGCGGCTGGTCCTCGCCGGCGCGGATCCGCGCGCGGCCCGGCCGCAGCCGGTGGGCCGCCAGTGGGACGGCCGGGCCCGCGAGGTGGTGCTGGCCCTGCTGGACGGACGGACCGCTGAGGTCTACACGCGCGCCGCCGCCAGGTTCCGCGGCAGGGTCCCGTTCGAGACCTTCGACCGCGCCTGGGCGAGCCGCCTGGCCGGCACCGCGGGGCCGGCGGGCGACATCTCGGTCTCCTGCCAGCGGCAGGACGGTCTGGTCGCAGCCGACGTCACGATCGCCTTTGCGCACGGGCAGATCGTGGTGCGGATCGGCTTCCAGGGGTCGGGCGAGGTCGCCGGGTTCAGGTTCCTGCCGCCCGCGGAAGAGCCCTAACGGAGGCCGGCGCGGGGCGGGGCGCCGCGCGGCGCGGGCCGCCGTCAGTCGCCAGCGGCCGGGACCGTCACCTTCGCGCGCTGCGCGTACCTGTCGACGTACTCCTGGCCAGACAGCTTCATGATCTCGTACATGATCTCGTCGGTCACGGCCCGGAGCACGACCCGGTCCCTCTCGAGCCCGTAGTACCGGGAGAAGTCCAGCGGCTTGCCGAACCGCACACCGGGCCGGATCCGCAGCCTCGGCGTGATCTTCCCGGGCGGCTGGAACTCAAAGCCCCCGATCATCGCGCAGGGCACTACGGGCACCTCGGCCTCCAGGGCGAGCCTGGCCACGCCGGTCTTGCCGCGGTACAGCCGGCCGTCCGGGGTTCTGGTCCCCTCGGGGTAGATGCCGAGCAGCTCGCCCTGGGCCAGGACGCGCAGGCCGGTCCGCAGCGCGCGCTCGCTCGCCTCGCCGCCGGACCTGTCCACGGGTATCTGGCCCACGCCGCTGAAGAAGGCCTTGCTCACCAGGCCCTTCAGTCCGCGGCCGCTGAAGTATTCGGACTTCGCGAGGAAAACCACCTTGCGCGGAAGCGGCAGCGGGGCGAAGAAGTGATCGGAGAACGACAGGTGGTTGCTGGCGATGATCGCCGGCCCTTCCCTGGGGACGTTGTCGATGCCATCCGCCCACGGCCGGAACACGATCCTCAGGAACGGGCCGAGTATCGCCTTGACCACCCAGTAGAACACGCCCATATGTTGTCACGGGATCGGGCTGCGCCAACATATGCGACAGGGCCTGTCTGCATGCGACGATGCGGAGGGGCGGAACGAGGGAGACCCCGGCGGCACGCGGAGAGGACCGGGCCATGCCACTGATGCCAGGCGCAGAAGCCTTCACTCACACCGGCGCGGCCACCGGCGCGCTGCTCTGCCACGGCTTCACCGGGAGCCCGCAGTCGCTGCGGCCGTGGGCGGAGTACCTGGCCGAGGCTGGGCTGAGCGTCTCGCTGCCCAGGCTGCCCGGCCACGGGACGGCCTACGAGGACCTGGCGCGCACCCGCTGGCAAGACTGGTACGCCGAGGTGGACCGGGCGTTTGACGAGCTGCGGGCGCACGCGGACGAGATCTTCGTCATGGGGCTGTCGATGGGCGGCTGCCTGGCGCTGCGGCTGGCCGAACTGCGCGGCCCGGCCGTGAGCGGGCTGGTGCTCGTGAACCCGTCGGTCACCGGCGACACACCGCTGCTCGCGCTGGCCCCGGTGCTGAAGTTCGTGCTGCCCTCGCTGAAGGGAATCGGCAGCGACATCAAGAAGGAGCAGGTCACGGAAAGCAGTTACGGCCGGTTCCCGGTCAAGGCGGTGGACAGCCTGCGCGGGCTGTGGCGGGCCACTCAGGCGCAGCTTGGCGAGGTGAGCCAGCCGGTGCTCGTGTACCACAGCACCGAAGACCACGTCGTCGGGCCGGCCAGCCTCCGGGTGCTGCGCGCCGGGATACCGGGCAAACGGCTGGAAGTTCGGGAATGCCCCAACAGCTATCACGTTGCAACTCTCGACAACGACGCACCGGCCATCTTCGCTGGGAGCCTGGAGTTCGTCAGGGACCACAGCCGCGCCTGGCGGGGGTAGCAGCCGCCCGGCGTGGGTAGCGGAGGATGATGACGCATGGGCTCGGACGTGGCGAGGATTACGACGTGAACGGCGAGGACGTCACCGGCGGGAGCACCAACGGCGCGACCGGCGACGAGGCTGCCTGGCAGGACCTTGTTGCCCGGTACGACATGCCCGGCGAGTGGGATGCCGCCGCGGTCCCGTGGCCGGAGCGTGAGGACCTGCCCGCGCCGCGGGCGCCAGGCAGCGACGCGCCGCGGGCGCCCAGCAGCGACGCGCCGCCGCCCGCGGGACCCGCTGACCACCCGCACGCTGGCAGCGCGGACCGGACCCGGGTGGTCAGGCCTGCCCTTCCGCCGCACGCGCCAGTGCCGCCGGCCGGCTGCCCGGGCGCCGGCCCGGACGGCATCGCGGCCCCGGCCGGGCCGCCCGGGCCCAGTGAGACCGACGACGCCGACGGGCATTACGTTCCGCCGCCGCCGCCCCCGCTGCCGCACCTCGACTCGGTGGCCAAGGGCGCCTGGACCGCGCTGTTCGGCGGCCCCGCGTACCTGCTCGCCGCGACGCTCGCCGGCTGGTCCGTGCCCGGCTGGGCGGCGCTCCTGGCGATCGCGGCGTTCGTCGGCGGCTTTGTCGTGCTCGTGCTGCGCCTGGGCGACGGCCCGTCCCGTGGCTCCGGGCCCGATAACGGGGCCGTGCTGTGAACCTCCGCCGCCGGGGCATCCCCGTCCAGGGCGCGGCGCGCCAGGTCGGCCGCGCCGATCACGCCGGCGTCGGCGCCTAGCTCCGCGAGCCTGATCTCGGCGTGCGGCCGGTAGAGGCTCCCGGTCAGCGCGTCCTCGAATGCCGCCCGCGCGGGGCGGATCAGCAGATCGCCGGCCTCGGACACGCCGCCGCCGATCACGAAGCAGCCCGGGTCGAGAATCGCGGCGAGCGCGGCCAGGCCCTGGCCCAGCCAGCCGCCGACGATCTCGAAACAGCGCAGCGCCGCGGCGTCGCCCTCGTGGGCGGCCTCGGTGACGACCGGCCCGCTGATCCCCTCGGCGGTGCCGCCGCCGAGCTGGAGCAGCCGCACCGCGGGCCCCGGCGACCGCCTGGCGAACTCGCGGGCTTCGGCGACCAGGGCGTTCCCGCTCGCGTACTGCTCCCAGCAGCCGCGGTTGCCGCATCCGCAGAGCCGCCCGTCGGGCACCACCCGGTAGTGCCCCGGCTCGCCGGCGATCCCGAACTGGCCGCGGTACAGCCCACCGTTGATCACGATCCCGGCGCCGATACCGGTTCCCACCGCGATCAGCATGACGTGCTCATGCCCGCGCGCCGCGCCGAGCATGGTCTCCGCCCAGGCGGCGGCGTTCGCGTCGTTCTCCACCACCACGGGCAGGCCGACGTAGCTCTGGACCTGCTGCTTCAGCGGCTCGTTGCGCCAGGCGAGGTTCGGGGCGAACAGTACCCCGGAGCGGACCGCGTCGACGAACCCGGCCGCGCCGATGCCCACGGCGAGGGCGCTATGCCGGCCGGCCAGCTCGATGACGGCGTCGGCGATCACCTGAGCCGTGTGCTCCGGGCTCGCCGACGGGGTGGGGCGCTTCAGCTTCTCGAGGATGCGGCCATGCGCGTCGACCACGCCAGCGGCGACCTTGGTCCCCCCGACGTCAACGCCGATCGTCAGGCTCATGATGCGCCCCGGCGGGAGGCGTCCCGGCCTCAGGGAACTTGTCCGCGGGGAAGCGCCCGGCCGGGTAGCGGTCCGCGGGGAAGCCGTCCTGCCCGCGCGCCCGCGGCCGGAGCACAGACTCGAACGCCGCCAGCGCTTCCTGCACGGCCCCCGCCACCACGTCACCGGCGCCGGCCAGCTGCTCGCCGATCCCCCGGCTCTCGGAGATCCGGCGGGCGGCGCGGCAGACCGGGCACCACGCGCACTCGGGCGCCTCGGCGGACGGCCCCGGCGGCTCGGTGGTCGCCACCCCCCAGACGTTGTCCTGTTCCTCCCGGTTGAACGTCCTGCGGAACTGGCCGGTGAGCTCGCGGCGCATGTTGCGGGCGCTGGACCGGATCAGCCACCGCTGCAGCTCGCCGGTGATGTCGCTGCCCGGGCCGCGGCCCGGGTCACGGCCTCCGTCACGACCCTGGCCCGGGTCACGGCCGTCGGCTTCGCCCCGGCGGCGGGCGTCGTGACCGCCTTGCTGTGTCGTCATCGGCCTCTCCCGATCGTTTCGGCTCGCGACCTGAGCCCTTTGAGCGCGGTATCGATGATCACTTTCTCCGCACGGCGCTTGAGCATTCCGATCATCGGCACCTTGATGCCCACCGCGAGCTCATACGTCACCTCGGTGTCCTCACCAAGCTCCGCCAGCCGGTAGGCCCCGGTCATCTCGGAGATGACCGACCCTGCCTCGGCCAGGTCCCAGCGGACCGCCGCGTCCCCGTCCCACTCGTAGCGGAGCACGTAGGTGTCCCTGACCACCCCGGCGTCCAGGGTGAACCTGACCGTGTCGGCGCGGCCGCCGGAGGACGAGAGCACGTCCGCGGCGCGCACGCCGCTCGCCCACTCCGGGTACGCCGGGAAGTCGGCGATCACCGCCATCACGTCCTTGCGGGGCACGGCGATCACGATGCTTGCCGAGGTGCTGTCCGCCATTCTCGGAGCGTACCTCGCGTGGGGGAGCTACCACTCCAGGACGTAGGGGGTCCCGGTGGCGCGGAAGTGCCCGACGTTGACGCACTCGGTGCGGCCGATCATGACCCGGCTGGACAGCGGCTGGTGCACGTGCCCGAACAGGACATAACGCGGCTGCATCGCCCGCACGGCGTCGAGCAGTGCCTCGCTTCCCCGCTCCATCCGGCGCGCCACCGTGTCGTACAGCAGGCCGGGCACGGCAGGCGGGATGTGGGTGCAGAGGACGTCCACCTCGCCAACGGCCGCCACCTTGGCCGCGTAGACGTCGTCGGCGACCTCGTTCGGCGTCCGGTACACGGTGCGCAGGCCGCCGCCGATGAACCCGAAGGTCCACCCGCCGAGCTGCACGCGCTCGCCGTCGAGCACGTGGTGGCCCGGCCGCAGGTGCGGCGCCCACATCCGCGGGATGTCGACGTTCCCGTAGGTGAGGTACGAGGGGGATGGCAGCGCGGCGAACAGCTCCGCGTACTGGCGCGACGCCGCCGCCTCGACGTGCGCGGCCGGGTCCCCGTCGAGCCCGGCCCACAGCCGGGCCGACATCTCCCTCGCCTCGTCGAACCGCTTCGCCGTGCGCAGGGCGATGAACCGCTCGGCCGCGGCAGCGCCGAAAAGGTCGGGAAAGATCCCTTTGGCGTGGTCGGCGTAGTCGACGAACAGCAGCAGATCACCGAGGCAGAACAGCGCATCCGCGCCGTCGGCCGCGGCAGCGAGCGCGTCGGACCGGCCATGCACATCGCTGACCACGTGCACCCGCATGCACACACCCTAGGCAAATACTGTCAGTGGCAGTAATAGAGCGGGGCCGGGAGGCGGTATAGGTTCCATGGAGGCCCGCGCCGGCGCGGGCCTGGACAGGAGGAACCGTGCGCGAGTACAGCATCCCCGCCCTGGTGGACGTCCCGCCCTCGGCCAGCCTGACCGACGTGGTCTTCAGCCGGGCCAGCGGCCAGCCGGACGCGGTGGTGATGCGCAGGCCGGCCGGCGGCCGGTGGCAGGACGTGACCGCCGCGCAATTCCGCGGCGAGGTGACCGCCCTGGCCAAGGGGCTGGTCGCCGCCGGCATCGAGCCGGGCGACCGGGTCGCCCTGATCTCCCGTACCCGGTACGAGTGGACCCTGGTCGACTACGCGATCTTGACCGCCGGGGCCGTCACGGTCCCGATCTACGAGACCTCGTCCACCGAGCAGATCCAGTGGATCCTCACCGACTCGGGTGCCCGCGCCGCGTTCGCCGAGACGCCGGCACACGCCGACGCGCTCCGGCAGGCCGGCGTCCCGGCGGTGGCCGACATCTGGGTCATCGACGGCCCTGGCGGCCTGGCCATCAGCCCGGACGCCGCCAGCGTCACCGACGAGCAGCTCGAGCAGCGCAGGACGGCGCGGAAGGCGGACGACCTGGCGACGATCATCTACACGTCGGGCACCACGGGCCGGCCAAAGGGATGCGAGATCACCCACCGCAACCTGCTCTCCGACGTGCGCAACGCCGTCGAGGGGGCGCTCGTCGAGGTCTTCGACATCGCCGGGAGCTCCACGCTGCTGTTCCTGCCGCTGGCGCACTCGTTCGCCCGGATCATCCAGGTCGGCTGCCTGGAGTCCGGGTCCATCCTCGGGCACTGGGAAGACACGTCCACCGTGGCCGAGGCGCTGCCCGAGTTCCGGCCGACGTTCCTGCTCGCCGTGCCCCGCGTGTTCGAGAAGGTGTTCAACACCGCGGTGCAGCAGGCGTCGGTGAGCGGCGCCAAGCGCCGGATCTTCGACGCCGCCGTGGCCACCGCCATCGACTGGAGCCAGGCGGTCGCCGCGCCTGGCGGCGGCGGCGCGGCGGGCCTCGCCCTCCGGCTGCGCCACGCGCTGTTCGACCGGCTCGTCTACGGCAAGCTCAGGGCGGCGGTCGGCGGCCGGGTGAGCTACGCGGTCTCCGGCGGCGCGCCGCTCGGCGAGCGGCTCGGTCACTTCTTCCGCGGCGCCGGCATCACGATCCTTGAGGGTTACGGGCTGACCGAGACCTCGGCCGCGGCCACCGTGAACCGGCCAACCCGCAACAAGATCGGCACGGTCGGCCAGCCGCTCCCCGGAGTGGCAATCAAGATCGCCGACGACGGGGAGATCCTGCTCAGGGGGCCGAACATCTCGCCCGGCTACTGGCGGAACGAGGCGGCAACGGCCGAGGTGCTCGACGGCGAGGGCTGGCTGCACAGCGGCGACGTCGGCAGCCTGGACGACGAGGGCTTCCTGCGGGTCACCGGCCGGAAGAAGGAGCTGATCGTCACCGCCGGCGGCAAGAACGTGGCGCCCGCGGTGCTCGAGGACAGGCTCCGCGCCAGCCCGCTGATCAGCCAGTCGATCGTGGTCGGCGACGGCCGGCCGTACGTCGCCGCCCTGATCACCCTCGACGACGAGGGCGTGGCATTCTGGCGAAAGCAGCACCAGCTGGCCGCCGACGCGGACGTGACCAGCGACCCCGCCCTGATCGCGGACATCCAGGCCGCCGTTGACGAGGCCAACAAGGCGGTCTCCCGCGCCGAGTCGATCCGCCGCTTCCGCATCCTGCCCGGCGATTTCACCGAGGCCAACGGCTACCTCACCCCGTCGCTGAAGGTCCGCAGGAACATCGTTACCAAGGACTTCGTCGGCGAGATCGAGGCCCTGTACAGCGGGCGGTGACCGGCTGCCGGGCGGGCCGCGGTCAGCCGGCCAGCAGCGCCGCGAGCCGCCCGGCGACCAGATCCCAGCGCCATTCCCGGTCGACCCAGGCCACGCCCTTCTCGCCCATGGCGCTCGCGCCGGCCGGGTCGGCCAGCAGCCCTGCGATCCGGTCGGCGACCGCGGCCACGTCCCGTCCCGGCACCACGAAGCCGGTCTCGCCGGCCAGGATCGCGTCCGGGGCACCGCCCGAGTCGCCGCCGACAACCGGCAGGCCCGACGCCGATGCCTCCAGGTAGACGATCCCCAGCCCCTCCACGTCCAGGCCGCCGCGCCGGGTGCGGCACGGCATCGCGAACACGCTGGCCGCGTCGTAGTAACCGGGCAGCTCGGCGGCTGGAACCGGCCCGGTAAACAGCACGGAGCCGGCGACCCCCTGCCGCTGGGCCAGCCGGGTGAGCTTGCCCCGGTACGGCCCGTCGCCGACCAGCAGCAGCACCGGGCCGCCGTCCGGCCGGGCGCCCGGAGAGGCTTCCGGCGGCGGAGCCAGGGCCGTGCGGGACGTCACGTTCAGGCTCTGAATCTGTTCCAGCACCCGGGGCCACGCCCGGATCAGCGTGTCCTGGCCCTTGCGGGGCACCATCCGCGACACGCACACCACCACCGGGCGGGAGCCGAGGCCGAGCCGCTGCCTGACCGCGTCCCCGCCCGCGCCCGGCCGGAACGTGGCATTGTCCACGCCCGGCGCGAGCCGCACCATCCGCGCCGCGGCCTCCGCGGACAGCGCCCGCGCCAGCCGCACCCGGAAGTACTCGCCGAGGTAGGTGAGCACGTCGGCCTGGTCGCCGATCCGGCGCAGCAGCAGCCGCGCCCCGGGCAGGGCCGCCCAGCCCGCCTCGTGGCCGTGGGTGATCGCGACCACCCGGCGCGCCCCGGCCCGGCGCAGCGCCGGCGTCAGCAGCCCGAGCGGCGCCGCCGCGCCGAACAGGACGGTGTCGCAGCCGTGCTCACGCAGGATGCGGGCTGCCCGGCGGGCGACCGACGGCACCGGCAGCATCAGCGACGTCGGGTGCCTGATCACCGGGAACGGCTGCCGCGCGTCGAACGCGGCGGCGCCGTCCCAGGACGGTGCGTAGACCACCACCGACTCGGCCGGCAGCCCGGCCGCGAGCGCGTGCACGAACGACTGGATCCCGCCGCGGCGCGGCGGGAAGTCGTTGCTGACGATCAGGACCTTCGGCACCCGCACTCTTCCCCTGCCCGCGGGGGGCTCTGCCCTCCGCGCACCCCCCGGAAGCCCGAAGGAGGCCAGATAAGGCTACGGCTTGGTTTTGTCCGGTGCGGGCCGGACAAAACCAAGCCGCAACCCGCCGGAGTGCCTACGGCCGGACGGCCCCGTCGAAGTTCTCGGCAAACCAGCCGGTGAACGAGTCCTCCTGGACGTTCTCGCCCGTTTGCGGCGCGTCTATCAGCTCGTTGTTGCCGACGTAGATGCCGACGTGGGAGTCGCCGGCGAACTCCATGATGTCGCCCGGCTGCATCTCCGATTCCGGCACCGCGGGCAGGTCGGCCTGCTCGTAGCTGGTGCGCGGGATCGCCACGCCCGCGGCGGCCCAGGCCGCCTGGGTGAGCCCGGAGCAGTCGTACCCGTCCTGGCACGGCCCGGTGCCGCCGAACACGTAGGGACAGCCGATCGCGTCGAAGGCGAACTTAACCGCCTCCCCGGCCTGGGTGTTTGTCGGAATCGGGTCGCTGGCGCCGGTGACGTCGCCGTCCGTGCCGTCGCCGGGCCCGGTCCCGGCCTGCTGCGCGGGACTGAGCTGGTTGAGCAGCGACTGCTGCTGGCTGATCAGCTTGTTCAGCGACTTCTTCTCGGCGGCGAGCTTGTCCTTGAGCTGAAGCATGCCGTCGCGGACCCGGCGGGCCGACCCCTGCGCGTTCGACAGCTGGCGCGCCGCCGCCAGGAACGCGCTCATCTCGGCGCTGTTGCTCGACGACAGCTCGAGCAGGATCGACGACTGGTCCAGGATCTGCTGCGGGTTGCTGGAGGTGAGCAGCGCTTCCGGCGTGGTCAGGCTGCCGTTCATGTACGCCTCCGACGCAATCTCGGCGACCTGCGCCCGCATCGCGTCGAACCGGCGCAGGTAGCGCGCGGCCTCCGTGTTGACCAGGGAGAGCTGCTGGCCGGCCGACCCCAGCTGCTGCTTCACCTGGTCGTACTGCTCGTCGAGGCGCTGCGCCTCGCTGGTCAGGTGGTTGAGCTTCTGCTGGACCTGGGTGACCGTGGGCTGCGGCGCGGCGGCCGCGCCGCCGCCTGCCATGATCAGTGCGCCCGCGGCGAGAAGGCCGAGCGGGACGGCTGCGGCGCGGCGCCTGAGGGCGCCGATGAGAGACTTCCTGCCCGATGACCGCGTACGCACGTGCGTGACACGCTCCCTCTTCCACTGTCCGCCTACCGGGTAAGCTGACGGGTTCGGGCTGTGGAAGCGCGCCCTACGGTCCGGCCCGGCGGGCCGGCCCGATTCACCCCTGGAGCATCCCCTGGCAGTGCCCGGTGGTCCTCCGGTGGTTCCCCGGCTCTCCGGCCGGCCGCTGGCCAGCGGCGGAGACTCGGCGGCGGC